>Ga0209723_1000096_pt1 | contig 169782 bp, 145 predicted proteins | sample BiotimSIPDNA_2_FD_185750 | JGI IMG/M metagenome (GOLD analysis project Ga0209723, IMG submission 185750) | Anaerobic biogas reactor microbial communites from Washington, USA - Biogas_R2 time_0 SIP DNA (SPAdes) (version 2) | ecosystem: Engineered > Bioreactor > Anaerobic > Unclassified | place...
CGTGATCGCATTCTGGCGACCCATACTATTCCACCCTTAGCCGAATTGATCGCTCAAACGGCGCAAGCTCTGCATCTGGAGGATTCCTGGGCTGCGCCGTGATTCCCCCGTTTTTTTGATAAGATACGAAAAGTTTAAAGAAACTTAATTTACGATGTACTTAGTAGTATCCAATGTGAGTGTTCCGTTTTTGGGTGAAAGGAGACAGATGTACCTGTCAGACGAACCGCTGCACATTTCAGTCGATGTTGTGGATATACTGTTTGCCCACACTTTGCGCGACGTCGTTGCGCGAGTCACTCCGCCCAGCGATGCCTGGAATCACATCGAACAGGCAGTGCAATGCCTCCCGGCACAAGGGGATTTGCACGTACGCCATCTGCATCAGGTGTCTCATATGCCATTTGCCGAGATACAGCCGCATTTGTAACACCTAAAGGAGGTGATTCCTATCGCAAAGACGGTAAAACGTAGCGCAACCCCCAAAAATCTGTTCCAGAACAAAACCTATAGGAGGAGAATGATGGTACCGAACAAAAGATATTTCGTGTTAGCAGCCATTTTGGTTGTGTTAAGTGTGATCGTTGCCGCCTGCGCGACCCCGACGCCGGTGGAGATCGTCAAAACGGTCGTCGTGACCGAAGAAGTGATGGTGGCGGGCACGCCAGTCGTCAAGGAAGTTGTCAAGGAAGTGGTGGTCACCGCGACCCCGGTCCCGGTCGAACCGACGAAGGACCCCAACGCCCCCAAAGAAGGCGGCAAGGGCGATGTGTTTCGCGTCGCAATCCTTGAAGACCTGACCACGCTGAATGTCTGGTCGTATTTCGGTCCGACCAATTCCAGCATGTGGAATTCTGTAGTTGCCACGACCTATCAACCGACGGCCTATGGGATTGGCGCTCATCGCTGGGATTATGCGCCCGCTTTGGCCGACGGGATGCCGACCGAGCTGGAGCAGGAAGGCGACTTCTGGGTTAGCACGGTGAAAATCCGCAAGGACGCCAAGTGGAGCGATGGCACTCCCATAACGGTTAACGACTGGGCCTGGACGGCGGATGTAGCGCTGAAATTCGGACTGGAACTCAACTGGTCGAGTTACGATCCCGATTACGTCGATCACATTGAGGTCGTGGATGATTACACCGCCAAGATTTACTACCACACCAAGCCCGGCCTGGCCATTCACCAGTATGGCCTTTTGTTGACCTCATGGGTGAACAAGGCTTTCTGGTCGCCGACGGTGGATCCCCTGGTCCAACAGTTGGTGACTAGAACTGAGGGAATGGACAAAGAAAGCGATGAGTACGCCGCGGTTTTGACGGAACTCACCCAGCAATTGGAGACGCTCGACCCGACGGGCGAGCCCGCGGGCGGGGCCTGGGTCTTTAGTCAGTGGGAAGTTGGCGCCTTCGTTGAGAACGTCCGCCATGAGAACTACTTCAATAATATGCGCCAGGTGACGGAATATGCCAATGGCGGCTACAAGCAAATAAGCGGCGAGTATGAATATACCCATGGCGATACGAGTCAAGTAGAACTCGAATATACCGAAGGTCCCTGGTTTGATAAGACACTCTTCTCCCTCTACAGTTCCGATGCCGCAGTCCTGGCGCTGGACGCCAGTGAGGTGGATTTCATCATTACTCCCAACGGGTTAAGCAAGGGGCAGGTCGCGCAGTTAGAGCCGAATCCCAACGTCTCGATTGCCACCAATGTGGCTAACGGCTTCCGGTATCTGGCCTTTAACTTTGACCGGCCGGCGCTGGCCGAGCGCACGCTGCGCCAGGCGATTGCCTGTGTGATCGACAAGGAATTCCTGACTCAGCGGGTGTTGCAGGGTGAAGCCATTGTTGTCAATACCATCGTGCCGGAATCCAACGCTTACTGGTACAACCCAAACGTGCCGCTGTTCTGTGAGGGTATGGACACGCAGCAGCGGATGGAAGAGGCCGTGCGGATGCTCAAGGAAGCCGGTTACTCCTGGGATACCGAGCCGACCTGGAACCCGGATCGCGGTGGGTCGGTGGATTATGGCGTTGGCCTGAAGGGGCCGGACGGTCAATACATTCCTGAATTTACGCTGTTAGCCCCTACCGCGGGGTATGACCCCCTGCGCGCGACCACCGGCGTCTATCTCGAGCAGTGGATGCAAGAGTTGGGTATGCCGGTTAAGGCGCAGTTGATCAACTTCAACCGCATCCTCGAATTGCGCGATGCCGGCGAGTGGGATATGTTCATCCTGGGCTGGAGTCTGGGCGTGGAGCCTTCCTACGCTTGCGACTTCCTGCAGCGCGACGCTGGTGCGAACTTTGGCCATTACAACAGCGAAGAATTCGAGACGTTGTGCAATGCGTACAAGGCGGAAACCGACCGTGACAGGGCGCGTGAGTATGCCATGCAATTCCAGGAAGTGCTGGCGAATGACCTGCCCTACCTCTATCTCTTCACCACACCGCTCAAAGATGCCTGGGACAACACCCGTGTGATGTTTCCCTTCACCGATGTGATGGATGGTGTCGGCGGCGGCGTATATGGTTTGCAGGAATACGTCCTCTCGGTGCAGTAGGACTCGCTAAAGCAACTGAAAAACCGGGATTTTGCTGTAAAATCCCGGTTTTTCGAAAACAAAGGCAGGTGTTACAAATGGGAAAATATGTCTTGAAACGCCTAGTACAAATCCTCATTACGCTTTTCATTTTCCAGACCTTGTTATTTGTCATTTTGACCGCGATGCCCGGCGATGTGACCAACCGGATGTTTGGCAACCCGGACATCCCACAGAAGGTGATTGAGCAGACGAGAGAGCGACTGGGTCTCAATGATCCTGTCCTGGTGCAGTATGCGCGTTGGTGGCGCAATTTTATCAGTGGCGATTTGGGTGTGTCGTTCTCGGAGTATCCCCGGCCAGTGATTGACATCATCATGGAGCGGGTACCGCGCACGTTGACGCTCTTCTTGACGGCCACGCTGATCCAGTTCGTAGTAGGCTTCACATCAGGCCGCGTGCTGGCCTGGCAGCGCGGGGGGCTGGTCGAGTACGGTTCGACGTTGATCGGTGTGCTGTTATACACCGTTTTCACCCCCTGGTTCGGCCTGATGATGATCTTTATCTTTGGCGCGCGCCTGCGCTGGCTGCCGCTGGGTAAATTCCTGGATCCGGCGATATGGAACGGCGTTAAAATCCCCGGCCTGGCCGACAGCGCCTCGAAAGGAAACTATGTTTTCAGCCGGATGCTGCTGACCGCTTCCATTATTCTCGTTCTCTGGCTGGTCATACTACTGCTGACCCGCAAGCTCAACTCGTTCCAACGGCGTCGCATTTTGGTGGGCGGTACGGTAGGGCTGTTTGTCGTAGCCGGTGCCGTGTGGGCGTTTTCCGGCATCGGCAACCTGGCCTGGGACATCGTTGTTCACATGATCCTGCCGGTCATCACCATAACGCTGGTGGGCTATGGTGGCACGATGCTTACCACTCGTCAGACGATGCTCGATACCTTGCGCGAGGACTACATCATGACGGCGCGTGCCAAAGGCGTGCCGGAGAAGGTTGTGCGCAACAAGCACGCCGCGCGTAACGCCTTGCTGCCGGTGCTGACCGGCCTCATCATCGGACTGCCTTTCACACTCAGTGGCGGAATCATCACCGAGACGATTTTTTCTTGGCCGGGAATGGGACGAACGTTGCTGAATGCTACCAGCGCCGAAGATATCCCCTTGATTATGGGTGTCTTCAGCTTCATCGGCATCCTCGCGTTGACGGCGCACCTGGTCGCTGACCTGACGTATGCTTTCCTGGATCCGCGCATTCGGTATGCGTAACTAGAAGCTGGTTGCTGGAAGCCAAAAGCTCGATTCAGCAACGAGTAACGAGTATTTTATTCGGAGGAAGATAAATGAATGTAATCGCGGCTACTACCTCAGTGAGAGTCATTGAACCCCTATGGCGCGTCCGTCTTCGGCTGGCATGGCGCTCCTTTCAAACCGGCTGGGACATTTTTCGAGAAAACCCCATCGGACTGATCGGCCTGGGCATGATCGCCTTCTTTGGGTTGATGGCGATCGCTCATCCCCTGTTGATTGCGACGGTCTGGCCTCCGAATGTCTACGACCCGCTCATGGGTTATGACAAAGAAATCATCGTCCATCCCTCTCCACCTACCTGGATTCCCAACGCGGCGACTGAGATACAATCACTCCGTCCTCTCTCCAGGTTTCGGCATATCCTGGGCACCGATCCGTTGGGACGGGATGTGCTGAGCCAGTTAATGTCCAGCACCCAATCCGAGTTCGCGCTAGGGATGATGGCCGCGCTGGTCACGGTGGTTGTGGGGACCACGTTGGGCGCAGTCACGGCCTATTACGGCGGTGTCATTGACATGATCTTCATGCGCATCTCTGACCTGGTGATTATGTTACCGTTTATCCCCCTCATGATCGTTCTAGGTTCGATGTTTGACTTCCAGATGCTTCATCTGGCCCTGGTCTACGGTATCCTGGTGGGTTTTGGCGGCAACACGCTTGTCATCAAATCGCAAGCATTGACCCTCAAAGTCAAAGCCTACACTGAGGCAGCGCGGGTGGCTGGCGGCAGCAATCTCCACATCATCTTTACCCACCTTGTGCCGAATTTATTACCATTGGCCTTCCTTTCGATGATGATCACTGTGACCAATGCGATTTTCATCGAGGCGGTCTTGTCCTTTTTTGGTCTGATCAACATCCGCATGAGCTGGGGTATTATGATTCAGATCACCCAGGCGGCCGGGTACTTGCTCACGTCCTGGAAATATTGGTACTTGATGTTCCCCGCCGGACTATCCATCTCGCTGCTTTGCTCCGCCTTCTATCTGGTCGGCCGGGCGATGGACGCGGTGGTGAATCCGCGGTTGCGAAAGAGGTAGGAGAATCACGATGAGTTTACTACTTTCCGTACACGACTTGACAATGCACTACGCTACCCGCAAGGGTGAGGTCTCGGCAGTGGACAACGTTTCCTTCGACCTGGCGAAGGGGCAATCGTTGGGGCTGGTGGGCGAATCGGGTTGCGGTAAAACATCGATTGTGTTCGCGTTGATGCGCCTGCTGCCGGAGAACGGCATGATCAAAAACGGCTACATTATGCTGGATGGCAAGGATATCGTAGCGATGGATTACGCCGCATTGCTGAAAGTGCGCTGGCGCAAAATCGCGATGGTGTTCCAGGCCGCGATGAACGCGCTCAATCCCGTTTACACAGTGGGTCAACAAATCATCGAGGCACTGGAACTGCATTTGAGCAACATCAGCCCTGCTCAGGCGCGCGAACGCATCGCCATTTTGTTTGAGCTGGTAGGACTTGATCCAGCGCTGATGGATCGATACCCGCACGAGTTCAGCGGTGGGATGCGGCAGCGCGCAGTGATCGCCATGGCGCTCTCGTGCAGCCCGGACATCATCATCGCCGACGAGCCGACGACCGCCCTCGACGTGATCGTGCAGGATCGCATCCTGAAGCGCATCCGTGAACTCCAACGGGAATTGAACATGGCGATGATCTACATCTCCCACGACATCGCCGTCATCGCCGAAGTGAGCGATCGCATCGGTGTGATGTACGCCGGGCGCATGGCCGAGATGGCGGAATCGGCGGACATCTTCGACCGCCCGATGCATCCGTACACTTACGCGCTGATGGGGGCGTTCCCCAGCATCAAGGGCAAGCGGCGTGACCTCAAGACGCTGCCCGGTGAGCCACCCGATTTGCTGGATCCGCCATCGGGATGCCGCTTCCACCCTCGCTGTCCTTATGCGACAGACGTATGCCGGGAGAAGCAGCCCGATTTTACGCCGGTCAACGGCGCATCCCGTAGCGACTTAACCCACGGCCATTACGTGGCCTGCTGGCATCCTATGCAAGGGGTGACACTATGACGCAGACAACCTACACCGATGGAACCCTGGTACGGGTTGAAGGGCTAAAAAAGCATTTCCCGGTCGGCGGCGGGCTGTTCAAGCGCGCAAAGAGCCACATCTACGCCGTGGATGACGTCAGCTTTGCGATTCAGAAGGGCAAATCACTGGGTCTGGTGGGCAAATCCGGCTGCGGCAAAACGACGACGGGCAAGATGTTGGTGCGTCTCTACGACCCCACCGCTGGGCACATTTTCCTCAACGATGTTGAAGTGGGGCAGGTAGACCTGGCGGAGGTCAAAGGCGCACAGCTCAAAACCTTCCGCCGCCGCGTGCAAATGATCTTCCAGGACCCCTACGAATCGCTCAATCCGCGCCGCACGGTGTTTGACACGGTGGTGGAACCGTTGGCGGTGCAAGGCATCGGCGACTTGATTGACCGTGAAGAGCGCGTCGCGGGATTGCTGGATATGGTGGGCCTGACGCCCGCCAACACATTTATGTTCCGCTTCCCGCACGAGCTTTCCGGCGGTCAGCGCCAGCGTGTGGCGATAGCGCGCGCGCTGATCATCGACCCGACCTTCATCGTTGCCGACGAGCCGACCTCGATGCTGGATGTCTCGATCCGCATCGGCGTGATGCAGTTGATGCAGGAACTGGCCGACCGGTTCGCCGTGAGCTACCTCTACATCACGCACGATCTGGCGGTGGCGCGCTACATGTGCCAGGACATCGCCGTGATGTACCTGGGCAAGCTGGTCGAAATGGCCGAGACGGAGGAGCTGCTCGCGCATCCTCTGCACCCGTACACACAGGCGCTCATCTCCGCCGTGCCGATTCCCGATCCACGGCTGCAACGCGAAACGCTTGAGATCAAAGGCGGCATCGCGCAGCCGATTGACCCGCCGCTACACTGCCGCTTCTACGATCGTTGCCCCTTCGCCGACAACTTCTGCCGCGACAACGACCATCCGCTGTTGGAAGACAAGGGCGACGGTCACAAAGTCGCGTGCTACAAAGTCTGACAAAAAAACCTTGCGAAGGTGTAGGCGAACCGCCGGTTCGCACACCTTCGCAAGGTTTCTAGCTGATAGCTGAAAGCTGACCGCTAACCGCTTACGCTCCCACCAACGACTTCGCCAACGTCACCGCGCGGCTGGCGTCGGCGGAATAACCGTCCGCGCCGATCTCTTTGGCGTAGGCGTCCGTCACCGGCGCGCCGCCGACCATAATCTTGACCTTGTCGCGCACGCCGGCTGCCTTGATCGCTTCCAGCGTGCTCTTCATGTTCGGCATCGTCGTGGTCAGCAGCGCCGACATCGCCACGATATCTACACCCTGGTTCACGACGGCGTCGACGAACTTCTCCGGCGGAACATCCACGCCCAGATCGACGATCTCGAATCCCGCGCCTTCCAGCATCATGCAGACGAGGTTCTTGCCGATGTCGTGCAGGTCGCCTTTGACCGTTCCGGCGGCAACCTTGCCCGCCGGCTTCACGTCTGCCGCGACCAGCAGCGGGCGCAGCAGCGCCAGACCGGCCTTCATCGCGCGCGCCGCGATCAACATCTCCGGGACGAAGTACTCGCCTTCCTCGAAGAGCTTCCCGACCTCGGCCATCGCCGAGATCAGACTGTCCTGCAAAATGACGCCTGGCTCGACCCCCGCGTCGATGGCCTCCTGAACCTTTTTCTGCGTCAAGGCCATATCGCCTTCCATAACGCCTTGATGAATGACTTCTAAAATATTCTCCATATCCCCTGTCTCCTTAAAAAAACCGCTAATCTCGCTAATCTACGCGAATCTTTGTTAAAAGTTAGCGAAGATTAGCGTAATTCGCGGTTGAAATTCTCGTTCTCGCTGATGTGGAATCCCGCATAGGGACTCCTCTATTTAGTTTAGCCTTTAAGCACCCGGCGCACAGCTTCCAATTGGCCCGCGCTGCCGAGGAATTCGTTCTTCTCTGCGATGAACTTCGCGTACTCGGCCATGAAAATCTTGCCAACCGGGCGCAGGTCGAAGTTCTCCGGGTGTTCCAGGAAGTGCTCGCGGTGGACGCGCGTCCACACCAGACGGCCGTCCGTGTCGATGTTGATCTTGGTGACGCCCAACTCGGCGGCGCGGCGGAACTGCGTCGCATCCACGCCCTTTGCACCCTTGAGGTTGCCGCCCGCCGCGTTGATGCGCGCGACCTCTTCCTGCGGCACCGAGCTGCTGCCGTGCATCACCAGAGGAAAGCCGGGCAGCCGATTCTGGATTTCCGCCAGCACGTCGAAGCGCAAGCCCTGCGTGCCGCTGAACTTGAACGCGCCGTGGCTGGTGCCGATGGCGCAGGCCAGCGAATCGCAGCCGGTAAGTTCGACAAATTTCCTGGCCTGATCGGGATCGGTCAGCTTGGCGTTGGCCTCGTCCACTTTGACGTGCTCCTCCACGCCGCCCAACTGCCCCAACTCGGCCTCGACGACGACGCCCTTGGCGTGCGCCGCTTCGACCACGCGCTTCGTGATGGCGACGTTGGTCTCGAACTCCTCGTGGCTGGCGTCGATCATCACCGAGCTGTAGAAGCCGCTCTCGATGCAGTCGTAGCAGGTCTCCTCGTCGCCGTGATCCAGGTGGACGGCGAAAATGGCGTTGGGGAAGACCTCGTCCGCGCTGCGGATCAGCCCTTCCAGCATCAGCTTGTGCGTGTACGAGCGGGCGCCCTTGCTGATCTGGATGATGAAGGGGGCCTGGCTGTCGAGGTTGCCGCGAAACAGGCCCATGGTCTGTTCGAGGTTGTTGATGTTATAAGCGCCGATGGCGTATTTGCCGTAGGCATGTGCAAAAAGTTGTTTCGTTGTAACGATCATGGCTCACTCCTTTGTATAAGTAGCCGCGATTTCCAAATCGCGTTTTTGATAAGGGTTTAGCTGCATTACCCAGGCATTGTATGCTATTTTCCCGCTTAAGCAAATGCCGTTTTCGAAAACAAACCGCGAATCGCGCGAATCTTCGCTAATTTTAAAGGATTCGCGTAGATTTGCGAGATTCGCGGTTAGAATTCAGGCCTTATCTACGGGCGCGGGAACAATCCCAGCGCGGTCACGATCTGCGGGACAACGGCCGTCCAGTTGCCGGCCATGATGTGCACACCGCGCACGCCTTCGATCTGCCGTATCTGCTCCGCCAGCTCGCAGGCCAGGTCCAGCCCCACTTTGTCGTAGTCCTCTTTGGTCGTGACCTGTGCAAAGCGCGCGTCGATCCACTCCGGGACGTCCATGCCGGCGACGTCGTTGCGCATGTATTCGAGCGCCTTGGGCGAGCGCACCGGCCCTATCCCCGCCAGGATCGCCACTTTCTCGTGCAGCCCCAAATCGACGATGCGCGCCATAAATTCGCGGAAGCGCGGCACGTTGTAGATCGACTGCGTCTGGATAAACTGCGCGCCCGCCGCTACCTTCTTGGCGACCCGCACCGGGCGGAACTCGTACGGCGGCGCGAACGGGTTTTCGACCGCGCCGACGAAGAAATCCGGGGCGATTTTGGGGATGGTCTCGCCGTTTTCGAAGACGGGACCGTCGCGCATCATCCGCATCATCCGCGCCAGGTTGAGCGAATCGATGTCGTAGACTGTCTTGGCATGGGGATGGTCGCCCATGACCACGTGATCCCCGCTGAGCGCCAGCACCGTGTTGATGCCAAACGATGCCGCGCCGATCAAGTCCGCTTGCAGCGCCAGCCGGTTGCGGTCGCGGCAGGTGAGTTGGAGCACCGGCTCCAGTCCCGCCTGCTTGACCATAATGCTCGCCGCCAGACTCGCCATGTGGACGCGCGCGGATTGGTTGTCGGTGGTGTTGTAGGCGTCCGCGTAGCCGCGCAACTGCGTGATTTGCCGCTGTACCACCGCCGGGTTCGGCCCAATCGGCGGGCCGACCTCCGTGGCTACCGCGAAGTGTCCCTCGCGCAACACGCGCGCGAGATTGCTTGCGCCTGCATAGTTCAGTTCCATGGTCGCCCCTCCAGCACTTCGTCGGCGTAGCGCACCGCCGGGTCGTTGCCGGTGGCGATCGCGTCGCGCTCCAGGGTGTGCGTCACCCACGACGAGAGTCCCTCGAGCCGCCAATCGACCGGCGCATTGAGGCGCGTCATCTCGGGGCGATAGGGCGTGCGCGCGCTGCGTTCCCAGGCTTTCACCCACACGCACCACTTTTCGGGATACACCTCGCAATGGCCGTTCGCGCGGACGCCGCCACACGGCCCGTTGCGCACCTGCTTGGGGCACGTCATCGGGCAGGTCATGCCGGTGTAGTGCAGGACGCACTGCCCACATTCGTGACAGTCGAAAAGCGGCTTTTTGATGAGCATTTCGGGCATTCGCAGCCACCACGAGGCCCGTTCCAGCCCCACCCGCGCGAACAGGGGCCGCATCCAGCCCATGACGCGCAGCGTCAATTCCCACGCCCAGACCAGCGGCGTTGGGTGATCTTGGATGAAAGTACGCAGCGACATACAGGTTCCTCCTGAAAATGGCGAATCACGAATCACGAATCACGAATCATGATTCATGATTCTGGTGTCACGCATCACGAGTTCTGAATATAACACGGATGGCGGGGGTGGCAAATAAGGGGAGGCTAACCACGAATAAAAGACAAATATATGAATGGCAGGTGTACCGATTCGCTTATTCGCTAGACATTCGCGGGCGGTGTTCGTGCCGCGCCGTGGCGGGGTAGGGGCGAGGCATTCCGTCAGGATTGCTTGACCAGGCGCCTGGTTGGGGATGCCTCGCCCCTACGGTACGTACCCATCTGCCTGGAGGCGATAAGACGTAACATCGCTATAGGTGCGATAATAATAGGAATAGCTCAACTCAAATGAACTTGTTTGCCCAGGGTCCAAGTTGTCATTACTTGGCCAGGTTAGACCACATCCCACAACGACGCCATTCGCATTGTAGAGCGCACCCTCAACCGTCACGCTCTCAAGGCGGCTGCTCTCATCGTTGCGGACAAACCCAAGAATCTTGTAACCGCCATCCGGCAGAAGCGTTCCGTAATGATTGTAAAGGGTGAGGTTGGGCCAGGACTTGTTCGCAGAGGTATAGTAGGTCGGGGATTCAAATCGGAAATACGACCAATCGGCAGGTGGGTCATAAATACTCAGGCGGAAACACGACTTTTTGCCGGCGGGTAAATCTAGTGTGGTGTACGTATAATCGGTATCCACAAGTTGACCGCTGCTATTGAATAGATTGACAGGCACCTTGATGAGATACGCGTAGCTGCTGGTATTATTCTGCACCTCGCCCACGATGTACAATGTGGTTCCGGATGTGTAATGAGAATAATTGGGGAGGATATAGACACCCTGTGGAAGCGAGGTAGGTGTCGGGGTTGGGGTTCTGGTTGGCGTCGGCGAGGGTGTTGGTGTCCTAGTTGGCGTTCTGGTCGGTGTCATTGTAGGTGTTCTAGTTGACGTTGGAGTGGGCGGCAGCACGATACTCGACTGGACATTGCTCCACGCGCCGTATCCCCAGGTGTTGTACCCGCGCACCCGGTAATAGTATGTTCCTGCCAACCTACCACTTACATAGCAGGATTGCTGCGCTGTAGTGCAAACGGTGCGCAAACCGGTTGTGAATGCGGCGTTCGTGGCTTCTTCCAGTGTATAGGTATCAGCCAGGCGCGTGGGCTGTTCCGTCCAACCGGCCGTGTAATTGCCATCGCCATCGGCGTTATTGATTGCATACAATGTGGGCTGATAGGGAACAGGCGGCCAGCGTTTCAGGATTAGAGGCAGATAGACATAAGCCGTGATTTTAACGGAAGTTGTCGCCGTCATAAAATTGGCGCTGTTGCTGGCCGTGACCATTGCCGTATAAGCGCCACAAGCAGGATAGTGGTGTGAAACGACTTTTCCGGAGCCGCTCTCGCCGTCGCCGAATACCCAGGTATACGTCACGTTGCTCCCGGCGGCAACGGTAGCCGTCAACGTTGTAGAACCTCCTAGCGGCGTCGGGCTGTCGTTAGTTGCCGTCAACCCGGCGACCGGCGTATCGGTGATCGTGACGGTTGTCGTCGCTGTTATAACATTGAGGTTGTTGCTGGCAGTGACGACCGCCGTGTACATTCCTACATCTGGATAGGTATGAAAGACGACGTCACCGCTGCCCATTTCGCCGTCGCCGAAGTCCCAGAGATATGTGACGTGGCTGCCCGCTGTCACTGTGGCTGTCAATGTGGTTGCATCGCCAAGCTGCGTTGGACTATCGTTGCGCGTGGTCAGCCCGGTGATGCCTTCTTCGACTGCAACGATAACCGTATCTGCTCCCCACGCCCCTTCTTCGGCAACGACTTGCACCGTGTTGGTCAGTGGTCCCACCGCCCCCATCGTCATGGTGACAGCCACAGTTTTTGTCCACACGTCTGCCGGCGCGAGCGTCACCGGCGACCAAACGATCCAACTGGGAGGCAGGAAGATAGAGCCGCCAGAAGTTTCCCCCAGGATCACATTGAGCGGCAATATATCGGTGATTGTGGCTGTGAGCGTCACGTTGCCGGTATTGGAGACCACCAGTGTATAGGTGAGTGGGTCTCCAGGCAGCACTAGGTCAGCATCGGCGCGCTTGGATACACTCAATGCCGGGGTAACTTGCGATTGCGACGTCGCGGTGTAGGTGCCCGCAGCGCCCTCCGTTGTGGTGACTTGCACCACGTTGGTCAATGGCCCGGCATAGCCCATGTCAACGGTGACAACATATTGGGTCGTCCAGATGCCGCCGGGCGCGGTGATCGTCGGCGTCCAGGTGAGGATACCGATGGGCGTAACGTGGGCGGGGAGTGTGTCGGTTACAGTTGCGTGCAAGTCCACGCTGCCGGTGTTGGTGATATGAAGGGTATAGGTTAGTTGCGCGCCAGCCCGAACTAAGTCAATGGAAGCCTTCTTCGTCACTGCCAGCAAGGGGGCGGAGTAGGCATACTTCAGGTCACCGTTGGTAAGATCATAGTAACCGATATGGGGATAATTCCTTTTATCCAACGCCAGGGATGAAAACCTACCCGTATTGTCGGCGTTATCCACAACCTGCGTATGCCAACCGGCAGCATCACGGTAGGTGTACAGCAAGTCGCCATTGGTATTATCGTAGTGACTGATGTGTGGGTAGTCGTTGTCGTCTAAAGCCAGGGAAGAGGCAAGTCCAATATCCCCCGCGCTTTCTACCACCTGTAAATGCCAGCCGGAAGTGTCTTGATAGACGTACTTCAGATCGCCATTGGTGGCGTCATAGTAACTGATGTGTGGATAGCCGCTTCTATCCAACGCGAGCGAAAGCGAGCGCCCCACAAGTCCTTCGCTATCGAGCGTTTGAACATGCCAACCGGAAATATCCCGGTAAGCATATCTCAAGTTATCATCATAGCCAGTGTAATCCCGATAACCTATGTGCGGAGCGTCGTTTTCATCCAGTGCTATGGAAGAATCTGAACCAACATATCCATCGCTGTCTACCGTTTCAACAGACCAACCAGTGACGTCGCGATAGGCATATCTCAAATCATAGGTAGCCCAGTAGACATAACTGATGTGCGGGTGACCATTGCTATCCACTGTGATAGAAGTGCCACTCCCATGACCAGTGGGGCCATTTCCTGGATCCGCTATCTCGATAATCCAATCATTACCGTTCCAGTGAGCATACTTTAGGTCTCCCCTGATATTCTCGCAATAACTAATGTGTGGATTGCCATTATCATCTAATGCTAAAGAAAGAGTAAATCCAACATCTCCTTCACTATCTACAGTTTGGGTATACCAGCCGGAATCGTCTCGATAAGCGTACTTCAGATCGCCGTTGGTAACATCGTAATACGCGATGTGAGGGTAGCCTTGCATATCCAATTCCAGAGATGAATATTTGCCAACGTCTCCCAAGCTATCCACCGTCTCAATAGGCCAACCGGAAACGCTTTGATTGTCCAATTTCGCAGACGACGCGGTATTGCTGATATTTGAGGTCGCGAGAATCTGAGCGTTGACACTGACCTCCTGCGCGGTTGCAGTCAGGTCATTCGTCCGTACGAGTAGAGTCAAGCCTAATAATAGAAGGAGTGAAAATATGAAGAGTCGCAATTGTTTAGTGCTCATCTCATTCCTTTCTGAAGCATTCAACAGAACTTCTTCCACTCCGCCGCTTTGAACCGCCACTTTGTACTGACACAAAACTTTGCCTGCTTGTGACGACTCTTTACCGAATCAAGAAATCAACTCTTAACCACTGGCTAGCCAATTATCCCAAAACTGTCGCTCTCCTCTCGCCAAAGAAATGCTACGGTCGAGCAACCTATCATAGGACATAACTTCGGCTCGTGCTACTTGCACAAGCTCCCTATATCGCTTCTGATCTCGCAAGGTTCGATCTGTTCGACGTCCCATAACGATGATTGCGTTAAACTCGCCATCAATGTCTCGATAACCGAGTTCGCTTTGCGCATATTGACAGTTGCTGCGAAGCCAAATTCGCCAATTGTTAATCTGGTCGATTGCATGAATGAACTTTGCAGTGGGTTGCCCTCTGCTTGTTAGGACATGAAAGTTTGGATTTTCCAATTCAACCAGGTACCAATGATAACCGGCAGAATCCTTTTCACAGAGTGCAAAGTCTGGCACGTATTCACTGCCAAGTTTTGGCTGTGGGAAGACCCATCTCCCATGACCACCCCGTAACAGTTGAACCAGAAGTCCAGGATTATGCTCGAAAAACGTTTGCAGAGATCGTTCATCCTTAGCGGAATTGATAAGATTTTCCAACTTATCCGCCAGGCATTTGATCTCCTCGGCAGACGAAAGAAGCCAATCAACATACCGATCAGGCCATGGATCGCCGTAGCGTGCTAGAGACATATTAATCCTTTACCCTTCAACGTATTCTCAATCGGATAATGAAAAAATACCCCACTATTCGCATAAAATCTACTGATAGCGTTCGACTTAAGGAAAATTCTGCAGGTGGGACAGATAATCTGTTATCAGGTAGCAAAAAGCCTTTCCACCCGCAACTCTGGCTGGCTCTGCCGTGCAAGCCACAAATCATACTGGACTTGCTGGTTGAGCCATCTCTCGGCCGAGGTGTCGAACGCCAGTGAAAGTCGAATCGCCATTTCTGGACTGATGCCCGCGCGGCCATTCAAAATCGCCGACAAGGTCTTGCGGTTCACGCCAAGCGACTTGGCGGCCCTGGTTACGGTCAGTCCCAGTGGCGCTAAGTAGAGTCCCTTGACTGCCAACTCGCCGTTTGTGGCGCGCATCGGCCGCGTGCCACGACTAAAGACCAGTGTAGCACAGGCGTTGGGGGAGGCAAACGGTAGGGGCGAGGCATCCCTCCCGCCAGGAATGCTTGAGCAGGTGTCTGGTTGGGGATGCCTCGCCCCTACTCTCACCGTTCCCTTTGTGGACCACGCTTGTTCCAGGTGCGCCAGTTCCCCCACATATCGAAGTAATGTGGCATCGAGAGGTAGATTTCGTCCGAAATCTCCTGGATAGTCGCCATTGCGTCTTCCGGCAGTTCCCAATCGAGCACGTGTGCATCCTCGGCGATCTCATCCGGTGTACGAGCGCCGACGAGTGCAGACGTGATGCCGGGCTGTGAGATGAGCCAACGCAGTGTGAGCTGCGAGGGTGTTACGCCCAATGTCTGTGCAATCGGGCGCAGGCGCTCCGTTGTATAGAGGCATTTGCCGTAGTTTTCCGGTTGCCACAGGATGCTGCGCGGGCGCTGATCGTCATCGCTAAAGGAGGTGTTCAGGCGCATGGTTCCGGTCAACAGTCCCTGCGCCAGGCTGCTATAGGTGACGATCCCGATGTTGTGTTCCACACTGTACGGTTGGATGTCATCCTCGATGAAGCGCCAGATGAGGTTGTATGGCGGCTGGACGACGTCCACGGTACCGTACCGGGATGCGACTGCCATCATCTCCACCGTGAAGTTAGAGACGCCAATGGCGCGGATGCGCCCCTCGCGGCGCAACGCTTCGAGGATATCCATCACTTCTGCCAGGGGCTGGCCGCGATTTGGCCAGTGGACGAAGAAGAGGTCCACGTAGTCTGTTTGCAGGCGATGTAGAGATTCTTCCAGGGATTGCCGGAGTATGTTCGGTACCGCAAAGACTTTGGTCGAGAGGATGACATTCTCCCGGCGTCCGACCAACCCTTTGCCGACCACTTCTTCCGAATGGCCGTAGCTGTAGGCTGGCGCGGTATCGAGGAAATTGATGCCGATGTCCAGTGCTTTGTGGATGGTACGGATCGAGTCCGCATCATCGCATTTTCCCCAGTAGTCTGGACCCATTGGCCAGCAGCCCAGGCCAATAGGGGTGACTTCGATATCCGTAGTTCCTATTTTGCGCTTTTCCACAACCGAATCTCCTTCACTTCAGGGCCGAGATCGATCTGCGCCAGGCGCTCGCGGATCGCAGCGACGGGTATCTCGTTCACTTGTGCTTTATTTCCAACCCGGCATTTCATCCAGGGTGATGACGCGCGGGTTATGATACAGCGTTTGGATGGCTTCCGTGGTATTGGCCTCTTTCACCAGTTCGGCCCAGGGCATGAAGAAGACCCATTTGGGCTGAGAGGCTAAAACGGCGGAGCTGGGCAATTTGGAGCACTCGCCAATCGCCATCGGCTTGTCGCCGACAAGCGACCGGATGTCCATGTACCAGGATGAAGTGAAGCCCTGATCATAGATGTCAAAAGCAAACACGTCCCAATAGTCATCCCCGGGGTTGTAGTCCTCGAAATCCCGGCTCAAGTCCTGCATATCCCAGACCCAAATCAGGTTGGACAGGCCCTTGACCTGCGTGAAATAATCGTGAACGTAGCGGTAGAGTTTGGCCGTGCCGTCAGGCCCCGGTCTGCCGCCCCACCAGAATTTCCCCTGGTTCATTTCGTGCAAGGGCCTGAACAGGACTTCGACGCCGTTGTCTTCCAGATACTGGAGGTAAACGGCTATGTCATCCATCCTGGTTTTCCAGCGCGCGTTGAGGTCGGTCCCCTCGGTCAGCAACGCCTCCCACTGCTCGTCGTCCAACGGGGCGTTGAGCACACCCGGATCCCAATCACAAGGCTCCTCCTCGTCCGGCGGGCAGGCGTGCCACATCAAGTTGACGACAGCGCCGTTCTTCCATTGTCTTTCGGCTTCATAGATCATCGTCCAGCGATTGTCGATATTCTCTTGTTGGAACAAGAAATCACCGCTCCATAGGGCGGGATATTGCCCGGTGGTTTCTTTGATATACTCCGTCCACAGCGCCGGTTGGGCGTTAGGCTCGCGGTTGTGCTGCCCGGCGAGTGTCTTTTTACCCGAAATGCTGTAGAGGTAATCCAGCGTTTGAAACCCAGTCGCGGTGCCTTCTGGCGCGCTGATTTCGTAGCCCATCAACGATAACATGGTCTCGGCATATCGCCTGCCCAGTTCTCGGATGCCTGCCGCGTCGAAGTGCGCCTCGTCTTGGGCCGTACACCCCTGCGAAGAGATCACGTGCGCCGTCGGAATCGTTTCCGGCAACCTGGCGATGATGGGATTCATAGCGGCGCAGCACCCGCCCTGGTCCGTCCCCACGACTTCTCCGGCTAACAAGGGCACGGACTCCGCGTCGAGCGCGAGGTCGGTCAGCATGTCGTTATAAATCTTTTGGACGTAGGCGGGCCATTGGCGGTCGCCGGTGTTGGTTTCGCCCTGGTGCAGCAGAATGCCCTTGATGACGCCGCGTTGTTGCGCCAGTTTCGCCAGGTCGATAAGATATTGATAGGGATTTCCACCATAAGTCTTGATTTTAGTGACAAACCAATCCTCTTCATAGGTGGAGTCATACTCCTGATACAAGTCCTTATCGAATAACCGGATGTCGCACCCGCCCACCGCCACGTTAATCACCCCGACAGTGATGGTATTGGGCAGGTTTGCCACCATCGTCCGGCCAAAATAATCAGCAGGCGAAAGCCCCGACCAACATTGGGTGAGCGGCGGCACAGCCGTATACCAGGTATTCTTGTTTTTTCTGAGATTGGGACAATTCATCGACTGCAAGACCTGAAAGCGAGGATCCACCGTCCGGTCTTGCGGCTCCGGGGCGGCGGCGCCTTCCATGTTCGACTGTCCAAAACACAGGTAAATGTAGAAATTCGGATCGAATGTCGCGGTGATTTCTTCTGCTGCTTGCATAGTTTCTCCAGTTTCGGTCGAATGTTGCGGGGTTGCCGTTGGCTCCGGCGTCACGGTCGCTGTACTTGTCGCCGTAGCCGTCTTTTCCTCTTGTGGGGGGCCGGGTTCAGTGGTAGCCGTTGCTTCTGGGGTGATGGTCTCATTGGACCCGGAAGGTATGGCGTCGCATGAAACCAACAGGACGCCCAGAACAAGGAGTGGGAGTAGTAACACAATCGCTTTTTTCATCATATCTCACTCAGAACATCCCAGATTCAAAATGTGTGAACGCTTGAAAGATTCGCGTTGATTGGCGAGATTCGTGGTGGATTCTCCTACCCCACCGCGTCGAACGTCGGCTTGAGCGCGGGATACAGGCCACGGTAGAGCGGGTACAAATCGTTGTAGACCTTCACCTGCGCCGGCTGTGGCGAGGTGGCGCTCACCACCTTGATCGTCGCCCGGCAGGCCTCCGGCACGGTTTTCCACACGCCCGCGCCGACCGCCGCCAGCAGCGCCGCGCCGAACGCGCCGCCCTCGGTCGTGTTCACCGTCACCAGCTCGCTGCCGATGACGTCCGCCAGAATCTGCCGCCAGAGCGGACTCTTCGCTCCGCCGCCGGAGACGCGAATCTGCTTGATCGCGCCCAGGCCCGCGCCCTTCACCAGTTCCATGCTGTCGCGCAGGCCAAACGCGACGCCTTCGAGCACGGCGCGCGTCAGATGCGGGAGCGCGTGGCGCAGCGTCAGGCCGATGAAGCCCGCGCGCGCCAGCGGATCGGGGTAGGGGGTGCGCTCGCCGGTGAGGTACGGCAGGAAGAAGAGGCCTTCCGCGCCCGCCGGGACGTCCGCCGCCGGGGCTAACAGGTCATCGAAGCCGACACCGGGGGCGAGCGTGTCGCGGTGCCATTGCAGGCTGCCCGCCGCCGAGAGCATCACGCCCATGAGGTGCCACGCGCCGGGGACGGCGTGACAGAAGGCGTGCAGCAGCCCGTCCTTCTCGATGTAGGGCGCGTCCGTGGACGCAAACACCACGCCCGACGTGCCGAGCACCAGTCCCACGATGCCCGACTCGACCGCGCCGACGCCCACCGCGCCCGCCGCCTGGTCGCCGCCGCCACCCACCACGGGCGTACCGGCTTTCAGGCCGGTCAGGGCCGCCGCTTCCGCGCTGATCACACCGGTCACTTCCGGGCCCTCGTGCGTCTTGGGCATCCATTCAGCGGGGATGTCCAGCTTCTCCAACACTTCAGGCGACCAATCGCGGGCTTTGACGTCGAACAGAATCGTGCCCGCCGCGCCGGCCTTGTCGGTGGCGTAGTCGCCGGTGAGCTTGTAGCGGACATAGTCCTTGGGCAGCAGGACGTGCGCGCCTTTGGCATAAACCTCCGGCTCATTTTCACGCACCCACAGAATCTTGGGCGCGGTGAAGCCGGTGAGCGCGTCGTTTCCGGTGATCTGGATGAAGCGCGCTTTGCCCACGCGCGCGCGGATTTCGTCGCACTGCGCGCCGGTGCGCTGGTCGTTCCAGAGGATCGCGGGGCGCAGCACGTCGCCGTTTTTGTCGAGCAGCGTCAGGCCGTGCATCTGCCCGGTGAGGCCGATGGCGGTCACGTCGTCGCCGGTGGCGCCGGCCTGCGCCAACGCCTGCCGGATGCTCGCCACGATGCCGTTCCACCAGTCGTGCGGGTCCTGCTCGGACCAGAGCGGCTTGGGCGTGGAGAGCGGCAGGGCGGTTGTGGCAGTCGTCACGACGGCGCCGGTCGCGTCCATGAGCAGGGCCTTCGCGCCTGTGGTTGAAATGTCGATGCCGAGAAAAAGGTTCTTAGTCATGAGTCCTCCTGGTTTTTGTGATGTTTCCTTGACGGCCCTATTTTAGCCGAGATTTTCATTTTTTGTATCGCTGCTATGTCAGTGTTGATCTACGTATTCATCAACGCCGCGATCTCATCCAGGCTCGGTGGCTCCAGAATGGAGGGGAAGCGGGTGCAGGAAACGGCGGCGGCAGCGGCGGCGAAGCGGACGGTGGCTTCGGCGGGCATCTCCTTGACTACGCCGTAAACGACGCCCGCGCGGAAGGTGTCGCCGGCGGCGAGGGTGTCCTGCACGGTCACGGGGTAGGTGGGCAGGATGGCGGGGCGCGCCATATCCGGGGCGACGTACAACATCTCTTTGCTGCCAAAGGTGAAGATGACTAGCCCCCGGCACGCGCGGCGGTACTGTTCCAGTAGGTCGCCGTAATCCGCGCCGGGATAGACGCTTTCGAGGAATTCCTTCGAGCAGGCGATGGCCCTGGCGTTCTGCGCGAGCGGGTCGTCCCAGCGGGCGTCCAGCGTCACGTAATCTGTACCGTGCTGCACGCACAGCTCCGCCACACGCTGCGAGGTCGCGCCGAAGAACGGATCGAGCGCCACACAGCGCGCCGCCGCGATGGAGGCTTCGCACGGCTCCGTCCACCAGTGCCGCTCGCTGGAAAAGTGCTGCTGGAACCAGCCGAAGACCGTGCGGCTGTCGCCGTCGCAGAAGACGATGTCGCGCCAGCCGGTGAAATCGGGGGGTGTGGGCAGCAGGGAGCAGTCCACGCCGTAGCGGTCGAAGTACGCCAGCAAGGGCTTGGCGGTCGCCTCGCTGAACATACAGCCGTCGAGCTGCGTCTTCAGCCCCCAGTGGCTCAGGAGGATCGCCGCGTTGCCGCCTTCCCCGCCGGGCATCACGGTGGTCTGCGTGATTTCCTGGTAGGTGTCGGCCTGCGGGAAGGGGCCTTTCAGGCGGTGGATGGTCGAAAGGACGGTCATACCGTAAACGTAAACATCGAGTGATTGGGTCATTGTTGGCTCCAGTGCGAGAATTTTGTACACGGATGCTACGGATTACACGGATTTTCTCTGTTTATATCCGCAAAATCCGTGTAATCCGTGTCCTATAGAATTAACGATATTCTTCGTAGATTTTGATGCAGCGGAGAACGCTTTGCGCACCGCCGCTGATGTCGGGATCGGCGTGCTGCACCAGTGCTTCTACCGTTGTCTTGATGGAAGCGATTTCCGGCCGCCTGTCGCCGTCATTGGCAAGTTTGCGCAGGAAGAACAGCGCGCCCTTGACCACTTCTGGGTCGGGATGCGCCAAGTACTCCCCGGCGAGCGGCATCTCCTGGCGCTCCATGTGATGAGAAACCAGGCACTTGGCGGCGTAACGACGCGTCAATGGCTGCGCGTCCGTCAGGCCTGCGCGAGCCTGTTGCATCAGCGCCTCGTAGGTGGCTTCGTCCATAAAGTGCTTGGCCTGCGCGGGCGTCAGGCGGGTCAGTTCCTCTTCATCCTCGCTACCGTTGATGTAGTAGTCGTAGGTCAGCCAGTATTCGTAGAAGATGCCGCACACGGGACAGCGTTTGATGTGACGGCGCTCCGCATCGTAGGCTTCGAACGCCGCGAAGAATTCCAGCCGCCCCGCCGCCGGTGGTAGCAGGCGATCCATGTCTTCCCAGTCGTATTTGGTGAAGGACGTTTCGACTTCGTTGAGCGCGTTGCAGATTTCGCATTCGCCGATGGGAATGTAGGTGGTCATCGTATCGTCACTGCCCATATTCCGATCCATATAATGACGCTCAACATAATCCGCACCACGCCCAGTTTCCTGACCTCCCCGGACAGCAAGAATTCTTGGGAACTGTAGCGCTTGATCAGCAGCCCGTAACTGGGGTGGATGCTGGTGATCAGCTCAAAAAGCCCGTTGAAGAGATTCCACAAGCTCACCGCCAACCATGCACCGCAGGAGTAGACTTGTGTTTCTTCACACCATATCATTGCCAGAATTGGCCCCCCGATCAGTCCGGCGAAGAAGGCCGGCAGGCAAAGGAGTTCATGCAGGATTAGCAGCCACCTGCGCGTTGGATAAGCCTGCTTGAATTGACCCTTATCCAGGAAGACTGCGTTCCCGATGACGAGGGAACGCAGTCCGAACACTGTCAATAGGTAGACGCCCAGGGCAACGAAGACGGATAGCCAGGTTCCCACTGGTTTAGCTGCCTTACTTGGGCAACGTTACCTTCGCCGCCACTGCACCGCTGGTTTCCAGATTGAACGTCGCCGTCGCGCCAGCGCACGTCAACTCGTACTCGCCCAAGAACCCCGTCACCTTGACCTTCCCTTCGCCGTCCGTCATCATCTTCGTCGGCGGGAGCCACCACTCGCCCTTGATGAGATCGTGCAGGGCGTGATACGCGGGCTTGGGATAGCCGCCCCGCGTCAGGAAGCCGCCGGGCGCTTTGAGCCAGCCGCCGTCGGTCATCCCCCAGTAGGTGATGCCTTCGACGAGCGGATTGGCGAGCAGCGTCTTGTAGAAGGAAACAATCTCCTCGGTCTGGCGCGCTTCGCCTTCGGGGGTGGAGGGCCACTCGTCCACCTGCCAGTCGTTGAGATCGACGATGTGCGCGGGCATGATGTCGCCGGAGAGGATCGTGGTCTCGGTGAAGTGGATCGGCAGGCCGAAGCGCTCGAAGTTCGCCAGCACCCACTCGGTCTTCTCGACGCCCCAGTAGCCCTGGTGCATGTGGGATTGGATGCCGATGACGTCGATCTTGATGCCGGCTTCCAGGCAGCCTTCCACCAGGATGTCGAAGGCGGACGAGACGTCGAAGTCGTTGAGCAGCAAGATCGCGCCGGGATTGGTCTCGCGCGCCGCGTTGAACATCGTGCGCACCATAGGGATGCGGCTCAGTTCCTTGCAAATGCGCGTGATGCCGTTGTCGTACTTGTCGAACACGGGCATGATGACGACCTCGTTGAGCACGTCCCACATATCCACCAGCCCGGCAAAATCCGCCACGTCGCGGTGGATGCGGGCGATCTGCGCTTCCAGGATTTCGGCGTTGCTCAGTTCCAGCAGCCACGGGGCGGTGACGGTGTGCCAGCACAGCGGATGCCCCTTGAGGATCAGACCACGTTCGACTAACCATTGCGCGCCCTTGCGCATGAACGCCGTGCCCGGCTTGCCGCGCTCCGGCTCGAAGCGCCCCCAGTAGAACGGAAGCGTGGCGAAGTTGAAGAGGTCGAGGAAGGCGTCGGTGACGCGCTCGGCGTGTTCTTTGGCGGCGCCTTGGAGGATGTTGTTCGCCAGCGCGAGGGTTTCAAAGGCGGTGTTGCCGAAGAGGAACTTGTGTTTGCGCTGCGCCACTGTCACTTCCTGATGCGCCAACGGTGTGCCGTCAGGTTTGCGCACGGTCACGGTTGCGTCTGCGGTTCGATGTGCCAATGAAGAATTTGTGTTCATGTTTTTTCCCCTTTCATCTCAACGGATTGAACGGATTCAACGGATATTTTCCGTTAAAATCCGTTGAATCCGTTGAGAAATTTTCACTGATTAAGCGTTTTCTATCCGCCACCGATCGAGCACGTCGCGCACCTTCGCCACTTGCACGGCGACTTCGGTGTACTCGTTCTTGCCGGTGTGATGTTCGACGCCGTAGTAGCCGTCGTAGCCCAGGTCCCGCAGAAGCGTCATGCACTCGGTCAGGTTGCCCTCGGTGATCTGCCAGGAGAGATGGGTATGCATCGCCCATGGGGCCATTGTGACGTTGTCCGCCATATCGCCCTTGAAGTGCAGGAGCACGCCGAACGCGGGGTGGTTCACCGCCTCGCAGAGTTTCTTCATGTTCTGCGAGTCTGCCTCTGCTCCCCAATGGTTCTCCGGGCCTACTTTGTAGCCGTTGTCGTGAGCGCGCTGTGCGAATTCCTGGTAGCGCTTGACGATGAAGTCGAACTGTTCATCCGTCCAGTTGGCCTCGCGCCCGCCCGCATCGATGCGGACCGTCAGCGCGCCGAGCGCTTCGCCAGCGTGGAGCGCCGCCAGCCCGTTCTGGTAGTGCTGCTCGCGCGCGGCGGGATCGTCTTCCCAAAAGTGCGCGCCGTCCACGCAGAGGTTCGCCAGCACCAGGCCGCGTTCGTCGAGCGCATCTTTCACCTTCGCCAGATAATCGTCCTCCGTGGAGAGCAGCATCCCGTTCCAGATGTCGGCGGAATCCAGGTGATAGCGGTACTTGCAGCTTTCGAGGTAGCCGAACAGGTCCATCTTGCCTTCGCGCAGCAGGCCATGAAAGGCATACGATGCAATCGAAATCTTAACCATGTTGCGTCCTCCTTGGGAAACAAATCGCTAATCTCGCTAATCTACGCGAATCTTGATTGGAAAATTGGCGAAAACTCGCGTGATTCTGCGAATGCAGACATTCGCGGTTGAAATTTTCATCTCACGCCTAACAGCAGTTCGTTCACCAGCATGTCCAGTTTTTCGTACCGCAAACCGCGCGCGCCAAGTCCGATGCGGTCGAAGGTCGCCGCTTTGAGCGCGGCGGCTTTGGCGGACGTGTACGCGCCCTTGAAGGCGTCCATGCTGCCATCGTTCGCGTGGATTTCGGCCAGCAGGCCCTGGATCTCCGCATCGGCGGCAAAGCGCGCGGTCTTTTCCTTGAGGATGAGGTACGTGCGCATACACCCGCGCGCGAAGTCTTTGACGCCTTCGTAGTCTTCCGTGCGGAAGGCGTGCGCGTCGAAGTGGCGGCTGCCGGCGTACTTTACGTCTTCCAGGAATTTGACGAGGAAGAACGCCTGCTTGAGGTTCTGCGCGCCGAAGCGCCAGTCCTGGTCGAAGCGCGCGTAGTTCTGGTCGTTCAGGTCGATGTGGAAGAGCTTGCCCGCTTCCCACGCCTGGGCGACCGCGTGCATGAAGTTGAGTCCCGCCATGTGCTCGTGTGCCACTTCGGGATTCACGCCCACCATTTCCGGGTATTGCAACGTGTTGATGAAGCCCAGGTACGCGCCGGTGGTCGGGAAGAAGAGGTCACCGCGTGGCTCGTTGGGTTTGGCCTCGAGCGCGAACTTGAGGCCGTAGCCCTGATCCTTGACGTACTCACACAGGAAGTTGAGTGCGTCGCGGAAGTAGCGGATGCCCGCCACGGGGTCTTTTGACGCATCCACCTCGATGCCCTCGCGCCCGCCCCAGAAGACATAGACTTCCGCGCCAAACTCGGCGCCCAGGTCGATGGCGTGCATTGTTTTGTGGAGGGCGTAGGCGCGCACGCGCGCGTCGTTGGACGTGAACGCGCCATCCTTGAAGACGGGGTCGGCGAACAGGTTGGTCGTCGCCATAGGCACTTTGAGACCGGTGTCGGCCAGCGCCTTTTTGAACGCCTTGAGGATGCTCTCGCGCTCGGCCGGCGTCGCGTCGATGGGGATCAGGTCATTGTCGTGGAAGTTGACGCCGTACGCGCCCACTTCGCCGAGCAGATAGACCAGCTCGGCCGGCGACAACTTGGGTCGCACGTCCTCGCCGAACGCGTCGCCGCCGGGATTTCCGACAGTCCAAAGGCCAAAAGTGAATTTGTGTTCCGGTTTGGGTTGATATCGGTCTGACATAGTTTGCTCCTTATAATAGAATTTTGAATAGCGAATTACCAATCCCTGATTACCAGTTACCGATTACTCATTACCAATCACTGACTTTTCTGAAGGTCGAGCGCATCGTAGAAGCCTTTGCGCTGGTTGGTTTTGATGCGGGCGATTTGTTTTGCCATGTCGAGCGATTCGTCGATGTAGCGCCGCAGGTCGCTCTGCTGGCTTTTGGTGTCGCTGCGGTCGCGGTTGCGCCACGTCACCGTCACCTCTTTGATGCGATAGCCGCACTTTTCCCACAGGTACAGCAGCTCTACGTCGTAGGCGGTGACCTTCCATCCGGTGGGGCGCTCGGCCTGCTGGAAGAACTGCAGGTGTGGGAACGCCCGCAGCGCCGCCTCGCGCATACATAGCTTGAAGCCGCACTGCGTGTCGCTGATGTCACGTAGCAGGAAAAGCTGGCGCACGGTGCGAAAGACCGCGCTACCCAGCTTCCTGATGATCGAGAAGCCTTCACGGGTGAAACCGCGCGAGCCGATGACGACCTCGTAGCCTTGCTCCGCCCACGGCAGCAGCTTGCTCAACTCCGCAATCGGCGTGGACTGGTCCATATCTGTGAAGAGCACGACTTCGCCGCGCGCATGCTGGATGCCGGCCCACACTGCCGCCGGTTTGCCGCCGTGGGGGATGTCGACCAGCGAAAAGCGTGGTTTGTCGGCGATGAACTGCTCGATCAAAGCGCGGCTGTTGTCCGTCGCCTCGTCGTTGACGATCACCACTTCCCAGGCATAGTCTTGTTGGATGAGATAGTCATTCACCTCATCCAAAACCCCCGCCTCGAGATTCTTCGCCTCGTTGTAGCACGGGATGATAATGGAAATGTAAGGCGCATCAGCGCACTGCGGTTCTTCGTTTGGCATTTAAGCTCCTTGGGAATGGCAATCGGTAACTGGTAACTCGTAACTGGGCTTGCCCGATTACTGATTACCGGTTACCAATTACTGGTTACCTCAAATTTTGCGGCAGATCGAGCGGCGCAACTTCCTCGAACGACAGCGGCTCATCGGCGGACGGCATTGGCGGGTAATCCGGCATTTCCAGCCCGTGGACGAGATCGTCGATGCGGATGAGGCTGTTGGTCGCCATCGAGCGGTTTGCCGCGACGCCGGTGAGGATCGAATACGCCCCCGCGCGATAATCGGCGGCGTGCATATACCTGTCCTGTGACGGATTCGCGCCGAAGATGTCGTCCAGCAGCAGATCGTCGCCGCCTCCGTGCCCGCCCGCACCCGTCCACACCTCGACGGCATACGAAGGGCCGAAATGCGGCATGATGTGCGTGTACGTCTCGCGTTTCACCGTCTGCCCCGGGACCGTCCCGTCGGCGTTGATGTAGGACGATTCCACGTTCTTGTGCTCCAGACGTCCGCGCGTGCCGTTGAACGTCATCGTCAGCCCTTCCCACGGCAGAAAGGTGTTGAGCGAGTAGCTCATCTTCACGCCGTTCTGGTAATTGACGACCAACTGCATCGAGTCTTCGATGTCTATTGCAGCGCTGAACACGCACTGGTCGCGGAAGTAGCCATCGTACTGCTCATTGTTGAGATACAGCGCTTGCAGGCTCGGATACTTGCGCATATCCAAACGGAAGCGACACTGCTCCTCCGGGCAATCCAGGCAGCGTTCCGTGCGCTGCGTCAGGCCGTACCGTTCCGCCGTCTCCGGCGTGTAGAAGCGCCGTTGCCCCTGCGCGAACACCGATTCCGGCACGGTTGAGAGCAGCCAGTTGATCAAGTCGAAGTGGTGGGTGGCCTTGTGGACCATCAGCCCGCCGGAGTTAACCTTGTTGCGATGCCAGCGCCGGAAGTAGTCCGCGCCGTGGCGGATGTCGAGCATCCAGTGGAAGTCCACCGAAATCACATCGCCGATCACACCGGACATCAACAGCGCCTTCACCTGCGTGCGCGGCGGCGAATAGCGGTAATTGAACGTCACCGTGCACGTCTTGCCCGTGCGTTTCTGCGTGTCGATGATGCGCTGGCATTTTACCTCGTCCGTGGTCATCGGCTTTTCAGTGATCACGTCACAGCCCAACTCCATTGCCCGGCAGATGTACTCGTCGTGATAACAATCCTTTGTCGTGACAAGCACCGTGTCCGGCCGGCACTCGGCGATCATCTGATCGAATTGCGCGGCGTGATAGCCCTTGACGTCGTAGCCCCACTCGCGGGCGCGCTCGCGTGCATGGTTCACACGCCCCTCGTTGATGTCGCACACGGCGAGTAGTTCTGAAGTCTCGGCATACGTCGAAATGACCGCTCGCGTGTACATGGCTGAGCGCCCGCCCAGCCCTACCTGCACATAGCGTTTCTTCCCCATAACAATAAGGCTCCTCAGTTCGTAAATTCAGTTTCCCTTGCGGAGGCCACAGCTAATTGTGTGGATGTGCCTTCGCCAGGGTCCCATACCGGTAAGATACCGTTGCTCCTAATCATCGCATGAAATTGATCCTAGTCAATTCGGACAGAGTGTAATTGACATTCATAGGATATCAGTGTATCCTCATGTTGCAAATGCAGATTGCGATTTGGCTAAGAACGTGTTTATCTGTGAGGCTTTGACGTCGGAGAATCGATCATGCCGTCCATTCAGAAGAAGATTTGCCTGCTCGGCGATTTCGCCGTCGGCAAAACCAGTTTGGTGCGTCGCTTTGTCGAGGATATTTTTGAGGACAAATACCTGAGCACCATCGGCGCGTGCGTCAGCCGCAAGATCGTGACGGTATGCAAGTCCCCTGTGACGCTACTGATTTGGGATTTGGCCGGCGAAGAAAAGTTCACGCAAGTGATGACTAGTTATTATCGCGGTGCGGCGGGCGCGATCCTGGTGTGCGATTTGACGCGCGCCGAAACCTTTCCTTCTTTGAAAGACTATGCGCAGTCTTTCTGGCGTGTCAATCCCCATACTCCTCTGGTCGTTGTGGGCAACAAGGTCGATCTGGCGGAACAGCGTTCCATTGCCGATGTTGAACTATCAGACGCGGCGGGGCATTTGGACGCTTTCTGGTTGACCAGTAGCGCCAAGACCGGAGAAAATGTTCAATGGCTGTTCGAGCAACTTGGGGCCAGGCTTCTCGACCAGCCATAATATTGTTGATTGCACAAAGCCACACACGAAAGGAGCAAGAATGATGGTACAGCAAGTCCCTCCGCTTCTCCAAACAACGCCCGAAAAAAAGGCCGCCTCGCCGCCCGTAGAAGGCGAACTCGAGCGCGTGCGCGAAATCATCCTGGGACCGGACCTCGCCCGTCAGCGAATCCAGGGTGCGGAAGTCGATCGCTTGCGCCAGGTCATCTTTGGCGAGCAGATGGAAGAATACGAACGCCGCTTTGCCGACGTGCGCCGGGAGATGGAACGTATTCTCACGGACATGCGTGTGGTCCAGGATTCGGTCGCCGAGTTCGAGAAGAGCCAGACTAAGCGCCTCGAAGCGCTGGAGCGCGATATGCGCCGTGCCAACGACGAACTGCGCCGCGATGTGGATCGTCTGGGCAGCCGCGAAACTGCCCTGCAGCAACTCGTCACCCGCGCGCAGCAACTCGATCTGCATAGCCAGAGCACGCAGGAGATGCTCCAGGAACTGCGCACCACGCAGCAGCAACAAGAGAACGAGGTGCGCAATGTAAAATCCATCCTCGGCGAGAACCGCGACCAGCAGGAACGCCGCCTGGATACTCTCAAACGCGAGGTGCGCCAGGCTGAGGACGATTTGCGTGCGGAATTGCGGCGCGTCACCGACCGGCTTGGCGATCAGAAAACCGACCGCAAGGCGCTGGCCGCGATGCTGATGGAAGTCGCCACGCGTCTAGAAACTGGCAGCACTGTCACCGGGTTGTTGGAGGGCTTGACCTCGGCTGTTAAGGAATAGCGTCGATGTCGTTTGAGCCACCGACCACAGATGAGGATGTGGAAGGCGCAGGCCTGCGTGAGCTGCGCAACGTCATCCTCAAACCGGGCGCACTGATCGACAAGATCAGTCCTGTCATTGCGGATGTGCTTGAAGAACAAATCAAGCACTCCGGCGATGAGATCGCCCAGGCCATTTCCCCTATTATCGGCGAAGCGATCCGGCGGCAGGTCTACAATGCCCGCGAGGACATCATCGATGCGCTCTACCCCGTCATCGGCCAGACCATCAACCGCGCCGTCACCGAGGCTTTTCGTGACTTGGCCCGTAACGTCGATCAACGCGTGCGCCAGAGCGTCAGCCCGCAGGGCACGCTCAAACGCTTCAAAGCGCGCCTGCAGGGCGTTTCCGACGCCGAATATGCGCTTAGAGAGGCCCTTCCCTTTGCGGTCAACGAGATTTTCCTTATTCAGCGGGACTCGGGACTGCTGATTCACCACATCACCCGTGCCCCTGAAACGCCCCCGGATCGCGATTTGATCAGCGGGATGTTGACCGCAATCCGCGACTTTGCGCGCGACGCCCTCGGCGACGAGGAGAGCGGCGAACTTGGTGCCATCGACTACCAGGCGCAGAAAATCCTCCTGGAAACGGGCGGCACGGTCTATCTGGCCGTGGTCGTCAATGGGATCGAGCCACCGGACTTTCGTGAGCGGATGCGCGAAGTCTTGACTACCTTGCAGGAAAAACACTACGCCGCCCTCAAATCCTACGACGGCAGTGACGAGAGGATCGCTAAAACCGCTGAACACTTGCTCAGTGCGTTGCCGGCTGAGCCGCAGGAAAAGTCGCGGGAGCCGCTCTCGCTTTCGCAGCGCCTGATCCTCATTGCGCTCATTGTGCTCATTGCTTTGCCGCCTCTGCTTGGCTGTGGATGGTGGATCTGGCACGTCGAAACCCGTCTGGCGTCCCTCGCCATCTTGCGGCCCACAGCGACTGCGACGTCCACGCCCACGCCTACGGCGACGCCCACGTTCACCCCCACGCCCACTGCCACGCCTACCGCGACACCCACGCCTACGCCCACTGCAACCCCTACGGCAACATTCACGCCCACACCGACCTCAACAGCCACAGCGACGCCCACCCCCACCACTACCGCCACGCCTACCGCCACGCTCACACCTTCGCCCTACAGCGGTGTGATGATCGGCAACGCCTTCTTGCTTGATGCTCCCGACGGTGATCGCAGCGGTGCAGTGGCGCGTCTGGGCGACTACGTCGAAATCCTTGCCAAGTACGGCGATTGGTACAGGGTACGCGTCAAATCGGCCAAACAGGCCGACGTCGAAGTGACCGGGTGGGTGCAGACGCGCTGGGTGACGCTGCTTGCGCCTGTCCCGCCGGCCTATATCACTCCCACGGTAATGCCATGATCAACCTGGATTTCTGGCAGACTGTGCTTCGCGAGATGCACATCGCTTACGCCTTGCTGGATATCGACCAGCGTATCATCGCGCACGACGCGTTTTTCGCTGCGTGGCTTTCGGCTGAACACGTTGATTTGATCGGACAGCACGTGTTTGAAGTGCTGCCGGAATTTTTCGGGCAGGACATCCACACCGAATGTCCGGAAAACGGTTCCCCGCCTGCCATTCGCGTCGAGAACGTCAACCGGCCGTTCCCCTCCGGTGAGACTCGCTATTTTAATCTGGTCATTATGCCCTTTGATCGGGGATTGGAGGCGGCCTTTCTGGTGTTGATTGTTGACGTCACTGAGCAAGGGCGTTATATCCAGCAACTGATGCAAAGCCGCAATGATCTACGGTTGCTCAGACGTGAGATGGCTCGCTTGAACGAACAACTGGACTTCCTCCTGCATCATTACATCCCGCCTGACGTTGCCGAAGCGCTGGTCAAGGGGACGCTGCGCCCGGAATTGGGCGGTGAGTTGCGCGAGGTCTCCATTCTGTTTGCTGACGTGCGGGACTTTACGGCCACCGTCGAGGCTATCCCTGCCGAACGGATTATGACGATCCTCAACGATCATCTGAGTGTGGTCGTCGATGCAATCGATCGTTACGGGGGCACCATCAACCAGTTTCAGGGCGACAACGTTATGGCGATTTTCAACGCCCACGACGACCAACCTGATCACGCCATCCGTGCGGTACGGGCAGCTCTCAGCGTCCAGCAGCAGCTCTTCGCCTACCAGGCCCAACGTCCCGAAAAGGAGCGCTGGTTCCATTTTGGGGTTGGTATCGACACCGGGCTGGCTATCGTTGGGAACAGTGGTGCGCGCTGGCGCTATACTTACACCGCCATCGGCAGTACCACGAACCTGGCGGCCCGCATCACGGCTGCCGTCCCTGCTTATGAGGTGTGGATTAGCCAGAACACCCTTGATCAACTTGACGGGAGCTTCACTGTGACCCCACTCTCGCCAATCTACTTCAAGGGCAAGGACAAACCGGTATCGCTTTTCCGTGTAGCGGTACAGTTACCTGCTCATATTTGACAAATCATTTCAAATGACTATAATTGCAAATGTAGGTTGTTGTAAGGTTCCAAGTTCGTGCCAATATTGCAAACGTCTGGACTTACCGCCCAGGCGTTTGCTGTTTATACGGCTTGGGGCCTTGCGCAAGAAATACCATAGTAATTGAAAGGAAGAATAGAACGATGAGTGAGCGTGAAGTTGGTGTCGTCAAATGGTTTAATGCCTCCAAAGGCTACGGTTTCATCTCGCGCGAGGGAAAAGATGATGTGTTTGTGCATTACTCTGCCCTCCAGACGGAGGGGTTCAAGACCCTGGACGAGGGACAGCGCGTAGAGTTCTCCGTCGAAAGAGGCGAGAAGGGGCTGCAGGCCACCCAAGTCGTTGCGCTGTAAATATAGGCACGTAAAATACAAATTCTGAGATGAATTGACAAACAGCAGGAAAGCCATCCAGTGAACTGGATGGCTTTCTTTGATAATATCTTCAGTTACAGATCATAAAATTCCCCATATAGCCATAAGGAGCAGAAGAAGAGATGGGAAAAATCCGTAGATTGGTCCTGGATACGCTGAAACCTCATGATCCGACCATTATCGAAGTGGCCTCGCGTCTCAGCGATTTGGAAGGGATTTCTGCCGTCAACATCAGCATCTACGAAATGGATCGTAAAGTCGAAAACGCAAAGATCACTATTGAGGGCGATGCCGTCTCCTATCAGCGCGTGGCAGCAGTCATCGAAGAACTTGGCGGCGCTATTCATTCGATTGATGAGGCTGTGGCCGGTAAGGAAATCATCGACGACGCGGCAACGCCCCAGGACTGAGGTGTTGCGCGGCTAGTGCTTGCGCCCCCAATCTCCGTTGCCGTTATCTTCTTCTGTGTATGGTGGGTGATGCTTTGTCACAGGGCGTTGTTGCCGCGTGTGTTCTTTTGCTGTAGGGTTACGTGCCTGTAATTGCTCATCGCGGAGCCGTTGCAGCCACCTGATTTCTTCATCTTGTTTGTTTATGGGCCACCCCCTGTCTTGACCGGTGGGTATGTTCTCGGTTTAGTACAAAACCTGACATAGCGTTGACATCCCTTTGAATAATGCTATCATTGCCTCGTTGCTAAAGGTTTTGTGATGGAAAAGTTACGCAAGCAGAAGCCCATTTATACTGTCCTGATTGCCATCATCGTGGCGACTATCCCCTGCTACTGTCTGGGGTTTGTGGCATTGGCTGTGCGGCCCACACCGCCGACCTCTGTGCCAACTGCCACACCAACGCTGACCCCCGAACCCGGCGCGACGAACACGCCTTATCTCGTTGGCCCTGGTGAGGGCAATGACAACCGGACTTTGCCGGCTACACCGACACAGTGGTTCCCGCCCACCCGCACGCCGACGCTCACCCCTTCGAACACGCCGACGATCACATTGACACCGACCGAGACGCCGACCGGCACACTGCCGCCGACCGGCACACTGCCGCCGACCGACACGCCATCGCCGACATCTACAGCTACACCGACCGCTACGCCTACACTGACCGCTACGCCTACACCAACGGTGAGTGCGACGCCCACACCTTCCGCGACAATCACCTCTACGCCGACCGAAACACCAACGGCGACACCGACCGAGGACGTGCCACCTACGGAGACGTTCACGCCCACACCTACCGAGACGCCTACTGAAACACCTACCACCGAACCACCGCCGACTGAACCCTGAAAGGATACCTGTGGAATCAACTTTTGAACTGCTCAAGGTTTTTACGGAAGCGCCCGGCCCTTCCGGGCGCGAGAATGTTGTCCGCGATGCGATTGCCGCGCGCTGGACACCGCTGGCCGACGAGATCCGCGTGGATGCGATGGGCAGCCTGATCGCGTTGCAGCGCGGCAGCGGCCCGGAGCCGCGCCCCGCAGTGATGGCCGCCGCCCACATGGACGAGATCGGCCTGATCGTGACCGGCATCGAGGGCGACTTCCTGCGTGCGCACTCGCTCGGTGGCATCGACCGGCGCGTGCTCTTGGGGCTGGACGTGCTCGTCCATGGCAAGCGTGTCTTGCCGGGCATCATCGGTAGCCGCCCGCCGCACGTGCTCACTGCTGCCGAACGCGAGAAGGTCATCGCCTGGGAAGAGGTCTACGTTGATACCGGCTTGCCGGGCGACGAACTCGCCTCGCTGGTGGGCATCGGCGATCACATCACCTTCGACCGCGAATTGCTGGCGCTCAAGAATGACCGGGTCGCTGGCAAGGCGCTCGACAACCGCACTTCGGTCGTCGCCGTCACGCTGGCGCTGCAAGCCTTGCGCGCGCGCGATCACGCCTGGGATTTCTACGCCGTCGCCACCGTCCAGGAGGAAGTCGGCGTCAAAGGCGCGATCACCAGCGCCTACGGCCTCGCGCCGGAGATCGCCATCGCCCTGGACGTGACCTTCGCGCCGCAGCACGACGACGAAGGACCGGGGACGTTTACCCTCGGCAAAGGCCCGACGATCGCCGGCGGCCCGAACTTCCACCCGCAGGTGGTGGAACGCTTGCAAGCCGCGGCCAAAGGCGAGGAGATCCCCAACCAGTTCGAAGCGGTTCCTGGTAGTAGCGGTACCGATGCCTGGGGCATCCAGGTGGCGCAGGAGGGCATCCCCACCGGCCTGATTGAAATCCCCTTGCGCTATATGCACCAACCGGTCGAGACCGGCACTCTGCCGGATATCGAACGCGCCGGGCGTTTGCTCGCCAGCTTCATCGCCCGGCTGGAAGCCGATTTCCGTCCCCGTTGGGAGGATGAGCTATGACCGACACCGTGATGACTCTCTTGCAAACGCTCTCCGACCTCACCGGCGTTTCGGGGAACGAGACCGCCATCCGCAGCGCCATCAAGCCGTTGGTGCAAGACCACGTCGATGAGCTGCGCGTCGATGCGCTCGGCAACCTGATCACGCTCAAGCGCGGTACGGGCGAGAACCCAGTGCGCGTCCTGGTGACAGCGCACATGGACGAAGTCGGCCTGATGGTCGTCGGTCACACCGGCGACGGGGGACTGCGCGCCGAACCCATCGGCAGCCTCGACGCGCGTTTGCTGCCGGGATTGCACGTCTGGGTGGGGAAGGACAAGCTGCCCGGCGTGATCGGCCTGCAAGCTATTCACCGCGCGAACGGCGACACAACGGTCAAGCCGGTGGACAAACTGGTGATCGACATCGGCGCGTCGAGCAAGGACGACGCTCAGAGCGCGGCTCCGCTCGGCACGCCGATCACGTTTGCCACGCGCTTCCGCGAAATGGGCGCCGCTGTCACCGGCAAAGCCTTCGACGACCGCGCCGGATGCGCCGTCTTGATCGCGCTTTTGCAGGGCGAGCGGCTGCCCTGTGACGTGTACGGCGTCTTCACCGTGCAAGAGGAAGTGGGGCTGCGCGGCGCGCAGGTCGCGGCTTTCGCCGTCGAACCGGACGTCGGGTTTGCGCTGGAAGGCACCATCGCCGACGATCTGCCCAAAGAGGAAAAGGACGTCAGCCCGACAACCGAGTTGGGCAAGGGACCGGCGATCACCGTGAAGGATCGCTCGTATACGACCCCGCCACGGCTGTTGAGCCACGTGCTGAAGGTGGCAGATGCGGAGGGCATTCCTTACCAGCTCAAGCAGCCGGGCATCAGCAGCACCGAAGCGGCCAGCATCACCCGCGCGCGCGGCGGCGTTCCGGCGATCACCATCGCCGTGCCCTGCCGCTACATCCATGGCCCGCGCGCCCTGCTGCGCCCCGACGACGTAGAAAACACCCTGCGTCTCGTGCGTGCCGCCATCGCCCAACTGACGCCTGAAACGCTGGCATTTACGTAAAGATTTACTATTTTTGTCAGCAGATTAAGCGAATTGAGCAGATTTTCTCTGTCAAAAGCGGAAAATCTGCTTCATCTACTCAATCTGCTGACAGAAACCAATCTTGTAGACTTTGTTCCTAGGAGACGACCTTGAACCTGGACTTATTGGAAAAACTTACGCAAACGTTTGGCCCTTCGGGATACGAAGACGCGATCCGTGACATCATCCGCGAGGAAGTTGCGCCGCTTGCCGACGAGCTGCGGATTGATCCGCTCGGCAGCCTGATCGCCTATCGCAAAGGGACGGGCGGCGGGCAGAAGATCGCGCTCGCGGCCCACATGGATGAAATCGGCGTGATGGCAACGTATGTCGAGGAACAGGGCTACGTGCGTTTTACGTCGATCGGCGGGCTGCGGCCCCTCAACTGTGCCGGCAGCCGCGTGCGGTTTGCCAACGGCGTTGTGGGCGTCGTCTCTATGGAGCGGCGCGACGATGCCAACAGTATGCCGGCGCTTCAGCACCTCTACATCGACGTGGGGGCGACGAGCCGTGAGGGTTGCCCGGTAGCCGTTGGCGATCCGGGGCAGTTCATCGGCCCGCTGGTGCGCCAGGGGCAGCGCCTCGTCAGCAAGACGATGGACGACCGCGTTGGCTGTTACGTGCTGATCGAAGTGCTGCGCCGGCTTAAGGACACACCGCACGAAGTCTACGCCATTTTCAGCACCCAGGAAGAGATCGGCCTGGCGGGCGCGCGCACGTCGGCGTTCCGCGTCGATCCCGACATGGCGATCTCCATTGACGTGACGGGGACCGGCGACACGCCCAAAGCACACCCGATGGCGGTCGAACTGGGCAAAGGCCCGGCCATCAAGGTCAAGGACGGTGGGATGATTTCCCATCCGCTGGTGCGCGACAAGCTCGTCGCCGCGGCCAAAGAGGCCGGTTTGCCTTACCAGATGGAAATCCTGCTCGGCGGTTCGACCGACGCCGCCGCGATGCAGTTGGTGCGCGCGGGCGTGCCGAGCGGCTGCGTGAGCATCCCCTGCCGCTTCATCCACAGCCCATCGGAAATGGTCGATGCAGCCGACGTCGAAAACGCTATCGCCCTGCTGGTGACAGCCTTGCGCGCGTAGAGCGATGTTTTCTGTCAACGGATTGAACGGATTCCAACGGATTTCTTGACTTGCAACTCGCAACTATCTCAAGGGGGTTGGGTGGAGAGTTTAGACTTAGCACATCGTATTGCGGAGATCATCGTCGACAAACAGGGTGAGAACATCCTGATTCTTGATCTCCGTGAGGTCACAACGTTTACCGATTATTTTGTCATCTGCTCGGGGACCAGCCGGCGGCAACTGGACGCTTTGCAAAGCGCGCTGCGCGAGGGACTCAAGAAGACGGATGAGCATCTCATCCCGCTCAACGTGGAAGGCGGGTCGGATTCCGGGTGGGTTCTGGTGGACTTCAACAGCGTCATCGTGCATCTTTTCGATCCGGAGATGCGTGCCTTCTACCGGCTCGAAGAGTTGTGGAAAAACGGCCGCGTGGTGGCGCGGATTCAGTGAGCGGCAACTTATGAGGACCTGAAACGCCGTGGACGCACTTGTCCACGGCGTTTTGTTGTGGCTGTTTATTGACACGGCTTTTATTTTGAGTATAATTTCTTCGATGAAGTGGAGGGTAAAGCACACCGGAAGACAGCCCTGGTACGCTCATTTGCAATGGCTGCAGCCGGGGTTAGGCCTTAAACGCTGGCTAGTTTTGCTAACCTTCGGGATTGCCTTGTTGAGCTTGGGCGGCGCTGCGGCGTTGCGCGCGTTTTATCCCCTCCCGTCGTACTTTCACTATGTCACGCTTCAGTTTCTGCCGCGTTTCGTGCGGGTGGCACTGTTCCTCATCCTCGGGGTAGGGAGCATTGTTCTGGCGCTGTGGGCGCTCAATCGCACCATCCTGGAGCCTTTCGTCGCGGGAGCGTTCGACGACGTCCCGGGCACGTTGTACAACTACCGCCGGCGAGGGCGTGGTGCCAAGATCGTGGTCATCGGGGGAGGGCACGGGCAATCCACCATCCTGCGCGGGTTGAAGCAGTACACGTCCAATCTGACGGCCATCGTCACCGTCGCCGATGATGGTGGCTCTTCCGGCCGGCTGCGACGCGGTCTGGGCATCCTGCCGCCGGGCGATTTCCGCAACTGCATCGCAGCACTGGCCGACGATGAGGCGCTCATCACCCGGCTCTACCAGTACCGCTTTGCCGGCGGCGAGGATTTGCGCGGCCACAGTTTCGGCAACCTCTTCATCAGCGCGATGGCTGGCATCACCGGCTCCTTCGAGTCGGCGCTCAAAGAGTCCAGCCGAGTGTTGGCCGTGCAGGGGCAGGTGCTGCCGAGCACGCTTGAAGCGGTGACGCTGTGCGCCGATGTGCAGGAGAACGGCGGTGCGCTCGCCCGTGTGCGGGGTGAATCGGTGATCCCCGAGGCGCACGGGCGCATCTTGCGGGTGATGCTCGAACCGGAGATGCCCAGGGCCTATCCTGAAGCCATCCGTGCCATCCTGGAAGCGGATCTGGTGGTGATCGGGCCGGGCAGTCTCTATACTAGCATTCTGCCCAACCTGTTGGTGCCGCAGATCGCCGAGGCATTGCAGGCGACGCGCGCTCCCAGGGTGTACGTCTGCAACATCGCCACGCAGCCCGGCGAAACCGACGGCTATACGGCGCAAGAGCATCTTCAGGCACTTGAAAAGCATCTGGGGACCGGCCTGGTTTCTACGGCGGTCGTTAATAGCCGTGTGCCCGAGATCAAACCGACCGAGGCCGTCGAGTGGGTGCAGCCCGATCTGGAATCCCGCAAGGATTTGCACGTGATCGCGGCGGATCTGGTGGACGAAACCCTGAGCGGGCATCATGAAAGTGGTAAAATCGCGCGGATCCTGATGGGTTTGATACGCGATTGACAGTCAAATTTCTTCAATCCAATTCACAAAAGGAGTGTGTAGTATGGCAACGAAAGTAGGCATTAACGGATTTGGCCGCATCGGGCGGCAAGTGCTCAAGGCGATTCGGGATTTTCATCCTGATACATTGGAAGTGGTGGCCTTCAACGACATCGGCGATTTGAAGACGATGGCGCATCTGCTCAAGTACGACTCCAACTACGGCCGCTTCGACGGCGTGGTGGAAGTCGCCGATGACGCCCTGTTCATCGATGGCAAGAAGGTCACGGCCTTCAAGGAAACCGATCCGGGCAATATCCCGTGGGGCGATATGGGCGTCGACATCGTGGTCGAGTCCACTGGCTTGTTCACCATCAAGAAAGATGGCATTGATAAGAAGGGCCGGCAGGCCAAGGGCGCGGAGAACCACATCACCCGGGGCGGCGCGAAGAAAGTCATCATCTCGGCTCCGGCTCAGGGCGAAGACCTGACCATTGTGATGGGCGTGAACGACGATGCTTACGACCCCGCCAATCACCACGTCCTCTCGAATGCGTCTTGTACCACCAACTGTCTGGCCCCGGCGGCTAAGGTGGTCCACGACCACTTCAAGATCGTGCGCGGTTTGATGACGACGATCCACGCGTACACCAACGATCAGAAGATCCTCGACCTGCCGCACAGCGACCTGCGGCGTGCCCGCGCGGCGGCGATGAGCATTATCCCCACCACCACCGGCGCGGCGAAGGCTGTGGCGCTCGTCATCCCCGACCTGAAGGGCAAGTTCGACGGCTACGCGCTGCGCGTCCCGACCTCGACGGTCTCCGTGGTGGACTTCACCGCACAGGTCGAAGTACCGACGACGACCGAGGAACTGCGCCAGATCTTCCGCGACGCGGCGGCCGGCCCGCTGAAGGGCATTTTGCAGGCTGTGGACGAGCCATTGGTCAGCATCGACTACAAGGGCGACCCGCACAGCTCCTCTGTGGACCTGCCGTTCACCATGGTGCTTGGCAAGGAAAAGAACGACTTCCTCAAGGTTGTGACCTGGTATGACAACGAGTGGGGTTACAGCGTCCGCACCGCCGATCTGGCGGCGTTGATCGCCAGCAGGCTGTAAAGCAGTAAATAAGTAATCGGTAATCAGTAATTAGGGATTAGGAATCACGCAAGGCGACCTAATCCCTAATTTTCTGATGACCCCTCACCAGTTACTCATTACCGATTTCCAAGATCGAGGTGAAAAGATGAACAAGAAAACCGTTCGTGATGTTAATTTGCAGGGTAAGCGCGTGTTGATGCGCGCGGATTTCAATGTGCCGATCAAAGACGGCGTGATCAGCGATGACAAGCGCATCAAGGCGACGCTGCCGACCATCAAGTACATTCTGGAACAGGGCGCGGCGCTCGTGTTGATGTCGCACCTGGGCCGCCCGGCGGGGACGGGCTACGAGGCCGAGTTCAGCCTCAAACCGGTAGCCGACCGTCTGGCGGAGCTGCTCGGCAAGCCGGTCAAGTTCGCGCCCGACTGCATCGGCGCGGAGGTCGAGGCGCTGGCGGCAGCGCTGCAACCCGGCGAGGTCATGCTGTTGGAGAACGTCCGTTTCTACAAGGCGGAAACCAAAAACGATCCCAAGATTTCCGAACAACTGGCGAAGTTGGGCGAGATTTTTGTGATGGACGCTTTTGGGACGGCGCACCGCGCGCAATCGTCCACCGAGGGCGTGGCGCACTATCTGCCCGCCGTCGCCGGTTTCTTGATGGAGAAAGAGGTGGCGTTCCTCAGCAAGGCCACCGATGCCGCCGAGCATCCCTACGTTGTGATCCTGGGTGGCGCGAAGGTCTCCGACAAGATCGCCGTCATCCAGAATATGCTGAAGATCGCCGATAAGGTGCTCATCGGCGGCGGGATGGCGAACACGTTTTTCAAGGCGCAGGGCCTGGAGATGGGTGACTCGCTGGTGGAAGATGGCGTGCTGGATACCGCCACGGCGCTGCTCGCCGAGGCTGGTGACAAACTGGTGCTGCCGGTGGATGGAGTGGTGGCCGACGCCTTCGATAACGAAGCCGACCGCAAAGTCGTGGCTGTAGACGCGGTTGAACCCGGCTGGCGGCTCCTCGACATTGGTCCGGAGACGATTGCCCAATATGCCGGTATCCTCAAGACGGCCAAGACGGTCGCCTGGAATGGCCCTATGGGCGTGTTCGAGCTACCGAACTTTGCCGAGGGGACCTTCGCCATCGCGCGTGTGTTGGCCGAACTGGACGCCGTGACCGTGATCGGCGGCGGTGATTCGGCTTCGGCGGTGAAGAAGGCCGGTGTTGCGGACAAAGTCAGCCACGTCTCCACGGGCGGCGGCGCAAGCCTGGAATTCCTCGAAGGTAAAGTGCTGCCGGGTGTGGCGGCGTTGGCCGAGAAGTGATAGGAGAACCCATGCGAAAACCATTCATTGCCGGAAACTGGAAGATGAACAAGACCGTGGCCGAGGGTGTCGTCCTGGCGGCGGGTCTGAAGGAAAGCCTGGCCGGCGTCACCGGTATGGAACTGGCGGTCTGCCCCACGGCGACGGTGTTGAGCGCGGTGCGCGACGTGCTGGCCGGATCGAACATCGGTGTGGGCGCGCAGAATATGTACTGGGAAGACAGCGGCGCGTTCACCGGCGAGATTTCGCCGTCGATGGTCAAGGAGTTGGCGCAGTACGTCATCCTGGGGCACTCGGAGCGCCGCCAGTTCTTCGGCGAAACTGACGAGACTGTCAACTGCAAGCTCAAGACTGCGCTGGCTCACGGCCTCACGCCGATCGTCTGCATCGGCGAGAGCCTGGAGCAGAACAGGGCCGGGGAAACGGTGGCGTTCGTGGGGGCGCAGATTCGCGGCGCGTTCGAGGGTATCTCCACCACGGACGCCGTCAAGGTCGTGCTGGCCTACGAGCCGATCTGGGCCATCGGCACCGGGCTGACTGCCACGCCCCAAGACGCCGATTGCATTATCCAGGCCGCCATCCGTGATGTGCTTGTCGAGTTGTACGACGCCGCCGTTGCCGAGGCGATTCGCGTGCAGTATGGCGGCAGCGTCAAGGCGGAGAACATGGCCGAGTTCATCGTGATGCCCAACATCGACGGTGCGCTGGTCGGCGGCGCGAGTCTCAAGGTTGATTCGTTTACGGGGATTGTCAAAAACGCGATTGCGGCGTTGAACGTCTAGATCCCCAGCATGTGACACAGCCCTAACAGGAAACTATAAAGCCGGTTGGAGATCTCCAACCGGCTTTTGTTGTGTGTTACTTTAGCCCGCTTTCCGTATGCTTTGATCGATAGCGACTAATAATTCATTGGGTTTGACCAGTTTGTTCAAGAAGAGATTCGCGCCTGCATCCAGTGCCTTGACGCGCTTGACCTCGTCGTTGCTGGCCGTCAGGATGATCACAGGAAGCGCCTGATAATCCGGCATGGCGCGTACATGCCGTAGCAGCGTGAAGCCGTCCATTTTGGGCATGGCAATATCCAAAAGCAGCACGCTGACCGGATTGGTCGCCAACTTCTCCAAAGCCTCCTCGCCATTACTTGCCATCAACACTGTATAATCGGTTTTACCGAGCATATAGCCCAACATTCGCCGAATCGCCAATTCATCGTCAACGACCAATACTGTTGTCATAAATTCGTCCTTAATCACTGTTTGCTCACATTCATCGCGCTACTCTTCTATACTACTAGAATTTTGTCCCCCAGATGTTAAAATATGATTAAGAGCAAGTGTACAGAACGTTACATAATGCAAGTAGGCGGTAAACGGTGAACAGGAACTGCGCCTGTCTACCGTTTACCGCCTACTGTTTATTTACGTTGGGGAAGGCGGGACTTGAACCCGCACGCTTTTCAGCACATGATCCTAAGTCATGCTCGTCTGCCTGTTCCGACACTTCCCCGGCAGCCGCCATTATACGTCAAATGACGGCGGAAGCAAATGTTTCAAGCCGCCAGCTTTTAGCTTTAGCGCGAAGATTCGCGCGCGATCAGCAAAGAGGTTCAAGGTGTAGTTATCTTCGCAGGCGCACGGGCTGAACGCTGACGGCTGATAGCTGAAGGCTACCCCTGCGCCACTTCCTCCCCATATGCCAGCAGCGCGGCGACTTCCTCGTCCGAGCGGCCTTCGGCGTAGACGCGCAGCACCGGTTCGGTGCCTGAAGGCCGGATGAGCAGCCAGGAATCGTCCGCCAGGATGTATTTCACGCCATCCTTCTGGCTGACCTCGGTCACGGTTTCGCCCGCCAATGTTGCCGGGGCGTGTTCGGAAAGCCGCGCCACCATTGCCTTCTTGGGCACCGAACGTTGCAGCGGGATATCGGTGCGGGCATAACGCGCCGGTCCTACCTCGCGTTGGATGTCGGCGACCAGTTCGTGCAGTGGGGCGTTCGCTTCGGACATCACCTCCAGCAGCAGCAGGCCCATCAGCACCCCATCGCCTTCGGGAATGTGCCCCTTGATCGACAGGCCGCCGGATTCCTCGCCGCCGATCAACACGTCGTCCTCGAGCATATAGTCAGCGATGTAATTGAAACCCACCGGCGTCTCGTACAACGGCAACTCGTACCGTTTCGCCAACCGGTCCACCATCCGCGTCGTCGAGACGGACTTGACGACTCCGCCGGTCCAGCCACGTTTCTCTACCAGATAGCGCAGCGTCAAAGCGAAGATATGGTGTGGATCGACGAACTCACCGCGCGCGTCCATCGCACCGATGCGATCGGCGTCGCCGTCCGTCGCCAGACCCACATCGGCGTGATAGGTCTGGATCGCCGCGCTGAGGGCTTGCAGGTAATGGCCGAGCGGTTCGGGATGGATGCCGCCGAAGCCTGGATTCATCTCGCAGCGGATTTCGTGTAGGCGGCAGCGCGTGCGACTCAGCATATCGCGGAATGCGCCGCGCCCGGAACCGTACATTCCATCGGCCACTACTTGTAGCTCCCCCTTCGAGATTGTGTCCAGGTTGAGCAAGGTGGAAAGGTGCTGGTAGTAAGACCACGCCGGGTCGAAGAGTTGAATCAGGCCAAGGCCAGTTGCTTGCTGGTAATCCATCACATTGGGGCCGCGCGCCTCACGTTGATTGCGTTCCAGTAGCGCCTCGACCTGGCGCGCCTGCTCTGGCAACGCCGAACCCCCGAAAGCCGCCTTGAGCTTGACCCCGTTGTAACGCGGTGGGTTGTGACTGGCTGTGATCATTACGCCCGCTTCGGCCTTCTTGTCGACGATGGCGTAGGACACCGCCGGGGTAGGGGCGTCGGCGCGGGTAAGGTGCGCAATGATGCCATTCCCGGCCATCACGCGTGCCACTTCGCGCGCGTAGCGATCCGAGAGGAACCGCGTGTCATAGCCGATGACCACCTCCGATTGATTGCGCTCGCTTTGCTCGCGCACGTAGTCGGCAATCGCCTGCGCCAGCAGGCGCACATTCTCGAAGGTGAACGTGTCGCTGATGACGGCCCGCCACCCATCTGTACCAAATGCAATTGTCATGATTTCCCCCTTATCACATCTAACTCACGTATCATACATTCTGCTACGGTTTTTCCATCTCCGCCAGGGCCGTGTAAGCCGGACGTACTGCGCCGCCCGGCCACGTGTCAAAATCGCCCTCGCCTAATCCCCACATAAACGGGTCGACGATGCTCCACCAGAATTCCTCGTTGTGCGGCTCCCACGTGGGATCGGGAAGATTCCATACGAACATCGGCCCAACCCAGGGTGACCAGTGTTCATGCGCATAGCGGAAGGCCCGCACCAGATAATCTGCTTGCTGTTCCGGCGTTATGGCGAACCAAGCATAATCGGGGTTTTCGGGCCGATTGTCGGTATGCCAGCCGAATTCCAGAATCGCCACTTGCTTGTTGCTATCCCCGTACTCCTCCATAATAGAGCGCATATTCTCGACGTGTCGGAAACAGAAGACTTGATGTCCCCCGTAACCGTTTGCTGGGTCCGCCACTTCTTGAGGTGAGACTTCCGGCGCGGCTTTGTAGCCAGGGGCGTTCAATCCCAACAGGTCGAAATAGGGCGCAGCGCCGGCTTCATACATCCCCCTCAAATAGTCGACATCCGGTATGGCTTCTGGCGGACCGGAACCGGTAGGCGCCAACCCAGCCGAGATAACCAGCGCGCCTGGGTCCGCCGTTTTGATGCCTACGTAGCATGCCTGCAGCACAGCGACGTAGTCGGCGGCGTTGGGGGGCAGGTTGTTCCACTCGCGGGCCAGATTTGGCTCGTTCCAGACCTGATAGCCGGCCACACGTCCCCTGTAGCGATCCGCCATTGCATGGCAGAAGGTGCCGAAGGCCTCTACGTCCACCGGCCACATTCGCCCGTCGGCATCCGCTTCTGTGGGTCTAGCCCAGAGGGGGGGGCAATCTACGCGGAAAAGTAGACTGACGCCGGCTTCCTCTGCCTCTGTGACCAGCCGATCGGCAGCGAACCATTCGTGCCGTCCTGGTCCGGCTGCTTCGATATCGAACCACGCCAGTCGCTGCTTGACCCATGTAAATCCGCCCTTACGTACCAATGACCAATCGCGCCGAGTTGCTGCCCAGGGATCCCACCACATGTGGATGTTGATCCCGTATTCAGGCGAATCGAGGCGTAGTGGTACGGGCCAGGGGGTTGGCGTTGGTTCTGGTGTGGGGATGGGATCACGCCAGGCTGAGAAGAAGCCGGTTTGCGTCCCCAACAGCCACCCGGTGAGTGCCAGGAATACCAGCCCTACTAGCATGTAGGCAAGCAACATCCGCCGCCGTGGCCGTGGCGGCTCCTGCGTCGCTTGTGAAGGATCGGTCATTAGCATGACAGAGGCCGATTAGGGAATCTTGGGCATCTCTCCGAGCGCACCGTAAGCCGGGCGCGCTGCACCTTGCATATCCAAAATGCTGTATGGTGCGTTAGGATCGGCCGGGCCGGGGCCTTTATACGAGTAGTCCAAGTTCCACAAAAACGCCAGGTGAACGAAGCCCCACTCGCGCATCAACTGGAAGGCCTGGACCGTCCATTTGGCTTGATCTTCCAGGCTGTTGTCGTCGGCGAACTCGAAGCCCGGCGGCGTAGCGCCAAATCCTTCTGAGGTAGCCCACCCAAATTCGGTAACGCACAGCGGTTTATTGAAACCCGCTTTTTGGATCATGTCGTGATACCCCCAGAGCGTGCTCTTGAACGACCAGGAGTGATCGGGGTTGTCGAACGGCCCGCGGAACTTGGCGTTGGGATCGTTATAGCCTTCATCCCACGCCACATCCGGCGGCATGTTGATCCCGTTGTGGTGCGCACCTATGCAGTCCGCGTAGTTGAGGAATCCTGCGTCGATCATTTGCTGGAAATAGACGAAATCATCCACATAAATCACGCGGTTTGGATTGGCGGGATCGGTTGCTGAAGAGCCTGTCGGCGACAGCGCCCCGCTGATGACGATGATGTTGGGGTCACGGCTTTTGATGGCCTGGTAGGCAAGGCGCAGCATTTCCACGTAGCTGGCTGCATTCACACCTGCGGCGGTGTCCCACTCACGGTCGAGATTTTGCTCGTTCCAGACTTCGATGGCGTGGATTTTGCCTTTGTAACGATCGACCATTTCACTGAGAAATCCGGTGAATAGTGTGATGTCGTCGGGCGGGGCCGCTTGCGGGTTGGCGTCGCGGTAAGTGATGCTCCATTCCGGCGCGCCGACCACGCTCAACATCACCTTGAGATTGCGCTCGTTGGCAAATTCTACCATCACGTCATAACCGCTCCAGTCCATTTGACCAGGATCAGGCGAGAAGTGATCCCAGCGCACTTGTTGTTTGACCCAGGCGAAGCCGAGTTGCTGTGAAATCTGATCGAGCGTGTAACCCGGCATGTGGATGGCGTGCGCGGCGATACCGTACCCGAAGTCCCCCCACGGCAGCGACGGATAACCAGGCGTGGTCTGCGTGCTACTTTGGGGCGTCGGTGTGGGCAGCGTGATGAAGCCTGCCGGCGTCGCTGTAGGCTGCGGGGCTGCCAAGGTCGCTGTTGGCGTCTCGGGCACCTTCGTTTCCTGTGGCCTGCTTCCCGGCAGTTTGATCACGCCAAAGACGCACGCTAGGGCCAGCAGCAGCAAGATGCCCCAGATGCTGACCGCTATGATCAGGTTGCGACCCTTCAGTCTGGAAAAAATATCTCCAACATGTTGCAAAAATGGACTATCCATTAATCCTCCACGTGTAGTCTATGTGAACACGACGATGGTCAGCCAAATACGTTGTTTATCCCCAGCCTAGATCTTTCGCCGACCGGCGTCGTGCGTGTGATGTTTCGTTTCCCGATTCGGCATAGGTTTTATCCGTGGGCGCGTGTTCGTGATTCTCGGGCGGTCCTTCGGCCAGCATCCGGTTTTCGACCTGGTCTGTGAGCACCACCGCGCCGGCCATTTGGCTGGCTTCCGAAGCATGCATAGCGGACGCGAGATCATCCACCAGATCGGTCACGTCGGCGTCGGTTGCGCCCTCGGCACGGCGGGCGAGCAGCTCGCGGTACGCCGGGCTGCCGTAGATGCCTTCGGCGTCGGCGAGACGGCCGGAATCCTGCAGGAAACGGGCGATGGCGCTTGGGTCATCGCTATTCACCTGGCTCGCTGTTTCGCGTAACTGGTGCTCGTGATGCATGCCGCTGCGCACGATGTTGGCGGCTGCGATCAGGCGTTCGACTCTGGTAGTTCCGCAACTCGGGCAGGGTGGTGGCGGTGCATCGATGCGTCGCGCCAGGTGGCGAAAGCGCCCTTCACAGACGGGACAGTAGTACTCGTAAATTGGCATTGTGCATCTTCATTCACAACAGGCCCTCGTTTTTACAAGAACGAGAGCCTGATTGTATCTCCACGATTAGTGAGTATACCCGCCTTCCTCAAAGGGGCAAGCGCCCGCTTTCTATTCACGATCCGATCTGGGTGGTGTGAGACTGGGCTGCGCGCAGACGATGGCTTGCTGTCCGGTCCGATTGGTATGGAGGTTATATGTCTCTGCGCCGCTCTGGAGCGTGATGCGATAGCCCGGCGTGACCACCATCAGACAGCGTTGTCCCGCCGTTTCACATCCCAGACAGGAGTTGGGCCACTCAACGGCGGAGACGCTTACCACAGTTATGGATTCTTTCGCAACACCCTTTTGCTCGACCAGAGTTTTGATCGCCGCCTGAACTGCAGGATTGTCGCGCTCGGTTGGCGGTAATGCTAGCTCGTCGGGCAGTTCGCAGACGATGAAGTGTTTGCGGTCCTCGCTTGTGTGGACCTGGTATTCTTTACCTTGGGCGTCCATAAACATCATGCGCCATCCAGGCGTCAGCACTTGCGCGTACATCATATCCGGTTGCGGGCATCCCAAGCTTGCATCTGGCCAGGTTACTTCTTCAACGGAAATCAATGTAAGCGCCGTCGCCGATATACCTACCTGCTCCGCCACTTGCGCCTGTAGTTTTCCTAGCTCTTGGGTTTCTGCATCCGGCGCGAACTGCGGCGCGGGCAACGGTGAGATCGGCGAAACTGGTGCGGTCGGTAACGGGGACTCTGTTGGCCTGACACTGGTATCTGGCGCTGGCTGTCCGCAGGCAGCCAGCAACATCATAATCACCATCATAGAAACGAGCGTAAATTTTCCCATTGCAACCTCCTTTGTCGGTACATTATACCATTCTTGCCCTAAAGACGTGCATCGCACGCACAAAGTTCCCTCAGGGGCTTTCCTGCAAGTGCACCAGGTTTGACGTTTCTGCGAATTCGATGGATACTGAGGATCCAAATTTGCTACAGCAGACGGGAGCAACGCTGTCAAATCGCCCCCTAACAATTGGACTATGGACTACCAAACTAAAGACACTTAGGAGGGAATGATGATCGATAGAGCACGGGACATTGCCAAGACGATGGGCTACACCAGCGTGGACGCGATTCTGGAGGCCATCGGCAGTGGGGAACTGATTCTGGTGAAAGCCATGGAAGGACGGCGCGCGAAAACGGCAGAGTGGATTCGCGAGCGGCTTGCCAGTGCGCGCGGTGAGGATGCCGGGGTGGCGACCACGCTAGAGGATATCGCCGATGCCCTGGATCTGGCTACCGAACTGGCACACTACCCGGCGGGTGCCGACGTCTGCGACATTGACTTGCCGTACGGTTGGCCAAGTTACTGCGAGCGGAGCATATTGCAGTAATTTGGGCACGTTAAACACACATTATGGGCGGCGTTCGCCGTGCACGTGAATCTGCTGTGCATCCGATGTGATCGCAATGGCGCCGACCTCGTCGGTGCGGTAAACGGGCTTGTCCATCACCCGCGCCAGCACCGACTGATCCGGGTAGCGGGCGTCATTTCCCGCGCTGATGATGACGGCCTCTGGCGCGACGGTCTGCAGAAAGGCCGGCGTGGAGGCCGTTTTTGCGCCCTGACGTGCGAGGAGCAGCACGCTGCTGCGCAGACTGTGGCCTTCGCGTGCGACCAATGTCTCTTCCACTATGGCGGTGGCGTCACCGCCCAGCAGGAAACTGGTGTTGCCATAGGTGAGGCGCAGCACCAGCGGACCGCCTGCACTTCCCGGTTCGGGCCACAGTGTTTCCAAATTGACGCCGCTATCGAGTTCCCAAACCATGCCGGCCCACAGTGTTCCCACACTCCCTGTAGGGCGCATTGCCAGGAGCGCCTCCCACTGTTCGTATAGATTACCCCGCCCTGTTTCCGGCCCAATGTTCACAAAATCGATGGTGTAGCGCTCGAGCACCGGAATCAGTCCGGGCAAACGTCCTGCCGTGGGCGAGGTGAGGATCACCATATCCAGCCGTCGATCCCAGAAGGGCATCTGCTTTCCTACCTGGGTGAGGGTTTGCGGAGCGTCCGCACCACCGTCGATCAACACCTGTTTGCCACGCGGCGTTTGGATGAAAATGGCGTCACCCTGACCCGCATCCAGGACGATGACGTGTAGGCGCCCATCGGGCGCGGCGTAGAAGTAGGCAGACAGGAGCACGAGCACGGCGAACCCTGCGGCTAGATGCCACCGGGTCACCTTTTTGAGCGCGAGCTGGTAGCGCTGCCGTTCTTCGACCGGGTGGCTGAACCACCATGTCACGACCCCCAGGACGGTGTAGTAGCCCCACACCACCGGTAGCGTGATGTTGCCCAGTTCCACTGACGCTAACGGGAAGGTCGCCGTCCAACGCACCACAGTGATGGTGTAGGCGAGGAACACCCATGCGAACCAACTGAGGACTTGCCCTAACGGTCGCAGCAGTAACCCGGCGATCAGAGCTACACCACCACCGAACATCACCTGCTGTTGCGCCGGCAATATAAGCAGATTAGTAAGCAGTGTCACCAAAGAGAGGCGGCGGAACACGCCGATGATGACGCCGGTCGTGGTGATTTGCGCAGCGATGGTGACGATAAGGGCGTCGCTTAACAGGCTGACGACCTTGTGCGCGCGTTCCTGGTCGGTGAAGTATTCGAAAAGGCGTTGAAACCAGCACGTAACTGGCTCGGTGTAGAGGATTAACCCCAATGTCGCTGCCAGGCTGAGCTGAAATCCGACATCCCACAGCACGTAGGGGTTTAGCATTCCCAAGACCCATACTGCTGTTGCCAGGGATGTCGGCCCGTGGGGAGCGCGTTCCTCCTTCCTTGCGAGGATCGTCACTGTCGCCATGACTGCGGCCCGCAACACTGCTGCCGACGCGCCCACTAGCACGGTGTACAGCCACAAGCCCACCAACGGCAGGGTCGTCTTCCCGCGTCCCTTGAGCAGCTGATTGCCCGTCTGCACGAAAACGGCGGCAATGATCGAGAGGTTGAAGCCGGAAATAGCGACGATGTGACTGGTCCCGGTGGCGACAAAGGCCTCGTCCAGATCGCCGGGGATGCCGCTTTCTACGCCCAGGAGGATACCGGCGAGCAGGGACGCCTTCGGTTCAGGCCATATGGATAGCAGCGTCTTGAGGGCATGCGCTTTGAAACGGTAGAGCCACTCCAACAAGAAAAACCCGTGCCCTGTACTCAACACGGTCGTGTCGGCCTGGCGCAGCAGCGAGTGGACGCCCTGGCGGGCCAGATAGTCACGGTAGGAGAAGCTCTCGAAGACCGGTGGCGTCTCCAGCAAGCCCGTGGCGCGGACGAGATCGCCGTACTCGATGCTGGTGTAGGCCGGGGCCTTCACGAGGACGTGCCCATGCATGGGAACGGCGCTGTCGTCGGCGAGGATGAGCGCCTCGACTTTGATGTGCAGATTGGTAAGGGTGGGACGGTGATCAGGTTCGCGGCTGATGACGCCCTGGAGGGTGACACGTCCGGCTCCGTTGTAGAAGGCGATGTGATCTGCATCGATGCGTGGTTGGGCGATCAGGAGCCGTCCCGCGCCAATCAACAATCCAATCAAAGCGAAGGCGGTGCGGCGGGCAGCACGGTGCTCTCCCCATCCGGTACGAAGTATGAAGGCTGTCGGGAGGGCCAGGAGCAGCCATATGGGAGAAAAAAGCGCGGCCTGGGCCAGAAGAACTCCCCCAGCCCAGGCCAGAACGAAGATCACAAGTGGGGTCATCCCCGGTGGGGGGGCCGTCGTCTGCGGCCCCAAGCGTCAGCCGGCGATGGCCTCGCTAAGAGAGCGGATGTCGTAGAAGGGGCCGTCGGTGGGGGTGACGCAGCGGACGCGCAGTGTCGCAAGGGTGTGCTGGCGTCCGTCGACCTCGATGTAACCCTGGTTGTAAGCAGTTTCGCCGTAGTGTGCGGCGAGAGATTGCGCGAACGTGGTCTGCACTTCGGCTTCGAGCGCAGCGGCACGTTCCTGGCGGGTGATGACGATGAAATCATCGTGGCCACCATAACCGATGAAGTCGTTTTCAATCTCATCGTGAGCCAACGCTTCGGCAAGAAGGCTGGCCGCATCGTGGAGTAGTTTTTCGCCGGCCATAAAGCCATAGGCTTCACGGAAGGTATCGAGCTTGAGGATGCGGAAGCGCATCAGCACCCAATCGCCGTCTGGCGTGTGCAGAAGGTTGAGCAGTTCGTCGTGAACTTGCCGGCCTGCCGGTAGACCTGTGGTCGGATCGGTGATATTGTCCAGGTTCTTGCGGTTGATGGCGTTGCGGACGCGCAGTGCTACAAGCTCGGGGTCAAGCGGACTATCGATAAAATCGTTGGCTCCGCCTTCCAGGCTGGCAAGGCGCTCCTGGCGGTTTTCCTCATCGCCGAATAGCATAAGAAAGGTGTGTTTGGTGCGGTTGATCTCATGCAAGCGGCGGATCACTTCCAGGCTGCTGATGTCGGGCAGGCTGGTGCTGACGAGAATGACCTGGGGCATAAAACGGACCGCAAGTTTGATACCATCTGTACCGGTGCGGGCCTCGGCTACTTCCAGTCCTTCTTTTATAAATTGATCGGACAACAACTCGCGGTTGCCGTCGCGGTCTTCGATAAGCAGAACTCGACCTTCCACGTCTCACTCCTTGAACGTAGTCAATCCTATTGCTTATTATAGAGAGGAACTGAGATTAGGTCAAGTCCATATTTGGTGCAACGGGGAATACAACACGGAATCCGATGGCGTGCGAGCGGTTGTGGGGACGACTGCGTTCGGTGATGAAGGTCCGGGCCGATTCTGCTGGAAAGTTCCACGCGCCGCCGCGCAAGATTTTCGTGTATTGGTCGTAGTCGCTGACGGTCCATTCCCAGACGTTGCCGGCCATATCGAGCGCGCCGCTGGGGCTTTCTCCTTCCACGAAGATGCCCACAGGCGTTGGCCCGCCCAGACCGCTCTCACGCGTGTTGGCGTGGGGTGGGGTAAAGGTTTCGCCCCAGGGATAGCTACGCCCGTCGGGGCCGCGCGCGGCGCGCTCCCATTCCTCTTGCGTGGGCAGTCGTCCGCCCACCCAGGCACAATAGGCGGCTGCTTCATCCCATGTGACGAGCACGACCGGCTGATTGCTGCGTCCGTTGGGGTAGATGCGTTGCTCTGAGTCCCAGTTGTAGACGCGTGCCCAGTCTTCGTCTACATAGGGGATGGGGATCTCGGGGTGTGCCTGGAGAAATTCGGCATACTGCGCCTGGGTGATGGGGTAGCGTCCAATGCGGTAGGCTGGCAGCTCGCAGGGCTGTTTGGTCGCGCCACAGGGGAATTCTCCGGCGGGAATCATCACCGTTTCGGCAAAGTCGCGGGGATCGCCTAGATGTCCGAGTGCCAGTCCTGCCGAAAGGCGCTGGGCGATTGGAGCGGGATGCCCACGTTGCATAAACCGCATCAGGGCACGACTGTAGCCTGGATGGCACTGCCGTGCGATTTCGACGGCGGCGCGGAGGCGCGCGATGTTGCCACCCACCAGATCGTCCCATACTTGCCGGTCGGGATCGTGGGCGTCAGGCACAGACCCAAGGCAGGCGCGGAGTTCGTGCGGCGCAAGGTAGCTGAACAGGACTGTATCGTCATTCGTTGCGCCTAGGAGACAGGTGAGAAGCGGGTCGGCAGTATAGCGGGCGATGTCGGCGGGCAACGGTTTCGTGCCTGAAAATATCGTGCCGTCATCCTTGACCTGGGAGGCGCGTATGTGCAGTTCTAGCTCCTGCAGCAAACAGGGTTGTTCTGCCAGAACGGCGTACAGCTCTGGATAGCGTTCCTGAAGGATGATGATTTTCGCCAACAGGGTGGGGTCGAATTCTTCCGGCACGCCTCCCGCTGGCTGTGTGAGTGCCTGGCGCAGGCGTAGGGCGTTCAGCCCTTGTTTGATACGCCTGGGGTTGGGTGGTAATCCTGCTGCGAGGACGCGGCGCGCTCCGGCTGGCAGGTCGGGAGCCAGCCTTGCCAGGATTCCTTCGATGTGGTTGGCCGAGAGCAGTGGCAGTGTGAAGGTCACCTGCACCAGCCGTTTCAGGTGAGTGGCTTCGGTGAGGGAGGTGCCGTAACGCGCGTTGAGACTGGCAGTGAGGCGCTCGTATTCGGCTGCCAGGAAACATAGGCTTCCCGGTACGCCAAGAAAGCGCTGCATGGCTTCGAGCGTATCCAGCGCGTACTCTGGCGGGCAGGCATCGAGGCCGTCGACAAAAAGAACAAATCGCCCTCTGTGCGCGGTAACGTAGTTGTCGATCCACCGGGCAAATGTGGCAGGGAATGCACTGGCCAGCGTGTCGGGGATCGTATTGGCGACGGTGAGGCGCGTTTCCCAGTCGGTAAGTTGTTGCGCATCCTCGGCCCTCAGATCGAGGGATTTGAGCACCGCGAGTGCCTGTAATAGCAGAGTGCGTGGTATGGCGGAGCCTGTGCGGCTGTGCTCGGTGACGTTAAACCATAACGTGAGGACTGGGTGGTTCGTGGCCATCGCCTGCTGTATTAATGATGCCGCGATAAGGTGCAATAGGCTTGTCTTGCCACATCCTGCAGGACCAAAGACGCCGGTGGTGAGCGGCCATTCCCCCGCCAGTGATAAGCGGCTGAGGGCTTCGGCGTAGGTACTGAAGCCAAGGGCGTCTTGTGCTGCTGTTGTAATCGGTTGATCGGCGCAAAACGCGAGAGACATCGTCTCAACTCCTCTTGGTCAACAGATTGAACAGATAAGCGCTAGTTGATAAATATGCAATATCAACCAGTATAGGTAGATTTATATTTATGTCAAGGCATACGAATTTTGCACGCGATTGTGCTGACGTGGAATGGTTATTCTCCATACGACAAATGGATAAGCCTCACTTGACCTGGCTCTCGCCCATGTTACTATTGAAATGGGTCGGCATACGGGATCAACAACCTGTCTGCCCACTGTTGACGATCAAATTCATCTCAAAGGAGCACATCTATGATGCATACAGCGGACTATATCGACATGGAAATGAACTATGCCACGCACACATACACTCCCCTGAACGTTGTACTCAGTCGCGGCGAGGGCGTGTGGGTGTGGGATGTGGAGGGTAAGAAGTACCTCGACTGCTTGAGCGCCTATTCCGCACTGAATCAGGGACATCGCCACCCGCGCATTGTGGGCGCATTGCTCGAGCAATTGGAGCGCGTTACCCTCACCTCGCGTGCGTTCTACAACGATCAGTTTCCCCTTCTAGCGAAAGAGCTCTGTGACCTCACGAGGTACGATATGCTGATTATGATGAATTCTGGCGCGGAAGCAGTAGAGGCGGGGATCAAATCGGCGCGGCTGTGGGGATACCAGGTGAAGGGCATCCCCGACAATCAGGCTGAGATCATCGTCTGCGGGCACAATTTTCATGGGCGAACCATCACGGCGATCTCGCTTTCGACAACGCCGTTGTACAAAAAGGACTTTGGGCCGTTGACGCCCGGCTTCAAGGCGATCCCCTTCGGCGATATTGAGGCGTTGGAGGCCGCCATCACGCCCAATACGGCGGGCTTCCTCGTAGAGCCGATCCAGGGAGAGGGTGGGGTCATCGTTCCTCCGGTCGGATACTTGCGTGCCGCGCGCGAAATTTGCGATCGGCGCAATGTTTTGTTCCTCGCTGATGAGATCCAGACCGGCCTGGGGCGCACTGGCAAGCTGTTCGCCTGTGAGTGGGAGGATGTGCGGCCCGACATCGTCATTATTGGTAAGGCGCTCTCCGGCGGGATGATGCCCATCTCTGCCGCGTTGGGCGATCGTGAGATCATGGGGTTGTATAAACCAGGGATGCACGGTTCTACCTTTGGCGGCAATCCGATGGCAAGTGCCGTGGCGCGCGCCGCGCTGCGCGTTATCATCGATGAGAAGCTGTCGGAGCGCGCGCGGGAGATGGGTGAGTACTTCATGGCGGGCTTGCGTGCCATCAATAGTCCCTATGTCGCTGAAGTGCGCGGCAAGGGATTGCTCGTCGGTGTGGCACTGAAGGAAGAGGTGGGGAACGCACGGCCTTTCTGCGAGCAGTTGCAGGATCGTGGTATCCTGGCCCATGAAACGCACGAGACGGTTATTCGCTTTGCGCCGCCGCTCATCATCACGCGGGACGTGCTGGACTGGGCGATTAGTGAGATCGCGGCGGTGTTGGCTCCTTAACGTCGACGGTATAGAGCCGGTCAGTGGTATGGAATCTGTAATTGTTCCTTATCTGGTGAATTGTCGGGCTTTTGTTTGTACTCAATTTCGCGTATAATAGAGGTATAGGATCGTCGCTTGTTCTGGCGCAGCGTTGGCACGTCACCATGCAGCGGCGTTCAAACTGACGACAACTTGACAATTTGACTAACGACGACCCGACTATTTACGAAGAGGGAGGAATTTATAATGGAGATAACGCCTTCGATTTTGCATACTGCAGACCTTTTTGCGGGGCTAGGTGAAGCGCAGTTGGCAGCGCTTGCGATGGTGGGGCAAGTCTCCGTGTTTCATCGCGGAGATGTCATTTTGAGAGAGGGTGAGCAAAGCACCTCCGTCTATGTTGTCTTGAAGGGGCAGGTCGAGGTGGTTTCCGAGTTGACCGAGAACACCACCAGCCTTATCATTCTGGGGGCCGGGCAAAGTTTCGGCGAGATGTCCTTGCTCGATGCCGGACCGCGCTCGGCAACGATTCGCTGTCTTTCGCCGGAGGCGAGCCTGTTGACTTTCAGCCGCAATGATTTGCTGGCTTTCTGGGAACAGGAGAGTCGCGTGGGCTATAAGATGCTGTTCAATATCGCCCGCGACCTGGCATTTAAACTTCGCATTCGGAATTTGACGAACGCGCTGCCCAGAGGGGGAGGGGACCTATGATCTACAAGGTCAGTTACGTTATTGTTGGAGGGCAGCATCGGGGCATGGTCATCAACCAGGATGAGGCCCCGCAGGTTGGCAATCGCGTTGAATTGGACGAGCAGGTGTGCGAGATCATCGAAGTGCAGGAATTGGTCCCATCGATGGGGGACTTTGCGTATCTGCACGTCACGTGCCGTCCGGTGAAGAAGAAACGGAAGCCCCGTAGTTCGTAATGCTCGGTAATCAGTCCTCAGTGATTAGGGATGAGGTTGTTATTATCCCTAATCACTGATTGCCAATCGCTTATCCCCAATCATCGTCCCAGGAAGTCAAGCAGCAGGTGTGGGGTGATGCGTGCCTCGATCCAGGCCGCGAGCAGGAGCAGCGGCAGCACCACGCTTACGAAGAGTTTGACGAAGTGCCCGGCTTCGCGCAGGATGCCATCTATCCCTCCGCCTTTCTCAGGCGGTGAGAGCATTATATCGCCCATCCGCATGGCTTGCGCCGTTGCCAGGATGGCCGCCGGGAGTTCCACGATGCCATGCGGCAGCACCGTCACCGCGAGAAAGAGCCCGGGATTGAACCCGATGCCGCCGATTTGTCCAACGACGTAGACGATAATGGCGACAGGGGCCAACAGCAGCAAAAGCGCCAGGATGCCCATCGATATGAGAGCCAGTAGCGCTGCGATGAACAGTGAACGAACATTGTTGAAGAAGATGGCCCACGGTGTGAAAGATTTCAAAAGCCCGGTTTGTGTGACCATCGAACCGATGCTTTCGAGATTCTGAATGTCCGCCAGACTAAAGGCTTGTACAGGCAGTGGGAAGTTCCGTATTCCCCATACACCGGCACCGATGCCGCCCACCAGGATAACGGCCACGGTGATCAGCAATTCAGGCCGCATCCCGCGGATGATAGCGGGAATCTCACGGGTGTACAAAGCCTTCAGTCCGTTACGGGGCCAGGCCGCTTCCCAGAACACGCGTAGGCCGCGCCGCAGGTTCAGTTCGTCGATGTCGCGGCCCAAGAGATGCTCGCGGTTGAAGAGGCGGATGCCCAGACGGATCAATAACACGTTCACGATCACCAAACACAACGCGATCAACCAGAGCATGGTGTAGTCGGCGAAAAGCAGCAAGCTGGCCTCTACTTGCAAAAGGAAGGCCATCGGAATGATGATGAAGCTCGCCAGGAGATTGGCCGCGCGCACGCTTGTGGATTGACACGAGACGATGACCGCGCCGGAGACCATCACCAGGGATTGCGTCGTGGATAGCGTCATCGAGACTAACAGCAGGGAGAGGGGCGGCCACCAATTCAACGTGAAGCCCATCAACAGCAGATAGGTCACCATCCCCAAATAACTGGCGAGGACGGGGGGGGTGGTCGCTGCAAGCAGTTTCCCGGTATACAGTTGCAGGTCGGTCAGCGGTGTCGCCAACAGCGATTCCAGGCTGCGACGTTCTTTTTCGCCCACGAAAGTCTCAAGCGCGATCACCAGCGAGAATGAGCTGGGGAAGAAACCCACCACCAACATCAGGAAGGGGAGAAGGCGTTCCATGATCAACGATGCCCCATATTGGTTGACGAATGCCAATCCCTGATTGGCAGCGAGAACTGCCAGAAACGGAAACCCGATCACCAGAATAATGATGGGCACAATGATGCGCCAGTCGCGCAGGGTATCCTTGATCTCCCGGCGCAGGACCACCCACACAGGGAACCAGGCGGTCCGCAGGCGCTGCCAAGTGAAAGAGAAACTCACAGGTGGCTTAGCTTGTGTTTCAAGACTCATGCGTGTCCCTCCACCGCTCGCAGGTAGACCGCTTCCAGGCTTTGGGCGACCTCGCTTAACGTCAACACGGCTACACCGGAGGCGCTGAGTGTCTGGAGTAGTGCGGGGTTCGTGACCGCCGGATCGGGTGTGCTGTAGCGGATCCAATCATCACTGGCATCCTGTATGTGAGCTCCACTGTTGGCAATGGTGTGCTCGACCAGCGCAATGATGCCGTTTTGAGTGGGGCTGGCAAGACGGATTTCCATCAACGGAGGGCCGAGCAGGCGTTCTTTGAGCGCGGGCGTAGCGTCTTGTTCCACAATGCGTCCCTGGCGGATGATGGCGATACGATCGGCCAGGGCTTCGGCCTCCGGCAAGTTGTGGGTACACAGGATGATGGCGCGATGGGCATCGTTGCGCAGTTGCGTGATGGTGTCTCGCACCAGCCGCGCGCTCGCCGGGTCCATTGCGGAGGTCGGCTCGTCAAGCAGCAGCACGGGGGGATCGTGAAGCAGCGTTCGTATCAGCGCGATTTTCTGCGCCATGCCTTTGGAGTACTCACCCAGACGGCGATCCAGCACGTTTTTGTGGTTTGCCTCGGGCCTGTGGTCCATCACAGCCCCGTGGTTTACCACGGGCGTCATCTTGAACCAGTCGGCGAGTTCGTCGATGCGCGTGCGCCGTTCTGGGGTGGGGATCTCGCGCAGTTGTCCGAAGAAGTCCAGATATTCGCGCCCGGTCATGCGGCTGTAGAGACCAGGCGCTTCGGTGAGCATTCCAACGTTGCGCCGCACGTCATGACCTTGCGTTGCTACATCGTATCCAGCGACGCGCGCCCGCCCGGCGGTGGGCTTGAGGATGGCGGCGAGCATACGTACCGTTGTCGTCTTGCCGGCGCCATTGGGGCCTAACAGGGCCATCACCTCGCCTGGCCGCACAGTCAACGTGATGTCGTCCACGGCCATTAACCCGTCAAACACTTTCGTCAACCCTTCGATTTCGATCATATCATTATCCTTCCACATTATGTAGCAGGATTATACCACGGAAACGACCATTTTGAAGATAAAGATTGATATTTTTTGCCGTTACATTACAACAAAAAGCGCGGGATCGCGATCCCGCGCCAATATCCGGCATGAGTTCCACTTTCACAAGCAAGTATGCTTGCATGGTACACTTCACCACGCAAGCATACTCCTCAGCCTCACATCTGCCGTTTACCGATTTGCCACTTACCGACGCCGCAAAAATGCCGGAATCTCAATGTTGTCGCGGTCAATGCCACTATTCGCCGCGGCGCTGGCGACCGCATCGACACGAGCGCTGAATAGATCGTGCGTTTCAGCGCGGCGCGACTGCGGCTGTACTGTGCGCATCCGCTCCTGGTGCTCGTCGCCATCGAAGCCGGTGGCGATGACGGTGACGCGCACCTCGTCGGCCATGGCTTTGTCGATGACGGCTCCAAAGATCATGTTGACGTCGGGGTGTGCCGTCTCGCGGATCACCGATGCGGCCTCGTTGACCTCGTAGAGGGTCATGTTTTCGCCGCCGGTGATGTTGAAGAGGATGCCCCGCGCACCATCAATGGTGATATCCAGTAGACGACTGGAGATGGCCTGCTGCGCGGCTTCGAGCGCGCGGTTTTCGCCAGCGGCTTTTCCCACTGCCATTAACGCGGCGCCGCCTTCCTGCATAATTGCCTTTACATCGGCGAAGTCCAGGTTAATCAGACCGGGCACGGTGATGACTTCAGTGATGCCTTGAATGCCCTGACGCAGCACGTCATCGGCCACGCGGAAGGCGTCGGTCAGCGCTACGCGCTTTTCAGTGATCTCCAACAGGCGGTCGTTGGGGATGACAATGAGGGTGTCGACCACTTGCTTGAGGGCCTCGATGCCTTCGACTGCCGAACGCGCGCGCTTTGCGCCTTCAAATAGGAAGGGCCGTGTCACCACGCCGATGGTGAGCGCCTTCAGCTCTTCCTTGGCGATGCGGGCGATGATCGGCGCGGCACCCGTGCCGGTACCGCCTCCCATACCGGCGGTCACGAAGACCATATCGGAGCCTTGCAGCACGTCGCGGATATCGTCTTGCGATTCCTCAGCGGCTTTGCGGCCCTCTTCTGGATTTCCGCCCGCGCCCAGCCCGCGCGTTACCGTGTCGCCGATGCGCAGCAGTTTCGGCGCATCGCACAACATCAATGCCTGCGCGTCGGTATTCAGGGCGATAAAGTCCACGCCCTGAAGTCCTTCGGCAATCATCCGATTGACGGCATTGCTGCCGCCGCCGCCCACGCCAACGACGCGGATCTGAGCAAAGTTCTCTCCCTTGTTAGCCATAGTCGCACCTCCGTCAAAGTATGTTTTCCTCTGTGTTGACAAACTCCTATAATTCATCGTTCTACCTTCCTTCTGCCGCTATGTTGACCATCGATTTCCCATCTTAGCCATCCTTGCGAAGGTTGCGAATGAGAATCTTTTTGAGACTATCGTTCTGAACCTTCGCCAGGATACCCAAGTTATCCTGGCAAGAGTGTCTTGAGCCAGGGCCCTAAACGTTTCCACCACGGGATGCGCACCGTGCGCCATCCCCCACCACCTTCTTCCCACATGGGCATCCATTCCACCAATCCCACTGCGACAGCAGCGCTCGGATTGGCGACTTGATCAGTTAAACCGGAGATATTCTTCGGTACGCCGATTTGCACCGGTAGTTGGAACAGGTCGCGCGCCAGTTCGCGCAGACCCGGCAACTGCGCCGTGCCGCCGCATAGCACCAGACCCGCGGGCAGCAGGCCATCGTACCCGGAGCGTTTGATCTCCTGCTGCACGTTTTCCAGGATTTCTTCGCAGCGCGCCTGGACGATTTGCGCGAGTTTCCACCGCGGCACCACTATTGGGCTGCCTTCACCATAAGGGGAGATGGTGAAGCGCTCATCTTCGGCGACTTGCGCGGCCAGCGCGTGCCCGTGCTGTATCTTCACTTGCTCGGCGATTTCCGACGGCAGTCGTAGGCCGATGGCGATGTCGTTGGTGATGTATTCGCCGCCCAATGCCAGCGAGCGCGTGTGCCACACCGTCCCCTCGATGAAGATAGCGATGTCGGTGGTACCTTCCCCAATATCGACGAGCACCACGCCCATCTCTTTCTCCGTATCGGAGAGCATCGCCTTACCCGACGCCAGCCCGGTGAGCACCAATTCACTGACCTCGATGCCCGCGCCCTGCACGCACTTTTGCAGGTTCTGCACTGCCGTGCTCGATGCCATCACTACGTGGGCTTCGACTTCCAGGCGGAACCCGTGCATCCCCAGTGGATCGCGCACGCCCTGTTGCCCATCCACCGTGTAGCTGCGGGGGATGATATGGATCAGTTCCTGGTTTTGCGGCAGGACGATCGCACCGGCGGCTTCCAGGACGCGATCCACGTCGTCGGGCATAATACCACGGTCACGTCGCATCACGCCAACCACACCCTGGCTATTGCGCGAGCTTATGTGCGCGCCCGTCACGCCGACGTAGGCACGTTCGATCTGGTAGCCGGAGCTTTGTTCTGCGCGTTCTACGGCTTCGGCGATGGCGGTGGTAGCCTCGTTCACATTGACGACCACGCCCTTTTTGATACCCTTGCTGGGTACGCTGCCAACACCGACGATGCGCGTACCCTCTGTCTCTGTCACCTCGCCCACCAATACCAGGATGCGGTGACTGCCAATATCGATACCTACAACCGATCGTTCCACATTAACACCCCCTTTACTTTACCACAAGCGTTCGAGTGAGTACGTTGGACCTTCGGGGAAGCGCACGTCTATCGTCCAGGGGAAGACGCCGTTGCCGGCAACGGTGCGCGCTTCCAGATGCGCGATCAGCGCGACGTAAATGCTCCATCTCGCTTCCATATCTGCCCCGACGCCGAAAGCGACCCGCCGGCCCTGTGGGTCGGTCCAGATCAGGCCACGTTCCGGGTGATATTCTAGGCCATTTCCGTCTGCCGTCGAGTCGATGCCGAGTGCTGCCAATGCCGTCACACCTTCCGATACGGCGACCCGTGTGCGGCTGTTATCCCCTTCGGGCAGTGGGCCGCGCACCACAGGCAGCCCGGCACGCACCTCGGGGAAGGGCAAAAGTACGCCTTCTGCGTCGATTCCATAGATTGCGTTCTCCGTCACCCAATTGAGGACCGGCTGACGCTCTTGCACGTAGATGACACATGCCGCTGGAAAGCGGCTGCACTCGACCTGGGCTGCGGTGATGGCGGGAACTTGCTCCATAATGGCGGCGGCAGCAGCGTGAGGGCGCAGCCGCAGGCCGTGCCAGCCCAGCAAATCCGACGCGACTGCCACATTGAAGGCCGTTTCCTGGGAACTGGCTCCTGTCACGCGAATGTTCTGGCTCATCAGATACCAACGGTTATCCACGAGGAGCCAGATAACCGCAGTCCCGATGAGTGTGAGCAGTACGATGAGTTTCCAGGGGATATACAGTTGCGCATCTACCGCACGCGCACGTGAATTGGAAATGCCTGTCCGTGCGGACGTGGTGCGGGACCTGCCACCGTATGGCCGCTGCTGCGCGCCTAGCAAAGCGGCAGTGCGATAATATGGTCGTTGCTCTGGCTTCTTTTTCATATCGCTGCCTCAGTCTGTGTCACAGTAATCAGTAATTGTAATGCGTAATGGGTCTGGAGTTACGTATTCACGCATTTTCATTTCTCGCTCGGTCGGAAAACCCTCACGGATCGTGCGTTCTCTGCTTGCCGGTCCAACGCCAAGTCGATGAGCCATTCCAGTAAACGGTCGTATGGTATGCCTGATGCCTCCCACAGCTTGGGATACATGCTGATATTGGTAAACCCCGGGATGGTGTTGATCTCGTTCAGATAAAGCTCGCCCGTCGTGCGGCTGAGTAGAAAATCTACCCGCGCCATGCCTGTGCCATCGATGGCGCGGTAGGCCTCGACCGCCAAATGCTGTATCTGCCGGGTCATGGCCTCGTCCAGCGGCGCCGGGATCAGCAGTTCCGATGCCTCTTCGCCATCATCCAGATATTTCGCGTAATAGTCGTAGAATTCGCGGCTGGGGATGATTTCGCCGGGCACCGATGCCATCGGGTTCTCGTTGCCCAGGACGCTCACTTCGATCTCGCGCGCGTCGGGCACAGCCCACTCCGCCAGAATGCGGCGGTCGTAAAGTGCGGCTTCATCCATCCCTTGTTGCAATTCGGTGCGGTCGTGACATTTAGTGATGCCGACGCTCGACCCCAGATTGGCCGGCTTGGTGAAGATGGGATAACCGAGTTTGCGCTCGACCTCGTCCATTACCGTCTCCGGTTCGGCCAGCCACTGCCGGCGCGTCGTCCATACGTAATCCATGATGGGCAACCCCCGCGCCTTGACGACGTCCTTGAAGGCGATTTTGTCCATCGCCAGCGCCGAGTTGAGCACGCCGCCGCCCACGTAGGGCACGCCCGCCAGTTCGAGCAAGCCCTGCACCGTGCCGTCCTCGCCGAACGTCCCGTGTAGCACCGGGAAGACGACGTCCACCCGCGAGAGGGAGGCCAATGCCGCAGGATGCGGTGTACTCTCGTCGCCACTTTCGATGGTGGCGAGATGATTATTTGTCGCCGCTTGGGCCTCAGTGTCAGCCCACAGTCCTTGCTTGGACGGATCGGCGAAAATGGCGGCGAACTGCGTCCCGGTGAGATCCTCGCTTTCCAGCGCCTTCATCGGATCCGCACCGACGAGCCAGCGTCCCTGCCGGGTGATTCCCACCGGGATCGCCTCGTATTTCTCCGGATCTAGCGCGCGCATCACCGAGCGAGCCGACATGATGCTCACTTCGTGTTCGCCGGAGCGCCCGCCGAATAACACCGCTACTTTCACCCGTTCCGTTTTCAATCTTCAATCTCCAATCCTAGATCTGAAATAATCTCGATTTCTGGCTCAAGGCGGACACCGAATTGCCGCTGGACTTCTGCCTGGACCAGGTCGATCAGGGCCTGGTAATCGGCTGCCGTGCCATTGCCCTCATTCATGATAAAGTTGGCATGCTGTTCTGAGATTACGCATCCGCCGTGCCGTGTGCCCTTCAACCCCGCCGCTTCGATCAAGCGCCCGGCGTAATCTCCGGGCTTACCCGGTTCGCCAGGCGGATTCTTGAACGTCGAACCCAGCGTCCGGCCCGCTGGCTGGGTGCGCTGGCGGCGCTCGGTGTATTCGGTCGCTTTCGCCGCCAGCGCTGCCGGGTCGCGCAGCGTCAATTGTAGCGTTGCACTGACCACGATCACCTGCATCTTCGTCGCCTTGAGCTTGCTGTACCGGTACTGGAACGCGAACCAGTCCGGCTCTACCGTTTGAATGTGCCCGTCCGGTGTCAATATCTCGGCAGCGATAAGCATTTTGGCGATTTCGCCGCCGAATGCGCCTGCATTGTTCACCACCGCTCCACCGGCTGTGCCGGGCAGTCCCACCGCCCACGTTAACCCACCCCAACCCCTACGTGTGGTCTCCTGCGCAACTGTGGCGATAATGGCGCCGGATTCGACAACCACTCGGCATGTCGCTGTGTCGTACTCCACGCCGCGCGCGTGATTGAGAACGACCATACCGTGCAATCCGCCATCGGGCAGAAGCATGTTGGTCAATCCACCGAAGACTCGCCATGGTATTCCGACCTCTTGCGCCAAACGGATGGCCTGAATAAGCGTGTCGCGGTCGCGCGCGATGACCAACAGTTCCGCCGGTCCACCAATGCCGACCCTAGAATACCGCGCCAACGGAACATCGCGCTGCGCGGCGTCACCTAACGTCGCCGCGATTTCGGCCTGCGCGCGCTCGACACGCACGGCGTTACCGGCCTCCCTTTTGCTTTCCCTGGGCCCGTTTAACCACCCGCATCTTGGCAGTCAGCGCCTCGGAATGATAGGCCCGGTAGCGCGCTTCCTGACGCCCTTTGATGCCCGTGAATTTGATGAACCAACGTGTTAAACGTGACATAGTCCCTCCGTAACAAATGGCAGATGGTAAATTGCAAATGGCGAATCCGTTCCGTACGATTTCCAAATCTTCACCCCACCATGCTTCAATCAACTGGTGCGTTCCAGTTCGAAGACGAGACGCTTGCCCACGATGTACTCGTTACCCGCGCCCAGCATTAGGATGACATCGCCGGTTTGTGCCTGCTCGGTGAGGCGATGGATGGCCTCTTCTAGCGTCGCAAACGCGCCGACTGACGGATGCTTGATCTGTTGCGCCAGCGTGTCGGATGTCAGCGTGCCATCGTCGCTTTCGCGCGCCGCGTAGATGGGCAATACAAACACCTGATCGGCTTCCGCGAACGCTGTCATAAAATCGGCATGCAGCGTCTTGACGCGGCTAAACGTGTGCGGCTCCCACGCGGCGACGATGCGCCGTCCCGGATAGCGCTGCCGCGCTGCCTGCAGGACGTTGCGAATTTGCGTGGGGTGGTGGGCATAATCATCGATGACGACGATGCCATCCACGTCCCCCAACACTTCGAAGCGCCGCGCCGTGCCGGTGAACCGTTCCAGCGCCGCGCGGGCGACCGTCCATTTGATCCCCAAAACCTCGGCTACACTCAACACCGCCAGCGCGTTGACGGCGTTATAGTTGCCGGGCACGCGTAGGTGGATATCGCCCATCACCTCCGCGCCCAGTCGGGCGGTGAAACTTACGCCGCCCTGCTCGTTCGCGCGAATGTCGATGGCGCGCCACGTCAACCCGATGCCCTCATTTTGCCCATACAGCATCAAATTTCCGCCATTGGCGTGATACGACGCCGCGATGGCGTGCGCCAGTTTATCGTCGTTGCAGGCGATCAACGTGCCGTCTGCGTGGATGTTGTCTACGAAGTTACCGAAGGCCATCCGCACAAAGCGCGCGCTGGGGAAGCTGTCCGGGTGATCGAATTCCACGTTCGTCACGACGGCGATGGCCGGTTTGAGCGCCAAAAACGTGCTGCGGTATTCATCTGCTTCGATCACGAAATGCTTCCCGGTCCCGGCGTGGCCGTTGGTGCCCAGGTCCGCCATCACCCCGCCTACGATGTAGGTGGGGTCGAGACCCGCTTCCAATAGCAGGAGCGTTGTCATGCCGGTGACGGTGGTCTTACCGTGCGCCCCCGCGATGGCGATGACGTCGTAACCAGCCGTCAGCGTGCCGAGAAACTGCGGGCGATCCAGCACGTGGATGCCTTGCCGCTTCGCTGCTTGGATCTCGGCGTTGTCTTCATGGACGGCGGAGGAGATCAGCACCAGATCGGCCTGACCTAGGTTGTTCGCCGCGTGCCCGATGGCCACCGGAATGCCTTCTGCCCCCAGCGCATCGGTGAGTGGCGATTGCCGCTGATCCGAACCGTGAATGCGCAGTCCCTTACCGTGCAGCACGCGTGCAATCGCCGACATTCCGGCGCCGCCGATGCCGACGATGTGTACCTCGTGGAACTGCTGCAAGTTGATCATGACGCAACCTCAAATAAAGACGATGAGCACGAAGGCGAATGCGATCGCCACCGCTACCAATAACGTTGGCCCTTCCAGCCAGCCAATCGGCAGATACGGGATGATGCCCAGAGCCTGTGTTGTGGTCGGTGCGGTGATGCCCCACAGCTCATACCCTTTCTGATGTAGAAATCCCCACAACATCCCAATAATGAGGAAGCCGTTGATAGCGCCAAGAAAAAATCCCAATAGCGTGTCCTGCAACTTCTCCTTGCGCGCCCGCGTGCCCAGGACGGATGAGATGATGGTGGTGGCGTAGCCAAAAGAGACGACGATGATAAAGAGCATCCCGCGCACGTAAAACCAGGTTTTGGCATCGTTGGCCGCCAACGCCTGCAGCGAACTGTTGATAACCGGCACGTGTCTGAGCAGCACCATCTCGATGAAGCGCGCCAGAATCACGCTAAAGCAGACCAGCAGTTCCTTTGCCCATCCGCGCAGCCCGCCGATGATGCCGAACAGCAATATCAGACCAAAAAACACGGTTTGTATGGGTATCATTTCATCCCTCTTTTTGGGGCCGCCACCTGCACCAGCAGTTCCGCCAGACGCTGCGCTGCATCGGGCCGGGCGAGCGCGCGGGCGGCTGCCGCCATCGCCTCTCGCCGTGGGCCATCTAGCAGTAGACTGCGTGCCGTAGAAGCGAGTTGTGCCGGCAGTGCAGCGTCTTCCAACACGACGGCGGCACCACGGTCGGTGAGCCACGCCGCGTTGACCTTCTGGTAGCGCCAGGCGTGAGGGTAGGGGACCAGGATCGAGGGCAGGCCAAAATATGGGGACTCACCCAGAATCGAAGCCCCGGCCCGGCAAATGACCAGGTCCGCTGCTGCCATTGCCGCGCCCATCTCATCGTGGAGATAGGCATATGCGTGATAACGTGTCCTGACAGTTTCTGGTAGCGCCTCGCGCGCGGCGGAAACTTCCGGCCAATCCAGTTCGCCACTGACATGTAACACGTTTGCAACTTCCGTCAATGCTGGCAATTGTGCAAGTAGCGTCCGGTTGATCGACCTCGCGCCCCGGCTGCCACCAAAAACCAATAACACTAGTTCGTTGGGCGGCAGACCGAGTGCTTCGCGTCCGGTGACGCGGCTCCAGCGGGTGATGCGCTCGCCCAAAGGATAGCCGGTGACGACGACTTTTTCTGCCGGAAGGAAAGCCCGCGAATCCTCGACCGTTACCCCTATGCAAGTTGCCAGCCGTCCGAGCGCCTTCACCGATTGCGCCGGTTCGATGTCCGGCAGGTAGACGAGTATCGGTACTTTCTGCCACGCCGCCGCGACTGCGACTGGCCCGGCGACGTAGCCCCCGGTGGTCAGGATCGCGTCCGGGCGCTCGCGCCGCAGATGGCGCAGAGCGGCGAACGTTCCGCGCATCAACTGCCAGCCGTTGCGCACGGCGTTCAGTAGCGCGACGCCGTGCAGCCCGCCAGCGGGAATGCCGATGAAGGGCAGTCCGGCGCGTGCGACCAATTGCGTCTCCATACCGCCGGCGCTGCCAACCCACGTCAGCACGGCGTCAGGCGCGACGGCTGTCTCAGGCGCGACGGCTGTCTCAGGCGCGACGGCTTGCAGGGCTTGGACTACGGCGAGCGCTGGATACACGTGCCCCCCGGTCCCGCCGCCCACGATCCAAAATCGCATTGGCGAATGTACTTGCGTTGTAGACAACGCCTTCCCCTTTCTTGGGTTTTCCGCGTGAAACGCTTAACAATAATCCGGCGCCGGCCATCGTCATCAACATTTCCGAACCGCCGTAAGTGAAGAACGGCAGCGCCGTGCCGGTGAAAGGAATCAATCCGACCATCACCATGATGTTCAGTAACGCCTCGGTGATGATCATCGTCGTTGCTCCAAATGCGAGCAGCGACCCAAACGGCTCCGGCGTCTCCAAAGCGATGCGGTAGCCGCGATAGGCCAGCAGGATGAAGAGCATGATGACCAACAGACATCCGAGCATCCCGGCTTCCTCGGCGATGACGGCGAAGATGCTGTCGGTGTGGGGGAAAGGTAGGTAACCGGACTTCAACCGCCCGCCGCCGATACCCACACCCAAGATGCCGCCTTCGCCGATGGCGATGATCGCGCGGTGCACGTGATAGGGCATTTGCGTCGGGTCGCGCAGGGATTCGAGGTACGCGACGAGCCGCGCGCGTGCGTGTGGCAGTTGCCAGGCCAGAAAACCAAAGGCTGTGCCGCCGGAAATAACCGATACGAAAATCTGGATCGGGTCGCCACCCGCGTAGAAGAACATCGCCAGCCCGGTGATGACGAGCAACAGCGCCGTGCTCAGGTCAGGCTGTAATGCTACCATGCCGGCGACCACGCCAATGATGATAGCAAAGGGGATCAAACCGTAGCGCACGTGGTTGAGCTGCTCGCCTTTTGACGATAGCCATGCCGCGATGTAAATCACCACGATCAGCCGTGCCAGCACGCCGGGCTGGATCGACGCGCCGATGAGCGAGCGCTGCGCGCCTAGGATCAGTTCGCCCAGCAGCAATACCACAAACAACATCACCAGCGTCGTGCCCATCAATGGCAGGGCTACTTTTTGCCAGACTGTGTAAGGAACCTTGTACATCACCAGCATAATGATAGTGCCAAGCCCAATCCAGACGAGCTGTTTTTTCCAGAAACTTTCGCCCACGTAGAATGTTGCACTGTACAGCATCAACAGCCCGTAGGCCAACAGCGCCAGCAGGGTCACTCCCAACATAACGTCGAAGCTGCCGTGGATTCCGGTGGATTTTCTCTTTTGTCCAGCCATCCCTTCTCCTCGAAATAGTCCAAAGTCCAACGCTTTATGAAGAACTCTCTCTCCGTAGTGAAAGTATTTCTACAGCGCCATCACCAGTTGGCGGAAATGCTCACCCCGTTCGGCAAAATCGCGGTAGGCGTCGTAGCTCGTGCCGCCGGGTGAGAGCAGGACCACGTCACCAGATTGCGCGTGCTGCGCGGCGGCCTGTACTGCGTTCTCCAATGTCCCTGCTGCGATCACCGTTTCGAGAATCACCGTCTGGTGTTGTGCCCGCGTTTCAGCTACCGCTGCCTCGACGTGCCCTCGGATCAACCCTGCCGCCTCTCCGAACAGGATGAGCACTCGCACGCGCTGCGCCACGGCCCGCGCGAAGGCTTCCCACGGCAGGTCCTTGTCGCGCCCGCCCGCCAGCAGAATCAGTGGCTCATCGAACGACTGTAGTTCTGCCATCACTCGTTCCGGCGCAGTGGCGATGGAATCATTGATCCACAACACGCCGTTGACGCGGCGGACTTCCTCCAGACGGTGTTCGACGCCGGTAAAGGTCGAGAGCACGTGTTCCATCGCCTCGACGGACGTGCCTGTCGCGTCGGCCAGGGTTATCGCCGCCAGCGCGTTCATCACGTTGTGCATCCCCCGCAGTCGTAGCGCGCGGCGTTCGCACACGGTGATCTGCCTCTCCGCCTGCCGTAACACGAGCGTATCCCCTTGTAAAAATGCACCATTTGTTTCAGTCGTTCCGCTGAAGTAACGCACTCCCGCTTGTGTCAATCTTGCCAGTGCTCGTGCGTTCGGCTCGTCGTAGCTGAGCACGGCGATGTCACTCTCATGTTGGTGCGCGACAATGTTGGCTTTCGCCGCTATATAAGCCTCCATCGTCTTATGCCGGTCCAGATGGTTGGGCGTGATGTTGAGCACGCCCGCAACTTGCGGGCTGACCTGCATCAGTTCCAACTGGAAGCTCGAAAGCTCCATCACCACCCGGTCGGTGGGCTGCATCGCCGCCAGGTCGCCGATCAATGGGTTGCCGATGTTGCCGCCGACCCATGTCGTGAAGCCGGTTTCGGCGAGCATCTTGCCCACCAGCGTCGTTGTCGTCGTCTTCCCTGCCGAACCGGTGATGCCGATGATCGGGGCCGGACAGCGCCGCACGAATTCTTGGGCGTCGTTGCTGAGCGGGATCCCGCGCCGGGCGGCCTCTTGCACGACCGGCAGATCGCTGGGCACGCCGCCGCTGGTGCAGAACAGATCGCAGCCATCCAGTAGGCTCAAAGGATGCTCGCCCAAGACGTAGCGCAGGTCCAGGTCGCTCAATTCGCGCATCGTGTCCTGTAAGGCCTCGGGTTTGCGCGTATCCGACACGGTGACGTGCCATCCTTGTTCGGCGAAAAAGCGCGCCAGCGCCTTTCCCTGTCGAGCTAACCCCAGAATCACCACGGTTAATGTCGTTGTCATCTCGAAACTCGTAGCTTGTCATTCGGAACTAGATCAGCGCTAGGGCCACTCCAGCCATCGCCGCCAGCAGTTGGACGAGCCAGAAACGTTGCACGACCTGCGTTTCCGACCATCCCAATAGTTCAAAGTGATGGTGCAGCGGCGCCATCTTGAAGACGCGCCGGCCTTCGCCGTATTTCTTCTTTGTGTACTTGAAGTACCCTACCTGGATGATCACCGAGAGCGTGATGGAGACCGGCATCAACATAATGATGGGCCAAATCAACCATTGTCCGGTCATCAACGCCACCACACCCAACGTCGCGCCCAGGGCCAGAGAACCGGTGTCGCCCATCATCAGTTCGGCGGGATGGGCGTTGAACCATAAGAAGGCGAACGACGCGCCGACGACCGTGAAACAGAAGCGTTCCAGGTAAATCTGCCCTTGCAGGTCGGCGATGATGGCATAGGCGACGAAGGCGCTCGCCATAATGATGCCTGATAGGCCGTCCAGTCCATCGGTGAGATTGGCGGCGTTGGCCGACCCGATGATGATGAACATCGCCACGGGAATGTAGAACAGGCCGATGTCGATCTTTTCTGGAATGCCGGGGATGGCGATGCTGTGCAGGTCTAGCCCGTAGTACATCACCAGCGCCACGATGAATGTGAGCACCAATTCGATCTCCATCTTGAAACGCGCGGTAAAGCCCTCCCCGCGCCGCATTCCCTTGACCCCGGCCCAGTCGTCGAGCGCGCCGAGCACGCCGTAAGCGATCATCACGCCCAGCGGGACCAGGATCGAGCGTCCCAAGACTGTGTTGTCGCCGATGAGATTGTAAATATTCAGTGCCAGCGTAATCAGGATGACCGGGACTGTGATGAGGACACCGCCCATCGTGGGAGTTCCCATCTTGGTCTGGTGGCCGCTCGGCCCATCGATGCGGATGCGTTTGCCGACACGCCAGCGCTTCAGCAGCCCTATATAAGGCCCGCCCCAGAAGACGACCATCAGAAACGAGATGCTGGCTAAAATCAGGCCAAAGCTCACGGCACCTCCTTGCTGATGGCCATCACGATCTGTTCCATTTTCATGGCCCGTGACCCTTTTACCAAAATGATGTCTTGCGGTTGCAGAATCTCGCGCAGCACGGCGACGGCGGCTTCGCAATCCGGCGTTTCGTGGACGTGGCTGCGCGGCAGACCGCAGAGTTCGGCGCCCTGCGCGATGAAGTGCGCGCGTTCGCCTACGGTGATCAACTCTTCGACAGTGTTGGCGGTCCGGCAGCCCACTTTGAGATGCCCCGCTTCCTCGTGATCCCCTAACTCCAACATATCGCCCAAGACGGCGATCTTGCGACCCTCCATCGTCTTGAGCAAACTCAGCGCTGCCAGGGCCGACGCTGGACTGGAATTATAGGTGTCATCCAGGATCAACGAGTCTTTTAGCCCCTGTACGGCGACGAGGCGCAATTGTGCGCCCGGCGTCCGCAAGCCCTCCACAATGTCCTGCCAGTCCAATCCTTCGACCAATCCTGCTGCGGCGGCACGGAGCACCGTATGCGCGCTGTGCCGTCCCAACAAGGGTACTTTGATGTAAAGCTGTTCTCCCGCGTAGTGCAGGCGCAAGCGGATGCCCTCCAGCCCCTGCGTTTCCACTTCGTCGGCCCACAAACCCGCTTCCGGCGAGAGGCCGTAGAAAAAGACTTGCGCTTGTGTGTGTTCGGCCATTGCCCAGACCCGACGATCGTCGTAGTTGAGGATGGCGACACCTTCGGGCGCGGGCGGCAGGCTCTCGACCAGTTCGCGTTTGGCCAGGGTGATATTTTCAATGCTGCCCGCGCGTGCCAGATGAACCGGCTCTACGTTGGTGACGATGCCCACGTGCGGCTGCGCGATCTCGGCCAGCAGGCGAATGTCGCCGCGCACATACATCCCCATCTCCAGCACGACATAGGCATCTTCGCTGGTGAGTTGCAGCAGGGTGAGCGGCAGCCCGATCTCGTTGTTGTACGAGCCGGTACTGCGTTGTACGGGATAACGGCTGGCGAGGACCTTGGTGACGACTTCCTTGGTCGTCGTCTTGCCGATGCTGCCGGTAATCCCGATCACGCGGGGATTCAACTGCTGCCGCCAGAAGCGCGCCGCGTTCTGTAGGGCGTCAAGTGTGTTGGGAACGCGGATGAGCAGGGGAGTGGTGAGCGGAGTCGTTGGCGGCGTCTGCGTTATATCGAGCACGCTCGCAGCGCCGCATCCCGCGGCATCCACGTCACGGTCGATGACGGCAGCGACTGCGCCCCGTTTGAAGGCATCGCCGACGTAGTCGTGCCCGTCGACGTTCTCACCTTTGAAAGCAAAGAAGACGGGGCGTGGGTCTTCGTGCTCGGCTTCTGCCGTGCGTGAGTCCAGGATGGGACGAACCGGCATCTTCAGATCTGCCGGACGCCAGCCCCGTACCCCCTCGATCAAATCAGCCAATGTCAGTTGTTTCATTTTAGTCTTTAGTCTGGTCGTCTATGGTTTGATAATCTTGTTGCTAATAATGTTTGCAGGGCGAGTTACCGACTCGCCCTGTGCGTGAATCGCCAATTTGCGACGTGATCATGGTCCCGCGCGCAAGTCTGAGGGCGGAACACCCATCAGCGTCAAAACACGTGCCATCACCTTCTGGAAAACTGGAGCAGCGATATGTATGCCCCAGCGCATATTCGACGGTACATCCGGGCGATCCAGGTTGACTAAAACGACGACTTGTGGATTTACCACCGGCCCGAATCCGGCATACGTTGCGATTACTTGCTGTGGATCGTAACCGCCGGTCGTCGGAATTTGCGCCGTGCCGGACTTCCCCGCTACGCGATAGCCTGGCACCTGAGCCGCTTTGCTAAAGGTTTCGACACTGCGGGCCATCATCTCTGCGACTGCGCGGGCCGTTTCTGCCGAGATTGGACGTCCTAACTCGTGTGCCGGAATGGGAATGATGCGTCCATCCGGGTGGTGACGTTCCGCGACGATGCGCGGCTGCATCATCACTCCATCGTTGGCAATCGCCCCAACGGCCGTCGCCATCTGGAGCGGTGTCACAGCGATGCCTTGCCCGAAGGAGTTCGTCGCCAGGTGACTGTCGGTCCAGTCCCAATCGCTAGGCAGATGGACGATGCCGCTCGCTTCCCCGGCAAGTTCGATGCCCGTGGTCTGCCCGAACCCAAAGGCCCGCACATACTTGTAGAAAAGATCCGCGCCGAGGACGTGCGTCGAGAGCGTCGCCACCCCTACGTTTAGGGAGTGATCCAGGATGCCTTGTACCCCTTGTTGACCATACGCAGCGCCACTGGAGTTGTGAATGGGTATGCCGCCGTATTCCAGTATGCCTAGATCGTTGTAGGACCAGTTCATATCCACACGCCCGGAGTCGAGCGCAGCCGCCACGGTGACGACCTTGAAGACCGAACCCGGTTCGTAGGGGATGCTTACCGCCGGATCGCTGAAAATCGCGTTCTGGCCGTTTTGTGCGTACTCCGGGTAACGATGCGGTTCGTAGTTCGGACGGCTGGCGACGGCTAAAATTTCGCCGGTCTGCGGATTCATCACCAGGATTGTGCCGCCCATCGCTTTGTACTCCACAATGGCCTGATCGAGCGCCCCTTCGACGAAAGCCTGGATCGTGCGGTCGATGGTGAGGCGCAGGTCCGTTCCTGGATAGGGGGTCAGGCTACCGCTCATCAGTTCGTCGGGCATGGGGCTGGTATCGCCGCTCACCGAACCGACGCGCGTGATGTTCTCGCCGCGCAGGAACCGCAGTTGGAAAGCCTGGACGCCGTAGCCCATCCCGTCGGCGTTGACGAAACCCAGGGTGTGTGAGGCCAGCGCGCCCTCAGCGTAATAACGTTCCCACGTGGGTGACATGGTAATCCAGGGCCAGTTCAGATCTCTGAGAGCCTGTGCTGTTTTGGGAGGCACACGGTTGGTCAAGGGACGCCACACAAGCGTTTGGGTGCCTTCCGGCAGCGTCATCGTAGCACGTAGTTTGTCTTCCGGGAGGTTCAACAGTGGCGCGAGCACGGAGGCCGCCATCGCCGTGTCGGTGATCATGTTGATTTCAGCGCCCACGTCGTATACCGGCACATTGCCCACCAACAAGTCGCCGTTGCGATCCATAATCACGCCCCAGGGAGCTTCGGGCAGGGTGTACTGGCGGCGGACGAGCGACTCGGCCTCGCTCTGGTACCGGCTATGTTCGAGCACCTGTACACGCACTAGCTGCCCAAAGATGGGCAGCAAGGCAGCAATTAACAGAACCGTAATCAGGCGTAAGCGTGCGTCTGGACCGCGTAGCATCTCAGGGTTCCCCCATATACAGAAAGTCGATAGACTCAGCCGGCTGGTATCCCAGGGCGACCGAACGTTCTTGCAGTACTGGAATCGAACTCAGGCGTGCGATCTCGGTGATCAACGCCTGGTTATCGCGTGTCACGTCGGCGATCTCGTGTTCCATCGCCCATAGACGGCGCGCGCCGTGTACGTTGGAAGCGACCACCGTCAGGTATATGCCGGCCAGCACGGTCGTCGTCACTACCACGCCGAGCAACAACCGCGCCAGAAGGTGCTGCATTTTCTCTTTTCGTTTCAGGACACCGTGTGTTTTTTGCTGCCACAGGACGCTCATATAGCCTTCAACTTTCGCGCACTATTCGATGACGCTACAGTTTTTCCGCCACGCGCAGTTTGGCGCTGCGACTGCGGGGGTTGGCGACGATTTCCTCCGCAGATGGGATGATAGGCTTGCGCGTTATGTTTTGTAAGGTTGGCGCATGTCCGCAAGTGCAGACGGGCGCTTTTGGCGGACAAATGCATCCGCGTTCTTCCTGTTTCATAAACTGTTTAACGATGCGGTCTTCAAGTGAGTGAAACGTGATGACCGCCAATCGCCCCCCCGGGCGCAAAGCTGCAACGGCCTGGGGCAGCGCCGCCACAATGCCTTCCAATTCGTGGTTCACGGCGATGCGCAACGCTTGAAATATGCGTGTAGCGGGGTGCAGCCGTTCTCCGCGTGTTCGCCCCACCGCTGCGACTATCACTTCGGCCAGATGTCCTGTGCTGCGGATCGGCCGCGCGGCGACGATGGCCTGCGCGATCCGGCGGCTGCGCGATTCCTCGCCGTAACGCCGCAGTAGATCGATCAATTCCACTTCGGCCAATTGGTTGACCAAAACCGAGGCCGGCAGATCGTCGCCGGTGGGATCGAAACGCATGTCCAGTGGACCATCAGTGCGGAAGGAGAAGCCGCGCGTAGGATCGTCCACTTGCCAGGAAGAGAACCCCAGATCGAACAGGATGCCATCCAGAGGTGGAAATCCGGCACGGCGCAGGGCTGTAGTCAACTGGACATAGGACATAGGCATAACTTGTGCCCGGTCTTCAAAGGGTTTAAGGTGCTTTGCCGCGCGTGCAGCGGCTTCGGGATCGCGATCTAGTCCCAGCAACCGGCCTGTTGGCCGGGAGGCTTCGAGGATGGCGGCGGCATGTCCACCTCCACCGACTGTCGCGTCGAGATAGTATCCTCCAGGCTTGACGGCCAAACCGTCTAGCGCTTCAGCTAGCAGAATAGGAATGTGCCCGCCGCATTCCCAGAGGTCTGTGTAGGCCTCGGATTGTGATCCGGCGTCGGCATCCGGTTCGACGGTTGTTAAATCTGCAAGTTCTCCCATAATGCCGGATCCTCGTCCATCATTTCCATTTGACGGGCGTTGGCTTCTTCCCACCGTTCGGGTGTCCATACTTCAAGGAAGCGGTCCAGGCCAACAATCACGATCTCGGTGGAAAGGTCCAATCCGGCATACTCGCGCAGCCGATCGGGAATCAGAATGCGTCCCTGGCGATCCAGTTCCGCGCTTATCGCATCGGCGAAGAAGACGCGTCGCAACGCCCGCCCGCGCGGATCGGTGATGGGCAGCGCGTTGACTTTTTGTGCGATTTCGTTCCACATATCCATGGGGTAAATGGTGAGACAGTGGTCCAGCCCTCGGGTGATGACGATACTGCCGGTAAGTTCATCACGGAAGCGCGAGGGGATGGTGATCCGTCCCTTGCCATCCAATGTGTATGTATATTGCCCTAAAAACATGGTTCTTGTTTTCCCCACCGACAATGCTAAAATTGCGTTACGAAAGGGAAAAATCCCCCACTTTTCTCCATTTTTCCCCACATTTACCCACCATTATACACGATAATCCCAAGTAATGCAATAGGGAAATCCCAAATTTTGATAACAAAATGCGTAAAATTTGGGATAAAGTTGTTATGGATTTGTAACACTAGCGGCATCGCTTATAATGGGGGGGATTAGGCATTGAGAGTGAGGATTGAGGGATGCTACACATCGAACGGCTGAAAGCCGATATCGACGCGCTGAGCCGGCTGGCGGTTGAGCGCCAGACTTTGCGCGAAGACGACGTCGCACGAGCGCTGCGTTGGCTGGCCGAAGCACCAGACCCGACGACGTTGCGCGGGCGTCTGGCTCTGGTAACATCCGGCGACCACGATTGGCCGGGGGCGCTGCCTGCGGATGATGCGCCGCTCGACGCACGCTTGACGGTTGACGGCGACCCGCCCCACGGTACGGTAGTGATCGGCGTCGATGGATCGCAGGTGTATCCTGATCCGCACGCGGCGGTGCTGTATTACCTGATTCAGATCGGCGGGCTGGCCTTCGGCTACGACGGTTCGCGCCCGCGCCCGTACAGTTGTGAGGCGCTGCACTTCAAGGACGATGAACTGCACGACGCGCAGGGCTATCTCATCTCGACCGAGCGGGTGGGGATGGAGCGCCTGGTGCAGGAGATGGCCTATCTGGCTGAGCTGACGGCCATCGAGCAGCGTCTTACGCCTGCCGCGACGCTGCTGGCGTTGACCGACGGCCCGCTGTTGTGGCCGCACATCGAGCGCAGCCGGGCCGATTCTCAGGCCGTGGAGGCTTACCTCGACGCGCTGACCGAGATCCGGCAGGCGGGCGGCTTGCCGGTGGGCTACGTGGCCCGTCCGGGTGGGCGGACGCTGGCGGAACTGCTCTGGGCGAGCCGGTTAGCGCCGGAGGAGATACCGGGCCGGCTCGCAGAAAACCCGCTGCGCCAGTTGACCGACGCGGCGCTGATGGCGCACTTCCTCGCGCCGGGCGAACGTTCAGCCTGGTTCACCCGCCCCTCGGCGACGAACCATCGACACGCTGGGCGCGGCCATGAAGTGTGGTTCTGTTACGTGAACGTCGGTGTGGTCCGTGCACCGGTCATCGCGCGGGTGGAGGTGCCGGGCTGGGGTGCGCTGAACGCGGACGCGATCACGACATTGCACGCGGTTTTGCAGCACCAATCTCATGTGTTGAACGGCTATCCCTACGTGCTGGCCCGTGCCCACGAAGAGGCGCTCGTCACCACAGCGGACAAGGCCGTACTGGATAGCGAAATCCAACGCCAGCTTTTTGCACAGGGCATCCTCGCCCGCCCATCGGAGAAAGCGCAGCAGAAAGCGTATTTGGGGCGGAGATGAAAAATGGGGGGAATTGGAGATTTGGAGATTTGTAGTTTTGCCCATTCGCTGATTCTTCAGGAGTAATTTATGGTTGAAACAGACAGAGTGATTACGATAGGCAACGTCCTGCGGGCCGATATCCGCGGGTTTGTGGTGGCGTCGCGCATCCCGGAGCCGGATGTGCCGACGTTCGGCACGTTCGTGCGGGCCGCCATTCAGCAGCAGCGCGCGGATCTTATTGGATTGGTCTACAACATCACGTTGCAGGACGATCCCTTCCTCAAGAACCTGGCGGTGACGGTGATCGAAGATGATCCGCGCTACACGGAAATCATCCGCGACCAGCAGGAGAACCGTGCCATTCCGGTAGAAATCGCGGTGGCAGCTATCGGCTACCGTGATGAGGACGGTTATCATTACGGTTTACCGCCGCAACCGCCGATGATTTTGCACCGTATTACCGTATGTAGTAAGGATGAAGTTCGCCATATCACCGCTGCGCCGGACTTTATGCGCGCGCTATTCGACAACCGCGATGTGCCCGCCGATGAGCTGATTCCGACGGCGCTGCACCGGGCAGCGCGCCTGCGCCCGGAGGCATTGCGCGCGGAATTTTTCCTCGAAGCCGGGCGCTACCTGGCGCACTATCTGGGCCGCGATCCCGTCCGTCTGGAGCGCATTTTGCGGCGGTTGGCATGAGAACTATTAAGGAGAAATGTATGCGATCCCGATTCTGTGTTTTGTCCCATCTCGGTTTGCTGCTGGTGATGGCAGTGATTATCACCGGCTGCAAATCCACTACTGAGACGCCTCTGCCTACAGAGGCCATGCCGGCGACGGCAATTGCGCCTGTGGTCGCCGCTCCGGTCGTGACCAACACGCCGCGCCCCACACCGACGTCGTGGCCTACGATGCCGCCGATGTCTTCGCCCACGCCGACGTCAACCGCATCACCTACGCCAACCGCTGCGCCGCCGACAGAAACGCTGCAGGCGACGGAAGCGGCGGACACACCACCGGCTGCGGCCGTCGAACCGACGGCGACGCGGCGGGCAGTGACGGTTGGCTCCGGGGTGCCGGCTGTGCCCCAACCCCCTTCCGTGACAGCTTCCAGCGCGTTGACGTTGCTCGACGATCCCAACTATGCCCCACCGCTCAGCATTCACGTGAGCGCGAACCAGGCGTTGGAGGGCTATCGCTACCGTGTCTCCGGCACGCTGCGCAACGATGCTGACGAAAACTATGCCGCGTTAGGCGTGGTGGCGACGTTCTTCACGGACGACGGCTCGCGCTACGGGCCGATCAAGGCGAACGTGGCGTGCCTGTTGCTGGCCCCTGGCGACGAGTGCCCGTTCGTCGTTGAGGCGACGTCCAAGAATCTGGTTTCGGTGATCTTGCACCCGGAAGGCGCGCCGACCAGCCGAGGTGCCGCCCTGCTGACCTTCACGGTGGCGGGACGGTATCAAGACGCTGTCGGCTATGTGCACATCACGGGACGGGTGAGCAACCCCAATCCCTTTGCGGTGAAGAACGTGACCGTCAACGGCGCGCTGCTCAACGCGCAGGGCGAGATCGTGAGCACGGGAATGACGATCCTTGTGGACAGCATCGCCGCGAACGGCTCGGCGACGTTTGATGTGGCCATCAAGCACGTGCCTTACACGAACTACCGCCTCTATGTTCAGGGAGAGCCACAATAAGGCAGCTGCGTACCCGGCATTTGTTCGGAACAAGGGGTCAGTATGAACGCATTATCCAGCAATCGGCGTAAGGTGGCTATTGTCGGCGCAGGCGCGGTTGGTGCGACCTTTGCCTATGCGCTCGCACAGAGCGGGTTGGCCGACGAGATTGTCCTGATTGATAAGAACGAGGGCCTGTCCCAGGGACAAGCCCTTGATCTGGCCCATGGGCAACCGTTCTTCCCTCCCGTTTCCATTCGCACCGGAGCCCCTTCCGACTATGCCGACGCGCGATTGATCGTCCTCACGGCAGGCATAGCGCAGCGTCCGGGCGAAACGCGGCTCCAACTGCTGCAGAAGAATGCGGCCGTCGTGCGCGCCGTGGTTGCCGACATCCTGGCCCAGAATTCCTCCGCCGTGTTGTTGGTCGTCACCAATCCGGTGGATGTGATGACCTACGTTGCCTTGGAGGCCACGGGATGGGAGAGGGGGCGTGTCATCGGTTCCGGCACCGTCTTGGACAGCGCCCGCCTGCGCCATTTGCTGAGCACACGCTGCGGCGTCGATAGCCATAACGTGCACGGGTATGTACTCGGCGAGCATGGGGACACCGAGTTCGTGGCTTGGTCGATGACGCACGTCGCCGGTATGCAGATGGATGCGTTCTGCCCGGTTTGTGGTCACTGCGCCGACTGGGGAACGGAACGCGACCGCATCCAGCAAGCGGTTCGGGACTCGGCTTATCACATCATCGATTATAAAGGGGCGACTTCCTATGCGGTCGGACTGGCGCTGGTGCGCATTGCAGGGGCGACCTTACGCGGGCAAAACAGCGTCCTCACCGTTTCCACCTTACTCGATGGCGAATTTGGGCTTCGGGATGTTTGCCTCAGTGTGCCCTGTCTCGTGTCGACCCACGGGGTCGAGAGGATCATCGAGAGTACCCTCCCGGAACACGAGCAGGCAGCGCTCTTCGCGTCGGCTGCCGTTTTGCAAAAGGCCATTGGAGAACTTGGCCTGGCAAAGTGAGAGAGTTCGCAAGCGGTGAGTATGCGTACCTATGCTGGAAAAACCTGATCTCCGAGAGGAAAAAATCTTCACCTGTTTGCAAGATGCCTATGGGATGGCTGTCGTACAGGTTACATTTCTCCCGCTGGGGGCCGATTCGAATACGGCCGTCTATCGTGTCATTGCCGGCGATCAAACGCCATACTTTCTGAAACTGCGGAAGGGTATCTTTGATGAGACATCCGTAACTTTACCCAGGTTTCTACGTGACCAAGGTATCAAGCAGATCATCGCGCCCTTACCGACCAAAACCGGGCAACTCCGGGCACGTTTGGATGACTTCAAAGTCATTCTCTATCCCTTTGTGGATGGCCGTGATGGGTATGAAGTCGCGTTATCGGCGCAGCAGTGGCACGAATTCGGTGAAGCGCTCAAGCAGATTCATACCCTCGATGTGCCTTCGACGCTGACCGAATCTATCCGGCGCGAAACCTATGCGCCACGGTGGCGCGAAACCGTCAAGATGTTTCTGGGGCGGTTGGATGAGATCATCGATGACCCCGTGGCCGCCAAATTGGCCGCGTTTTTGAGACTCAAACGTGACGAGATTCTCTTCCTGGTCCAACGGGCGGAAACATTAGCGCAATCCCTGCAGCACCAATCCCTGGAATTTGTGCTATGTCATTCTGACATTCACGCCGGTAACATCCTGATCGATGGAAACGGTGCATTTTACATCGTCGACTGGGACGACCCGATTCTGGCCCCCAAAGAGCGCGATTTGATGTTTATCGGTGGGGCGCAAGGGTTTATCAGCGGCGGCGCGCAGGAAGAGGAGCAGTCGTTTTACCGAGGCTATGGTCAAACGGAGATCGATCCACTCGCGTTGCCGTACTATCGCTACGAGCGGATTGTCGTAGACATCGCCGTCTACTGTGAGGAACTGTTACTGACAGCCGAGGGTGGTGAAGATCGCGAGCAATCTCTCCACTATTTGATGTCGAATTTCTTGCCCGGTGGCACGATAGAAATGGCCCGTAAGTCGGATCAGATGTATAACGGGATGTAGGTCACGATCAATTCCATACCATGCAAACCGGCTTATCTACAAAGATGAGCCGGTTTTGGTTGGTACGCCGGCTACAAATGCTCGAGAAAGAAGTCCCGCACGCGCTCTTCCATATAGATGCGGTCGGCTAGGCTACGGGGGGTGTGGCGCTCGTCGGGGAAGAGCAATAGCTCGTAAGGCTTGCGCGCGTGGATAAGAGCGTTGATGAGCCGCGCGGTGTGGCGGAAGTGCACGTTCTCGTCGATGAGGCCGTGGACGAGCAGCAGTTTACCCTGCATCTTGTCCACGTGCGCCATCACGTTGCTGACCGCGTAGCCCCCCGGATTTGACTGCGGCGTGCCCATGTAGCGCTCGGTGTAGTGCGTGTCGTAGCCGTCCCAGTGGGTGACGGGCGCGCCTGCCACGGCGACTTTGAACGTCTCCGGCGCGCGGGCCAGACACATCGCCGCCATGTAGCCGCCGTAGCTCCACCCGTAGATGCCGACGCGGGCCGGGTCTGCCAGCCCCTGCCCGACGAGCCACTTCACGCCATCGACCTGATCTTGCACTTCGAGGTCGCCCATGTTGTGCTTGAGCGCGCCTTCGAAGGCCAGACCTCGCCGCGCGCTGCCGCGATTGTCCACCTTGAACACCAGATACCCCAGGCTACTCAGGTATTGCGCCCGCATATCCACCGTGACCGCCCAGTTGCACGTCACACGCTGCGCGTGCGGCCCGCCGTAGACGTTGACGATGACCGGATACGGCCCCGGCCCTAATTCTGCCGGTGGGAAGTACAGCGCGCCGTACAGCGTGTCGCCGTTGCAGTTCTGGAACGCGACGATCTCGGGCGCGGGTAGTCCCAACGCCGAGACGCGCGGATCAGGCGTGTCATAGAGGACGCGCAGCAGCGCGCCATCCGCGAGATCGCGCAGCGTGACCGTGGGCGGCGTTTCCGGCGCGCTGTGGACGTCGATGAAGCGCCGTTGGGCGTGATCCAGCGTGACGGCGTGCATCCCCGGTTCGTGGGTGAGCCGGCGCGGCGCTCCGCCGTCCAGCGGGACGACGTAGAGGTGCTGCTCGGTGGGGTGCTCTAACGTCGCGGTGAAGTAGACCAGCCCGCGTTCCTCATCGATGCCGGCGAGCGTGTCCACCATCCACGCACCGTCCGTCAGTTGGCGGAGCCTCTGGCCGTCGTTGCCATACAGGTAGAGGTGGCGAAATCCCGTGCGCTCCGAGGCCCACACGAAACGCCCGTCCTTGAGCGGCGTGAGCATATCGTGCAGGTTGATCCACACCTCGCTGTTCTCGGTGAGGAGCGTTTGCCCTTCACCGGTTTGCGGATCGAAGCGCAGTAGCCGTAGTTCGGTCTGTTCGCGGTTCTCGATTTGCGCGATGAGGCGACCGTCAGGCTGCCAGAGGACGCAGGCCAGATAGATGTCGTGCGTTTCGCGCCCCGTCTCGCCCAAATCCATCCACACCGGCGTCCCACCATCCACAGAGACGACACCCAGCCGTACTTTCGCGTTGGCCTGCCCGGCGAAGGGGTAGCGGTGATCTTCCTGCGCGCCCTCGCCGGTCTGATCCTCCCCCTGGTGGACGATGCGGTACACGGGAATGTGCGTCTCGTCCACTTCGGCGAACGCCAGCCAGCGGCCATCCGGCGACCACCAGAATCCCTGGTTGCGGCCCATCTCTTCCTGCGCGATGTACTCGGCGAGGCCGTGCGTGCGTCCAGCGTCGCGCGCGCCCTCGGTCACTTGCACCGGATCGCCGCCCTCGGCGGAGACGACGTAGAGTTCGGCATCTTTCACGTAGGCGACGGTGTTGCCGTCCGGCGAAAGCTGCGGGTCGAGCGCCGGGCCGCCCTCGTTGCCGACGATTTGGCGGAGTGAGGTGGTGTCCTTTTCGTCATCCTGTACGTAGATGCCGCCTTTGAGCGGCACGAGCACGCGGAAACCTTGCTTGGCGAGCGCATAGCGCGTCACGCCCACGGCGAGGGAGCGGGCGCGCTCGCGGCGCAGCTTCTCTTCCAGCGACAGCGTCTGCTCCTGATCGCCCGCGCCCGGCGGCATGACGAGCTGCCAGACGGCGCCGGTTTCCACGTCACAGGCATAGAGCTGCTGGGTGAGTGTCCCTTCCGCGCTGTGCAAATAGATGATCCGCTTATCGTCGGCGCTGAAGGCGAACGTGTTGGGGATCGCCATGCCCGGCAGGGGATAACGGGCGACATCTTCTGGCGTTAGGCGAGTGGCGGTTGATTTCATCAAACGTATCCTCTCTGTAAGTGTTGTTGTAGCGCGGGCGAGACGCCCGTGCTACAATTTCGTCCTCATTCAAGATGCAGCCGCCCGGCGTTGAATCGGGCGGCTGTGCGTTATCGACAAGGCTCCAAAGGCCTGGCTCCGGCTAGGCCAGGGCCGTCAACTTCTGCTCCAAATCGGCTGCGCTGGCGACGGATGTGATCGGCGTGAAGATGACACCAGGATAGTAGATGTCGTACCATACTTGATCCAGGCCGGTGCCGATCTTTTCCGGGCTGACGCAAATCACCCGGCGCACTTCCAGATCGCCGACGCCGGCGTCGTCTGGCGAGAAGCCGACGGTCCAGTGGCGTTTGTACGCCAATTTAAACACAATCTGGGCCATTTCCAGTGAGATGCTTTCCGGGAGCAGGATGTAGGTGCGCGCGTATTGCTCTCTCGGCGCGCCGCGTCCGGGCGGTTCGACGGGCGGGGTGGGTGGCTTGATTGGTGGCGTGGGTGGTTTCACAGGCGGCGTGGGCGGCTCTATCGGCTTGATCGGCGGGACCGGCTCGGTTGGCCCACCGACCTGTTCGAGGGAAAAAGAATCCATAAACCAGTTGTTCTCGAAGCCCCACTTCGCCTTACACTCCACCCAGACGCGAACTTCACCGCTGGCGGGTGCCTCGAACTCCACCCACACGTCGTTGTACTTGCCGAAGACAAAGTTCTGGTTATTCATATTGAACCACTCGCTCCAGTTCACATCGCCGTCCTCTGAGCGAGGCCAGGGCGTGTTCGGCGTACTCCACCCGGCGCGGGACTCGGCGGCCCATATATCCCCTGGGCGCACTTTCTTCCCGCCTGCATGGCCGGTCACGATGTCGGGATAGACTTTGGCGTTGAAGCGATAGGTCGCGCCCGGCGTGAGACCAGAAACGGCTTGCGTCGCGGCATAGTAGACAGGGGCACTGGCCTTGAAGATCTTCCAGCAGTAGTTGCCGCTCAAAAAGAAGAGGGGCTGCTCGTGCGCGGGAGCGTCCTTGATGTTCCATACGACCGATTCCGGCCGGTAGGCCACGCCTCCTCCGCCCTTGAAGACTTGCTTGTCGATCCAGTAGAGGTACCAATGGTTGGGCACCACGATTTCAGGGATGTTATCCTGATGGTAATGGCCTTCATCGAAATTGGGATTCTTCAACAGGTTCATTGTTTTTACCCTCCCTATCGTTCAAGTTAACTTACCAGCCCTGGCAGGCTGTTTCAACTATAAGGGTAGCACACAACGTGTGAATTTGCAACTGTCTATTGACAGACCTCGGAAGAGATACCTGATAATGTTGGAAGGATTATACGCCCACAACGCTCTTCAGCAAAGCTGTGAATGTCTCCAACTCCTCGCAGTGCAGAAAGACGTTGCGCTGCCGGCGGCTGATGTCTGTGTTGGTGAGATAGCGGCGCAGGTGTTTGCGGAAACGGCGGTGGCCCTGGACTTCACCGTGGAAGTCCACCATGCGGCGCAGGTGTTTCATAATGACCGGCACACGTTCTGTCCAGGGGATGTCGGGCAGGTCGCGGCCGTGCCCCTCGCGGCGCTGGAAAATCCACGGGTTGCCGATGGCAGCGCGCCCGATCATCACGCCGTCGCAGCCGGTGTGTGCCTGGATGCGGGGGATGTCGGCGGCGCATTTCACGTCGCCGCTGGCGATGACGGGGATGTGTACCGCCTGTTTGACCTCGGCGATGGCGTTCCAGTCGGCGAGACCGGTATATTGCTGGTCGGCGGTGCGCCCGTGGACAGCGATCATCGCTGCGCCGTTGTCCTCCAAGATGCGGGCGACTTCCATGTAGTTGCGCGAACCGGCGTCCCACCCCAGGCGAATCTTGCCGGTGACCGGGACGCGCACGGTGTTGACGAGCCGCGTCACAATACGCCCAATCTGCGCCGGGTCCTTGAGCAGCGCCGCGCCGTGGCCGCCTTTGACGATCTTCGGTTCGGCGCAGCCCATGTTGAAGTCCAGCACGTCGATGCCCAACGCTTCGACGGTGCGTGCGGCCTTCGCCAGCATATCGGCGTCGCTGCCGAAGAGCTGGCACGCCAGGGGGTGTTCGTCGGGATGGAATCGCAGCATTTCATTCGAGCGTTGCGAGCCGTAGAGGATGGCACTCGCTGAGAGCAGGCCCGTGTAGACCAGCGCCGCACCGAACTCCAGGCACAGGCGGCGGAACGGCTGGTCGTTGTAGCCTGACAGCGGCGCGAGGATCAGCGGCCCGTGGATGGGCAGGTCGCGGATGGAAAATGTGAGGGTATCGTTCATCGTTTGTCTGTCAGCAGATTTGGCTTTTTAGGCAGATTTTAATCTGCTAAATATGCTTAATCTACTGATTGATTTTTCTTCTTGTGCCGCATATCCTTGATCGCAAACGGCAGGTAGAAGAGCAGGATAAAGAACACAGCGAGCGCGACGATAATGGGTATGTAGCCGGGCCAGGGCGGCAGCACGTCCAGGAGGCTGGCTGTATCTAGTTTTCGAGCGAGGTAGAGATAGTTGCTGCCGATCAAGTCGTTGATTACCCAGATGTGCAGCGCATAGAGATAGCTGCCCACGAGCACGCGCCGCACCGACGCCCACGTGGGGCGGAAGCCTTCGACGATGGTCATATAGAGCGCAGCGGTGACGAGAGTGCCGTGTGAGAGGATGACCTGGAAGAAGCGGAAGTGCGGGAAGCCGTAGATGCCCGCGTCCGGCGTGATCAGCGCCTGTAACGCGCCGATAATGCCGAGCAGGTAGGCGAACTCGTAGATGGCACGGTTTTTGGTGAACAGCATGTAGGCACTTAGCCAGACCAAAGCACTGCACAGGTGCAGCGGCAGCATCGTCTGGATTGTCCATTCGCCGATGCTCCAGTTCCATAGGTGCCAGGCGATTTCGTTGATGATGAGGAAAATCGCCAGCCCGTAGCGGATATTGCGCCGCGCCGTCTCGCTGGCGTGGTCACGGACGTAGAACAGCGCCACGTTGGCGAGCGCCACGAGCGCCAGTGCGATGAGATGCGCCGTCCCGAAAAGCTCGAACGGCGCGCCGGCCCAGTCTTTGCCAAAGAAGTTTCCCATAGTTTGTCCTTAGTCGTGTAGTCGGATTGTCGGGTAGTGCGAAATTGTGGCCATTGTACCATAATTGGACAAACTTCTTGAATCGGTGTAGAATTCTTCGGCTAATGGCCGTGTCAGGGAATCCCCGTTGATATTGTGGACTTAACGATTACCGGGCTAACGCAAACAGGTGCGCAGCACCGACTTCGACGAACAATCACTATCTGCATTTTACCGATGGTGGGCAGAAAGCGACACAAGGAGGAACTATGAATCAGGAATCACTACGGATTACCGTCATTGGCGCCGGGCATGGCGGCCAGGCGATGGCGGCGGAGATGGCGTCGCGCGGATTTGCTGTGACTTTGTACAATCGCACTTACGAGCGCATCGAGGTGGTCGATCTGCGCAAGGGCATCGAGCTGCAGCAGGAAGATGGGAGCATCGTCTTCGCTCCGCTGCGCGCAGTCACCGCCGATATAGGTGAGGCGTTGGCCGAAGCCAGGCTGGTGATGGTCGTCGTTCCGGCCTCAGGGCACCGCGATATTGCGCTGGCGTCTGCACCCTATCTGCGCGACCACCACATCGTCGTGTTGCATCCTGGACGTACCGGCGGGGCATTGGAGTTCAAACAGGCGCTCATCGAGGGTGGCTGTAACTGTAATCCCATCATCTGCGAGGCGGAGACTTTCCTCTTTGCGGCGCGCAGCAATGGCCCAGCGGAAGCGCGCATCTTCCGCACCAAGTTCTCGGTGCCGGTTTCGGCGCTCCCGGCGACGCGCACAAAGGAAGCGCTGGCAACGCTCTCGACGGTCTATCCGCAGTTCATCCCGGCCAAAAATGTGCTCTACACCGGGTTGAACAACATGGGGGCAATCTTCCACCCCGCGCTGACGTTGCTCAATGCCGGGTGGATCGAGGCGCGGCAGGGCGATTTCCAGTTTTACATGGACGGGGTTACGCCGGCCACAGCGCGGGTGTTGTCGGCACTGGATCGAGAGCGGGTGACGGTGGCGGCGGCGGTGGGCATTCGCGCGCAGACGGCAGAGGAATGGCTCGAACGCGCTTACGGCGCATTGGGCGGCAATCTCTACGAAGCGATGCACGCCAATCCCGGATACGGGGGCATCAAAGCGCCCAACATTATCCAGCATCGTTACATCTTCGAGGATGTGCCGTGTAGCCTGGTGCCGATTGCTCTCGTCGGCCACCAGTACGGCGTCGACACGACCGCCATCCACGCGATTGTGAAGCTGGCGAACATCGTCCACGCGACGGATTACTGGCGCAAGGGGCGCACGTTGGAACGTCTCGGGATCCAGGAGATGTCCGTCTCGGAATTGCATCGTTACGTGGAGACAGGGGAGCGGTAGGAAGAATCAGCGAATGGGTGAATGGGTGAATGGAAGAATTGACCAATCAACAAATCTCAAATTACCGATTACAGAGAGGTGAATGATGAAGACAGTTGTAGCCGGAGCGTTGGGGGAGTGCGTGCACGTAGCCGGGGTGATGAATTTCCTGCGGCTGGCGGAAGCGGCGGGTTGGCGGACGGTCTTCCTCGGCCCGGCGGTGCCGGTGGAGGGGATGCTGGAAGCGGCGCGGCGCGAAAAAGCGGACCTCGTCGGCGTTTCGTACCGGCTGACGCCGGAGACCGGTGAGCGGCTGCTGGCTGATTTCGCGGAGGCGGCGGACGATCTGCGCAGCGCGGGCGTGCGTTTTGCCTTCGGGGGGACGCCGCCGGTGGCCGAACGGGCGCAAGCGCTCGGTTTCTTCGAGCAGGTCTTCGATGGAAGCGAGCCACCGGATGCGGTGGTGGCTTACCTCAAAGGACAGGCTCACGCGCATGCGACAGCCGCCGATTTCCCGCAGACGACCGTGGAGCGCATCGGCTGGAAAGCGCCATATCCCATTTTGCGCCACCACTTCGGTCTGCCGACCATGGAGGCGACATTGGACGGCATCGCCGCTATCGCCGAAGCGCACGCGCTGGATGTGATCTCGTTGGGCATCGACCAGGACGCGCAGGAGCACTTCTTCCACCCGGAGCGCCAGGACGCGCGGCGCAAGGGGGCCGGCGGTGTGCCCGTGCGCAGCGCCGACGACTACCGCGCGCTCTACGAAGCCAGCCGGCGCGGCAACTACCCGCTGCTGCGCACCTATTCCGGCACCGACGACTTCATCCGCTTGGCGGAAGTCTACGTGGAGACGATCAACATTGCCTGGTGTGCCATCCCACTCTTCTGGTTCAACCAGATGGACGGGCGCGGGCCGTGGGACCTGGAAGGCTCGATCCGCGAGCACCAGCAGGTGATGGCATGGTACGGCGCGCGCGGCATCCCCGTGGAACTAAACGAGCCGCACCATTGGGGGATGCGCGACGCGCCGGACGTGGTTTCGGTCGTCGCAGCGTACCTTTCGGCGCACAACGCGCGGGCGTTCGGCGTGTGCGACTACATCGCGCAGTTGATGTTCAACAGCCCGCCGGGTCTCTCGGACGTGATGGATCTGGCGAAGATGCTGGCGATTTTGGAGCTGATCGCGCCGCTGGCCGGGCCGGACTTCTGCATCTGGAAGCAGACGCGCACGGGCCTGTTGAGCTATCCCCTCGACGACGACGCGGCGCGCGCGCACCTGGCGGCGAGCGTCTACGTGCAGATGGCGCTCAAGCCGCACATCGTGCACATCGTCGGGCATACGGAGGCACATCACGCCGCCACCGCCGCCGACATCATCGCCGCGAGCACGATGGCGCGGCGGGCCATCGACAACGCGTTGCGCGGTCAGCCGGATATGACGGCAGACCCGGCGGTGCAGGCGCGCAAAGATGAGTTGGTGCGTGAGGCGTGGGAAATGCTGGCGCGAATCGGCGCACTGGCGGAGGGTGGCGTCGCCGACCCGCTGACCGATCCGGCGACGCTGGCGCGGGCGGTGACGAGCGGTATCCTCGATGCGCCGCATCTTAAGAATAATCCTTTTGCGCGCGGGGCCGTCGTCACCCGCATCGACAAGCGCGGGGCGTGCGTGGCGGTGGAATAGGGCCCATTAACTGAGCCAATAGGATTAGTGGTCTGTCCTTTATATCAACTCCGCCATGCGATCTATCAAGTAATACTCACGGGTTTTCGTCTAGCCTATGCTAAAGGTCTAGATCAATCCACGCCGGATCATGGTCACTACCATCTCCTCCATGTTTGGTGCGCCGGTCGATTGTTGGGTTGGCGAATCGTCCAGCAAGTGCTTGACTCACCCAAATTTGGTCAAATAGGTGATATTCGGGCAAGGCTGGACCTGGTGGGTTGAATCTATGTGTCCAGGCTGGTGTTTGTGGTCCGGGACCTTGTCCAGGGGTTTCAGCTTTCGGAGGACGAGTCTCCGCTGGATTCTCCAGAGTATTGACGAGCGGTCGTTTATCCACTATAAGCATAGGCAATAGGAATTGAGAATCTGGAGGATCATTCATATCCCCAGTGAGTACAAATCGACTATCTGACCGTTCCATGCGGCTAATGATTCGAGAAACTGTCTCGGCTTGCCGTCTACGCCGATTGTTGGCATCAATTGCTCCTTGAATCGGATCTTGTCCAAATGGTACATAATGACTCTTCAGATGGGTGTTGTAAATCGTAAACAGTTTATCTCTGTTGTAATCAAGGATTTCCACTTGAAGCAAGTCACGACTAAAAACCCGTTGGTCTGGCTCATCTGGATGAACAGCCGTTTGATGCGACACGATTATCCCGATTGGTAATTTTGACAGAATTGCGACGTCGATGAACCGCTGGTCATTTCCCTCGACTAAGGCAATGTAAGGGTAGAGATTTCGTAAATGGTCTCGGTTGAATTGTTTGAGGATTTCGATGTGCTCAACTTCCTGAACTGCAAGTACATCGGCCTTGATCACATCGACGATACGTCTGGCAATCTCGGAAGTCTCATCTGGCTCCTTCTCTTTTACCAGTCGCCCCATAAACGTTCGCACGCTTAGTTCGTCTTGGTCGAATGTCAGTGTAATCCCACCTGGATTCTCGTCAGGTATTTGACCAATTTCGGCCTGAAAATTGAAACGAGAAAAGAGATTGTTCAGGTTAAATGTTCCAACTCTTGCGATCATAGTCTGCCTCCTTTGCCATATCTGAATCGTAAAGCGCTGGTCAAAAGCTACCCCCGTAGCCTGTAGAACGTATCGTAGGCGGTGCGGATGGCCGCGCCATATTGGACAGCCTGGCCGGGGCCGTTGTACAAGCGCGCGAAGGTGACGAAGTCCAGAGCTTGTAGCGCAGCGATGCGTTTGGATTCGGCGGTGCGGCCACGGATGAAGGCGAAGAAGCCAAGGATCTGGTCACGCTCGCTGGCGGAGAAGGCGTCGAACATTTGCTGGACGGTGTCGTAGCCGAGGGTGGGATGGTTGAAGCCTATGATCTGCGCGCCACCCATGCTGATGGAGAGCTTGGCCGCCGTGTCGTTCAGACCGCGGGCGAACTCAAAGACGCGCCACTCTTCATCCTGGCTGGTGTGGACTGTGCGCCACGCTTCGTGGGCGGCGGGACGCCACATATGGTTCAGCCACCGTTGGACGGCGTTGAACTGGAAATGCTGCTCGAAGACGCTGAGGTTATCCTTGCCCCAACGGTCGTAGAAGACGTGGTTCTCGAAGCGGATGATCATGCGCCCGTTGGCGTCGAAGGCGCGCCCGCCGGATTCCACCGTCAGCACGGCGACGGCGGTGGCGGGATCGATCTCCAGGTGCGCGGCCAGCGCCTTGAGCAGGCCGCCCATCCGGTTCCACAGGCTGGCGACCTGGCGTTCGGTGTACGTGGGATTGGGGCCAAGCCGGATTTTTTCAGCTTCTGGCGGCTCCAGGGGGACTTCGGGGAAGGGCTGAGGCTTTTCGCCAGGTTGCTCCTCTACCGGCTCCACTCCGACCTGCACGTAACTGCTGTAGAGATAGCCGGAGCGCACGGTATCGGCCACGTACAGCCACCCGTCCTGGCTTCGCCAGATATGTACCTGCGTGCCCGGTGGCAGGATTCCGAGGATTTTGCTCTCGGTGCTCGCGCTGGCTCGTAAGTTGACGGTATCGGTCGTCTTCCCAATTTGCGGGAAGAGAACGGATTCCACCGGCACGTAACCGGCCATCCCCAGTGCGATGACCTCGAACCAGCCCCCCTCTTCACCGAAGACGAGCAGTTGCGTGTCTTCGTACAGCGCCGTGACAATGGGGAGGGTTTCGCCCGGCGTGTTGCGCACGGCGAGATCCGTCGCAGTTTTGCCGGCGCGTGGCAGTTGTGTGTAACTGCGGTAGACGTAGCCCTCTTGCCCACCCGCGCGGACGTGCAACCAGTTGATGCCCACCTCGCCCAGAATATCGAACACTGTACCTTCGGGCAGCGTCGCGAGAATCGGATAATCCAGTCCTGTGCCCGCCCGCAGATTGAGATCGGTTGTCGTCTTGCCCATCCATCCAGACATGTGGCCCTCCTTTCGTTGCTGGCCAGTGCTTGTATATGGAGTAGGGAGTAAGGATTAGGGAGTATGAATGAGATACTTATATTGTAATGGAAAATGCTATGAATGGAAATATTTTCTGTGGGGCAGTTTCGACAATTATCGAAATCCCGTATAAAATGAGAGTACAAACGACTATAAGACTAAAGACTACGCGACTGTTTCACGAGGAGGGCATCTTTGACCGAGAACGCAGACGAATCTCAACTACAAAAATCCCAGGCCGACCGGAAGCAGGCTATGCTGCGTTGGGTGATGATCGGTTTTTCCATCGGCATCGCTATTGTGATCTATGCCACACGCGACATGGTGCAAAAATACGCCGAGTATGGCTATCTGGGCGTCCTTATCATCAGCGTTTTGGGCAATGCGACGCTTATTTTCCCCGCGCCGAGTTTCACCGTGGTGGCCTTTGGCGCGGTGCTCAATCCCTACCTTGTGGGCATATTGGCAGGCTGTGGCGCAGCCGTGGGCGAGATGACGGGCTACACGTTGGGGCGGGGGATGAGTCCTAACCTGGACGAGGGCACAACTGTGGCGGGCCTGGGAGAGAAACAGATGCAGTGGTTACGCTGGTTGCGGCCCAAATTTCAGCGCTGGGGCGCTATCGTGATCTTTGTTTTGGCGGCGATCCCCAATCCCATTTTTGATATGGGGGGCATTTTGGCCGGTATAGCAAGGATGCGCTGGTGGAAGTTCCTGATCGCTGCCGCTCTGGGGAAGACGGTTCGTTTTACATTGTTAAGCATGGTGTTTGGAATAGCCGTTGACTGACCGTTAGTTATGAAACTATGAAGGACCTGTCAGGTTTTCCCACACCTGACAGGTCTGATCCACAGCAGATACTTCCCCTTCACCCGTTAGCGCGTGTTGATCACGGTGAACGACAGAGGCGGCAGCCGCAAGGTCAGCGTGTTGCCGTCCATCTGGCTGGCCGCGATCTGGCGCGAGACGACCGTATCAGGATGTTCGTAGGTGTTCACCGCCTTGACGTCCGTCCCCGCGACCTGGTACGCGCTCGTGACCTGGCGCGGGGCCTCGCTCTGCCAGATGATGTCGGTAGATATGGTCTCGGTCTGGCTGCGGTTCACCACGAAGAGCGCGCTCTGCTGCGTTTCGGCGTCGAAACTGGCGGACACGTCAAGCGCCGGGACTTCGCCGTGCTTCTGGGTGTCCACCAGCGGCGCTTTGACGAGCACGTCCAGCGCGTCGCCGCGGGCCATATTGCTGACCAGCTTGAAGACGTAGAACGAGGGCTGTTTGAGCAGTGCGTCGCGGCGGGTGTGCAGCCAGGAGATCACGTTGACGATCTGCGCTACACAAGCGACCTTGAGCACGTGGCTCTTGCGCAGGAAGACGTTGAGCCACTGCGCCACCACCAGTGCATCCTCCAGAGTGTAGATGTCCTCCGCCAGATGCGGCGCTTCGGTCCACTGGCCTCCCAGAGCGCTGCCGATTGAATGCCAGACTTGCCACTCATCCCACGACAGATAGACATCGTGCGTGCTGCGCCGCTTGGCTTTGACGTAGCGTAACGTGCCTTCCATTGTGTCGACAAAATGCTCGAAGCGGACGGCGCTGGCCAGATAGCTGGCCGTGTCGCCCGCTTTGTTGTTGATGTAGTAGTGCATCGAGTGATAGTTCATGTGCTCCCAGGCGATTTCCAGCACGATGCGATCCCAGTCCGGGTAGGTGGGCATACTGTCGCCCGACGATCCGCACAGTACGGTCTCGATGGTGGGGTCGAGCCATTTCATCATTTTGGCGGCTTCGAGCGCCTTGTTGCCGTAGGCGACGGCGTCCAGATGCCCGATCTGCCAGGGGCCGTCCATTTCGTTGCCGACGCACCAATAGCGCACGTTGTGGGGCTTGGCGTATCCGTGTTTGATGCGCAAATCCGACCAATACGTGCCGCCCGGCGTGTTGCAGTAATCCACGAGATTGGCCGCGGACTGGATGTCGCCCGTGCCCATGTTGACGCCCAGCATAGGCGCGGCGTCGATGGCGGCGCAGAATTCCACAAACTCGTTGGTGCCAAATTGATTGGTCTCCAGCGATTGCCAGGCCAGATCGCGCCGGTGCGGGCGCTGGTCCTTGGGGCCGACGCCGTCGAGCCAGTTGTAGCCGCTCAGGAAGTTGCCCCCCGGATAGCGGATCACGGTGTAGGCCTGCTCGCGCAGCGCGGCGATCACATCCTTGCGCAGGCCGCGCTCGTCTGCGTGGGGCGACGCCGGATCGTAGACACCTTCGTAAATACAGCGCCCCATGTGCTCTGTGAACCCGCCAAACAGCAGCGGGGAAATGGGTGCTATCGTGCGATGGATATCCAGCAATATTTGGGCTTTTTGATTGGACATATCGGCTCCTTTATATAGGGATTGGGAATTGGGGATTAGGGATTGAAGAATATGGCCCTTACTCCTTCATCCTCACTTACTCATTATTATAACCCTAGTTGTTATCTGTTCTAGTTTCAAGATTTAGGACACGGATTTCCACGGAGTACACGGATTCTTCTCGGTTATATCCGTAAAATCCGTGTCATCCGTGTACCATTGCAGTTTGGATGGGCAAGTGGCAACTTGGGTTTGTTTTCGGCCCGATGATGGTCCGCCTCCGTTTACTCCCCGGCATAGAAAATGCGATAGATCCTGCCTTCCCCATCATCCGATACGAACAGGCTGCCATCGGCCCCGGTCTGCACGTCGACGGGCCGGCCCCAGCGGGTGCCATTTGGCCGCAGCCAGCCCGTGGCGAAGTCGTACACCGGGCCGGGCACGCCGTTCTCCATCGGGATACCCACGACTTTGTATCCCGTAGGCGTACTGCGGTTCCAGGAGCCGTGGAACGCGACGAACAGATGTCCGCGATAGGACTCTGGGAACTGCTGGCCGGTATAGAACGTCAATCCCAACGGCGCGGAGTGCGCTTGCATCTCGACGGCGGGTACGGCGACGCCATTGCATGCGTCAGGATTACCAAAATCCGGGTCGATGATCCGTCCGGCATGGCAGCGCGGCCAGCCCGCATCGTCACCTTGCCGGACCAGGTGAATCGTTTCGGGCGGCAAGTCGTCGCCCATCCGGTCGCGCCCGTTGTTGGTGGCCCACAATTCGTCGGTCCCTGGACGGAAGACGATGCCGACGGCGTTGCGCATGCCTCGAACATAGACTTCCTCGCCGCCGTCAGCGTTGTAGCGCATGATTGTCGCGCGTCGCTCATCCGCCTCATTGCAGACGTTGCAGGAAGACCCCACCGAGACGAAGAGATAGTGCCAATCCGGACTGAAGAGCACCGTGCGCGTGTTGTGTCCGCCCTCGGGCAGCCCATCGACGATGACCTCCTGTGTTTGAAAAACGCTATCGCCGTCCGGCTCAGTCAGGCGCAGGACGCGCGTCGTCTCGCCGACGTAGAGCGAGCCGTCCCGGTAGAACGCGATGCTGCTGGGCGCGCGCAGGCCATCGGCGACCACCTCGATAGTGTCGGCCACGCCGTCTTGGTCACGGTCGGGCAGGCGTAGGATGCGTCCCGCGCCGCGCTCGGCCACGTAGAGTTGCTCGTCCGGCCCCACCGTCATCATCCGTGGATTCGACAGTCCCTGCGCGAACACCGAGATGCCAAATCCCGGCGGTAGGGTGATCGTCTCCGCCGGTGGGACGACGCGCGTGGGGATTGCCGTCGCGGTGGGGGTCGGCGACGCGGTTGCAGTCGGTGCGGGTGTTACGGTGGCGTCGGGTTCGGGTGTGAAAGTCCTCGTCTCCGTAGGTTCCGGGGTAGGGGTGGCAGCAACCGTCAGGGCGGGCGCTGATGTGGTCGTTGCGGGCAGTGTGGCGGGCGGAGATGCAGGTTGGCATCCGCCGGCCGCCAGAATCGACAGCAAACCGATGGATATGAGAATGTAGGTTCTTTTCTTTTTCACGTTCTGACAATCAGATCACAGGTTATGCGAGAGTTTGACTTGTGCGAAAAACGCACATATACTGGTATTGATCGACACACTCCGTGCATATTGGCATTGTACCCCATTTCGATACTTCGGCGAAAGCCTCATTTTGAGGGTCTTATATGGAAAAACCCCGTATAAGATGCCAGAGCGCGCGCTTTTGCAGAAATATGTGGTGGGGGTTTAGGCAGAAAGGATTCTGTGTGATACATTGTTGGGCTGGGGTGCGACACAAGGTGGAAGTGTGATTTGTCAAATGAAAGGTGAATAAATGACTGACGTATTTAAAATCGCCGACATTTTAATATCGCATGCAATACGAGTCCACGGCAACGAAATTGCCCTCGTCGTTTATCATGGATCGTATGCGCGCGGCACAGCAACATCAACCTCTGACCTCGACATTTATTACGTCCCGGACGACGGCAAAGCGGAATCCCTAAGCACCACTTTTGTCATCGGCGACCTGCCTTACGACTTCGAGTACATGCCATGGAAGGTTTTGGAGAACATTGCCAATGCAAAGTCAAGAAACCATTGGGCAGTGTCAGCTTCCATGGTTGCGGACGCGAAGGTGCTTTATTGCCGTTCGGACGCGGATCTGGAGCGCTTTGATGCGCTGAAAGCGCGTATTGCCGAACTTACCCGGCCAGAAAGCCGAGGTTACATGGTCGAACGAGGGCTGGAGGAATTCAAGACAACTCTTTTCCAGTTGGGCCAGATGCGGCTGGCGGTTGCACACAATGATATGCCAGGCCTGCATTGGGCGGGATGGCAGTTCACCTACAGCGCGGTCAATTGCCTGGCGCTGGTCAACCAGACATACTTTTCGAAAGGCTGGGGCGCAAATGTGCCGCAGATATTGGAGATGCGGCAAAGACCGGCTGACCTGGAAACGATGCTAAACGGGATTTTGCAACCCCAATCACCAAACCAGGTGATGGAGCAAGCAGATCAATTGGCCTTGCAAGTCCGAAAAATCCTCCTGACAGCACAGGCATCACTCGCCGAACCAGCGCAGGCAAAAGAGGCGTTTGTTGATTTCTACTTTGATGTCCATGAGTACAAGACCAAGGTGCTTTCTGCATGTGAGCGTGGAGACAGGCTCAAAGCAAGTGCGGCGGCTTTTGCTTTACAACAATTGATATGCGAGTTGATGAATAAAGTTGACAAAGGTTTTTTCGGCACAGATTTCAACTTGCTGGGTGAATATCTCGATGGGTATCAAAAGGCAGGCTTCCCGGATTTAACATTGCTCGCCGTGCAAGGCGATCTGCCTGCACTTGCCAGGCAGGTTCAGCGACTTGATGAAAAAGCCAGAGAATGGTTTACCAGCCGCTCCGTCGAACTGAATATCCTCGAAAACGAGGCGGCGCTACTCCAGCTTCTAAATCGGAGAGATCCTGCAAGAAATTGATGATAGGGTTGTAGCATGTCCATATGTTTCCATCCAGATTTGTTTGATGATGCTCAGTTCGAGAAAACGAAGGGTAAGCAGGACATATTTCACCGGATCAGCCAAGCTATTGTAGCGGGATGTTTTGGATGGGGAATCGATGGCTATGACATCATCAGTTATCGGATCGAAGAGAACCCCTATCGTCCCATAGGCAGTCTGGTTGATTATCTGGTTGAGAAGTTAGTTGTAGAGTGTCCGGCCGATCTCAAGCGAGAGGAAATTCTTTGTTTGCTGAGTAAGCTAACAGAACGTCAGGGCAATCTCATAAAACAGGCAGAAGTACATTATTTGGGATATTTGACGGCTGAAGAAGTCGTTCGATCAAGAATGATTCTGGAGGAGTGTCCGCTGCAGACCGCCAGGAGTGTGGCAGAGAAAGCAGCATTGCTGAAGATTCTCTCCAAGGCGGAAGAACGGAGGTTGGGTTTGATATATAGTATGGCATGATAGGATTCGCTGTTCAATATTTCCTGGAGGTAGATTATTATGATTATTGTAACCCCATGCATCAACTTAAACGGGCGTTGTGAAGAAGCCATGGCCTTGTATGAAAAGGCATTTGGCGCAACAACTAGGTTTATGATGCGCTACTCGGATGCTGATAAGCGAGATTGGAATAAGCCGTTGACAGATGATCAAAAAAGGATGATCTATCATGCGGAGATGTTTATTGGAAATCAACGGATTATGTTCTCCGATATAGTAGAATTTGACCTCTCAAAAGGTATATCGCTGTTTCTGACCCTCACCTTTGAAGATGCGGTCAGTGTAAAGAGGGCGTATGAGGTCTTGAAAGAGGGCAGCACCATCGTCTATCCCATGGTCAGTACGACTTATAGTACTTGTTTTGTTTCAGTGATAGATAAATTCGGAGTTCGCTGGGGACTCATGACCGAACAAACTGACAAGTGATATTGTGAACCATTAGGAGGTTTGCATGCAGGACTCTCAAACGACTCACCCTTGGTCGCGCATTTTTCGCGACGTAATCGTGTTGGATATCCTCATCTTTTTGACCATTGGTATCATTCACCTCCTCGCCGGATGGAAAACCACACACCAATACGGAAATGGTCTTGTATGGGCCGGGGGAATCGGAGTCATCTTACTCCTGGTTAGCGCTGGCTGGAGAGATGGTCGGCGGCAAGAGTTAGTAGCTTTATCACAACTGATGCGAGAGCATGAAGTCTTTTATCTACTAAACCGCGATAACAGTGGTCGCGCGCGCTTCATGCTTGTCGGGTTGATCGCCCTGATAATTTCATTAGCGATTGGAGTGATTCTAACAAGCGCCCCTTGATAGAATGACTTCCTCACAAATCCAGTGATCAATTACCTGACGAGATGGCTTTTCCGGCATTGTTTACAAACGAAGCTACTACCTGAGGAGAACGAACATGGCCGAGACTGTTAATCAAAACCTGAGCGGCGTGGCTGAAACATTGCTCCTTCCGCTCTATATTCGAGCTATGGAATCACAGCGTTCCGATGCCCTGATCAAAGACGACAAAGCCGTCGCATTGATCAAAAACTTGAACCCTGATTCCTCGTGGATCACGAAGATGAGGGTGGATGAGGGTGATAAAGTAGGGCTTGTGCTGCGTAACCGGGAATTCGACCGTTATGCGCGTGATTTTCTGACCTGCCACCCCGAGGCGGTCGTGGTGCACATTGGGTGCGGCCTTGACTCGCGCTTCGAACGCGTGGATAATGGCACGGTAGAGTGGTATGATCTTGATTTGCCAGAAGTCATTGAACTGCGTCGGAAACTCATCGGCGGCGAAGGGGCGCGCTATCATTATCTACGCCGCCCTACACTGCATACAGCCGACACGCTGCGCTCGCTTCGCGTGCGGCTTATGCTTACCGTTGGGCGGCATAGTATGAAATCGAGGTGGAGCCAATGACAGGTAATGAGAAGTTTATAGTTTTCTCAGTGGTCTATTTCGTGGTAACCATTCTGCTCGCTCATTTCTTCTCGCCACCTGGATACCGGTGGACTCAAAATACGATCAGCGAATTGGGAGCGCAGGGCCATAAGTACAAGTGGATCATGCAAGCTGGCTTTATTGGTTTTGGGCTGCTATTGAATATTGGGGTTGTCTCCAAGTTTGTCGCGGCAGGGCGGATAGTGTATCCCGATATTCCGATCATGCTTTATGGCTTTGCTATTCTTATGACAGGTTTTCTTTGTGCGAAACCAATGGATGAATCCCTCCCCTACTCACACACCGAAGCCAGATGGCACTCGATTTTCGCTACGCTCGCAGGGATTTGCTTCACCGTAGGGATTCTCTGGTACTTGCTCGTGTCTCCTCATCCTTACGCGCGGTGGTTTCATCTGGGATTTCTGATACTGATCGTAGGGAGTTCGTTACTCTTCGGGCTTGCAGAGAACGGAGTCGTGGGACTAGGCAAAGGGGTGGCTCAGAGGATACTGTATATCGGCAGTTTCATCTGGTTGCTTGTGGGGCGATGGTCGAGCCTCCCTCTTGTTTGAGGGTACTGCCAACGAGTAACAGTTGTGTTGTTCTTTACCGTAGCATAGACAAATGTCATCAAAACGCCGCCCAACAAGGAAAATTTGATTTGAGAAAGTGATTGCCATAGATGTAGGTTTGAAGGAGACCATGAAAACAAACTATAGACGTACCCAATATGGGATTTTAATGTTTCTCGTTTTCTTGTTAACAGGGATTCTGATAGCAGTAGTAGCACTAAGGATGCTCGCTGAAGACCGAGTTCCATCTGCTATTTTGATGGTTGGGGTTTGTCTCTTTGGGCTTTTGATGTTTTACTCTCTCACAGTTGAGATATCGGAAGAGAAACTCAGATTCTGGTTTGGCATAGGTATTATTCAGAAGACAATTGCTCTGAGTGAAATTCAATCTACGAAAGAAATAAAAAATCCCTGGTACTATTTTTGGGGAGTAAAATCAATCCCAGGCGGCTGGTTTTATGCTATCGCACCTGGGACTGCCGTGGAAATTGAGCTTGGAGATGGCAGAATAATTCAACTTGGAACCAACCAGCCCAAACAACTTAATCAGGCTATTGAAACTGCAAGGCGACGAGAACGCAATAATTGATCTTTGACACAATAGTGAAGGTAAACCAATAGAGAACGAACAGAAACTGTAAGGTCAAAATGCTCTCACTTACAAAACGGATTGGTACATTTCACACTCGGGATGGCGCAGTATTGTACTATATGACCCTCGGTAGCGGCGATTCCCCAATCGCCGTCATTCCAGGCGCAAGTGATGGTCTGGCCACGCTTGATCAGACGGCAACCCGGTTGTCACTCTACTTCGCCAAACGCCAAAAGCATTACCGGCTCCTCATACTCAGCCGCCGCCAACCCGTGCCTGACCATTTTGGCCTGGAGCATCATGCCGAGGACATGCTGGAGGTGATGCGCTCGTTAAAGTGGCCCGCGTGCATCCTGGAATGTAACTCAGCGGGAGGCCCAATCGGTCAACACATAGCTATTCGTTCGCCAGAGCAGGTGCGTGGCTTGATCCTAAGCTCAACACTCCATCGCTCAAACTCCAAGACTGGATCTGTCGTGCAATACTGGCTCGATTTGATAACCCGGCAGAAGTGGGCAGAGTTCACTTGGAGTTCAATCAAACTGACATTTCGGCCAAGGACTGTCCGTCGGTATGGATTATTCAGGCCACTCTTATCATGGCTGTCGCCGCCGCCGAGAGACCCCACCCGGATTCGTCATGTGCTCCAGGAGTTGCTCGACTTCGATAACCGGCCTCTTTTGCCGGCAATCGCCTGTCCGACGCTTGTTACAGGGGGCACTGAAGATCAGATTGTTCCCGCTGAAATTCAGACCGAAATGGCCGGGCTGATTCCCAACAGCCAACTGGAACTATATGATGGATACGGACACGCTAATGACCAGGAAAATCCTGCCTATGAGCGAGACGTTTTCGCTTTCTCGCAAATCTGCTTCACCGACTCGCCCGCGGACTAACAAGCGCGAACCCTGAAGTCAAACACAAACCGCCGGTGGCCTGTCAGGCCACCGGCGGTCGTTTATGTGGTAAGCCACGTCCGTGGCGGCTACGGCTGCGGTGTCGGCGTCGGCGTGGGTTGTTGCAGGAACGCCGCGCGGTCGTTCTCGATCAGGGTTTTGACGTTGTACTCGGTCACGGCGACGTAGTACGGCGACTCCGACGCTTTGATGGCGTAGTTGCTGCCGTCGAACTTGGCGCCGACGCGCAACGTGGTGACGCTGCCATCCTCCATCGTGAGCGTGACGGTCGCGGCGGGTGCGGCGAGGCCGTAGCTGGCCTCATCCGTCAGCCCGAGCGGGCGCTGGAGCGTGATGCGGGTGGCTTTGCTGACGATGTCGGCGGTCTGCGCCGGAGCGACAATTTCATCGGCTGCCAGATCGGCTAATGTCCACGTATCATCCTCGGTCTTGACGAACTTGAAGAAGCCGTTGGCGTTCTGCAACGTGATCTCCGTCACCGTGGCCGCGTCGATGGTGCGGTAGCTTGTATCCACCCACGAGGTCGCCGCGGTGTTCAGCTCCCACGTCGAAAGGGCGGCGGTGAGGTAGGTCTCGGCTTGCCCGGCCACACGGAAGTGCGTCGCGGTATAGCGCGGCGAGCTGCCCAGATAGAGCGTGTGCGTCGTGCCGTCCTTCATCCCGACATCGATGCGGCGCACGAAGCCATTGTCGGCGACCTGAAGCGCCTTGTGGCTGCTTTCGGTGCGCGCCACGAGGGTCGCCGTGTCCAGTTGGGTGAACTTGTCGAGAAACGGCGTGATCGAGCTGGCCCGCGCGGGATAGTCACCCGCTTCGGCCAGGGTCCAGTTCTCGCCGGAGCGGCGCAGGACGATGCGCGCGCCCTGGTCGTCGGTGATGGTCAGGGCGACAATGTCCTCGACTTTGAGGTCCGGGAATACCGGCTGCGCAGCGCCGGCGCTGCCCGAGCGCGGCCAAAACGTAATCACACCAAGGATAATTTGAACGACCAGAATACCGGCCAGGATTTGTTGATGGCGTTTCATTGTTCCACCTCCTCAGACGAAGCCGCATCGCGCTCTGGTCTGGACACCTTTGCCGACCGTTGACGGCCGATCGCTGACGGCTTAATCAGTTCCATCGGCTGCTCATTGCGGCGCCGCATGGCCACGAAACCGCCGATCCCCAACAGGGCCAGGAGCGCCACACCGTAGTTGAGAATTTCCCAGAACGACTGCCCGCTCTCTTCCATATCGGCCAGGACGCGGCTTTCGCTCCCGCGCGCCTGGATTTCCAGCAGGTCGAGGTCTTCGGTGGCCCAGGCGACGGCGTTCTTCACGAATTGCAGCGAGTTGAGATAACTGTCGCCGGACATCGAGCTGGAAATCTGGAAGACGATGTCGTCCACAAATTCTGCGCTGCCGACGACGAGCAGGCGCGCCGTCTCCGGCGATTTGTCAATCGTGCCGGGGTTCGTCGTGGGGGCTGCCGGACCTTCTTCAGTCCCTTCTGTCTGTGCTGTTTCGAACGGTGATGCCTTCCCGGCAAAGTAGCTGTCGAACGTCCCCTGAACAGAAACAGCCAGGGTGTAAACTTGTGTGGAAGAGGGCTGCGCAAATCCACTCTCCGGATAGAGGGCGAAATCGGGCTGGATGTTCGTGGGATCGCTTTGGAACCATGCCCCCGACGTCGAGGACAGCAGCACTTCGACCTCACGCTCCGCGTTTTTCTCTGGATTGACCTGAATGGGTGAGGGCCAGTTCAACGTGATGGCTGCCAGATTGGAGACAAGGGTGTTGTTCTTTGCCATCCCATCCGCGCGGACATCCACGAAGTAGGGATAGTTCAAGGCCTGGTATTCTTGAATCTGGTAGTCGCCCACCTGGCGGACGACCGGCATGGGGAACGGCTCGTTCTGCGAGTCGAGCACCATCCCTTGCTGCACCGTGATGCCGTAATGCTCCAGCAGTCCGGCGACGCCGTCCGTGATCAAACGCCCGGCGATGCCGCCAGCATAGGGGTCCTGCGCGATAACGGTGTTGCCCGCCGCCAGGAGCACCGTGCCGCCGCGCATCAGGTATTGGTCGATGGCGTACAGCTCCATATCGGTGAATCCCTGCGGAGCGATGATGAGCACCACGTCCACGTCGGGCGCGATATATCCTGTGCTCAGGTCGAGGTCGCGGACTTCGTACTCCTGTCGCAGCGCCTCGCGTACTTGATTCCACGATGAAAGCGGCTGGATGGTCTGTCCATACATATCCGTTGTCGCTTCTGTCGACGGCGACCAGATGCCCACCACCTTGAGGAAGCCGGAGGACATGCGCTTGAGCGCGGATTCGACAGAGTTGCGGACGTCGGCCTCACTCATTTCACCGGAGGGGAAGATCACACTCTCTTCGGTACCAGTTTTCATGACCATGTGCATATAGTACACGTCATTCGAGAACAGGGAGGCAGCGAACGGTTGGATGCCGTAGGTGTCGTAGAGCTCCTGCGGTGTCACGGGGCTGCCGGCCTGGGTCGGATCGACGACCGTATAGGTTAACTTGCCGTTGGATTGCGCCGCGATATCCTGCACCACCTTCTCCATCGTCGCCGGAATGTCGCCGAGCGTTTGAGGCATGGTATTGGGGGTAACGTAGATCGTCATCTCCACCGGATCGCTCAGCGAGGCGAGGACCATATCGACGCTTTGGAAGCCATACACCACCTTCTTGATGTTGCTGGTGAGATCGTATTCGAGATTGCGCAGTTGTACGTCGATGCCATTGCCTTCCTGCTTGACCTCGATCAGATCGTCAAAGCCCAGGGTGACGCTTTGGTCGCCATACTGGATGAGGATGTCGAAGTACGAGTTGATAATTGAGGCTTCATAGCGCCCTGCGATTTGGAAGGGTGTGGGACTGATACCGTAGACCTGGTAGGCCTCGGCTTCCTTTTCCGATTCTTTAGCCGGGTCGATGATCTCCACCTGCACGCGCCCCTGCGAGGCGAGGGCGTATTCTTGTAGCATATCGCGCACTTTGGGGACCAGTGGAGCCAGCAGCGGGTGGGTGCGCTCGCTGAAATAACCACGAATCAGCAACGGCTCTTGCAGACCATCGAGGATGTTGCGTGTGGCTTTGGAGAGCGAATATTCCCGATACTGGGTCAAGTCGAGTCGCAGGCTGCGCAACGGGTACGCCCACACGTTGGCCACGAGCAAGTTCACGATGAGCAGCACAGAGGTGATAGCCAGGCCGCGCCGCTTGGGCAAGGTTTGCTCGCCTGTGCTCCAGCTCTTCGCTTTGAGCGACAGGACATTGAGCACGAGGAAGATGCCCGCGAGCGTGACGTAGTACAGCAGGTCGCGCAGGTCGATGACGCCGCGCTGGATGCTCTCGAAGCGGCTGCCCGCGCCGATCGCGCGCAGAATTTCGCCCAGCTCATTGCCCACAAAGTCGGTCACGCCGGTCGAACCGACGAGGTAGAACGCCCCGCACACCAGCACGGTGGAGATCAACGCCACGATCTGGTTGTCGGTGCGCGACGAGACGAACAGCCCGATAGCGGCGTAAGCGCCCGCCAGCAGGATGGCTGCCAGGTAGCCGCCGAAAACCGGCCCCCAGTCCAGGTTGCCGAGTATGGAGACAGTGACTGGAATGAAGAAGGTCAGCGCCAGGGCGATGCCGATCAACGCGACGACGGCGATGAACTTGCCGATGACCAGTTGCGTCGTCGAGACAGGCAGCGTCAGCAGGATTTCGAGCGTGCCGGCGCGCTGCTCCTCGCTCCACTGGCGCATCGTGAGCGCCGCCGCGATAAAGATCATCAGCACCGGCATCCAGCGGAAGAGCGGGCGTACGTCGGCGATGCCGCGCGCGAAGAAGGTATCCACCCAGAAGAATGAGAACAGGGTCGCCACGAGGAACGCGCCGATGAAGATCATCGCCATCGGCGAGCCGAAGTAGCTGCGCAGTTCCTTGCGGGCGATTGTCAGGATTTGTTTCATTGAGCCACCTCCGCCGTCGCCAGTTCGTTGAAGACCGTTTCGAGCGTGCGCACATCGCGTCGTAGCTCGCGGAGCGGCCAGTTATGTTCGCGCGCCAACCCGTAAATGGCGGGGCACAAATCGTTGCGGTCTGTGGCACCCTCTGGCGCTTTGCGACCAAGCACGCGATAGGCCGGGAAGCCATCGTGGCTCTTGAATGGCCCCACGCCCTGCACCTGCGGCAGACGTTGGAGCAAGTCCTGCGCCTCGGGCGGGCGTTGTTCCAGCACCAACACGGCGTCGGACGTGGCCTCGAGTTCGGAGAGGCGCGCGTCGGCCTTCACCTGGCCGTTCATCAGGATGATCACGCGGTCGCAGAGGGCTTCGACTTCCGAGAGGATGTGCGTGGAGAACAACACCGTGCTGTGCTCGGCCAACCGGCGGATCAGATTGCGGATCTCGACGATTTGGGTGGGATCGAGGCCCACGGTCGGCTCGTCCAGGATCAGCAGGCGCGGTTTGTGCAGGATGGCCTGCGCCAGTCCCACGCGCTGCCGGAAGCCCTTGCTCAGGTGTGCTATGGGGCGGGTGAGGTGCTCTTGCAGTCCGGTAGCGTAGATCGCCTCGGAGAGTAGCGCTGTCTGGTCGGTCTCCGGGATTTGGCGCAGGTCGACCATCATCTTGAGATACGCCTGCACCGACAGCTCCGGATACAGCGGCGCGGTTTCCGGCAGGTAGCCGATCTGCGCCTGCACCTCGCGGGTGTGTTCGAGCACGTCCAGGTCATTGATCAGCGCCGTCCCCGCATCGGGCTGCAGGTAGCCGGTGAGAATTTTGATGATCGTCGTTTTCCCGGCTCCGTTCGGCCCCAGCATCCCGACGATTTCCCCGCTGGCGATGTTGAAGGAAACATCGCGTAGGGCTTCGACGTCACCATACGATTTGGATAAATTCGAGACATCAATCATAGACTCCTCCTTGCGAATAACAAATGGCAAATGGCAAGTCGTGCTGACGTGAAAAAGAGCAAAGCTGGCCGTAGTGTATCCTACGTATAAGCTTCGCTCTTTGATTTCCGGCGACTCTGTACCGGTGGGCGCAGCACGGTGACATGGTAATGAACGTGAGAGAATTGTCAAGGTTGGTATGTCACACGTCACTCCCAAGGATACTACATTCTGGCTTGAGCGTCTTTAAGGAGAACTTAGACCAACCTTAAGAAGAGTTTATCTGTAAAGGGAGTTGGCGGTTTGGGGACGGGGCCTCGTCCCCAAATCTTCAACCCCTGAATTTATGCTATGTTAATGCCTTGCTAATCTTATTCTAATGGATGGCGATTAAAATGGTAAAGTAGTAACTTTCAACGTGCAACCCGCACCTTGATACTATTTTGAGGAGGTACAGATGACGACACAACCAGAGTCGCTCGAATTTAAGGCTGAAGTTCAGCAGCTATTGCACATTCTTTCCCATTCGCTCTACACGGAGCGGGAGATTTTTCTGCGCGAGTTGATCTCGAACGCCTCGGACGCACTTAACCGCGTGCAGTTCGAAATGCTCACCAACGCCGACGTGCTCGACCCCGAGGTCGAATTGGCCGTGCGCATCGATTTCGACGAAGAGGCCAAGACATTGACCGTCTCCGATACCGGCATCGGCATGACGCGCGACGAGCTGATCGAGAACCTCGGCACAATCGCCCACTCCGGCGCGATGGCGTTCCTCAAGAAGCTGGAGGCCGAACAGCGCGTCGGCGACATCATCGGCCAGTTCGGCGTAGGCTTCTATTCCGTCTTTACGGTCGCCGACAAAGTCAGCGTGACCTCGCGCTCCCATTTGCCGGACGAACCGGCGTGGACGTGGGTCTCGCGCGGCGACAACACCTACACGCTCAGTCCCGCCGAGAAAGCGGAGCGTGGCACGACGATCGAGATCGAGTTGAAGGAAGACGCCGCCGAGTTCGCTTCGGCATGGCGGCTGGAGCAGATCGTCAAGAAACACTCCGATTTTGTTTCGTTCCCCGTCTACGTGAAGGACAAACCCGCCAACCAACAGACGGCGATGTGGCGCAAATCGCCGGGCGAAGTGACCGACGATGAATACGACGAATTCTACCGCCAACTCACCCTCGATTTCGAGAAGCCGCTGTTGCACCTGCACATCGTCACCGATGCACCGGTCGATATCCGCAGCGTGCTCTACGTGCCGCATCATCGGGATCGCGGGATGTTCCGCCTGCGCCCCGATCACGGGCTGAAGCTCTACTCGCGTAAGGTGCTTATTCAGGAGGATAACAAGGATATGCTGCCCGAATACCTGCGTTTTATTGAGGGCGTGGTGGATTCGACAGACATTCCGCTTAACGTGGCGCGCGAGTCGGTGCAGAGCACGCGCACGATGGGGCACATCAAGAAGGCGTTGCGCGGGCGGGTGCTCAAAGCGCTGCGCGAGTTAGGCGAGGGAAACCCTGAGGAGTACAAAGTCTTCTGGGAGGCGTTTGGACCGTTCATCAAAGAAGGTGTGGCGATGGACTTCGGCGGGCGCGACGACGTCGTGCCGCTGCTGCGCTTCCCTACGTCCAAATCGGACGGCGCGCTCGTTGCGCTGAGCGAGTACGCCGCGCGGATGATCGAGGGCCAGAACGACATTTACTACATCCTCGGCGACGACCTTAGTTCCGTGGCCCGCAGCCCGCACCTGGATGCATTCAAGGCCCGCGATCTGGAAGTGCTCTATCTCGTCGATCCGCTGGACGCCTTTATGGTGCAAAGTTTGCATGAATACGACGGCAAGCCGTTGAAGAACGTGGACGACCCCGACCTGCACCTGCCGGGCGAGCCGGAGTCGCCGCCTGAAGCGATTACCGCCGACGCGCTGTCGCCGGAGGTGTTCGGCAAGCTGATCGTGCGCTTTAAGAACGTTCTCGGCGAGCGCGTGGCGGATGTGCGTGAATCGAAGCTGCTCAAGGGCAGCCCGTGCCGCCTGGTCTCGTCCGATAGCGGCCCGGAGCGCGAGATGCAGCGCGTGCGCCGCCTGATCGAGCAGGACTACGAGGTCCCGGTGAAGATCATCGAAATCAACCGGGGACATCCGCTGATCCAAAACCTGGCGCGCATGGTCGAGTCGCAGTTCGCCAACCCGCTGATCGACCTGACGGTGGAGCAGTTGTTCGACAACTTACTGCTGCTTGAGGGCTTGCATCCCAATCCCGCGCAGATGGCCCCGCGCATCCAAGAAGTGTTGGAGCGAGCGGTCGCTGCGTCGGCGCCCGCGGCTGAAGCATAGAAATCTGATATAAGCAACCTCCTTGAGAGAAGGGGATTTTGCGTCGCCGTATCGCAAAATCCCCTTTTTGTGTAAAAGATGGGGTATACTGGTTTCCTAAATATGCTATAATGAGCCACACAGTAATGGAGTGCTGTCGTTTGCCCTCTGGTGAGCGTTGCCGGTCGTCGAAGAGGAGATACGAATGCGTCGTGGTTCATTGCTTATTTTGATCAGTATGATTATGTTGGTGCTCGTCATTGGGGTGTTGCTTTTCTCTATCTTTTCGCAGTCTTTGACGCGTGATAGGGCGGTTACAGGTACAGCAGCCCCGGCGACGCTGCCGGCTCCGCCAGATCAGCAAAACGCACTGTCCTCTGAACCGGCCGGTACGCCGATACGATTTGTGTACATCGTCTCGATTCTGATTGTGTTTGTCTCGGCGGTGTTGCTTCTATTCCGGATGTTGCTCAACTCGTTGATTAAGGACAGACAATAGAAGGGCACGGCACAGGGCATGCTGTGTCTAGTTTGGGAGGTATGATGAAAACGACGAATGCTAGAATTGCACGGATTGTGTTCACCGTAATCACCGTCATTATTCTGTTGAGTATGATTTTGAGTATCCTGGTCACAATCCGCTAGTTACAATTCGCAAAGGAGCCGCTATGGACCACGACAATGTGTTGAGGGAGTTCCACGTTGCACGCCAGGCACGCGATAGCTATGAGTTTGACGAGTCCCTGTTCACGTTGAGCGGCAATGTCATCTTTGCGAACTTCCACGCCGCGCGCGTCTTCGCGCAGAAGATGAACGCCAAACGCGACCTGGTCAATTTCCCGGAACAGGCCGTGCGTGCCGGGCAGATCAACGCGATGGGGTTGATCGACGAGATTTTGCACGTGGTCATCCGCGAATATTGCGAACAGTGCAACCCCACCGCGATGGCGGCGGCGCTGGCTTACGTGGAAGCCGCGCTTGGCCCCGACCGCATGGAAGTGGCGCTGCGCGCCTTCAACGACCAGTTTCCGCCCCTCGCCGTCTATCGCGGCGAGACGACGACCGCTGCCTACCTCGCGGGGGCGACCGGTGACACACCGCACCGCCAGGTGGCGCTCGAAGAACTGCTGATGCTGTGGCTGGCGAATGACAACCCGGCGTTTGCTATCTTCCTGGAACTTTTCGACGACGGTGACCTGGAACAGAACACCGTCTACAATGAGATCGTACCCCTGCTGGATGAATTTTTCCGCACGCAGCCGCCTTTCGGCCCGGATAACCAACCGCTCATCGAGATGCTGCGCACGCCTGCGCGCAAATTCCCCAATTCCCTGGAAGCGCAACTGGAATTCATCCGCACGTATTGGGCGCCGTTGCTGGGCAAATACCTCTATCGCATCCTCGGCAGCCTGGACCTGCTCGCCGAGGAACAAAAGCCGTTCTTCGGTTTCGGCCCTGGTCCTGCGTTGCCCTACGAGTTTGGCGGGCAGGAATTGGAGCCGGAGCGCTTCAGTCCTGACAGCGCGTGGATGCCGCGCCTAGTACTCGTTGCCAAAAACGCCTACGTCTGGCTGGATCAACTGTCCAAAAAATACCAGCGTGCGATCGCGCACCTCAATGATGTGCCGGATGCTGAATTGGATATGCTGGCGCGCTGGGGGATCAGCGGCTTGTGGTTGATCGGGTTGTGGCAGCGCAGTGAGGCTTCGCAGCGCATCAAGCAGATGATGGGCAATCCCGAAGCGGTGGCCTCGGCCTATTCTCTCGAGGATTATCGCATCGCCGATGATTTGGGCGGCGAGGGCGCTTACGAAGACCTCAAGGCGCGCGCGTGGCAGCGCGGCATCCGCATGGCGAGTGATATGGTGCCCAATCACATGGGCATTGATTCCACGTGGGTGATGCAGCACCCGGACTGGTTCGTCGGCCTGCCGTACAGCCCCTTCCCCGGCTATACCTTCAACGGCGCGAACCTGAGCCGCGACCCGCGCGTGGGCATTTACCTCGAAGACCATTACTACGACCGCACCGACGCCGCCGTGGTGTTCAAGCGCGTCGATCACTGGACCGGCGACGCGCGCTACATCTATCACGGCAACGATGGAACGAGCATGCCCTGGAACGACACGGCGCAACTCAACTATCTCAACCCGGAAGTGCGCGAGGCCGTCATCCAGACGATTCTGAGCGTGGCGCGGCGCTCGCCTGTCATCCGCTTTGACGCCGCGATGACGCTGACCAAAAAGCACTTCCAGCGCCTCTGGTTCCCGGAGCCGGGGACCGGCGGCGATATCGCTTCCCGCGCGGATTTCGGGATGACCAAGGCGGATTTCGACGCAGCCATGCCGGAGGAATTCTGGCGCGAGGTCGTGGATCGCGTGGCGCAGGAAGCACCCGACACGCTACTGCTGGCCGAAGCGTTCTGGCTGATGGAAGGTTACTTCGTCCGCACGCTGGGGATGCATCGCGTGTACAACAGCGCGTTCATGAATATGATGCGTGACGAGAAAAACGCCGAGTATCGCCAGTTGATCAAGAACACGCTGGACTTTGATCCGCAAATTCTCAAGCGCTACGTGAATTTTATGAACAATCCCGACGAGCGCACTGCGGTGGATCAGTTCGGTAAGGGTGACAAGTATTTCGGCATCTGCACGCTGATGGCGACGTTGCCTGGACTGCCGATGTTTGGTCATGGGCAGGTGGAGGGCTTCACCGAGAAGTACGGGATGGAGTATCGCCGCGCCTACTGGGATGAGCTTCCGGATGGTTTTCTGGTGGAACGTCATGAGCGGCAAATCTTCCCACTGTTGCACCGCCGCGCGCTGTTTGCCGAAGTGGAGCACTTCCGGCTGTACGACTTCTTTACGCCGGACGGTTACGTGGATGAGAATGTCTTCGTCTACTCCAACCGTCTCGGTCAGGAGCGGTCGCTGGTGCTGTATCACAATCGTTACGGCGAAACGCGCGGGTGGGCGCGGATGTCGGTCGGCTACGTGGTGAAGAATGAGGCCGGTGAGAAGACGTTGATGCAGCAATCGCTTGCCGAAGGGCTGCAAATTCCCGATGATTCGCGTGTGTTCGTGGTCTTCCGCGATGCTGTGTCTGGTCTGGAATACATCCGCAACTGCCACGAGCTGGTAGAGCGCGGTCTGTACGCAGAACTGCACGCTTACCAAATCCACGTCTTCGTGGACTTTGCGTTGGTATACGAGAACGAGTGGGGTCACTATGGGCAATTAGCGGCGCACCTCAACGGGCGCGGCGCGCCGAGCATTGATGAGGCACTGAAAGAGCTATTCTTGACTCCGGTCCACGCGCCGTTCCGCATGCTGGTGAGCGCACCGGCTTTCCGCTGGCTGCTCGCGGCCCGCGTCACCAAACCGAAAGGTGTGGTGGATCCGGACATCCTGCTGCAGGTCGATCAGAAGATGGCGGACATCCTGCGGGCCGTAAAGGCCGCCGCCCCCGCAGTCGCTACGCAGGTCGAAGGCGACGAAACGCCGGTGGTGGAGACCGTGCGCGCAAAGCTCGAAACCATTTTGACGCTGCCGGTCGTTCTCAAAAAGCTGGCTCCGGCGGCTGGTAACACCGGCAAGGCTTCGACGACCAAGGCAACGGTGGCTTACAGGGCGGCAGTGGATTATGCCCTCAAGGATTGGAAGGCTGGTGCGCCGTTGACGTGGGGCGTGCTCTTCGGCTGGCTCTTTACCCATGCTTTGGGCAAGGTCGTCGGTGTGGACGCGGCATCTGCCGGAGCGGCGGACAGCATTGTATCGGCGGACGAGATCAGCCGCAGTTGGATCGACGAGTGGTTGCTCGGCAAACTTATCGCTACGGCGTTGGTGGAATGGGGGCTGGAAGCGGATATAGCGCGTCGGGCAGTGGCATTGGTCAAGCTGTTGATTGGTTACCAGCGCTGGTTCGAAGACACGGACGATCCTCACGACGTTTTGTACGCGATGCTGCGCGAGCGCGAGGTGCAAGCGTATCTCGGCATCAACCGTTACGAGGACGTGCTCTGGTTCAACCATGAAGCCTTCGAGCAATGGGCACAGTGGATCATGTTACTTTCCACCGTGGATCTGGCCACAGAGGCGGGCGATGACTTCGCGGAGGTTTTTGTAGTTCGATATACCCTGGTTCGACAATGGCTGAAAGCCGAAGCGGCTTCAGAGTACCAGGTCGTCAAATTGCTCGAGGCTCTTAAACCCGCGCGTTAAACATCAGCGCGATTACCTCAAAACTGCGGGCAGAATATTTGCTGGATGGTGTGATGTCACTGAACGACCACATACTCGTCATCGATGATAGCGCGGAAGTGCGGGATTTGGTTCGCAGCGCCGTTCTGGAGCCGCTAGGTTACCAGGTAACGCTGGCCGAAGATGGCGTCCAGGGACTGGACCTGGCGCTCGAATTGCGTCCCGATTTGATCCTTCTGGACTACGAAATGCCCAAGATGAACGGCATTGAGGTGCTGCGGGCGTTGAAAGAACACGAGGTCACCATTCCGGTGATTATCGTAACCTCTCATGGTTCGGAAACGGTCGCGGTAGAGGTCTTCCGGCTCGGCGTGCGCGACTATGTTGTGAAACCGTTTGATGTGGAACAACTTCGGTCATCGATTGCCCGTGTGCTGCATCTGATCCGCGTGGAGGGGGAACGCGATATTCTGTTCGTCCAGTTGAAGCAAACGAATGAAGAACTTGCACAGCGTTTGCGTGAGTTGGACATTCTCTATCACGTCAGCAAAGCTGTGACCACGCTACAAGAGCGTGACCAGTTGATGGAGCGGATCGTTGAAGCGGCGTTGTATCTCACCGGCGCGCAGGATGGGCATTTGATCTTGTTCGACCCGCGAACCGGTAAACCCACACTTCAAGTGCGCCGGCAGCGAGCCGGTGCTGCGTACAAGGCCCCAGACAGCGACCAGACCATGTATACCATCACTGATGGGTTAATGGCAACGGCGGCGTTGATGGTGGGCAATAAGCGAATCGGATCTCTGGTGGTGAGCAACAAAGTCAACCGCGCGCCATTAAGCCGGCACGATCAGCAATTGCTGCGGATGTTGGGCGACTATGCCGCTATTGCTATCGAGAACTTCCGTATGGTCGCGCAGATCGAAGCACAGCGCGACCGCGAGAAGCGTGAGTTGCGCAATCTATTCGAGCACTACGTTGCCCCCTCGGTCGTTGAGCGCATTGTCCAACAGCCGCAGAGCATCCGTCCCGGCGGACAGCGGCAGATGATCACTGTGCTGTTTGCCGACCTGCGCGGGTTCAAGACCTTCACCGCGCAGGCGCCGCCTGAATTGTTGATGAAAGTGGTCAACGGTTACCTTTCCGTCGCTGCCGATGCCGTTCTCAGTGAAGAGGGTACGCTGGACAAGTTTATGGGCGACGAGGCGATGGCGTTTTTTAACGCGCCGCTCCCGCAGCCCGATCATGCCCTGCGAGCCGTGCGCACGGCCTGGCACATTCTGGAGAATACGCGCGAGATGCATCGTTCCCTGCCGCAGGCGCATCACATCGCCTTTGGCATCGGTATTGCTACCGGCGAGGCCATCGTCGGCAACCTGGGCACGCAGCACGTCGTTAACTTCACTGTCATCGGGCACACGGTCAACAAAGGGCACCTGTTGCAGGAAATCGCTCCGCCGAATACCATCTTAATCTGCGAGCAGACGTGTGCAATGGTACGCGATCACGTGCTGGTCAAAAAGCTGCCGCCTGTTGAAATCAAAGGCCAGGAACAGCCCGAGACGGTCTACGAAGTCGTGGCGCTGCGATAGCGCCAAGGGGCAAACAACTTTCCCTATTTGCCAGCAGATTAAGCAGATTTTCGGTTTGACATATCGAAATCTGCTCAATCTGCTGATAGAGAAGAACTTTCTACTGCAATGTCCGCATAAACCGCGCCAGGCGTTCCACGCCTTTATCGATGGTCTCGACGTCGGCGGCGTAAGAGAGCCGCACGTTGGTATTCATCCCAAAGGCGATGCCCGGCACCAACGCCAGGTGTTCTTGCTCCAACAGTCGCGCGCAGAAGGTGATCGAATCCAGACCCGTGGCGCTGATGTTGGGGAAGAGGTAGAACGCGCCGTGCGGTTTAGGGCATACTAATCCCGGGATCTCACTGACGCCTGCGTACATCAGGTCACGGCGCTGCTCGAAGGCATCCCGCATCATGGCGATGCTCTCCTGTGATTCTTCAAGCGCCGCGATCGCGCCGTACTGTGCGAAGGTGTTCGGCCCGGAGGTGGTGTGTGATTGGATGTCGATGGCGGCCCGGATCACGTGTTCTGGGCCGGCGGCGTAGCCCAGACGCCATCCCGTGGCGGCATAGGCCTTGCTAAACCCGTTGCACGTTAACGTCAGATTGAAGATTTCCTCGCCCAGGCTGCCGATGCTCAGGTGGCGCAGCCCGTCGTAGATCAGCTTCTCGTAAATCTCATCGGAGATGACGGCAATGTCATGCGCGACGATGACCTCCGCCAGCGCCACGATTTCTTCTGGCGTATAGACCGAGCCGGTGGGGTTCGACGGCGAGTTGAGGAGCAGCATCCGTGTCCGCGGGGTGATGGCATCCCGTAATTGCTCCGGCGTGATCTTGAACTCGGTCGCCTCGGACGTGGGCAGCAAGACCGGCGTCGCGCCTGCCAATTTCACGATCTCGGTATAGCTGACCCAGTAGGGGATGGGGATCAGCGCTTCGTCACCAGGGCTGAGGATCGCCATGATCACATTGTACAACGCCTGCTTGCCGCCCGTGCTGATCATCACTTGCTCCGGGGTGTAGGGCAGGTTGTTGTCGTGCCTGAGTTTCTCGGCGACGAGCGCGCGCAACCGGGGCAGGCCGCCGGTCTGCGAGTACTTCGTCTGGCCCGCGTCTAGCGCGGCTTTGGCGGCCTCGCGGACATTAGTCGGCGTGATGAAATCCGGCTCGCCTACGCCAAAGTTGCACACGTCGATGCCCTGCGCGGCTAACGCTTTGGCTTTGGCGTCAATGGCGAACGTCATCGAAGGGTCAATCAGTTTGGTCCTGTCGGATAATGGGATCATGGCGTGCTCCTTGTCGAACATAATTCGGGGAATATTACCATGCTTGTGACGGTTGGCAAGGGTTTCCTATCCACAATTTTGAATGAGGAGGAGATGGCTTGATAATGACCAATCCATTGCTACTGGAATCATGGGAAGTGCGCGTGCCGTTGATGGCGGCGGGTTATCACCGCGACCTGGTCGCCAAAGTCGATACGCTGCGGCAGAAGGCGACGATCTATCCCGCGCCGGAGCGGGTTTTCTACGCGCTGCGCGTCACGCCGTTCGAGGCGGTGCGCGTGGTGATCGTGGGGCAGGACCCGTACCACGGCCCCGGTCAGGCCGATGGGATGGCGTTCTCCGTGCCGGACGACGTCAAAGCACCGCCGTCGCTGCGCAATATCTTCAAGGAAGTGCAGCGCGACGTTTACGATGGGGAGTCGCGCGCCTTCTCGACAGATTTGACGCGCTGGGCCAAGCAGGGCGTGCTGCTGCTGAATGCCTCGCTCACCGTGGAGGCGCATAAAGCCGCATCGCATAAGGACTTGGGCTGGCACGCGCTGACCGATCAGATTATCGCGCAGTTGAGTGCGAACCGCGAGCACCTGGTCTTTTTGCTGTGGGGCAGCCACGCGCAATCCAAGAAGCCACTCATCGACGCCGAACGCCACCTGATTCTCGAAGCCCCGCATCCCTCGCCCCTCTCCGCCCATCGCGGCTTCCTCGGCTGCGGGCACTTCTCGCAAACCAACGCCTACCTCGTCGCTCACGGTTCCGCCCCCATTGTTTGGTGAGGCAGGATGCAGGTTTGTCCTATGTATGATTGTCTTATATACTCACGGATGTGACAACGCCAGGCCGTTCATGATTCTTGATTCATGATTCTTTAGGAGGTTGAGATGAAATACAAACTTTTAGGCAGCACCGGGGTGAGAGTATCCGAGTTGTGCTTTGGCACGATGTCTTTCGGCAACCCCGCCGACGAAGCGACGTCCGCAGCGATGTTCAACCGCTGTCGCGAGACCGGCATCAACTTCTTCGACTGCGCCAACGTCTACCAACGGGGTGGGGCCGAACAAATTCTGGGCAAACTGATTGCGGACTGCCGCGACGAGGTCGTCATCACCAGCAAGGCGCACTTCCCGATGGGCGACGACGTGAACGCGCGCGGCTCTTCCCGCAAGCACCTGATGACCTCCGTGGAAGCCAGTCTCAAGCGCCTCAACACGGACTACATCGACGTGTACTTTATGCACCACTTCGACGCCGATACGCCCATTGAGGAGACGCTGCGCGCGCTGGATGATATGGTCGAGCAGGGCAAAATCCTCTATCCGGCGGCGAGCAACTACGCCGCATGGCAGATCGCCAAAGCGCTCGGTGTCTCGGCGCAGCACGGGTGGTCGCCATTTGCCTGCTTGCAGCCGATGTACAACCTGGTCAAGCGCCAGGCCGAGGTCGAGGTCCTGCCGCTGGCGCTCTCCGAGGGCCTGGGCGTGATCCCCTATAGCCCGCTCGGCGGCGGCCTGCTCACCGGTAAATATGGGGTGGGGCGCAGACCGGAATCCGGGCGACTTATGGAGAACGCAATGTACCAGGCGCGCTACGGCGATGAATGGGTCTACCAGGTGGCGGAGAACTTCACCGCCTTCGCGCAGGAACGCGGCTACAACCCGGTGGCGTTGGCCGTCGCCTGGGTGGGGAGCCACCCCGCCGTCACCGCGCCGATCATCGGCGCGCGCAACGTGACGCAGCTTGAGGATTCGCTCGCCGCGGCGGAGATCGACATGACGCCGGAACTGCGCGCGGAAATCTCGGCGCTTTCTCCGGAGCCGCCGCCCGCCACCGACCGCAGCGAGGAGCAGAAAGGCGTCTTTTTCGCACCGCAGTTGGCGGGGAAGAAGTAGCTTGTGTGGGTAGTTTTTTCTCAACGGATTTTAACGGAATAAGCATCCGTTTTATCCGTTGAATCCGTCGGGATAATTTTCAGGAGGTAAGCTATGGCAGAGGTGACGACGTTGAGAGGGTTGAAGCGGTTCTTCGTGTTCCCGTTCGAGGGAGCGGATTGGCAGAAGCGGTTTATCATCGGCGCGGCGCTGGTACTGGTAAGCTCCTTCATTCCGGTGATTCCCCTGATTTTCGTGGGCGGGTACGTTATGCAGGTAATGCTCCGGGCGATTGAAGGGCAGGCGCTGGCGCTGCCGGAATGGGAGGATTGGGGTAAGTTGGGCGTGGATGGCCTGCGTTACGGCGTGGTTGGCCTGGTGTTTATGCTGCCTGGAATCCTCGTCTATTTTGGCGGAATAGGCATCTATATGTTTGCTTCGATGTTGCTGCCGCTGACGATGCAGATGGTGGACCACGGGCGCGGCGGTTTTGACGTTATCCCCTTGTTTTTCGTGGTGAGTATACTTATCCTGTTCGTCTCGATCTTCGTGGGGATGATTTTGACGCTTCTGGGCGCAATTCCGTTGCCGGCGGCGCTGGCGCACTTTGTGGCGAAGGATCAGGTCGGCGCGGCGTTCCGCTTCCGCGAGTGGTGGCCGCTGCTGTGGCGCAACAAAATGGGTTACTTCATCGCCTGGGTGCTCTGCGGCGGGCTGATCGGGATTTTGTACTACGGCATCATGGTGTTGTACTCGACAATGGTGCTGTGTCTGCTCATCCCTGTGTTGAGCGCGCCGTTACTGTTCTACCTGGCGCTGGTGTGCGCGGCGGTGTTTGGGGAGACGTATCGGGAGAGTGCGGCGGCGATCAACAAGGAATGATCTCATTGATCAACATCACCGCTTTCCTCCACTGGATTGATATCCACAACGTCTTCGATCCGCACAACTACCTCGACTTTGTCATCGAAGATACCGTCGTCGGAGCAGTGCATCGCAGCCGGTTGTCGCTGTTGCAGGAGCATCCCGGCGTCTTTCACATCCACGATGCGTGCGTAACCCTCGCTCCGCACCTGGACACGCCCGCCGCCCGAACGGAGGCTGTTGCCGGCGTGCTCCGCGAGTGGCGCGATGCGGGCATGTTCCCCGGCTGGCGTGACGAGTTGTACCGCGTCTCTGCCGGGTTCGATGCCCCGCCGCTGATGGCGCTGGAACGCGCTGCCGCCTCGACATTCGGCATCCTGCGCTACGGCGCGCACCTCAACGGCGTCGTCCGCAAGAACGGGCATCTGCATCTCTGGGTGGCGCGACGCTCGCTCAACAAGCCGGAACATCCGGGTAAGCTCGATCACCTCGTCGCTGGAGGGATTCCTGCCGGGTTGAGCGCGCGGGACGTGATCATCAAGGAGTGCCACGAAGAGGCGAACGTCCCGCCGGAACTGGCGCAATGTGCGCGACCGGTGAGTCTCATCAGCTATAGGCTCGACGCAGATTGCCGCCGTCACCGCGACCTGATCTTTATCTACGACCTGGAATTGCCGGAAACCTTCGTCCCGCAGAACACCGACGGGGAAGTGGCGGAATTCTACCTGTGGCCTATTGAGCAGGTGATGGAGGTGATGACGGCCACCGAGGATTTCAAGATGAACAACAACCTGGTCATCATCGACTTTATGCTGCGCCACGGCTACCTCGGCCCGGACGACCCGCATTATGCCGTCATCGCGCAGCGGTTGCGCAGCCCGGTGATGTGGTAAAATTGCACTTGACTATTCCTCATTCAGGCAGTATACATAATGCCTAATAAACGATAGTTTATCCCAAAATTCTATATGAAAGCGAGGTATACAGTATGAAACAGCCCACATTAGGTATCATTATCGGCAACCGGGGATTCTTCCCCACGCACCTCTGCGAAGAGGGACGCGCGAAGATCTTGAAGGTCTTCGAAGAAGAAGGCATCAAGCCGATCCTCCTTTCGCCTGAGGATTCACCCTACGGTTCGTTGGAGACGAACGAAGCTGCCCGCAAGTGCGCCGATTTGTTCCGCGCCAACCGCGATGACATCATCGGTGTCGTCCTCACGCTGCCCAACTTCGGCGAGGAAGGCCCGATCGCCAACGCGTTGCGCTGGGCCGAGTTGGACGTGCCGGTGCTTATCCAGGCCACGCCCGACGACGTAAATCTCATGAGCATCGCCCACCGCCGCGACTCGTTCTGCGGCAAGATGTCGTCCTGCAACAACCTCAAGCAGATGGGGATCAAGTACACGCTCACCACGCTGCACACGGTTGACCTGGAAAGCGAAAGTTTCCGCCAGGACTTGCGTAATTTTGTCGCCACCTGCCGCGTCGTCAGAGGGCTGAAGCACGCGCGGGTCGGCATGATCGGCGCGCGCCCGGCGGCCTTCAACACCGTCCGCTTCAGCGAGAAGCTCCTGGAGCGCGCGGGCATCAGCGTGGACACGATCGATCTCTCCGAGGTCTTCGGGCGCATTGGACGTCTCCAGGACAACGATCCCGCTCTGGTCGCCAAACTAGATGCGCTGAAGGCGTACCTCAAGATCAAGGGCGTTCCCAACGAAGCGCTGGTCAAGATGGCGAAGTTCGGCACGGTCATCGATCAGTGGATGGCGGACGAGGGCCTCATCGCCAGTGCGGTGCAGTGCTGGACGGCGATGGAGGAGTACTACGGCGTCGTTCCATGCGCGGTCATGAGCATGATGAGCAACAACCTGATGCCCTCCGCGTGCGAGACCGATATCACCGGCGTGGTCGGCATGATGGCGATGGCGTTCGCCTCCGGCAAGCCGAGCGCGCTGGCCGACTGGAACAACAACTACGGCGACGACCCGAACAAGGGCGTGCTCTTCCACTGCTCCAACCTGCCCAAGGATTTCTTCGAGGAGATGCCCGACATGGACTACCAGGCGATCGTCGCCGGGACGGTAGGCAAAGACAACACCTTCGGCACCGTGGTAGGCCGTGTCAAGGCCGCGCCGTTCACCTACACCCGTGTCGCCACCAACGATTGGGAAGGCAAAGTCCAGGTCTACATGGGTGAAGGCAAGCTCACCCGCGACCCGCTCAAGACCTTTGGCGGCTACGGCGTTTTCGAGATCCCCAACCTGCAAAGCCTGCTGCACTACATCTGCGAGAACGGCTTCGAGCACCACGTTGCCGTCAACATGTCGCAGATGGCGGATGCGGTGTATGAGGCGCTGAGCAAGTATCTGGGGTGGGACGTCTACTACCACAAAGGGTAAACTTTTCGACCACAAATCTTCACGAATGGTTACATTCGCCGAATCTACACTAATCGGATTTATATGCGTGAAAATTAGTGTAGATTCGTGGTTTATTTACCAGGAGAACGCGCAATGACCAAGACCAAATACACCATTGGCGTGGACTTCGGTACCGAATCTGGAAGGGCGGTGTTGGTGGATGTGGCGGACGGCAGCATCGTAGCGATGGATGTCTATGCCTATGCCAACGGCGTGATCGACGAAAAATTGCCGGGCACGGACATCCGTCTGGAGCCGGATTGGGCGCTGCAAGATCCCAACGACTACCTCGAAACGTTCAAGCGGACGATTCCCGCCGTCTTGAAGGAAAGTGGCGTGGATCCCGGCGACGTGATCGGCATCGGCGTGGACTTCACCGCCTGCACGGTGCTGCCCACCAAAGCCGACGGGACGCCGCTGTGCTTCCTGCCGGAGTGGCGCGACAACCCGCACGCCTGGATCAAACTGTGGAAACATCACGCCGCGCAGCCGGAAGCGAACAAGCTCAACGCTGTCGCTCGTGAGATGGGTGAATCGTGGCTCGACCGCTACGGCGGCAAGATCAGCTCCGAGTGGTTCTTCCCCAAGGTCTGGCAGACGTTGGACGAGGCCCCGGAGGTCTACGCCGCCGCCGATCGCTTCATCGAGGCGGCGGACTGGGTGATCTGGCAGCTCACGGGCGTGGAGACGCGCAACAATTGCACGGCGGGGTACAAAGCGATCTGGTCGAAGGAGCACGGGTTTCCGCCCAAAGCGTTCCTCAAGGCGCTCGATCCGCGCCTGGAAAACGTCGTGGATGAGAAAATGTCGCCCCCCAACGGGGGCAATATCCAATTCCTGGGCGAGAAGGCCGGCGGCCTCACCGCAGAAGCCGCCGCGTGGACCGGCCTCAAGCCGGGCACGGCGGTCGCCGTCGCCAACGTGGATGCGCACGTCTCGGTGCCTGCGGCCACGGTGACAGAAGCGGGGCGCATGGTCATCATTATGGGCACGTCCAACTGCCACATGGTTTTGGGGAAGGAAGAACACGTCGTTCCCGGCATGTGCGGCTACGTCGAGGACGGCATCATCCCCGGCTTCTTCGGCTATGAGGCCGGGCAGTCGTGTGTGGGCGACCACTTTGCGTGGTTCATCGAGAACTGCGTCCCGGCGGCCTACGCGCAGGAGGCAGCCGCGCATGGAATCAGCATCCACGAACTGCTCGAAGAGAAAGCTGCCGCGCAGAAAGTCGGCGAGCACGGCCTGGTGGCGCTCGACTGGTGGAACGGCAATCGCTCGGTGCTCGTGGACGTGGATCTGACCGGCTTGCTCATCGGCCAGACGCTGGCGACGAAGCCGGAGGACATCTATCGCGCGCTCATCGAGGCGACAGCCTACGGCACGCGGATGATCGTCGAGACCTTCGCCGAAAACGGCGTCCCCGTGGACGAGATCGTGGCGACGGGCGGCCTGCCGGATCGCAACAAACTGCTGATGCAAATCTACGCCGACGTGACCGGGCGCGAAGTCAAAATCGCGGCGGCCACGCAGACCCCCGCGCTCGGCTCCGCGATGTTCGGCGCGGTCGCGGCGGGCAAAGCGGCCGGCGGCTACGACACGATCCAGGAAGCCAGCGTCGCGATGGCGCGCCTGCGCGACGAGAAGTACGTCCCGATCCCCGCTAACACCGCCGCCTACGATAAGCTCTACGCCGAATACGTCATCCTTCACGACTATTTTGGACGCGGCGCCAACGATGTGATGAAGCGGCTAAAGGCGCTGCGGGCGGATGTGCTGAAGGGATAACGCTACAACTACACATTCTGGCAGCGGGAGACGTGCAGTGTGCGCGTCTCCCGTTTTACATACGCGCCACTTTGGATACAATACCCTTGTTTTGTCCAGATGTTAGCCATATAGAGAGTACAGTGTGGTTTTCCTATATGTCGTGTTTTTGATACTGTCTTTCATTGGCCTCAGTGCTTTCCTGGTCTATCGGGAGCGGCTGTCAAAGTGGAAGATATGGGGTCAAGTATTTGCGGCGATTATTCTTATCGTCTTGCTTTCTCCAATATGGTTCAGTGTAGGCCGATTTGCCGTTTCGGAGGTGGTTAGTTATTTAACACCCAGACCGTTACATCCAACTTATGATACTTTGAAAAGGCGTGGGTTTTACGTTTTCGTGCTCCCGGAACAAAAAGCGCATACGCGTGGATGGCAGCAGGATATTACAATCTGGTCATGGAACATTCACTGTGGAGTGTTGACAGGAGATACGTACAATCCGCTGGTCGTCACGTACAGAGATAGTGCTGACAATGTTATGTTCGTCATCCAGCATGGACCTTGGCGCATGATATGGGACTATTCACAGACCACCGATAAAGAGCAAGTCTTCTGGGAGTCCAAGTGGACAAGTACCGGTGTTATCACATATCGTACACGGTCGGCAGAGTCTAACATGCTACAGCACTTGTATCAATTCTCTGATATGCAAGGCTGGAATGTGGAGATTGTTAGTAGTCTATCAGTGACAGAAACGCTTGAACTAATAGAAGAGCTAGAATATGTTGGTCCGCCGATTGAAATACTGAATGATCCGTGGGATTGCAAGAATTAGCAATAGGTGATGCATGAAATATTATAAGAGTTGAGGTTTCACTATTTGGAGAGATAAAAGTGAGCATCGAAGAAATTGGTTGTTGCGGCGCATATTGCGGGACTTGCCGGGTCATCAAAGAGGGCGCGTGCCGTGGGTGCAAGTTGGGTTATCTGAGCGGCGAGCGTGATTTGGCGCTGGCGAAGTGCAAGATGAAAGTCTGTTGCATCACCAAAGGCTACGCCTCCTGCGCCGATTGTGACGACTACAACACGTGCGCCATTCTCCAGGGTTTTTTCGGCAAGAACGGCTACAAGTACAAGAAATATCGAGAGGCGTTGGAGTTCATCCGCGAAAACGGCTACGATGCTTTTCTTGCGATTGCTGGCGGATGGACGAACCAGTACGGTAAATACACATAACGAGCGAGGATAATACGATGTTATTGCAACCTTTACGTGAAAAACTTTGTGACCTGCACATGGAGCTGCCCAAAAATGACCTGGTGAAGTGGACGGGCGGCAACGTCAGCGCGCGCGATCGCAAGACGGGCTATGTGGTGATCAAGCCCTCCGGCGTGCGCTACGAGGACTTGAAACCGGAACACATGGTCATCGTCAACCTGGATGGCGCGATTATCGAAGGCGACCTGAAGCCGTCCTCCGACACGGCGAGCCACCTCTACATCTATCGCCAGCGGCCCGACGTGGGTGGCATCGTCCACACGCACTCGCCGTATGCCACGGCCTTCGCTGCTGTCGGCAAGCCGATTCCCGTCGTCCTGACGGCGATGGCGGACGAGTTCGGCGGGCCGATTCCGTGTGGTGATTTCGCGTTGATCGGCAGTGAGGACATCGGCAAGGTCGTCGTGGACAGCATCGGTTTGTCGTGCGCGGTGCTGCTGAAGAATCACGGTGTCTTCACCATTGGGCGCGACGCCAGGGCCGCCGTCAAAGCCGCCGTGATGACGGAGGACGTCGCCAAGACGGTGTGGCTGGCGCTCCAAATCGGCCAACCTGAGGAGATCGCGCTGGAGGATGTCGCCAAGTTGCATCATCGCTACACGTACGTCTACGGGCAGTGAGAATCTAAAGGTTTTCGTTCTGATATGCGCTTGACAGAAAGCCGTAAATGTATTATGATACATTCATAAATGTAAATGATACTTGTAGGAGGCAGGGATGACGGCTTCAGACAAAAAACCTGTGCAAGTCTACTTGGACGCGATGCAGCGGTCCAAGCTATCCTATTTAGCTGAACGTTTGAACGTTTCGTATGCTGAGGTGTTGCGGATGGGAATCGATGCCCTGTCGCGCACAATGCTCCCGGCAGACGACGACCCCGCGATGCAGCTCATTGGGTTGCTTGGCGAGCAAACCCACAGCCCTGGCGATATGTCAGTTGCCCATGACCGCTACATCGTCGAGGAAACCCGGAATGTCTAGCCAGCGTACGCTGTTCGTGGACACCGGCGGCTGGCTTGGCGTCTTGGATCCGAAGGACAAGTATCACGCCCAGGCCGCTGATTTTTTTCGGCGTGCGTTATTTGCTTACACCACTCTTGTCACCACCAATCTGGTTATCGCCGAGACGTACATCAATATTCGACGCAGCAGCAGCCACGAAAAAGCCGTCGCATTTCTGGACCTGATTGAGAAATCCGGGCGCATTCATTGTATGTGGTCGGATGATGAACTCGAAATGAGCGCCCGCGAAGTGTTGCGGCTCTATCACGATCAGGATTTTAGTTACACCGATGCTGTGAGCTTTGTTGTGATGCAACGCGACGGCATACGTGACGTGTTCGCCTTTGACCGGCACTTTCGCACGATGGGGTTCATCGTATTACCGGCCTAACAGTCTTCACATGACCCAGGGGAAAGTATGACACGTTCCGACTACACAAAGTGGATTACGTCCCTCATCCGGGATTTCTGCGATGGCCCGGAAAACACGCTCCAGAATGGAACGAATGAACGCGCCTGGGATACGCCGCTCGTCGGCTTTGCCAATGGCGCCGATCCGATTTTCGCGCAGTTCAAGACGGCGGTGGGTGAATTCCACTGGACGCCTGAGGAAATTTTCGCCCAGACGTTTCCCGGTGTGGCCTTTGCGCCTGAGGAGCTGACCATCATTGTCTACATTCTGCCGCAGACGGAGGCCACCAAACGCGACCAGCGCGTGCAAACCGTTTATCCTGCCGAACGTTGGGCCAGGACGCGTTTCTTCGGTGAACATTTCAATCGCGCCTTGCGTGAGCATGTCGCGGCGGTTCTCAACGCAGCCGGCTACCCCGCCGTCGCGCCGGCTTCCGCGCCGCACTTTGCAATCCACGATTCGGCGCAGTACACCTTTGCATCGACCTGGTCAGAACGCCATGCCGCGCATGCTGCCGGATTGGGGACGTTTGGCCTGAGCGATGGCCTTATCACGCCGGTCGGGAAGGCACATCGCCTCGGCTCAGTCGTCGCACGGATCTCGATCCCTGCTACCCCTCGGCCCTACACCGATCATCACGCTTATTGTCCATGGTACACCCATCGTGCTTGTGGCCGATGTATTCAGCGGTGCCCTGTAGGCGCGCTTTCGGCTGCGGGGCACGACAAGATCAAATGTCGCGATCACCTTGACTTCACCCGTCCTCACATCCTCGAAAACTTTGGCTTCCCGGGTTACGCCTGTGGCCTGTGCCAGGTCGATGTGCCGTGTGAATCCGGCATCCCTGATGTGAACGCATTGCAGCGCAAGATACCAAATCACGTCACAACCTGACGATTCTCGAGAGAAACGTTCATTGAAAGACTTATCTGAACTTGCTACCGTCGTCGATCCCGAACGCGACAACGTCGCCGTCGCCAAGGACTTCATCCCGGCAGATACCATTGTCCTCTGGCAGGGACAGGCGATTATCGTGCGCGCCGATATTTTTCCTGGACATCGTTTAGCGCTTCACCCCGTTCCGGCAGGTAAGTGGGTGTGTCAGTACGGACAGCCGTTTGCCCGCTCGAGGGGGCTGGTGCCGGGCGATCCGGTGAATGACGATACGGTGGAAAGCGTTGTCCCGCAGGTAGATGCCGATAGCCTCGTGTTGCAAATACAGCAGTTGCCCGCGTGGGAGGGTGCGCTGCCCACGTTCCACGGCTTCCACCGGCTCGACGGTCAGGTAGGCGCCCGTAACTGGGTGCTCATTGTCCCGACGAGCATGTGTTCCAGCCACGAAGCGGCACAGATTGCGCTGCGCGCTGAGCTGCAAGGCGTCTACACGCGCGAGCGTTACCCCAATGTGGACGGCGTCACGGCGATTCCACACACGGGCGGCTGCGGCGGTCCGTATCCGCAAGCAGGCGCGTGTGAGCGAGGAACGCACGAGAACACGCTGCGCATCCTGGCGCAGCACATCGGGCATCCCAACGTCGGCGCGGTATTGCTCATCGAACTGGGCTGCGAGAAGGCGAATCTGGCGGCGTTCGACGACTACTTCGGCGCCGATTTGGCGGCGCGCTACGGCAAGCCGGTGCTGCGGCTCAGCATCCAGCAGGATGGCGGCTCGCAAGCCGTCATCGCGCGTGGATTGGAGCTTATGCCGGAATTGCTGGCTGAGGCAGACAAGGTATCCCGCCAACCCGCCCTGCTGAGCGCGCTGGCATTGGGCCTCGAATGTGGCGGCAGCGACGCCTTCAGCGGCCTTTCGGCGAATCCTGCGTTAGGACAGGCGAGCGATCTGCTGGTGCGGACCGGCGGGCGCAGCGTGATCTCGGAAGTGTCGGAGTTCTACGGCGCGGAGCACCTCTTCGCGCAGCGCGCCGTTAACCGCGAGGTCGCCGCCGATGTCTTTGCATTGCTGGAATGGTATCGCGCCTATGCCGCCGCGCGCGGGGGGCACACGATGACCGAGAATCCCAGTCCCGGTAACAAAACGGGCGGCCTGCTCAACATCACGATCAAGTCGCTTGGGGCGCTTGCCAAAAGTGGTAGCGCGCCGGTGGTCGGTGTGCTCGACTATGGTGATTGGGTGTGGGATCACGCGGACAGCGGCGTTTATATGCTCAACACGCCGGGTTACGATCCGCCGTCTGTGACGGGATTAGTCGGTGCGGGCTGCCAGATGGTGTGCTTCACCACCGGGCGCGGCTCGGTGTTCGGCAACGCGATTGCGCCGGTCATCAAAATCGCCTCCAACGACGCGCTCACCACGCGCATGCCCGGCGATATGGACGTCAACGCCGGAGCCGTCATCAGTGGCGCGAAAACCTTGCCGGAAATGGGCCAGGCGATCTTCGACGAGATTCTTGCCGTAGCCTCCGGCAAACTGACAAAGGCGGAAATCAACGGCCACCGCGAGTTCAATCTGTGGGAGATCGAAGGACTGTTGTTGTGAGAGAGCTTTTAGCGATCAGCTTTCAGCCGTCAGCTGGAAAGCCGGTTGTTGTAGTTGGGATGAGGTGACAACAGTATGAATGGAATTGCTGCAGCTTATGAACACTTGATTGATAGGTTTGTCCAGTGGGCGCAGGCCGAGGACAACATCCGCGCGGCACTGGTCATCGGCTCGCGGGCGCGGACGGATCATCCGGCGGATGAGTGGTCTGATCTTGACGTGATCCTGCTGGTGGACGACCCCGAACCCTATTGGGCGACTACCGATTGGCTGCGCCACGTCGGTGTCCCCTGGCTGACTTTCATCGAGCCTTTACACGATGGGCGCGGCTTCGAGCGGCGGGCGTTGTTCGAGGGGGGGCTGGATGTGGATTTTGTACCTTCCCCGGTCGTGTTTTTTCGGCAGATGCTGGATACAGGACTGCTGCCCGACGTCGCCGATTTGCTCCACCGGGGTGTGCGTTTTCTGGTGGACAAGGAAGGCTTCGCCGAACGACTCAAGCAGATTCCGGTGGTGCCTCTTCCCTACCAACCACCGACGGAAGCCGAGGTTCTGAACCTGGTGCACGACTTCTGGTATCACACCGTCTGGACGGCGAAAAAACTGCGGCGGGGCGAGCTGTGGACCGCCAAGTCCTGCTGTGACAGTTATCTAAAGCAGTTGCTCCGTCAGATGCTGGAATGGCACACACAGGCGCGCCAGGGTGCGTCCGTCGATACCTGGATGAGCGGACGTTTTCTCGAAGAATGGGCCGATGCGCGCGCCATCGCTACCTTGCCGGTGGTATTCGCGCGCTATGACGAGGCGGACGTGTGGCGCGCTCTGCTGTCAACGATGGAATTGTTTCATTGGCTGGCCGTCGAAACAGCCGAGGCGTTAGGGCATGCGTATCCTTTCAATGGCGAAGTATACGCCACCCAAACCGTGCGGAGGCTGTTCAATGGATGAGACAGCGCCTGTAGGTTTTATGGTGCCCTTCGTCTGTGCCGGATTATTACTGACGACTAAACTAACGACTATCAGACTAATGACTACTAGACTAACCGCAAGGGGGCATCCATGACAACGCTGAATTTTCCCGTCAACCGCGAACTTTTCGTCAGCTTTTTGATTGCGGCGAAACAGCAAACTTATGCCGCACAAGGCGGCGCAGAAGCAGCGGTGACGCCCTCCCTGCCCGGCTCGCACCAACTGGAATATCACGCCGGGCAACTGCTATATCGGGACGTTTACTTCGGCAGCGAGTACTTTGCCGGACAAGAGACAGTTTACTATGACACAGCGCCTGTCTGGTCGATGGTATACGCCGGGGGTGTACTGAAGAATATACCGCGCAGCATCCGCTCAACGATGAAAACGTCACAGCTATATGCTTTCTTGCAGGCTGTGTTACTGCACGCGCCGGCGGAACATCCCTATCGTGGTCCCGCCCTGTGGCAGGCCGCTGATTTCACCTACAACAACGAAATCCATGGCGATCTGGAACGCTTCTGGGGTATAGAAGCCATCAGCTACCAGGATGTGACGGTTTATCAATTGCACTACAGTGGTGGGGTATTGCGCTAGACTTTGACTTCGCTACACCCTGGATTATACTTGTAAATAGTTGTGCTCAATAATACAACTTGGGCTGTTTTTTTTCGTATTAACGTAAGTTGCAGCTTTTATGCTGGGGCCGTTTGGTCCTGTCTGAAAGAGGACGATCAAAAGCTGCGCAGCGTAACACCTATGAGCAAAGGAGGCTAAGTAAATGAGTAAGAGACCCGGTGGTCAATTAGCGACCCGCCCGCTGCACTTTATCTGGATTGCGGATGCGTCAGGTTCGATGCGGGATGATGGGAAAATCCAGGCCCTCAACATGGCGATTCGTGAGGCGATCCCCCACATGCAGAAGGTCGCTTCGGAAAATCCCAACGCGCAGGTCCTGGTGCGCGCCATCAAATTCTCCAGCGGCGCGCAGTGGCACATTTCCCAACCCACGCCAGTGGAAGATTTCAAGTGGGTGGATTTGAAGGCCGATGGCGTCACCGACATGGGCAAAGCCCTCACGATGGTCGCTGACCAACTTAAAATTCCCCCGATGACCGACCGTGCCCTGCCGCCGGTGCTGGTGATGATCTCCGATGGGCAGCCGACCGACAGCTTCGAAAAAGGCTTGCAGAAGTTGATGGATGAACCGTGGGGCAAGAAGGCCGTGCGCATCGCCATCGCCATCGGCAAGGATGCCGATAATGCCGTGTTGCAAAAGTTTATCGGCCACAACGAGATCAAGCCTTTGCAGGCCAACAATCCCGAGGCATTGGTTAACTATATCAAGTGGGTGTCCACGGCAGTGCTCAAGTCGGCTTCGTCGCCGGCTAGCCAGGCTGCTGCAGCTACACCTGCAGGTGCGGTCATGCCGCCGCCGATTCCCGTAGCTGCCCCGGCCAATGCTCCAGTGGTCGCACCTGTCGCACCTGCCGACGTGGCAGCGCCGGTAACGGCATCGGCGGGCACGAATATCCCGATTCCTACCGTGCCGCCACCCCTTGACGATTCCAACATCACTGCTGACGACGTCTGGTAGGCCAATCCGGTTAGCCATAAGGAGCTACTATGGGAAAAGCACCGCAAGGGCTTGCCAGTGCCTGGCCTGCCAATCCTTGGCGCGTCGTCGGGCGGTCGGTTCAAGGGGCTTCGCATGTGCGTGGGGGGATTCCCAACCAGGACGCGATCCAGTGGTTTCCTGATTCCGGTGTAGGCCCACCGCTTATCCTTTCTTTGTCCGATGGGCACGGCAGCCCTCGGAACTTCCGCAGCGATGTGGGGGCGCAATTCGCCGTCGAAGAGGCGACGAAACTGATGCGTGAGTTGTTGTCGGCAGGCCAGACCGATCCATCCAAGCTGTCGACGATCAAACGCACGGCTGAGGAACGCTTGCCGGGCGAAATCACCCGGCGCTGGCTTGCGGCTGTGTCCCGGCATCTCAAGGACCATCCGATCACCTCGGAGGAATTGGATACCCTGGAGAAGCAGCGCGATCCCAAGGCGCGGCGGACCATCGAAAAGAACCCGCAGGTAGCCTATGGCGCGACGCTCTTGAGCGTGTTGATCACCCCCGGTTTTATCCTGTACATGCAACTGGGCGATGGCGATATCCTGACTGTGGCAGATAATGGAGAGGTCGCGCGCCCCATGACCCGCGATCCCCGCCTCATGGCCAATGAAACGACATCGTTGTGCATGGATGAAGCCTGGCGTGAGGTGCAGATCAGATTCCAGGCGCTCTACGGCCCCCACCCGGCGCTGATTCTGCTTTCTACCGATGGCTATGCCAATTCGTTCGTCAACGAGGATGCTTTCCTAAAGGTTGGCACGGATATTCTGGACATTCTGCGCACTGATGGCCTTGAGGTCGTAGAACAAAACCTCAGCGGCTGGCTGGAAGATGCTTCACGGGCTGGCAGCGGTGACGACATCACGATGGGCATCGTGTTTCCAGCGGCTATTTTATCTGTGCCCGCACCTACTCCAACGCCTGTGGCGCAGCCGCCTAAACCACGCCGCAAGCGGACGCAGCGCCCGGCTACGATACCGCGGACGATTACGACGTCGGAAGCAGTATCTCAGCCGGCTCGTGATGAAGCGCCGCCCTATGTCTCGCCAACGGAGGCCACCCCGCCGAAAGAGGCCGCCCTTCCGGAGAAAATGACGCACGAAGCGGCGCAGCAGGTGGTGCAGGTTGCGCCACAACCTGCGGGGCAGAAAGCGCCAAAGGAAAAGGCACATGTTCAGGATCGACCTGTTGCGCCGCCTCCCGAATCTGTTCCGGAGCACGCCGAACCTGCACCGTTATCTGATACGCGACCCGCCGATCCGCCGGCCAAGCCCAAGATCGAACTCATCAAGAACGAGGATCGCCCGCGCGAACCGAGCAAAAAGCTTCCGGATATTTTTTACGATGATTGAGGGGCCTCGCGTCCCTGTTCGTGCGTTGCCTGCTGTGTTGCGTGCTGTACATTGCGTGATCATCGCTCACGTAGGATGCAGCACGCAACCTGTTTATAGGTCTGGGGATACCTAGAATGCTGTTGAAAGCCATCTTTTTTGACTTTCGGCCTTTGCCTTTCGACTATTTCAAGTGAACAACGAAGCCCGGCTTAAACTCCGCGAGATTGTGGATAAGTATGGTCGCAGCGTCGTGAATGATCCACGCCGCTGTAAAGCCTTGCTCCTCGACCTTTGCGGACAGCATCGTCGTGAAATCTTTGTGCTCAACGCAGCGCAGGAAGAGCACATCGCCAACGATTTGCAGGACATCAAGGGCGGCATTCCGCTGCCGGTACTGATCGCACAGCTTACCCGCCGGTTGGTGGATAACCGCGCGCTCGCTGAGAACGCCGCACGCTGGGCTGTGGAGGCGTGGGCCTACGCGCTTCATCTGACCGATGACGAACCCTCGCCGGTCGTCGAAGTCGAGTCGCAGCCGGACGCGCCCCCTCCGCTACCCGATACGCCGCCGCCATTGCCCACCACATCATCCCAACCGATTGTGGATCAGATATCGCGCCCAGCCTCCACGCCTGCCGGTCGTCCTCAACAGACGTTCGCCTCCACCCACACCATCGAGGTTTACGGACGTTCGCGGCGCGGCGCAAACGTCAAATGGCAGAAGCTCGGTACGACACCCGGTAGCGTCGTGCTTCCATCGAACCATGTGCTTGGATTGCGTTTCTTCCATTATAAGCTGGACGAACTGGATGCCTGGATCAAGGAAATCCCCCATCCCGATGACGTGGTCTCGCTGGATTTGAACGGTCCCGTCGACGATGCTGGTATGGCTACTTTACGCGCCTTTCCCAACCTGACCTACCTCGAAGTCGACACCGCCGAGCATGTGACGAATAAGGGTCTGGCGCATTTGGTAAGTTTGGCCAAACTGACTACGCTTCATTTTCCGTGGGCTACCAGTATCACCGATGAGGGGATGGCTTATCTGCGTGCTCTGCCAGAACTGGCCGGCCTATTGCTGCACTGGGCGGGCATCTCCGACGCGGCACTCCGCTATCTCGAATCATTGCCTAAGCTTGAGGTGCTGGAACTGCGCGAGTGCAAGCATATCTCCGGCTCCGGTCTGTTGCATCTCCGTGCCGCGCCCAACCTTGTCACGCTTGACCTGGCGGGTGCATCGAAGTTCAATGACACGGGTGTACAGGCTATCGGCATGTGTGCTGGCTTGACTAAAGTCGATCTCTCGCGCTGCCCCAAAATCACCCATCAGGGGATCGTCCACCTGCGCAACCTGTTCAACCTGACTTATCTCGACCTTTCCGGTAATCCCCAGGTGGATGACAAGGGCGTAACGCCCTTGTGCGATCTACAGCGCCTCTCCACTCTTAATCTCTCGCGGACGGCCATCACCGACATAGGTCTTGCCCACATCGGCGATATCCCCGCTTTGCTCTACCTCGACCTCTCGCATTGTGAGCGCATCACCGACCGGGGGATTTCGCACCTGCGTCGTCTCAAGAAACTGGCCTATCTCAACGTCAGCGGCTGCAAACGCCTTACCCCGCGCGGGATTAGCAGGCTGGCACGGTCAGGATTATTTATCATGCAGTGATGCTATGCACACTATACCACGCCGCCAGCTCCGCGAGATTGTCGCGCAGTACGGTGCCTCCGTTCTGGAGGACCCGCGTCGCTGCCGCGCGCTGTTGCTGGATTTTTGCGGCGCGCACAAGGGTGAGATCAATCTCTTGGTGATGGCCGTGCAGGAGAATGTCCCTGCCGACCTGCGCAGTGCTTCGCCGGGCATTCCGCAGCCGGTGCTCTTCGGGTGGCTCACCCGGCGTCTGCAGGACGCTTACTTCTTGCCGGAGGACGCCGCGCGGTGGGCTGTGGAGACGTGCGCAGAGGCGTTGGGTATCCTGGTGACAGAGGCCCAACCCCGCACTTTTACATCGATGTTGCCGGTAGCACTATTAGGGCATTCCAGTCTGGCGCGTGACCGTGAATGGCGCGAACTCGGCGCCATGCCCGGCCACGTGGATGTGTTGCCCGACTATGAAGTGCGTGTGAGCGCCTACCTGGACGATGCCGGATTGCAAAGGCTGGCACAGGAATTGCGCGCTTTTGGCCCCATTCAGGAACTGGATTTGCGGCACAGTGCTATCACGGATGTGGGATTGGCGCACGTGTGTGACCTTGCCGGTTTGCTGCGTCTTGACCTGTCGCGCACCGTCATCACCGATGCTGGCCTGGCTTTTCTTCAGGTGCTTGATGCGTTAGCCGATCTCAATCTGTGGTGGTGCGAATACATCACTGATGCGGGGCTGGCGTACTTGTCCGCGCTCACCCGCCTGCGTCGCCTGAACCTGGGCCGCTGTACACAGCTCACCGCTGCCGGTGCCGTGCATCTGAGCGATCTCACCGGTTTGCGCGATTTGGGTCTGGCAAGTGTCCAGGTCATGGATGACGGTCTGGCTCCCCTCGGTGCTCTTGCGGAGATGACGGCGCTCGATCTCAGCGACATGCCCATCACTGGAACGGGGTTGAGCGCATTGCGCGGCCTCACCCACCTGGCAAAGTTGAATCTCTTCCACTGCGTCCGGCTTACCAATGGCGGATTGGCTCATCTGCGCGCGTTAAAACACCTTGCCGACCTGAACCTCGGCACATGCGGGCAGATTACGGATGCCGGCCTCGCGCACATCCGCGTGCTCAATGGGCTGACGGCGTTGAACCTGGAAGCCACCGGTGTCACCGACGCGGGCATCGTCTACCTGCACCCGCTCATCGGCCTGGCGCGCCTGGATTTGAGCTGGACGCGTATCACCGACGAGGGACTGGCGCGGCTGAGCGCACTTACCGGATTGACCGATCTGACGTTGTCCGGGACGCGCGTCACCGATGCGGGATTGGCTCACGCGCGTGCGTTTGTCGATTTGACGCGTCTCGATCTTTCGCACACACCGGTCACGGGTGCCGGGCTGGCGCATCTCGCCGGGCTGACAGCTTTGACGCACCTGGATTTGGAGAGCACGCCGCTCACAGATGTGACGCTCGCACACGCGCAGGATTTGCCACGGCTCACCCACCTGTACCTCGGCCGTACCGCCATCACCGATGCGGGACTGGTGCATCTGGCGACGCTCGATGCTTTGCGCGTTCTGGACGTGACTGGCTGCGAGAACGTAACCGAGACCGGAATCGCCGCCCTTACGCGCTCCGGCCTGAAGATTGTGCAGTAGTACGACTCGCCAATTTGTACTATAATGACCATAGAGTTATCCGACTAATGACTACCAGACTAACGACGACAAGGAGTATCATTGATGAATTGGTTTGTACGTGTCCCTAAAGTCGAACTGCACCTGCATCTTGAAGGCGCGATCCCCTATCCCGCATTGTGGGACCTCGTCCAGAAATATGGCGGTGACCCTGATCTGCCCAACCTGGAGGCCTTGAAGCAAAAATTCGTCTTTCGTGATTTTCCCCACTTTATCGAGACGTGGATCTGGAAGAACCAGTTTTTGCGCGAATATGAAGACTTTACCCTTATCGCCGAGGCTGTTGCCCGCGATCTGGCGCGTCAGAATATCCGCTACGCAGAAGTCTTTTTCTCGCCGGTGGATTTCGCCCGCCATGGCCTGCGCGTGCAACGGTTGGCTGAGGCCATCCGCGCCGGTCTCGCCCGCGTTCCCGAAATCGACATCTCCCTTATCGCCGACTTCGGGCGCGATTTTGGGCCGGAAACTGCGACACATACTCTCGCCGACATATCCGAGGTGCGCGATCAAGGTGTCATCGGTGTGGGTATTGGTGGATCGGAGCAATTGTACCCGCCGGAACCTTTCGCGGATGTGTACGCGCAGGCTCACGCGTTGGGTTTCCATACCACCGCTCATGCAGGAGAAGCTGCCGGCGCAGCGAGCGTCTGGGGCGCGATCAACGCGTTGCACGCCGAGCGTATCGGGCACGGGACGCGTGCAGAGGAAGACCCGGCGCTGCTCGATTATCTTGCCGCGCACGCTATCCCGATAGAGATGTGCCCGCTTTCCAATGTGCGTACGGGTGTGGTGCGATCTTTGAGTGAGCATCCTGTGCGTCGCTACTTTGAGCGTGGTATTCTCGTAACAATAAATACCGATGATCCAAGGATGTTCGGTAATACGTTCGTGGAAGAATTCTCATCGCTTGAGCAAGAACTGGACTTTTCCCACGAAGAGATTCGGACGTTAATCTTGAATAGCATTCGCGCTTCCTGGCTGCCCGAAGCGCAGAAAGCGCGCCTGACCGCCGACTTCCGCGCCGACGCGGCCTGGCAGGATTGATATTACAAGTTGCGAATTACCGTTTTTGCAGGAGGCACACTATGCACATTTTGAAAGAGGGGCAGACCGTTCAGACGGTCACTTCCCGCATGTCCTGTACCGCCGAAAAATTCCTCGGCGGCGGTGGGCAAGGCGAAGTCTATCGCGCGAACCTGGGCGGGCAGAAGGTGGCGCTCAAATGGTATTTCCCGGCGCAGGCCACCCAGGAACAGCGCGCTGCGTTGGATATCCTGATCAAGAAAGGCCCACCGAGCGACAAATTCCTCTGGCCGAGCGAATTGGCCGAGTCCTCGGCGGTACCGGGTTTTGGATACATCATGCCGTTGCGCGGACCGCAGTATAAGAGCATCGTCGATTTGATGAAGCGCCAGGCCGAACCAACGTTCCGCGCGTTGGCAACGGCAGGTTTGGAATTGGCCGATAGCTTTTTGACGCTGCACGCGATGGGCCTCTGCTACCGCGATATTTCGTTCGGCAACGTTTTCTTCGAACCGAATATGGGCGAGGCCCTCATCTGTGACAATGACAATGTGGCCGTCGATGGCGCAACCGAGGGCGGGGTTCTGGGTACGCCGCGCTTTATGGCGCCCGAAATTGTGCGCGGCGAAGCGCGTCCCAGCATGCAGACCGACCTTTATTCGCTGGCTGTGCTACTTTTTTACATGCTGATGGTCCACCATCCGCTGGAGGGCAAGCGCGAGAGCAGCATCAAATGTCTCGATCTGCCCGCGATGAACAAGCTGTATGGAACTGATCCGCTGTTCATCTTCGATCCTAATGATGACAGCAATCGCCCGGTGGAGGGCTTCCACGATAACGCGCTGGCCTTTTGGCCCCTCTATCCGGTTTTCGTGCGCGATCTTTTCGTCAAGGCGTTTACGATTGGGCTGCACGACCCGCAGGCACGTATCCGAGAGAGTGAGTGGCGTTCGGCAATGGCGCGTATGCGCGATGCCATCATCTATTGCCCCAAGTGCGGTTCGGAGAACTTCTACAGCGCCGAGAGACTCAAGGCGACCGGCAACCCCGGTGAGTGTTGGGCGTGTAACACGACGCTCGTTCTGCCACCGCGCATTCGCATCGAGGATGCCATCGTGATGCTGAACTGGGATACCAAGCTTTACCCGCATCATGTGGATACCAACCAGTTGTACGATTTCTCCAAGCCTATCGCTGAGGTCAACCAGCATCCTTCTGATCCATCAGTCTGGGGACTGCGGAACCTGAGCGAAGAGAAATGGGTGATTACTACCGACGATGGTGCGATCCTGGATGTGGAGCCGGGACGCAACGTGCGTTTGGCTGTCGGCACGAAAATCAATTTTGGTAAAAAAGAAGGCGAAATCAGAGTCTAGTGAAAGGGGGACTATGAACACAGGCGTTACTCTTCCAAGTTTAGGTAAATATCGCGTGTTGGGCGTGTTGGGCAAGGGGCGTTTCGCCACCGTCTACCGTGCCGAAGACACGAGCATCGGCCGTCTAGTGGCCGTGAAATTCTTCGATCCGCTGTTGTTGCAGGATGAGGCGTGGGTCGCCCGCCTGCGTGACAATTTACACGCTGCTGCCCGTCTCCAGCATCCTCATCTGACGCCCATCTACGACATCGGTGAGACGGAGACCGATCTCTATCAGGTGACGCAGTTGGCGCGTGATGGTAGTCTGGCTGAAGCGATTGCCGCGCATACCGGACAGCGGGTGCCGTGGGACAAGGCGCTGCCGTTCCTCCAATCTGTCTGTGAAGCGTTGAATTACGCCCACGGACAGGGCCTCGTACACAGCGATCTCAAACCGGCGAACATCCTTATCGATCCGCCCGGCGGCCCGCTGCTGATGGATTTCGGGCTGACGCGCCTGATGGCTGCCAACAGCGTGGGATTGAGTCGTCTCGACGGCGGCCTGGTCGGCACGCTGGCCTACATCGCGCCAGAGGTGTGGGAGACCGCGCCTGCCGAGATCCCCGCCGACATTTACGCGCTCGGTTGCATCACGTATGAGATGCTGACGGGCAAAAAGCTGTTTGAGGATGCCAGCGTGATGCAGGCCATGCACGCGCACGCGCAAGGTCCGCAGTTCCCACAAACGTGGCCGAGCGACGTCCCGGCGGGAATCGCGGGCGTGTTGGGCAAGGCGCTGGCTTTCGATCCGACGACGCGCTATCCCGATGCGATGGCGTTCTGGAATGCGTTGAAGGCGCTCGAGACACCGATGAGCACCGGCGCAAAGCTATCGGTGATGGCCGATCAACTGCGGGCCAAAGCCGATGCCGCGTTGAAAGCCGGAAAGCTGCAGGCTGCCAAGCTTGCCATCAACCAGTGGCTATCGATGGAGCCAGACAATCCTGCCGCAATCAAGGCGTTGGAAGTCATCGAGCGGCAGATCGCCGCCGCGGCAGCACAACAGGCGGCTCAACAACCGGCAGTGCCGCAACCTGCGGCAGCGCCCTCGCCACTGCCCACGCCGATTACCTTCACACCTCAACCGGCGACGCCCGCCCCGCAACCTGCGGCTCCTGCTCCACAGCCTGTTGCCCCTGCACCCGCGCCGTCCGCACAACCAGTTGTTGTGCCTGCTCCGGTGGTACAGCCAGTACAACCCGCACCGCAAGTTGCACCGCAACCTACACCCAGCATCTTCACCTTCCACACTGTGCCAGATCAACGGGCGGGTGTGTTGGCCGGTCGCTACACTACCGAGCAGTTCATCAGTACCGAGGGCCAGGCTGACGCTCACGCCGCCGAAGTCGATGGCCAGCCGGTAATGTTGACGTGGATTTTCCCCGCCGAAGCCACGCCGGAGAAGCGCGCCCTGCTCGAAAAGCTGATCCAGCAGGGATCACCCACGGCGGGCTTTCTCTGGCCGACGACGGTGGTCGAGGCGGCGGAGGTTCCTGGCTTTGGCTATCTCACGTCGCCACGCGATCCGCGCTTCAGAAACATCGATGACTTGATCAAGCAGTGGGTGGAGCCGACCTTCCACACGCTTACAACGACGCTGTTGGGGATCGTGGAAAACTTCACGGCGCTGCATCTGAGGGGCCTGTGTCACCGTGATCTGTCGCCGCGCAACGTCTTCTTCGATCCCGATACGGGTGGAGTGCTTTCCGTCTACGCGGATAACATCGTGCCGGAGGGCACGACTGTTGCGCCTCGACTGCTGCGCTTTGCCGCGCCGGAACTGGTGCGGGGTGAGGCCGCGCCTGGCGTCCAGTCGGACTTGCACACACTGTCTACGTTGCTATTTTATATGATGATGGTACACCATCCGCTGGAAGGCGAGCGTGGACTCAATGTCCCGGCTTTCGATCGCGTGACGGAGCAGCGATTCTTCGGTACGGATCCCGTCTTCATTTTCGATCCCCATAACGATACCAATCGCCCCGTGCCGGGGTATCACGTCCGCGTGCAGGATTACTGGCCGCTCTATCCCCAGTTCATCCGTGATTTGTTTGTACAGGCGTTCACCACCGGCCTGCGTGATCCTTACGGCGGGCGCGTGCGCGCGAGTGAATGGCGCAAGGCGCTGGCCAATCTGCGCGACACCATCATCTACTGCGCACAGTGCAGCGCCGAGAACTTTTACGATCTCGCGGCGCTGAAGGCCGCCGGCGGTAAACCGGGAACATGCTGGTCGTGCCATAGCGATTTGTCGCTGCCGCCGCGCCTGCGTGTGGGGGATGCCGTGGTGATGCTGAACTACAACACGCGCCTCTATCCACATCACGTGGATCCCGACAGGGCGTATGATTTCTCGACCCCCATCGCCGAAGTAACACGCCATCCTTCCAATCCCAATATCTGGGGGCTGCGAAACCTTACCCTGGAGAAGTGGGTGATCACGCTGGATGATGGGACGATCAAAGATGTTGAACCGGGGCGCAGTATGACGATGGCGCCCGGCATCAAGATCAACTTTGGCAAGCGCGAGGGTGAGATTCGCGTGTAAGCACATTTGCTCGCGTTTTCGTGCTTTGCAAGCTGATTCTTTTGGCAGGGCGCAGCGATTGGCTGCGCCCTGTGCTTTTGTAGATGTCTACCAGGTTTCGTTTATTTTGCTTTATTTATTCTTTGGGCAATTTGCCTTGCTTTGCATGGCTTGAAAATAAGCATTACAATGAAAGTAGTTTATTGTTACCAGGAAAGGAGAGATACCGATGCAAATTGTTACGGACAGTGGAATGGATATGTATTTGCCGCCGGAAGAAGTGCCCGATATCCCGTTGAACCCTGTGCGCCACACGATAACGCTCCAGGGGAAAACGTATAAAAGTGGCCTTGATATTCAATCGGAGGACCTCTACCGCATCTTGCAGGAAACGGGCGCATTCCCAACGACGTCGCAGCCCTCATCTGGAGATTTCGCCGAAATGTATCGCACACTGGCCGTTACCGATCCGGATATTCTGTCGATTCAGATGTCATCGGGGTTGAGCGGTTCGGTCAACGCGGCGAAGGCGGGAGCGGAGATGGTACCGGAAGCCAATGTCACCGTCGTGGATTGCAAGACACTCTCCGGTGTGGTCGGCTGGCAGGTGTCGGCGGCGGCACGTGCCATCAAGGCCGGATGGCCTGTGGAGCGGATTGTCGATTTGATTCAGCGCATCGTGGCCGTGAGTGACAGCATCTATACCCTGGAAGATCTGAAGTACTTGATTCACGGCGGGCGGATCAGTCACATGAAGGGGCTAATCGCTTCGGCGCTGCGCATCAAACCGATGATCGGCGTGACAAAGGACATTGGCAATTACGAGCAACTGGGCATGGCGCGCACGTTCAAAGGCGCGCTCCATGGACTGGTCAAATTGATGCTCAAAAAGCACGCGCCCGGCACATCTTTGCGCGTCCAGGTCATTCACGCGCTCAATCCGCAGGGGGCAGCCCTCTTGCGTGAGGAAGTCGATGAAACATTCAAGTGTACGTGGCTGCCCTTCGGTACGATGTCGCCCGTCTTAGGCGCGCATACCGGCCCTACGATGGTGGGCGTTGCGTTTGCCGCGCTCGCGGATTACCCGACGATACCTTAGTTCTATGTCCCGCACCCTTACCCGCCGTCAACTACTGAAACTCATCGCCAGCGCTGCTGCTGCGGCGATGGTATCGCCGGTCTGGCATGCGCGCGCGCATTATCCCACGTTGTGGGCGAATCCTACCGAACCGAATCCCAATACCTACATCTGGATGGGCCGCGCCATCCACAGCGTGGCTTTCTATGAAGAGCCCGATACGACTTCCGAGCGTCTCAACACGCTGGCGCGGGACGAGTCTTGCCGAATCCTGGGGGAGGTGCGCGCGCCCTTCAGCCGCCACAACGATCTGTGGTACGAAACCGATTTGGGCTATGTCCACTCGGCGTGGGTGCTGCCGATGCGTATATACCCGCCGCAGCCTTTTATCGAGGACATTGGGTCGTGGGGCTTCTGGGGGGAGATTTCGCAGGTCTACACCGAAGGACGCACCGAGCCACAAGCGCAGGCGGCACGGAAATACCGCTTTTACGGCGGCACCATGTTTCACGTGATCGACGCTGCCACCGATGCCGAGGGCACGGGCTGGTACAAAGTTCACGATGATTATCCGCCGAAAGTCGTCGGTAATCACCAATGGGTACTGGCGCGTGATGTGCGGCGCTTCCCGCGTGTGGAGATGGCACCCCTCCGCCCTTTCGTTGGGAGTAAGCGCATCGAGGTCAATCTGGCGGAGCAGTCGTTGACGTGTTTCGAGGGTGAGGACGTTGTTTTTCGCACGCTCGTCGCTTCGGGATTGGGCGGGGAACTGGCGACGCCCACCGGGCAACATTACGTGCTGCTCAAGCAGCCCTCGCGTCACATGAGCAATGTGCCTTACGTGGAGATGGAAAATCCCTCGGCTCCGGGCGATATCTTTGATTTGCCGGGTGTGCCGTGGAACACTTTTTTCGATCTGGCGGGGACGGCCATCCACGGTGCGTATTGGCACAACGATTATGGTGTGCGCCGCAGCCACGGCTGTCTGAACGTTTCTTGCGAAGCCGCACGCTGGATTTACCGCTGGGTCCACCCCATCGGTGGCTACGAGGACGATTTCGTCCGCAGCGACCGCCGCGTCGGCACGCCGATCAATATTGTTTGAACATACGATCGTTCAAATGTTGCGGTGTTTTTATTCCTCGTCGAAGGTGAAGGTCGCGGCGATTTCGTCCATCAGTGGGGGAACAGGGTCTGTCCCCACGGCGCGGACGCGCAGCACATAGAGCCAATCGTTTTTACCCTGAATCACCCATACCTTGGCCGGTCCGCCCTGCCGCCCAGGCCACTGTTCCTGAAAGCGGAAGGCAGCCTGTCCTTGCCACTCGGTTTCTTCGATAAACTCTGCTGTGGACGGCGCGTTGGAATTGTGCGTGGCTTCCAGCATCACCACGGCGTTGTTGAGAAGCAGCGGTTCGGTCGGGCCGGGCGCCCACCATAGCGCGATTTCCCCATCCCCATGCCGCCACACCCGTCCCCCGGCATATGGGTTGCCCTGCGTGATAACTTCGGTGAAGGCCAACGGGACGCGCATGTTTATTCCAACGGGCAGGGTGTCCGTCAGTGTGCGAAATTCAAGGGGAATAGTTTTGAAGGCCAGCACTCGCTCTCCAATGACATCCAGTTCCGTCTCCACATGTACGATGAGCCACCAGTGGCCCGTGTGCGCATCTAGCGGGAGTTGGAGCGGTACGGCAGAAACATAGCGACTGGCGCTTTGCCGGACAAGATCGAAAGTGTCGTGGACGGCTGCCGTTGGATCGTAGATTTTTGCGCTGATTGCGATATCCGGCGTGATGCCCGTGGGCAACGTTACGTCGACGATGACGAGCGGCGCTTCGAGCGCGGAAACCTGTTCCGGCCACGTGACATTGACCATCAGGGGAGGAACCGGGGTGGGTGTGGGGGTGAGCGTGGGCGTCCAGGTGGGAAGGGGCGTGGGGGTGTGAGTTGGCGGCAGCGTCGCTGTCGGCGTCCCTGCTGGCGGCAATGGTGCCTGCGGCCCGCAGGCTGTTAGTAGGATCAAAATCAAACAGAATATGCTATAACATGGTCTCTTCATCGTATCATAACCGCCGGTTGCTGAGATAGGTTCGTTCATTGGGATGTTTTCATGCTCAACGGATTTTTACAGCCGAACGTTTCACGCCACCGCGCAGGCGGTCTCCCGCAACACCCGCTCTACATCGCGACGGTAGGGCATCGCAGGCGCTGTCCCGACTTTGGTGACCTGGAGCGCTGCGGCGGCGTTGGAAAAGTTTACGGCCTCCGGGAGCGTCCGCCCCTCGGCCAGCGCCACGGCCAGCGCGCCGTTGAAGGCGTCGCCGGCACCGGTGGTATCTACGACTTCGACTGTGTAGCCGGGGATGTGATGAACGCTATCCCGCGTCACGCTGAGCGCGCCGTCCACTCCCAGAGTGACGACGACGCTGCCGACGCCGCATGATAGCAGTTCACGCGCAGCGGATTCGATTTCCTCTAAGGATTTCAGGTCTGGCGGGCCGGAGAGGTCTTTTCCAACAAGGAGTTGTAATTCGGTCTGGTTGGGCGTAAGCACGTCGACGAGGGAGAGCAGATCTGGGCTGAGTGCCTGACTCGGCGCGGGGTTGAGCACGACGGTCGTCCCAGCTGCATGCGCCATTCGAATGGCGTAAGTTACGGTTTCCAGCGGTGATTCGAGCTGGAAGAGTGCCACGTCTGCTTCCATAATGGCCTCGCGTGCGGCGTCGATGTCGGCGGGGGTGAGCAGGGCATTGGTTCCCAGCGCCACGATGATCATGTTTTCGCCGGCGTCATCCACGACGATGAAGGCCACGCCAGTGTACGCTGCGCCGTCGCGCAGGATGAAATCCGGGCAGATGCCTTCATTTGCCAGGTTGGCCGCGGCCTGATCGCCGAAAGCGTCTTGCCCAAGTTTGACCACCATCGTCACGTCCGCATCCAACCGCGCGGCGGCGACGGCCTGGTTCGCGCCTTTGCCGCCCGGCCCGGTGATGAACGGACCGCCGAGGATCGTTTCGCCCTTGATGGGCATGCGCGGCGTGCGGATCAGTAGGTCCATGTTGAAGCTGCCCACAACGGTGACTTTGGGTCGGGTTGTCATGTTTGCCTTATCCTGATATGGTGGAGGACATTGTACTCTGTACGGAAAGGTTTGCTATCGGAGCAGAAGCATCTCGTTTGCTCATATATTGCTGGATGATTTCTCGAACGGTTTGGTATTCTTCTTGTCGAAAATGGGTTTTGTCTGTTTTGAATAATGACAGGCGACGAGTTGTGTCTAGCGTAAGTACCATCTCTGAGCGATTGTTTGCCCAACTATAATGAGCAATCTGTTGCCATTTTGTGAGTTGCCCTGTGGATGAAAGAATGCCGTTTTCGCGGATCTGAAACCGATTAAATGCTATCGCAATGTCAGATACTGTAATGGAAAACTGCATTGCCGCGTAAAGGTAATCTTTTGGATCGAGATTATGACCGGTTAACCTTAGACCACCGATAAAAATCCATATTATGCTGAAAAATAACCATTCCAGCCTGAGTTTACATTTTCCAATACTAACAAAACCTCTTTTGGCGTCCGCTGTATCAAATACCACAGGTTTTGCAGTAATATGATTGAATAATGATGATACACTCAAGATAAATATGGTAAAGCAGATGATGCTCAAAATTCCAAGGATGACAATGTACAAAGCGGCGCGGATGTTAGAAGGTATTTTGTAGAATGCCAGCATAATCACAAAAATCAGACCGCTGAGTCCGAGCGGAATCCATAAAGTCTGACCGAAGATTTTTAGCGCAGATTTCCAACCTGACCGAGCTGAGGCTACCAAAAAAGCGCCAAGCCATAGCAACAATATCGGTGACATGCATATAGCCGTCGCTAATATGCTTGATGGAAGTAATCCCATAGTTTCGCTCACCTTCCTTTTGTGATCTCTGCCTCAAGCTGAACAATAAATGTTTTCATAAACGCCACCAGCGGTTCCGCAATTCGCCGGGCGGTCTCGGTGTGGAGTTCATCGATCAGACTGATTTGCAGATTGATCTGGTCGATGATCGTCGGGCCGATGCCGAGGCCGGCGACGTGCCGCGCGGTGAAGCCGTCTGCCGACAGGCCCCACGTTTCGCCCTTGACGCATTCGGGAGCGTACTCCGGCTTGAAGGACTTGGAGGTGAAGGCGCGCATCAATCCCACCGCGCCAAGCGCGTCGAGGATGTCCGCGTCGCGCAGAATGTAGCCGAGTGTATCCCAATCGCCGTGGATGAGGCTGTGGTTGTGGATGGCTTTGGCGATGGCGACGATGTTATCTTCGGCAAACAGGCGCTGCTCGCGCAGAAAGCGTGCCGCGATCTCCGCGCCGACCGGGCCATGGCGGTCCCGCTTCTCGACGTGCGCCAGGCCGATGTCGTGATGCAGCGCGGCGGCCTCCACGAGGTCGAGATTCGCAAAGCCTTCAGCCCTGGCGATGGTTAGTGCGTTGCGTCGCACCCGCTCCACATGTTTGATGTCGTGTCCGATGCGGAGATCGGGATTGACGACGGCGTCCATCGTTTCCCGGACGAAAGTTTCGATACGGTGGATTCTGTTTATCGTTAGTCCCCTTGGGTCAGTAGCACCAGTAACCGGCTGATCCAACCTTCGCCTTCATCCCCCGTGCAGGGTTCAACTTGTATCGTCGAGACCGGCGCTCCACGGGGAACGTCGATGTAGAGTTTGTAGACCCGCCCCGGTGCGACGGTAAAATCTGCGTAGCCAAGTCCCATCTCCGGGTTGAACCCCGTCACGGCCCGGTCTGCGCCATCTTCCCACAGTAGCCACACTTCGCGCCCCGGCAGGGGGAGCCATTCCACCTCTTCGCGGCGGCGGACGGTGATCGTATGTGACAGCGCGAGCGAGACGGCGATGTGCGGTGGATCGGTGCAAGTCAGTGTTTGCGAGACGATGTGGAATTCGTTCAACGGCGTGGCGGTGGACGTTGTGATGGTGAGGGTAGGGACAGGAACCGACGTATTTGTCGGTGGGATTGCAGCCGTCGCCATTGGCGCGGACGTCGGTGAGATGGCCTGGGCTGTACCTGTGGGTGCGGGAGTGGGCGCAGCGCTGTTCGCGCCGGTGTAGACGTGGACGGCGGGCGTGTCGATGCCGTAGAATGCTGCCAGTTTGGCGATCCGTTGCAGTGTCACGAGTGGGCGTCCTGTGTCGACAGCGCTGTCGAGTACGCTGGCGGCGATGGGGCGTATTTCTGCTTCCGGCAATCCTTGCAGGCGCAGTTGCGTGCGGTTCCAGTTGTCCTCCACACCGTAGGCCAACACCGTCATTTGAATCCAGTCGGCGCGGTAGGGTTTATCAAGCAGCGGAGGGTAAGTATCGTAGTATTCCGGTGGAGAGATGACCCACGTGTAGAGCAATCCCGCTGCCAGACCGAGAATCAAGCCGACGATGAGCACGCCCCAGGGTTTCATGGCGCGCCTCGTTGGAGGTAGGGCTGCATGCCTGGGGTGCTCACGCCAAGGTCGCGGGCCAACTGTGCCAGAGGGATTAGAATGGCATCCGATTTACCCTGAGCGATCCACCGTTCCGTCACGCTGACGAGGCTATCAGGCGGCAGTTCTGCCAGGCGTTGCTGCGCCAGGGTCAGGTCGTCGTCCACTTGATAGGCGATGGCGATGAGGCGCAAGTACTCTTCTTGATAGTCGCGGCGTAGCAGGGCGGGAGAGGAATTCGCGCGTTGCACGGGTAGCAACTGCCATCCGATAAGCAGCGCCAGCCCAATTCCCAGGACTATACCGACGATAAACCAGAGCAAACGTTTCATATGAACGGCATCATACATCGGAAACTGAGGAATGCAAAATTCATTTGATTCAGATGTTCTATTGACGCGGGCCAAAATCGCCCCTATAATGAAGTTAACAGTTGATCCTCTCAGGATTTGGAAAAAAAGGCAGGTCGCCGAAGGGTGAACACTGCAAAGCCAAGCGGGGTACCCGCGCACAACAAATCCTGAGAGGTTTTTTTGTGCCGCGCAGCCTCGACCGTAGGTCGAGGCTGCGCGCGTTTTTCAGGTGTGGCAACAAGAAGGGGAGGGCGTTTTCGCCCTCCCCGAGTTATGCCGATTAGGTTCTCGGCTTCAAGCGCGCGAGAGACTAGGGTGTGGTGAACGCGCGCATGATGAGCGGGAGGTAGATCTTCCTGATCAGGCTGAAGGAAACGGAATCGGAGTCCGATCCTCCCGGATACCCCATATAGGCGGTATTGACGATGTCGATGAGGATGCTGTGGGTATCCACTGGTGTGGAGGCGGTGAAGATGAACTCGACAGTCCCTTCCGCCGGGATTGTGCCTTCCCATTCGATAGTGCGTGGCGGAACGAGAGTAGCGCCGGCTGGCTGTTCAACCCAATCCTCGAACGTCAACTGCGGCGGCAACGTATCGGTCATTGTCACAGCGTCGATGGGATAGATGTTCGGGTTGGTGAGTTTGATGGTGTACGTGACGATATCTCCGTGATTGCTGATGTATTCGGGACTGACGGTCTTGACGATGGTGGGCGGTTGATTGTCGATACTGATGGTGTGGCTGGTGGTTTCCACCACTGTGCTGGGCGCATCGGTGTCGTGCTCCACAACGTTGGTGTACTCGGCGACTTCTGTGGGATCGTCCACCGTCACCTGGTAGGTGATGACCACGGGATCCGTAGGCGCCACGTACCAGTCAAAACAGATGGCCATACCGTCCTCTAGCGTCTGGAGCGCCGCATCATCGTAAGCGTATTTGACGCCAGCCGTCCCCAGTGCGTTCTCGATGCCGATGGTGCCGATTGTAATCGGCGTGGTGAGGCTGATGTTGTCGTAGGCGAAGATGATGTCAGGATCGCCTATGGCTGCATCAGGTGTACGCCAGACGAAGAGCTCGAAGTCGAGCGTTTCGCCTGGTTCGCCATACGCCTGCACGTCATCGTATTCGATAACCGCGCCACCGGCAGCGCCTGTGCCACCGAGGGTCACCAGACTTACGCCACGATTGGTCGGGCCATCGTAAACGACTTCCCAGTCATTCCAGAACACTGCCAGCAAGTTGTTGGGATCAGCGGCGTTTGGAATGTCCTGGTTGACCCAAGGTGTTGTACCCGGCGTGGAGTCGAAGAAAGCCATCCCATCGTCGGTGAAACCGATGCCGGTGTATTGATTGTCCCAGAAGGTGAAGGGGGCGCCGCTACTGAAGGCGGTGAACCAGAGCGAATCACCGTTGATAGCACTGTTGGCAGCGAGGCCGTAGGGAAACAGGTCGACGTATGCACCACTGTTGGCGAGAGGCATCGCGCAATCGAGATTATCTTCACTGATGCTCATGAGGTACTGGCCGGGGGCGGGGATATTCATCAGGCCTTCCCAGGTCAGCGTGTCACCTGTGACATTGACCACACCCGCAGTCGCGGTGGCCGAACTGGCTACATAGGTCAGCCCCGTGGGGATAGTGTCGGTGAGAGACAGTGTGTAGTCTGCACTGGAGATGTTGGGTTGGACGGTGAGTTGGTAGGTGATGGTGATGTCATCGCCAACTTTGACCGCGGTTGCATCTTTCACCACGTCGTCTTCCCAGCGAATGACGTCCACCGGAATGGTGCCGATATTGCCCGCCTTACTCGGCTCGGAGCCGAGGGAGAAAGCGCCATACCAGCGGTCACCCGCGACCATCTCCGGAGTGTCCCAGAAGAGTTGCAGGTCGAAGGGTTCCATCTCGGCGACGCTGGCGGGGCCCTCGATCTCCATATTACCCGCGTCGGTGCCCGGAACCACGCCCAGAGCCAGAGTGATATCATCGGGCTGGTTGGCCGAGCCTTGCCAGTTCTGCACGATGATGAGATAGTCACCAGCATCGGGGTCAGTGATGTCGCAATACTCGGCCCACGTGCTGGTGGCGCTCTTGCAAACTTCTGTGTATCCCGCACCCGTATCATAGAGCACAAAGAGGTCGACGTCGGGTGCTTCGGAGGCCGTGATCTCGGCCACCAGGCGCTTAGCTCCAGCAGGCACCGCAGCGAGGGTGTAGTAGACCTGGTCTAGATCGTCGTAGGCATCGCCATTGGTGGGATCTTGGCTGAGGGAGATGTCGTGGAGATCGGCTTGCACCAGGCCAAAGGTCTCGACGGTCATGGTGAGGATCTCGATGGCTTGCACTTCCTCGATCATTTGCGCGCCAGCGTTGCGGTGCGTGTTGATTGTGACCAGATCGGGCAGCACACCCGAGGTGGGCGACACCGCTACCGGGAGGTGTTGCTTGGGCAGATCAGGATCATTGGCTGTCAGAATGACCGTGCCAAAAAGCCATACGCCATCGTCTTCCTCACTTACGTCGGCAGTGAACTCGACAGCCTGCGTCGCACCGGCCGCCACGGTGAACACCGCGGGGTTGGCAACCATGGCAACGTCACCGGTGATAGATACGGTCCAGGTGATGGCTTCGCCAGTTGTGTTTCTGAAGGTGCGTTCCCAGGAACATCCCTGCAGACAAGACGCGTTCGCCAGGCTGGCGAGGTTGAGCGTGGTGGGATCACCAGCCGCTCCTGGATCAGCGGCCTCGAAGTTGGCCGTGGTTTCGTCGAGCACCAGGCCTGCCAGCGCTGTGCCGGTCAGGTCGAGCCGGCCCGCGCCCACGTCGAAGGGGTCGGCCGGGGTTGTGCCATCGTCCTTGAACAGGTCTTGTGTCCAGCTCGTCATCATCAGCGCCGATTGGACTTCAGCCGGGGTCCAGGCAGGATAGAGCGCACGTATCAGCGCTGCTGCGCCAGCGACATGCGGGCTGGCCATTGAGGTACCGCTCATCAGGCCGAAGGAGTCGGCATCGCCGGCGTAAGCTGCCAGGATATTCGAGCCAGGGGCCATGATGTCGGGCTTGATGAAATTGGCGTTAACGTTCGGCCCGCGCGAGCTGCCGGCGGCGAGGATGCCACCCAGGTCGTCAGCGTGAATGATAGGAGAGGCGGTGATGGTCGCCGTGTAGACGTTCGTATCGCTATCGACCAGCCATGCGCGCAGAAGTTCGCCATTGTCATACGTGACGTGAGTGCCAGGCATACCCAGATCAGTGGCAAAGGTTTGCGCGCCTGTAGCAAGCGTATTGGCAATGATGACGCCGCCGGCGCCCGCTGCCAAAACGTGCGCGGCCTTGTCGACCAGATAGTAGGTGCCGCGATCGCAGACGACAATTTCACCGTCCCAAGTGCCGGGGGCGAAGGGGTTGGTGGGAGTCTCTTGTGGACCGCTGCCACACAGGGCATTGCCGTAATCGGCTGCGTAGACGATCCGTTCTGTATACTCGCCGGAGACACCGGTTCCGGGGATGTTTGCGGGCGGCGTGCCGCCTTGCATATCGGCCACCCCATTTGCTGCAAAGCCGCGGTTGTGCGTGCCGTTGGCAACCGTTGTGAGCCAGGGCGCATTGCCCGGCGAACCGGCGGTGCCGGGGTCAGGCCCGTCGTTGCCGGCTGAGGTGGCGACGAAGACGCCCGCATCGCGCGCATTCAAATAAGCCTCTGAGTCGGGGTCTTCCCACGGGCTTGTTGGCCCACCGCCGATCGAGTAGTTGATTACGTCCACGCCGTCGAGGACCGCGTCTTCGATCGCGGCTTGAATGGATGTTAACTGGCAGCCGTTGCCTGTACAGACATCGTAAGCGATGATATTGGCGTGCGGCGCCATACCGGACATTTGCGTAAATACCAATCCGGCACCGATGGTAGGCGTATCTAGGACATTGCCCGCAGTAGTGCTGGCGGTGTGGCTACCGTGAGAGTTGTCGTCCTCAGGGTTGTTGCCGGAATCGGGATAGCTGTAGACGCCGATCAGTTTGTCGTTACAGACCAGGGCGGAATTGTAGTTGGGATGCGCAGGATTGCACCAGCCGGTGTAAGTGCCGGCGCCCAGTGGATTGGTGTGGTCGTAACCGTCGTCACCGACGTCGGCGAAGGAAGGGTGATCCATGTTGATACCGGTATCGATGATACCAACGACGATGCCCTCGCCCATCGTGCCGGCTAACCCGCCGGTATTTGTGCCGTCCCAAATGCCCACGGCATTGAGATACTCGGGCGAGGTGTCGGTCTGGATGTAGCGCTCGAAGTTGCGGATCACACGCCGAACGCCGGGCATTTGGGCTACTTGCGCAGCCTCTTCCGGGGTAAGCTCTACGGCCACACCGTTGTAGGCTACTTCATAGGCGTACAGCACCTTGACATCGTGGTCAACCTTCTGCTGTACCTGCTGCAAGAATGTATCGCGCTCTTCGGCCAGATAAGCGCGATAGGCGCGGCTGGCAGCGCTATTGACATTCAGTTTCTTGGCCCCGGTTGCAATGGGGCTGGTTGCCATCAAGCCAGATACTTCGCCCCGGTAGCTTGCCAGAGGTGCGGCTTCTAGCTGGATGATGTAGGTTGCCGGACCAGTAGCGCCCTTGACCTCGTACATGACCTCACCTTTGCCAGTTGTGCGTTGAACTTCGATGATGTCATCCGCGCTGACCGGTTGTAGGTCTGGGCCGGCAGGTTGAGCGGCAACATGCGGTTGAAGCACGAATAGCCCCAATAGCATGGCCACTATAATTAGAACGTTGAAAAATCGTTGTGTTTTAAGCATCTTGACTCCTTTCAATTTGGCGAACTAAGTGAAACTTCACTGACACTGACTAAAATCTTCCGTTGGTTGAAGTGCCTCTCAGCGCTTTTCTGCTCGCACATCACCTCCTTTCATATTATGAAGCTGCAAATTAGAGTTTGGTATTTGGACAAAGGGGGGAAGGATTCCATCTTCTCCTTATTGTGTTTGTCACAGGTGTGGGTAAACACATCGATGTCTCTAGGCTCGAGCAATTGCTGTGAGACATCTTGCCGACTCTATCAGTTAGAAACTCCTTTTTCCCTTGTCTACAATAACGATTTTACACGGTTCACATAAATTGACAACCTTTAGGAGGATAAACTCTTGCTCTCTATGGTGCGCATTGATTTGACTTTTGCCCTCTTGCTATCATCATTACGTTCTATGGTATGCCAAAAAACGAATCAGGCAAGCGAAAGTGCGGATGTACAGCAGAGTGTTTTGCACAGGGGTGTACATTGTGCGGTTGATTCTATCGTTGAGTATGACGTAATTCTTACTTTTGGAATGTGATTCGACATGAGAAGCCAAGGCTTATTGTGAAGAAAAGGGGGAGATCGTTTACTCGACCTCCCCCTTGTTTGGTCGTGGGGGATTTAAACTACTGGGCGAAGTTACGCATCACCAGCGGCAGGTAGATATAGCGATAGAACCGTGTGGTGGCGGTGTCGGAGCCTACGGGCGGCAGAATGACTGTGCCATCCATAGGGGCGACATACGCGGTGTTGTCGATCTTGCCCTCGGCTATCACGGGGGTCATCGATTCAGGATCTGGCAGTTTGGCGGTGAAGGTCAAGGTTACAGGGCTTCCGGCCTCGAGATTGCCAGTCCACGTGACAACATCGCCAACCGCAAGTGCTCCGGCGTGTTGTCCCACCCAGTTGTTGAATGACAGGAATATGGGCAACGTATCTGTCATGAATGCTGGGACCGTCCCAGTGTCGTTTAACAATATGATGGTGTAGGTGAGCAAACCAGTGTAATCGGGTTTGATCACCAGTGGTTCCACGGTCTTGCTGATGGTCACCGCGTTGGGTGCGGAAGGCGCCGCGAGGACCGATGCCGCGACCAAAAGGCACAAGGCTGCGGCTATGGCTACAACGGTCAATGTTCTCTGTGAGGTTTTCATGCTTCACTCCCTCCTTTTACTTGTGAATAGTATCGTTACCGGTCTGTGTTGATATGTATGGTTTCTCTCCCGCTTAAGCTATACATTTTATAGTTATACCCCCCTTACTTTGTCGGTTAAAAGGACTCACTCACTATACCATAAACTGATTTTACACTGTTCACGGAAATTCGCAATATGTAATCAAAGTTTGAGATGGAGCCTGGCATGTGCGGAGATGTGAGAATGCGCGTAGGGCGCTTTGAGATTAGGGTGTTTTGTGCGGTTGATTTTGTCGTTAAATGTGACACAATTCAAATGATCGAAGTTTTTTGTTTTTCAGGATGGCGAAGATGCGTCTCACGGGTAAAATTACGTTAGTCACAGTGGGGAAACTGCACAGTGCGTATTGGCGTGATGCGCAGCAGGAGTACCTCGCGCGGTTGCGCCGCTACACAGACGTGACATTGATCGAAGTGAAAGACGTCGTGGGGCGGGGGACGCCGGATGCCGTGGCGATGCAGCGCGAGGGAGAAGCGTTGCTCGCCGCCGCCAAAGATGCGCGGCGTCTGATCGCATTGACCGCGACCGGCAGGCAAATGGACAGCCCTGGTCTGGCTGATTTTCTACGCAAGCAGATCGAGGTATACGGTAGCCTGGCTTTTCTGATTGGCGGACCGGTAGGACTGTCGCCTGAAGTTCTCGCGGCTTGCGATGACACACTGTCCTTGTCGCCACTCACGTTTCCGCACGAGTTGGCTCGCGTTGTTCTGCTAGAGCAGTTGTATCGTGCGGCGACGATCATCGGCGGGGAGAAGTATCACAAATAAAAAACCGGGGGTTCCTGACCCCCGGTTTTTCAGTGTCTTACTCTGTCTTTACGGTAATCTTTTGGCGGCACTGCCCTTCACTGGCTTTTGGGAGGACGATACTCAGAACGCCGTTCTTGAATTTGGCATCAACGGCCTCGGTCTTGACCTCGCAGGGAATCGGGATCGCGCGCTTGAAAGAGCCATACGAGCGTTCCATGCGATAGAAGTTCTTGCCCTTGTCCTCTTTCTCCTGCCGCTTCTCACCGCTGATGGTCAGCGTGTCGTGGGAGAGGCTCACGTCGATGTCCTTCTCGTCCAGTCCGGGTAGCTCCACCGAGACCTTGATCTCCTTCTCTCCATCGACAATGTCGACTTGCGGGCTGAAGGCGCTCCAGGGGGTGTCCCAGAAGTCGGATGAAGCCAGCCCGAATCCGCCAAAGAAGTCGTCGAACATCCGGTTCGTATCTCGTTCAAAGAGTGTCAGCGGATTTTCTTCCTCCCGATTGACTGCTATATCCCCACGTCTGTGTGTGGTGTGCTCCTTACGCCGCCATGGCATCAGATTTGTGATTGACATAGTCCACCTCCTCTGATAGTCTGATAGTCGGTAGTCGTTTGGCAGATAGTCCAATTGTTAGATTTACATCTATTGTGATTAGCAGGATTCATAGGTTTTCGCATCCTGTGAATCCTGCTAATCCTGTCAAAAGGCTGTTAACCTGCCGACACCGCGATCTTGCGCATCGAGGGCTCGGCCTTCGGCAAGTGCAGGCGCAAGACGCCATCCTTGACCGTCGCTTCGATCTTGTTGCGATCAACTTTGTTGGACATGGTGAAGCTGCGCTCGTAATCGCCCACGCGATACTCGCCGTACGCCAGCCCGTACCCTTCGGGATAAGCAGTCTCGACGTAGCCGTTGATGGTGAGTACATCGTTTTCCAGGGTAATGTCGAGCGAGGTCTCATCCACGCCGGGCATATCCGTCACCAGGACGATCGCTTCGTTGGTTTCGTAGATGTCGGTGCGGGGCACGAAGGCCAACCGCGAGCGGGTGCGTTCGGCGCCGGTCTCGGCGATCTCCTGCTTTTCCGTTTCCTGAATGTTGAGTTCTTTATCGTTAGCCATAAGTAGCCTCCTTATGTCTCGTTGTGTTGAATAGCCCTACGCAGCCTTGACCACGATCTTCCGCGGTTTGTCGGCTTCGGCGCGCGGCAGAGTGATCTGTAGCACGCCTTTTTCATACGTCGCTTCCACGTTGTTGGCTTCCACGTTGAACGGCAACTGGAAAGAGCGGGTGAATTTGCCGTAGCCGCGTTCGCGGCGGTGATAGACGTCGCCTTCTGCGAGTTCCAGCGGGGTGCGCTCGCCGCTGAGGGTAAGCGTGTTCTCCACCACGGCGATGTCCAGCTTTTCGGGATCGATGCCGGGCAGTTCTGCAGTGACGACTACGCCATCTTCATTCGTCCAGACGTTCATCGCCGGATAGCCGGGTGATACCCGCGAGCCTGTCGCCGCCGGGTAGGTGCTGAACAGCCGGTTCATCTCGCGTCGCAGGCGCTCCATCTCGCTCCAGGGTGTCGTTTGTCCCCAAAATGATCTTCCTAACATAGTCTGCCTCCTTATCATCAGATATATGTTCCTGTTTGTTTCCCCTCACCTTCAGGGGGCTTATCGGATTGCTTCCTTTCCGATACATCCACACTATAGCAAACGAACATTAGAAGAGAATAAACGCAACATTAAAGGGGCATTAGAAAATGTTTAGAAAATCATTAGCGGATGTCTACTCGAAGAGGTTTTCCGGCTTGCACGGGTGCCGCTTGACGTAGATCGGGCTGCGCAGCCGCTTTTGTGGCTGACCGTCGCCCGCCACCATCCAACACAGCCTCCAACATCGGCAGGAATTGCGAGACGCGCCTGAGTCGGATCACGAAATCCCACAGCGGCTCGAACTTCTTCCACCCGGCTGTGTACGCCAGGTGTTGCAGCCTGGCAATCATCCCCTGTCTCGCCGCGACGGACTTGAAAATCGCGCCCCAACGGTAGAAGTCGCGGTAGGCGCGCCAATAGCCGGCTTCCAACGTCTCCGCCGTCATCCGCGCTGGCGTGAAAACGGCGTGCCGGGTGTCGTACACATCCCAGTTGGCGGTGGTGATGCGTCCTTCCGCCGCGAGCCGCCCGTGGAGCGCCGTGCCGGGATATGGCGTGAGGATGTGGAACGTCGCCGTCTCGATCCCTTGCTCGACGGCCCACGCCACCGTGCGGTCGAACACCGTGTCATCGTCTTCGTCCATTCCGAAGACGAAGCTGCCGTTGACCATCACGCCCAGGTCGTGCAAGCGGCGGATGGCGGCGTTGTAATCGCGGTGCAGGTTGTGGGTTTTGTGCTGCGCCTGCAAGTTCTTGACGTCCAATGTTTCAAAGCCGATGAACAGACTTCGCAATCCACACGCGACTGCCTGTTCGAGCAAGCCCGGTTTTAACACGGCTTCGACCGTTCCGGCAGCCTGCCACAAACGGCCCATGCCCTTCATCCCGGCGAACAAGTCCCGCGCAAAACGGACATCTCCGAATAGATGGTCGTCCAGGAAATAGAGATGCCGTCCCGGCAGCGCTTCGATTTCGGCCAGCGCCACGTCGACCGTCTGCGTGTAGAACGATTTCCCGTTGGTGAAGAAGGCGTCTTTGTAACAGAAATCGCAGTGGTGCGGGCAGCCCCGCGAGACGACGATGGAGTTGGGGACCAGGTAGAGGTGGCGCTTGATCAGATCGCGGCGCACGGGCGGCATACCGTGCAGCGTGCGTTTCTTGGAACGGTACACTTTGCCCGGATGCCCGGCCCGGAAATCGGCCAGGAACGCGGGCCACGTATCCTCGCCCGGACCGAGGAAGATAGTGTCCGCGTGGCGGGCGGCTTCCTCCGGCAGCGAGGTCACGTGCAGTCCGCCCAGGGCAACGTGAACGCCCTTTCGCCGGTAGCGATCGGCCACTTCGTAGGCCCGGTGCGCCGAGGTGATGTACACCTGGATCACTACCAAATCGGGTTCGTCGTCCAGGTCGAGGGTTTCTACGTGTTCATCCTGGATGACAACCGCATCGGCCAGATCAAGATAGCCCGCCAGCGTCGCCAATCCCAGCGGCGGAAAAAGCGAGTATTTGATCGGCCGCCAGTACGGGCTGACGGCTTCTGTCAATGCCGGTAGAATCATTTTGACGTTCATCGCGCTCCTTTGCAAAGAAATCACGAATTCGCGTATCTTCTCAAAATCTAGGGGGTGGGGGTTGGGGGCGGGCTGCTCCCGCTTCCAAACCCCCACTTCTCCCCCTTTTATTGTGATGATACGAGTTTGCACGAATCTACACGAGTGAGAAATCAGTGTGGATTCGTGGTGATACTTTTACTCAGCTTATCCATAATGCAGAGCTTTGTCGATGACGCGAGATCGCGAATTTTTGCACACGTGTGCTTGACAAAGATGCCACTCTTTGCTAAGTTGAGGGGGCGTGGAGGTGTCTTATGCTTACGTTGTTGTTAGTCGAAGATAACGCCGCACTGCGGCGCGCGCTGACGGTCGGCTTGGAGGCGACCGGCGCCGTGACGGTCGTGGGAAGCGTCGATAGCGGCGAGGCGGCGGTCGAAACACTGCTGTCCGCCGCTGCGCCCCCCGACGTGATCCTGATGGACGTCGCCCTCGCCGGGCGTATGCACGGGATTGAAGCCGCTGTCGCCATCCGCCGGGAATATCCGCGTATGCCGGTGGTCTTCTACTCCATCCAGGACGACGACGCCTACTACCGCGATTTTCTGCGCTCCGGCATCCTCAGCCACTACGCCTACGTGCGCAAGAGCAATTACCTGCTGCCGCAGAGCATCGCGCCGCTGCTGCGCGACGCCGTCGCCGGGCGCAGCTTCATCGACCCGGAGATCGAGGCGCGCGTCCAGGAGGTGCGTCACAAAGACGCCTACGATCCGCTGGCGCTGCTCGAACCCAACGAGCAGGCCGTCGTCGCGCTGCTGGCGCAGGGGATGACCAACGAGCAGATCGCCGCGCGTCTAGGATTGCGTGATGGGCGCGCCGTCAGCCGCACAAACGGCCAGGTCTACGCCGCCTGGCGCCTCAACGACACTCCCGCCGACGAGAAAACAGCCCGCGCGCGGGCCACCCTCATCTATCATCGCCGCCAGCTCATTCTGTGGGATGACGACGGCACCCCCAGAGTCGCCAATCCCAAGGGTGAATGGATGCCGTTGGAGGGTGTATGACCATAACTGTCTATGCGCTGCTTGTTGTACTGTTCCTCCTGATGCTCTGGCTGGCTGCGCGTTTTTGGCGAATCCCCCAGGTCAATCCTCGCGCGCACTGGCACGGCGTGGCAGCCTTGTCAGGTTTTCTGGTGTTGGATTGGCTGTTCCTGGCGCTACTACCGCGCCTTGGGCTTTCGTTTGGTCCGGTCGTGCCGCCTCTTGTGGCGCTGGCGTTCCTGCGCTGGCTGATTGTACTCCTGTTGGCACTCCCGTGGCGTCGATTGCGTGCCCCGACCTCCAAGTCTGTCAGTGTGGCATTGACCGTGATGTGGGCGCTCAACATAACATTGTCCCTGTGTTTTTTCGAGGGACTGTACATCGAACCCTTTCGCTTGACGGTAACAGAACTCGCTGTGGATGGCCCGGCCATCCTGCCTGACAGGCCATTGCGCATCGTGCAGCTTTCCGATTTGCACGTCGAACGCACCACCCGGCGCGAGCGCGACATACTGGCCAAAGTCGCCGCTCTGCACCCCGATCTCATCGTCCTCACCGGCGATTACCTGAACCTTTCGTATCTCAGTGACCCGACGGCTTTGGCCGACGCGCGGGACTTCCTCGCGCAGCTTCACGCGCCCTACGGCGTCTATGCCGTGACCGATTCTGGCGTGGATCCGGCGGAATCGATGCGCGTAATCTTCGCCGGGCAGCCGATCACCGTGTTGTACGACGAGACCGTGTGTTTGCCCTTCGATGGCGCGGATTTGTGTCTTACCGGCATCCAATCGCACCGGAACGCGTTCCAACGCGACCTCGCCGTCCTCGAATCGTTGTCGGCGCAGACGCCGCCCGATGCATACAACCTGCTGTTGTATCACCCCCCCGATCTTGCCGAGTCCCTCTCTGGAACCGGCATCGATCTCTACCTGGCCGGCCATACGCACGGCGGACAGATTCGCCTGCCCTTCTACGGCGCGCTCGTCACCTTCTCAGCCCACGGCAAGAAGTACGAGATGGGGCGCTACATGCTGGGTGAAACGACCCTCTACGTGAGCCGCGGCCTGGGGATGGAGGGCAGCGGCGCGCCGCGCGCGCGCTTTCTTTGCCCGCCGGAGATCGTCGTCGTCGACGTTGGCGGAGGAAACGGGGAATGACGGGTAATTTTCTCCTCGACTGGGTGATGATGGCGGTTTCGCTGTTCAACACCATGTTGATGACGTGGTTGGGACTTGCGCTGCTGCTCAATGCCGAATGCCGCCGCTGGGGCGTCTGGATGGCCGGGGGCGGATTGCTGCTCGGCGGCGCTTTCTTCGTCAGCCACTCGGCGATCCTGGGATACGATATGGCGACGCTGGGGCCGGGGCTGGACTTCTGGTGGCGCATCGGTTGGATTCCCGTCATCCTGCTGCCGTGGGCTTGGTACGGCGTGATCCTGTGGTATACCGGCTTCTGGGACGACCAGCGGACGGCGCTACATCGCCGTCATCGCTTATGGTCGTGGGTGACGTCTGCGTTGAGCGTGGGCTTTCTGGGACTGATGACCTTTGCCAACCCGTTGCCTTCTTTCTGGCAGATCATCCAGGGCGATCTATCCGCCCGCCCGACAGTGGGCAACGTCGCGGTTGTCGTGCTGGCCTATCCGATCTACATCGTCCTCTGTATCCTGCTATCTGTGGACGCGCTGCGTCACCCGGCGCCTTCCGTGCGCGTGATGGGCGATGCGGCGCGACGGCGCGCGCGTCCCTGGCTGATGGGCGCTTCGGGTGTGTTGCTGCTTGTCAGCTTGTTGGTGGCGTCGGCCATGGCGTGGATCGCCTCGACCTTCCACGACGCTTCCTATTCGCTGGGCGCGTTGCGCGATGTACAAATGTTGGTTCTGATCATCGCCGGATTTGACCTCACCATTGCCGCGTTGATCGGCCTGTCCGTGCTGTTGTTGGGACAGGCTATCGTTTCTTACGAAGTCTTCACCGGTCGGACGCTGCCCCGGCGCGGACTTTTCCGGCACTGGCGCAGCGCCGTCATCTTAGCCGTTGGGTACGGCGCGCTGGTGAGTGCCAGCTTCACACTCAAACAGCGTCCCATCTATAGCATGCTGCTCACCACACTCTTGATCGTGACCTTCTACGCGCTCTTCAGTTGGCGCTCGTACCTCGAGCGCGACCGCGTGATGGACTACCTGCGCCCTTTCGTCGCCAGCCAGCGCCTGTACGATCATATGCTTGCCCCTTCCGCGCCGGATGACACCGATATGCAGACGCCTTTTTACGCGCTGTGTCGCGATGTGCTTGAGACGCGCGTGGCTTACCTGATCGCCTTGGGGCCGCTGGCGCCATTCATCGGGTCGCCTTTGGTGTATCCGGCGGGCGAATCACCGGCATTTTCATCGCTCACCGATCTCATAGCGCGGTTCGATTCGCCAAAGGCATTGGGGATACCGGTTTCGCCGGCGGAGTACGGTGGTGCGATATGGGCCACCCCTCTATGGAGCGAACGTGGCCTGATCGGCGTGCTGCTGTTGGGCGAAAAACGGACCGGCGGACTCTACACGCAGGAAGAAATCGAAATCGCACGCGCCAGCGGGGAGCGTTTGATCGACACATACGCGGGCGCGGAAATGGCCCGGCGGCTGATGGCCTTGCAACGCGAGCGGTTGGTCGAAAGCCAGGTGCTCGACCGGCAGACGCGCCGCGTGTTACACGACGACGTCCTACCCAACGTCCACGCGGCGATGTTGGCGCTCAGCGCCGACGCCGCGCACGCCGACACCGTGGAACTCCTGGCCGACACGCATCATCAGATTGCGGACTTGCTGCGCGACTTGCGACCGGCGCCCACTGCATCGGAAGTGGCGCGTCTGGGGCTGGTGGGGGCGCTGCGCCAGCTCGTCGACGATGTGCTCGGAAATGCCTTCGATCACGTCGCGTGGCACGTCGCGCCCGAAACGGAGGCGTGGACACGCGGGTTGCCCATCCTCACCGCCGAAGTGCTCTTCTACGCGGCGCGGGAAGCCATCCGCAACGCCGCGCGTCACGGGCACGCTGCAGAAGCAGCACAACCGCTGGGCCTGGACATCATACTGCGGGACGACCGGGGCGATCTGGTCATCATCATCGAGGACAGCGGCCCCGGATTGGATGCCGCGCACATCTCCGACGCGGGCAGCGGGCAGGGGATAGCGTTACACAGCACGATGATGGCGGTTATCGGCGGCGCATTGACGGTCGAGAGCACCCCGAACGCCTATACCCGCGTCACGTTGACGTTGCCGCGCCGTATGGCAGGCTACGGTTCCCACCCCGGATTGATACGCATCACGTCAAGGTCACGCACGCTGACGTAAGGGACGAATCCCGCGGCGAGAGATTGGGTGTAGGCCAGGTCGATGTTCGTCTGTATGTTGGCATAGTCGATGGTGAGGACCAGTTTGCCTGCGGCGTGGATTGCGGCAGCATTTTGCCGGTTCGTGTAACACCATCCCATCGTGCAGGCTTGGTCTGTCGCCAGCATATACAATTCTTCGATCCCCAAGCCGTCAATCGCTGCCAGGTAGCCAGGGTAGGTGTGCAGTTCGGGGGAGTTTTGTGGGACAACCTTGAAGTTGGGATTCTGGCTTTTGGCATACGCCGAGATTTGAACGATCAGGTCTACCATCTTCTGCGCCAGATCGTCGCGGTCGGTACCGGCGGCGTCAGCAGGAATCTCCTCGTAGGTGACGATCATGTCGAGATACGCGCCATCGAATCCGGCCGCCAGCGCCTGATCGACGCGGCCCTTAACCACAATCGTCCACCAGCGTGGATCCCAATACTTGACGTATTGCTCGTCAGGCCATCCACCCACCGGGCCGAGCTTGAGGTCTTCGGGCACATCTGGCCATTCAGGCCGGTAGTTCTCAATCGCGCCGATTTCGAAATAGGCCAGCACGACTTTCCCTGTCGTTCTGACGGCCTGAATCTCGTTGAGAGTGAAGTAATCGTCTGTTCCATCGCGGGCGAGATCAATGACGGCCAGATCGAAGTTCGAGCCGGCGATTTGCGCGAGTTGTCCGTTGGGATAGCCGCTTAACTGGTAGACCCAGTTTTCCACGCTATTCCAGGGATGGGTAGGCGGAGGCGTGGGAGCAGGTGATGGAGGCCTTGGTGTGGGAGGTGGGACTTGTGCTGCGGTACAACGATTTAGAATCAAGGGTAAGAAGATGAAGCTATTGGGGGCCGTATCTGTAAATGCTTGTATGGGAACCTGCGCGGAAGCGTTGACCGGGTTGTTGCGCATTGATCCAATACAACACGCGCCAAGGGCCAAAACATTGAGGGCCCATGACATTCTCTTCATATATCCCTCCTAAAGTGCTTTCTATAGCTTTCTTACCAAAATACAACTACAACTGCCATTATAGTTTTAATCTGACTTGTGTCAATAGGTCTAAGGTTATCTGTCAAGGAAACGTGGGGTAATCGTCAGAGAAGGGTAATGCAACGAGGGGATAAAATTGAGAAAGTGTGTTGTGGGACGCATGTAGTGCGTCCCACAACACACGAAATAGCTTTACTCGCCGATGGTTAGCAACCGCCCGTCACTGCGCCCGAAGACCTCCGGGAAGTAGAACTCCTTGGCGACGGTGGGCAGCACGTGATAGTCGCCGGGCAGGGTGGCGCGGAAGGTGTAGCTGTACTCGTAGGTACCCGCGGGTAGCGTGTCGGCGAAGAGCACGACTTTCTCGTCGCGCAGCTCGCTGCGGCTGTACCAGCGCCACCACCACCACCAACGCGAGCCTTCGCGCCGCAGGGAAGGCGGCGTCGCCAGCAGGCTGGTCGTCGCCAGGCCGGTGTCGATGGCCTCGCCGCCCGCCGGGAGCGGGTCTTCGACCACCACGTAGTAGCGGTCGTGCGGTGTGATGATCGTCAGGTCCACGCGGACTACGTCGCCCAGCTTCACCTCGCGCACGTCAGGACATTCGAGAGGTGATTTGCCATTTGCGATTTGCTCATTCGCGCACGCCGCCAACGTGTACCTGCGCTGTACGATGATACCGCGGTCGGCAGGTTCCACGTTCTCCACCGGCTGGTAGACTTCGAGATGCGCCGTGTAGTAGAGCCGGCCGTTGCCGTCGCTGCGGGCGACGGTGAGCGCGTTGGTCATCCCGGCGATGAGATCGGCGACAGGGATGACGGTGCGGCTGCTTTCGCGGATCGTATCACGGGTGGCGACGCCCTGCGCCTGCTCCTGGTCGTTGAGGAAGAAGGCGTAGTCGTAGTTGGCGTCGAGTTCGCCCGTCTCTACCATCCAGTCGGTGAGCGCGATAAGCGCCCAGGCTGTCTCTTGCGTGGTCTCCCAGATACCGGCGCGCCGCGCGACCATCAGCCAGCGCACGACGTTGGGCAGCAGTTCGTTCTGCGGGTCGAGCTTCACCAGCGTGTCGAGTACGATGGCGGTGGAGCGGGTGTCGGTGTTCATCGCCCACCAATCGTAGTTGGCCTCCTCCCAGTGCGCGCCGGTGGCGCTGAGGATGGCGGCGTTGTTCAGGTCGGAGAGGAGCGTGGTGAGGCGGTTGTCCGTGCGATTGCGGAGCCAGAGCGCCTGCGCCAGATACGCACGGGCGTAATAGCTCAGTTTCTCGCGGTTCTCGTAGAGGTCGTCGAGCGTGTCTTGGGGCGCGGCGTTGCCTTCCGCCAGGACGTAGAGGAGCCACGCTTGATGGTTTGCATTGCGGAAATTCGGGTAGTCGCGCACCGCTTTGACTTGCCCTTGCAGGTAGGCGATGCCCTGGTTGAGCACGTCTTGTTTGACTGTGATGCCGCTCTGCTGTGTCTTGAGCAGCGCGAAGACGACATAGGCGCTCACGTAGGGATTGCTGATCTGTCGTTCGACGTTGTACCACCAGCCCCATCCACCGTCGGGGTGCTGTTGCAGGTACAGCTTGTTCAGGCCCTCGTCCACCAGACCGGGCAAACGCTCGGCAAGCTCCTGATTTTCGATCCCCAGTGATTGCAATGCGTGGTAAGTGAGGACGTTGGGCAGGAAACGGCTGATGGTCTGCTCGGTGCACTCGTACTCGTAGTGTTCGAGATAGCGCAGGCCGTCCTGCATCCCGGCGGCGAGGCTCGGATCGAGTTGTACGGTCAGTGTGCCGCGTCTCTCATCAAACTCCGGCGGCAGTGCGATGGCTTCGGTGCGCGAGCCACCCTCGATGAGCTGTCCCGCCGTCCCCACGATGTCGGGCGTGGTGTAGCGGAAGACGAGCAGCGAACCGTCCGGGCCGGTGCTGAGGCGCGGCTTGCTCGCGTCGGCGTATTCTCCAGAAACCGCGCTGAAGATGAGCTGCGCGTTGACGACATCCTGCACCGTCACCCACCACGTCACCTTGCGCTCGCTGCGCGCGGGGACGATGACGGTCTGGCGCGGCGGCGTCTCGGTATGCACGCCTACGCTCTCGGCGCTCAGGCTCACTTCGACGGTGAGGTCTTGCCCGGTGTTGTTGCTGACGTTGGCGGCGAGCTGCGCGCGGTCATCGACGACGAAGAAGCGCGGCGCGACGGGGCGCACCAGCAGCGGCTTCGTGGCGACGAGGTCGGTGAAGCCTTCGCCCACGCGCGTGTCGGCGGTGAGACCGACGGCGCGCAGCGTCCAGGTGGTGAGGTTGTCGGGCAGGGTGAGTGTGACGACGGCGCGGCCCTCGCGGTCGGTTGTGATGCGTGGATTCCAGTAGGCGGTGTCGGCAAATTCCTCACGGATCTCCACGCCTTCCGGCGGCGCGACGCTTTCGGCGTACTTCGCCGTTTCCATTTCTGCAACCATAGGCGCTGGGGTCGCCATCGCTGCGGGCATCGGGGCGGGCGGCGCTTCCATCGCTGAGTCCTCGGCCACCGCGTATGCTTCGCGTATCCCGCCGGCGGCCTGCGTCAGATGGAGATCCAAATCTTCGGCAATTTCCTCCAGATAGCGATTCACCGAAAGGCTGAGCACGCTGCCGGTGTTCACCTGCAGCATCCGGCGGGCGTAGAAGCCCTGCACGATGTCGCTGCTGCGCGGTCTCAGGCTGAGCACGGCCTTGTCGACCACGTCGAGCGAGAGTTCTACATTGCCGGCCGGCTCGCCGTTGGGCAGCGTCGCGCGGAGGGTGTAATCGACCGTCTCGCCGGGTTGCGCCTGTTCGATATTCGTTTCGAGTTGCACGTTCAAAGTGACAGGCTGCGCGTCGACGTCCAGCGGGAGCAGGCCCATTTTGAAGTCCGCCGGTTTGCCGTCTTGCCGCTTGTTGATCAGCACGACGGAGACGTAGATGTTGGGGATGTCCTCTTGGTTGATGGGAAGACGGTAGATGGTGCTGTTGCTCGTGAGCTGGATGACCTCGTAGCGCCGGACGCTCGCGCGCTCGACGCTGACCAGGGCCAGGTGCTCACCCTCGAAGGGCGAGGGGATGAGAATTTCGGCGGTCTCACCGACTTTGTACGCATTCTTGTCGCTGATGAGGGTGATGCGGTCGTTGTTCTCACGCCGCCAGGAGACGTGGTCCTTGCCGGAGACCCAGATGAAGATCGACGTGCGGATCCCCCCCTCAGTCCCCCCCATCGGGGGGGAGGCAGGTGTCGCGACGATGTGGTAGGAGCCGCCTTCCGCCGGGGTGAAGGTCGCCACGGCTTCGCCAAGGTTGTCGGTGGTGACGGTGGTCTCGCCTACCAACGTTTCTTTGGTCTCCCACGACCAGGAACCGCCGCCGAATTCGTTCTCGATGAAGGTGTTGATCCACTCGCGGCGGTAGAATTCGACCTTGATGGCCTTATCGGGCAGGCGTGCGCCTTCCCAGTCCACGGTGACGAGGTCGATGTCGCTCGGTTTCCCGGCTTCGCCCACATACTTTTGCGCGCTCAGGCCGATGTAGTACGGGCCGGGGTGGACGACGATGTTCGTGCGCCCGGAGATGGCCTGGTTGTCGGGACCGGTAGCGGTGGCTTCTAACATGATGCGTGAAGCGTGATACGTGAGGGCATCGCTAAGGGCAGCGCCGTCGATAGTGATTGCCAATTCGCCGTTGGCGTCGGTGGTGCCGGTGCCGCTGAGGATGGCTTCGCGGGCGGGCGGTTCGCGCCACCACCACCAGCAATCGAAGCAGGTGTAGGGATCATCCACGTCGCTGAAGCTGTAGCGCCCGCCCCACGGCGGCTGGAAGCGGTAAGTCTCGGCCATTACGTTCCACGTGATGTCGGTATTCGCCAGCGGGCCGCCGAAGAAATAGCGTGCGGCAATCGTCGCCGCCACGTCGTCGCCGCGTTGCACCTCGGCCTCGGTGGTCTCCACGACGATCTCGAACTCCGGCGCTCGATAGGCCGCCACCTGAAAGCTGGTGTAGCCTCCGTAATCGCCAAAGGAGACGTAAACCTGGTAATCGCCCAGGCTGGTGCCGTCCGCCAGGTCGAGCGTCCCATCGAACGTTCCCAGTTCACCGAGCGTGAGCTGCTCGTTGTAAATTTCCTCGTAGGCCGCATCGCGGATGGAAACCTGGACTTGCCGCACACCTGGAAGGTTGTAAGCGACATCGTTTTCGGCGCGCACTACGCCTTTGAATTGTACCGTTTGTCCGGGGCGGTAGATGGGGCGATCGGTGTAGACGTAGGTGCGGTAGTCCTGCGTGCTTTCCCCCTGTCCCACGCCGAAATCCCACGGGGTAACGCCGCGTCCCCAGCCTTCGGCGACGGCGGCGAAGGGTTCTTCGCTGTAGACGACGACGGCATTCCGGTACATTGGCAAGCTGCCACGTGCGATGCCGTTATTGTCGGTGACGGCGGTTCCCAGGCTGCCGCCGTCTTGTTGAAACAGGTTGAGGGACAGATTGGGGATCGCCTCGCCGCTGCGCAAATCCGTGGCCCAGATGAACGCTTCTTCCGGCGCGCTCTTCAGCGTGAGGTTGAGGTTCGATACCACCATAATGTGCCGCCGGTTGTAGTAGTACGAATATTCCTGGCTGACGTCCGGCGAATCGGTTTCCAGCAGATAGACGCCCGGTTCCAACGTCCCGCCCGGCGTTTCGGTCAGATCGACGACGGAGTAGCTTTGTTTATCCAGCGGACTTTCCAGATTCTGCCGCCACTCGCGCAGCAGTTGGTTGCCGGCGGGCAGTTGCTCTTCCCACTGCCAGCGCGAGGTAAACAGCGCATCCAACGGCAGCTTGTAGAGGCGCAGGTTCACCCGGCTCACGTTCACGTGGCCGATAACGATCTGCGCGGGCAGCGCGGCGTCATACGTGCCGGTCATATCCGGGACACGCAGGCGGTAATTCGGCGTCAGCGGCCCGGTGCGGAATTTGACGGTGCGCCCACGCGGGATGGTGTTGCCGTAGGGATCGGCAATGCCATCGTCGATCACGACGGTGTATTCGGTGGAAGGCTGCGCGCCAAACTGCAAGACGAACGTGTTGTTGTGGCGCGAGAAGTAGGTGTAGACCTGCGTTGGCGAGAACGGTGGCGTCATCGTCAGGTTGGGCATTACTGTGGCGGGATCGATGGGCGTGTTGAAGGTGATCTCGAAAGTAGTCTGTGGCGGCGCGTTGCGTTCCAGGTTTTCCGGGTTGGTGGAGACGATTTCGGGCAGGGGGACGGTGGTGAATTGCCAGGTGAACGCCTCTTTCATCCCCAGGCCGCCCGCTGCGGATGTAATGCCTGCATCCAGTTTTACGGTGTAGGCCGTGTTGAAGTCTAAGGCTCGTGTGGGCGTGAAGACGATGGTATTGCCGAGATCTGCGTAGGCGAATGTCCCGTTGACGTTACTGCCTGCTAATCCCCGCCCGCCGCTCAGGGTGAAAGCGCGCTCCAGGGACTTCAGATCCACCGGCTGATTGAACTGCACGGTGATGGCGGTCTTGATGTCCACCAGGGTTGTATTCTCGCGCGGTCGTACCCACACGACTTGTGGGGGGATGGTGGAGAAGTGCCATACGTAATCCTCCGCCAGCAGCGCGCCGGCGATGTCTTGCAGGCCGGCGCTGACCGTCGCGCGGTACGTCACGCCGCCCGCCAGTGGTTCTTCGGGCGTGAAGACGTAGATGGATGTGTTCAGCCACTCTCCGCTGCCCTTGATTTCAGGATCGAACGTCACGGGATTGGGCAGGTTTTCCATCTGCGCTAGCGTGGTGAGGGGCACGACGGGCCGGTTGAACATCACGGTGATGGTCGACTCGGTCTCCACGTCGACGGTGTCCGGGTCGGGGATCACCTGGGCGACTTCGAGATAGCCCGCCGTCGCAAAGCGGAAGGTGTACGGCTCGCGCAGCAGCTCGCCCGATTCGGCGCTGGCGTTCTGCGTGAGGATCACATCGAAGACGGTGTCGCGGGGTAGTGCCTCGGCCGGCTGGAAGCGCAGCGTGCGCGCGTCGGCCCACGAAAGCTCGCCCTTGACCGGTTTGTTCTCCCCCGCCAGTTGCAGCGCGAACGCGCCCGCTACGGCGGACTGGTTCATCGGCTTGTCGAACACAATCTCGATGGCGTCGTCGGGCTTGAGGCTTTCGCCGCGCTTGGGACTGCGCTGGATGATGATGGGCGAGAGCATGTCAGCCGGCACGGGCGTGTAGGGGACGACGGGTTTGGGCGGCAGCGGCGTCGCCGTGGGGCGTGGGGTGGCGGTGGCTGCCGGCTCAGGGGTGGGCGTCGTCCGCTGCGGGACGAGGCTGCACGCGAAGGCGGTGAGCAGCAAGAGACTTAACGGGATCAATAGCCAGGGTTTGCGATTCATTTTACTCCTCCAAAATAGTCTCGTAGTCGTTAATCTTGTCGTTGGAGCGGCAATTAGCGCAGAATTGCTCTATAACGCTATGCCCATTTTACTACATCGTAAATTAAGTTTCTTTAAACTTTTCGTTATTAGCGTGAACCTTAACATAGTGTGAATTGAGCTTGGCACGCGCCGCTTGGATGGAGAACTGCCAGGTGATCTTGACGCGCTTGGCAACGC
>Ga0209723_1000098_pt1 | contig 168581 bp, 114 predicted proteins | sample BiotimSIPDNA_2_FD_185750 | JGI IMG/M metagenome (GOLD analysis project Ga0209723, IMG submission 185750) | Anaerobic biogas reactor microbial communites from Washington, USA - Biogas_R2 time_0 SIP DNA (SPAdes) (version 2) | ecosystem: Engineered > Bioreactor > Anaerobic > Unclassified | place...
ACAAGTTGGAATCTTTCTTCAGCATCATATCCGATTAATCTTAATCTATTACCAGAAGTATCCTTATCTGTGCTGTCATTCTGCCATAGCTTCCTACGTCTTTCAGCTTCCCTTTTAAGTGATTTTGCATCATCATTGGTACAATCCCTGAAAACCATTGAAGTTACCCACAGCTCATCGATAATTATTTCTTCATTTTTTCGGTTTGAATCACCATAGTCTTCTGGTTTGCCGAGATAAAAATTCTTTTTGAAACCCAACAAGTGGTCATTATCCGGATGTGTTACGATAAACACATCAAGATGAACATTACTGTCTCTTTTTGTAAGTTCTGTAAGCAAATCTGCCTTTACATTAAATATTTTGCTTCCTGAATCTGTTTCTTCCCCTTCCCGGAGCTTGCAGTCGATAAGAATATTTGTTCCATCAGAAAGCTTTATGAGACTGGTATCTCCATTATCTACCGGATAAAATTTAATTTGATGTTTAAGCATTGTGATATTGTTTAAAATTTTAATTAAAACAGTCACCTTGTCATATTATGTAATCCACTCATTGACTGTTCATCACGGCAGAGTGATAAGAGTGCCGGGAAGTAGGCTTAAATTAAACATCCGAATTTTTTGTTTTTTTGAACTTAATTCGTAGGTTTGATTCTAAACCAAAAGGATAAAAAGGCAAGGGGGACAAACCCTTCCATCGGTGTGACTAACAACGATTTAAATCCTTACAGCCGATAGGTGCTTCCAACGCCTATCGGCATTGTTTTTATGTCGGTATATCTGTTTTTTTCTTTTTTATCTCCCTTCTTAACATTTTTACTATTTGACTACCTTCATGTTCTATCATTACCAAATCATAAATAACCTTCGCAGTTTTGTAATCAATATTAAGAGCATCAAACATATTTTTTGTATTAACATAAAAGTAATTACCTGCTCTTATTAATTTAAATGCACCTTCTTCTTGACCTTCATGTATTACTGCATAAAGATTATTGTCATTTTCATCTTCTGCGTTTTGAGCAAATTGAATAGATTTTCCGTCTCTAATATCAAGATATTCAATAGCATCACTTGAAAAACCAAGTTTGCCAGTTTTATGCACTGTTGCTTTCGCATTTCGTGCCGTGTCTTCCGCATTAATATATTTTAATTTCATCTTACAAAGATAATAATTTTCATTTATCTATCATATGTGCTCCCTTGCATTTTTTATTAACAAATTCTTTTTGAATGCTTGTTTAAAACTATCCCAAATTTTTCAATTAGTAATTAAGGCATATAATTGTGCAGGAAGCCATAGTATCTTAACATGATATTAATTAATCTATTAATTTAACAATGTTTCTTGCACTTTCTCAAAGTGCTACTAATTAGCCGAACAAATATTTGGCTCATTTAGAACTGCAATTGTAACAGCGTTTTTTGACATATAAAAGGCGACACACCTTCCATAAATGCCCGCTCAAGACAGGATTGTATTGCAGACATTGACTTTCACATCAAATATAGGTTGTCGCCTTTTTAAGATACTGGTCAGTTCAATGACCTTGAGGCGGTACTATCTTATTAATCTTCCTTAGCACGAGGAAATGTAGCGAGACAAGAGTACCGCTTCTTTTAATATCTTATCAGAGAGACGGTAAAATCATCCTTTAACAAAGAATTCAATTAATTTTGTTATAAATTTCGTTTAAATAATGTAGTATTAAGTTCCATCCATCTCTTATTAAAAGTCGGTGAATCAAGAAATTGAAATAAAAAATAAACTTGATGAAGGATTAACGTTCAAAATCTCACGATTTAAGGAGCAGATAAAAAGAACCAAACCTCATAAGCATGATGAATATTATGAACTGATTTTCCTAAGTGAGGGAGAAGGATTTCATTGTATCGAATCAGAAAAATATAAGGTCGATTTGCCTGATTTTTATTTTCTTAAACCAAGACAACTTCATTATTGGCAATTTACTTCAATTCCAAGAGGGTACGTTATTCTTATCAACGTAAGTGAATTTAATCCAGTCCGAGAGACAGATTTGTTGGAATTGTTGCAAAAATTCAGTGACATAAAACGACTTCGGCTTAAATCAGAGGAATATCCAGATTTTATATTAAACACAATACATAAAGAATTTACGGGTAATTCAAAATATTCCAAGGAAATCATTCATGGATTATTAAAAGCATTGTTGGGTAAATTATTACAATTAACTGATGATAAAGGTGATAATAATATTTTGCCACAGTCGATGTATGATAAATTCCAGTCAATTCTGATTACAGAATGCCCTCGTCTCCACAAAGTGCATGAATATGCAGATTTGCTAAATATTACACCACATGCATTGAATTCGATATGCAAAAAACAAACTAACAAAAGTGCAAGTGAAATCATTACATCACAGGTCATTCTTGAAGCGAAGAGATATATTTTGCATACAGACAATACGATTAACGAGATTGCTGATATCATGTGTTTTAGTGACCCTTCTAATTTTGTGAAGTTTTTTAAAAAACATGAGGGGATAACACCATTCCAGTTTAGGGAAAAAACATTCCAATAATACCATTTTATCACCTGTTATTACCATGCCAGTCAGGTTACTGATTCATACTTTTGCCTGAAAAGCATATAATATGGAATTATTAATCATTTGTCTGGTAGCATTTTTTACTGCAATCCTAACCTTCTTTTCAGGTTTTGGACTTGGAACAATTTTAATGCCAGTGTTTGCTATCTTCTTTCCAATAGATATCGCAATTGCACTAACAGGAGTTGTACATTTCTCAAATAATCTTTTTAAAATTTTTCTGGTTGGAAAAAACACAGACAAGACCGTACTAATCAGATTTGGGATACCTGCAATATTGGCATCTTTCGTAGGCGCATGGGTTCTTATCAGGATAACCGTTTTGCCATCAATTTTCAACTATCAATTGTTTGGTAATGAATATGATATTACACCAGTTAAACTAATCATCGCAATTTTTCTTATTGTGTTTTCCATTCTTGAGATTGCTCCCTCAGTCCAAAGAATTCAATTTGATAAAAACAAGTTACCAATAGGTGGAATTTTAAGCGGCTTTTTCGGTGGGTTAACAGGTATTCAGGGTGCAATAAGAAGCGCATTCCTTATAAAGAGCGGACTTACTAAAGAAGCATATATTGCAACAGGAGTTGTGATTGCATGTCTTGTTGACTTTACTCGTCTTTCAGTATATGCTTCCAGATTCACATCATCGAACCTGCATGATAACCTGACGTTGCTTATATCAGCCACAGTCGCTGCTATTGCAGGTGCTTATGTCGGGAGTAAACTATTAAAGAAAATCACTCTGCGATTCATCCAGATAATTGTTGCAGTGATGCTCATTATCATTTCATTAGCCTTGGGTTCAGGAATTATCTAATAACTACTATTATGAAAACATTTAGAAATACAATTACTGCCCTTTTGCATACTGCCGACAATCACAGGTCACTTATCCCACGTCTTATTGTAGGACTGGTATTTATTTCTGAGGGAATTCAGAAATTCCTGTTCCCTGAATTGGTAGGTGCGGGCAGGTTTGAGAAGATTGGTTTTTCAAATCCTGAATTCTTGGCACTGTTTGTCGCATCCTTCGAAATAATTAGCGGATTATTTGTTTTAATAGGATTCGTGATACGATTAACCTCAATTCCACTTCTGATTATAATGATTACTGCCATAATTTCAACCAAAATACCGATTCTGCTGAACAAAGGATTCTGGTCAATGGCTCATGAGTCCCGAACTGATTTTGCTATGTTTTTTTTGATTGTTTACCTGTTAATATTTGGAGCAGGTAAATGCTCCATTGACAAACTTGTTTCAAAATAAGAATCATTCAAAATAGATGCTTTCATACATAAATAAACGTTTGGACAGGTGGTATTTACCTGTTGCAATTAAGTATGTCTCTCTCTTGGCATACCTTGCATTGATTATTGCTGGATTAATGGCTTATTCGACAGATGCTGAATTTTTAAAGCACCTTCGAAATACAAACATTGGGAATTTAATTGTCTGGTCATACTGGTGGCCCGCTATAATATTGCTTGCAATTTTTTTTGGTCGTGTCTGGTGCATGGTCTGCCCTGTAGAAGTTATCACAACTTTTTTTGCAAAAATAGGCTTAAAACACAAGCGACCAGAATGGCTGCTCTCAGGTTGGGCGATAACAATTTTCTACATAATAATTCTTCTTGTTGGCATTCAGGGATTTTCAATACATCGCAATCCTTTTTTCATGTCAATATACTTATTAGTGATAGTGGGCGTCTCAATTTTAGTGGGCACTGTTTATGAAAAGAATACCTTTTGTCGTTATGTGTGCCCAGTAGGTTATCTATTAGGATTATACTCCCGACTTTCAATCATCGGCTGGCGTGTTAAAATTAAGAATGTCTGTGATACATGTAAGGATAAATCTTGTATCCATAAGAAGTATCAGTATAATTTAAACTTCAAGAGTTGCGGAGTCGACTTATATCCAGCCAATATCACAGATAATTCAGATTGTATTTTATGTGCTGGATGTCTGAAGACATGCTCCAAATTCCAGTCGACAAAGGTTGTTGAAAGACCAAATCCACAACTAACCTATATCGGATTTGCACAAGACCTGTTTCAGTTAAAACCATTAAAAATAGCAGAAATGATATTTGTGATGGTAGTTTCTGGATTTGTTATCTCCGAAATCTGGTCAGAATGGACAATAACTGATAGTATTCTCGGTATAATACCAAGTGCAGTCAATAAATTCATTTCCGTTAAAACCACTTTTCTTGCTGGTTTTGTCGAAGGAATTATCATTTTCCTATTATTGCCAGTCATTCTATGGATTATACCGTATGCCGTTGCCAGATTATTGGGTTCGTCATTGGAAATAAAAGATTACCTGTTAAACTATGGCATCTCATTTATCCCGATTATTGCTGCTGCTCATCTGGATAAAGCCATCCTGAAAACAACATCACGACTTCCGTATTTTGAACATCTGTTTGATGATATCTCAGGTATGACAACAGCGCAAAAGATTATTGACGGGCAAATTAAATTGCAGCAGAATCCTGTTTGGGTGAATATATCCATTTCAATTATGTTAACTTTGGTGATGTTAGCAGGAATATGGTTAAGTGTCAAAGTAGTACAATTACAGAATGCCAAGACAGAATTTAAAAAATCATCGAGAATCTTATTTTTGATACCTATTGTGTACGGAAGTATTTTCCTTATAATGATTTTATTTTGGCGATGGTTTTAACTCAGTTTAATTATAGTTTTTAAAAATGAGACAGAAAATTTTAATCGTAATAAACGATGCTCCTTACGGAACAGAAAAAGCATATAACGCCCTGCGTATGGCTATGCAAATCGGGAAAGACCATGCAGAAACAGAAGTGCGGGTATTTTTAATGGCTGACGCTGCAAATTGCGCTCTGGCAAATCAAAACACACCCAATGGCTATTATAATATAGAAAGGATGCTAAAGTCTGTGCTTGCCAAGGGTGGAAAAGTTAAAATATGTGGTGGCTGCGCTGAAGCCAGAGGATTGAAGAGTGCTCCGTTAATAGAAGGAACAGAAATAAGTAGTATGGCTGAATTCACAAACTGGGTGGTTGATAGTGATAAAGTGATAACATTTTAGAATCACCTTCTTTCGCCAGAATGGTATTTGGAGTTACTATGTTCAAGGTTCATGGGATTTTATTATTTGCCAGAGAGACCTCAATTAAGCTTTCAAAATCCGAAAGACTCCAAATCCAGTAACCTGAAGTACTGTCCATATTGTATTCTAAGCTGAATGTCTTTTTACTTTGCAAATCCTGCACGTATAGGACAATAATGGTATCGTAAGTATCGAAATTCAATAAACGTATTCCAGAGATTTTATTCCCGGACAGATTATTTTCTGTTTTCAAATAGGGCATATTCAGTCTCAACCTTTTCTTCTGCGTCAAAATGAACGGCAGGTCAAGCATAATTTCTGATGAAGAAATGAATTCCAATATCTTCTTCCCATAACTGTTATAAAACGGTTGTGGAAGGTCTGGTTTGTTTTTTAAGCGGTCACTGATTGTTCTGGATTGGTCTTGCTCACTAATGTTAGGATTGGTAGCCACGGGTGATTCAGAGTTGCATCTACAAGTCATTACTTCAGCCAATTTGGTAATAAAGGGCAATGATATAAATGAAAATAGACAATCTTCAGTAGTTAAATCTTGTGCATGAAGCTCCCATTTATCCTTTTTGTAGTTCCATAATTTCAAATAAAGGACATCGCCCTCTTGCCACAGTTCCAGTAATTTTGCAGGGTAAATTGACGGGTCTACAGTGTCAGGATATATAATAAGCATTGGTTCTCCAATTTTTACAGTTTTCATTGGAGCTAACAGACATTGGTGCTTAACCGCATAAGTGTCAGATGATAATTGAATTAACTTCAATCCAACCGTATTTCTGGCGTTAGTTCCCATAGATTATCCTATCAATTCAAGTAAATCGTTATCATTTATTTTGCTTTTCATGCATTCATCAAACACCATGTTCTTCACGTCCTTCCAGCGAATGAATAAGCAGCTTGGACGTTTGTTATTAACGTCAAGCGAATAATGCACTACCTTGTTTGTTGAGGTTTCTGTCAATAATATATTGATTATTCCATTCTGGTAATCAATGGAGTTTATACGATACAATCCAAACCCGCTTGTAGACAAAGCCAGATATTCCTCTCCAAAATCCGGAATACCATTGGAATTTTCATGTCTTAGGAATACTTTCAGATGTTGATATGCGTCTGGGTATTTTTCCATTTCGCTTACCATCTCATCAATACTGTTTGGATATTTTCGTTCCATAAGAATTTCAATATTTAGTTCAAAAGAGCAACCACCACCGTAACCCCCCATGATACCCCCCCCCACTCATACCCCTACCTTATTGGCTGGGGGTGGAGCATGACGATTATTTCTCACTTAATAAATACTGTTCAATTGAAAATCCGGGCAGGAATCGATACTCAAACATTTGGCTTGGCTTAAAATTTTTGGAAAAAATTTTCAAAAAATTGCAAACAAATGCCTTACTATAGAACCCAGATGGACTGTTAAGGTCAGTAATTAATGGCTGGTATTATTGGATATCCATCTCATTACTTCATTTGCGATATCATCATCAGAAACTCTCAGATAATGCGCTGTGTCTTTCACATCTTTATGCCCTAAGAGAATTTGAAGATATTGAATCGGAAGTTTTATATTGAAGTACAGATAAGAAGCAAAGGTTTTTCTTGCCATTTTATTGGTGATTTTAAAGCCTATCCCTGCAAGTGAACTGATTCTTTCCAGATGTTTGTCAAAATGCGTCAGAGACAATTTTAAGGGGAAATTCGAGCCGTTTTTAATCCTGTATTGTTTCACAATTTCTTCACCCATGAAAATCTCGCCATTGTTTATTGGTATAGATTTACAGAGACTTCCGTTTTTTGCCCTTCTATATTTGACATACGCAAGATTATCAGTATAAGAAAAGTAAAGTATCGACTTTCTTATATCAGCAAAATACTGTCCGGTACTTACCATAAAAAGAAAACAGTCCAGACATTTTATAAGGTTTTCTTTTTTCATATTGAAAAGATGGTCTTGTAATCCAACCGAAATTTTATCAGATTTTGCAAATTTTTGAATCTGGACTTCACCAGTTTGAAGCTTTTTCCGGAGTTCAAACAATTTTAATACAGCATCTACTGGCAGAGCAATGTCATCATCTTCCGGGCATTGATTGTCGTATTCTTCAGTAAAGCTGGATAGCTTATAACTTGGGTCTACTGGTAGTCTCCTTGCTTCATCAAGATATTTAATGAATCCTTTCAGCTTTGTATGAAGTTTTACCTTGTAGTTATGACTACCCGGAATATAGGTATAAAAACCATTCAGCACTGATTCAGTTATCTGTGAAGGATGTGCAGGAATCCTCTTTTTTATAATGTATTCTTCGAAATATTTCAATGATGTCCTGTAGCCGGACAAAGTACTTTTCGATAAGTGTAATTTGGTTTTCTTGTTTAACTTATCACTCAACTTTTTCAGGAACTCTTCCTTGTAATCAAAGATTGATGCTGTGCACTTAACATTCATCGCCACGAAATTGTCGATGAATGCTTCGACCTCAGTTTTATTTACTTCCGAACCATTAAACTGTTTTCCAAGGTCATACTTTAAATTAAAAGCAATGGATTCTAAGTCCTGAACGTCCCGGTCACCCAGTCGTTTTCTGATTCTTCCTTTGAACTTCGGATGCGTTACATGAAGCCTGAATTGTTCGTTTTCTTTTTGTAGTTTAACCTCAAAAGGTTTGATAAAAATTTGTCCCATATTTTTATTGTATTAAGTAACTATTTACTTACTTATACGATAAAAAGAGTAATATGTTACATAAAGGGACAAGTAAATTACTTAGTATTTGTATATATAAAGTATGTTATTACTTTATATATGAGATAATTAAGTAAAATGTGCAACAATTTTAAATAAAAGAAGTAATTAATTACTTTCCGCCACCGACCTCAATAAAATCCTCTTCCTGAGCATCGCGAAGGAAAGGGATTTTTTGTTTACAGCCCGACGCTCGCTTGCGAAGCAGAGGGATGGAAATAAGAAAGGCCGTGGAGCGCCGCAGGCGCCCAGGTATTTTGTTGCAAAGACCCCCAAAAACATGATCACGCCCATCATCCGCCCCTGACCCCATTTTCAATAATAATTCTATTTTTGTCTGCTGCGCACGCTGATTGGCGTGTTCTGTTATGACGGAGAAACGAAACCTGACAAGAGCGCTGGGACTGGGATATGTCATTATCATTGTCATATCCAACATGCTCGGATCTGGCGTCTTTAAGAAGATAGCCCCGATGGCCGCGGAGCTGCACTCGTCCGAGTGGATATTGCTCGTCTGGCTGGCAGCAGGATTAATAACCCTATTCGGGGCGCTGAGCAATGCCGAGGTCGCCGGCCTGCTTGCTGACACCGGCGGTGAGTTCGTATATCTCCGTACCATCTACGGCCGCTTCTTTTCGTTTCTCTACGGATGGTCACTCTTTACTGTTATCCAGACAGCTGCAATCTCAGGCGTGGCATACGTCTTCACCCAGTCGCTCAACAGTATCATATCCATCCCTGACCTGCTTCCGTCAATGCACCACCTCAACATTGGCGGTATATTTTATCCTTTCCAGGATTTCGGAATAAAACTGACCACCATACTGCTAATTCTGTTCCTGACATTCCTGAATATGTCAGGACTGAAGAGCGGGGCATGGGTCAACAAGGCAATTCTGCTCATTGTGGGTGCAGGTCTCCTGTTGATTGTCATGGCCGGACTGACCGGTGACCAGGACTCTGCCGCAGGGAACATGGCAACAAGCCAGTCACCCGTTCGCCACACGGTGACCCTTTCATCGTTCTACACCGCAATGCTTGCAGCATTCTGGGCTTACCAGGGATGGGTATCGGTAGGGTTCATCGGAGGGGAGGTAAAGCATCCCCACAGGAACATACCAAAGGGAATCATTGCGGGTGTTGCCATAGTCATTATCGTCTACCTGGTGGTTAACTATACCTACCTACGGCTGCTCTCGATCCCTCAGCTCGAAGAGATAAACAATTCCGGAAACCAGATAGCCGGCATCGAAGCCATCAGGGGCCTCTGGGGCAAAGGAGGGGTGTTGTTCATTTCGCTTCTCATAATCATCTCAACGCTGGGATGCACCAATGCCAGCATACTTACCGGGGCGCGACCGTACTATGCCATGGCCCGGCAGGGGCTTTTCTTCAGGGGGACAGGAAGGCTGAACAACCGTAATGTACCATCCGCATCACTGCTGTGGCAGGGGATCTGGGCATCGATACTGGTTCTGTCGGGTACATTTGACCAGCTGACTGACATGCTGATCTTCGCTGTCTACATCTTTTACGGAGCCACCGCCATGGGTGTCTTCATCCTCCGGCGCCGTATGCCTGATGCCCACAGGCCATATAAAACATGGGGGTACCCGATTGTGCCGGTAATATTTGTCCTTTTCTGCGTGGGACTCTTTTTCAATACTATCATTACCAGGCCCCGCGAAGCCGGAATAGGCCTCTCTCTCATTCTGCTTGGAATACCTGTTTATTTCCTTCTGCTGAGAAGAGGCAGGAACAGGGATGATTCCCGGGGTCAGACCTTTCAGAACTGAATCTTCATTGACAGGCCGCCGTACCTGATTCGCAGATTCATGCTGGTAAGATCCTTTACCGGTAACTGCACGAATGGTTCAAAAAGCAGATGAGTTCCCTTGCCGAATGGCATTGAGTATCCGGCAGAGAAGTTTGCAAGCCCCAGGAAGTCGACCCGGTTCAGCAGCTCATGCTCACGCTCAACCTGTACGGTGGTGGTCATTGTTTCAAAAGAGACTTCGCCATAGGAGTCTGTCGTGGTTTTTGTATAGGTGTTATTGAAGCTTCCGGTCATGTGCTGGCTCAGATAGATCATAGTTGATGCACCTGTGGATACGAAGAGGTTTTTCTCCGCCCGCTTCCAGACCGAGAAAACGAAGTTCACAGGCACCTCCATCGAAACCACATCGATATCTGCCTCATAGGAGGAAGTGGTGCCTGACAGGCCATTCAGTTCCGGCGCAGCATAATCCAGGGCTATGTTTCCTCCTGCGAGCATTCTTTCAGGTGTGCCTTCCATTCCGTAACTGTGTCTTGCCATAGCCAGGCCGGGGCGAACAGAGATCCTTCTTGTGAGCTGTCGCTCCACATAAAAGCCTATTGAAACACCCTGGGCAGTTGTGGTTGCATTGTCAACACTGGCCATCATCCCTGAAAAGCCTGTCATGATGGTAGTGGTCATCCTTTTACGGGGCAGAACAAGATAATTAATGAGGGCTTTTTTGGGTGGCAGGTTCAACCTGGAATCAGTTTCATCAGTCAACCTTATCTCAATCGGATTTGCAGCAAGATTCACCCCGGCATAAATCCCGTCAGGCTTAACGATTTCCGGCGCAACCGGAGCCGTCAGTTCATTTTGCGGGGCTTTGTCGCCTGTGATGACGGACTCCCGGGTCTGCCTTGTCCCGCTTCCCGTGGCTCGCGTCTGTCCGGCAAGGCTGCCAGTATCCCGGGTCTGTTCTGTTCTGCTTCCCGTGGCTCGGGTCTGCCCGGCAAGGCTGCCAGTTTCCCTGGCCTGCCGTGTCCGGCCGCCTGTATCCCCGGTTCGCCCGGCCCGGCTTCCCGGATCAGAGGTCTTCCCCGCACGGGCAACCATTTCCCGTGAAACCTTTTCACTCTCTGCGCTCACCGGAACTGATGCAGCGATTGCTGGTTTGACAGCAGATGTGTCGGTTTCGGATTGTACGGAATCAGCCATTTCACTCCGGACCTGCTGGGCTATCCGGTCATTTGGTTCGCCGGGATTCCGGTTGATAAACCGGTTTATGAAAAGCATGCCTGCAGTAACCAGAATAATTATTGACGCAGCCCTGGCCCAGAGCGGGATCACAAGCGCCCGCCTCCGTTGCCTCCCGTACTTCGAGGTAAAGGAGTCCCATCCATCCCCCGCGAGGTGGTCTGCATTATAGTTGTCAAATGCCTCCTTCGCCTTCCGGCTGAATATGTCGTCAAACTTACTCATGACTCTTCCTGGCCGAAGAAATTTGCCTGTAATAAAGTTCCCGGAGCATCTTTTTGGCCCTGGCAAGATTTGCTCTGGATGTGGAAGCTGTAACTCCCAGCATCTGTCCGATCTCATCGTGTGAATACCCCTCTATCTCGAAGAGGTTGAACGTTACCCTGCAGCTTGCCGGGAGATGGCTGTAGAGAGCGAGAATATCATTTGCGGAAAGCTCCGCTTCGATCTCTGGCTCATTCTCCTCTGTCTCCGTTATTGCGCTGACTGACAGGTAATCATTGTGTTTCTGGTTTTTCCGGTAATTGTCAATGGCAGTATTTACCAGTATTTTTCCATACCAGTTTTTAAACGCCCTGTTTGGGTCGCACTCTGAGATTTTGTCCAGGACTTTCATATAGCTGTCATTAACTATTTCCATGGCTTCGTTTTCATCTCTTGCATACCTGATACAGACTGACATCGCAAATGAGAAATATCGTCTGTAGAGAAGTTCCTGTGAGCGGATATCGCCACCGGCACATCTCCTGACCAGATCCGAGTCTGAATATTTATCTCCATCGCGGGTTCTCTTCCCCATTATACCGCCAGGAATCAAGTTTTCCCGAAATAACTCAATTCAGACGATATTATGGTTGCTGTTTTCATTTTTATTTACCTACATAAATACAAAGCCCAGATGGAACTCAAGCCTGTAATACTGGGTAACAGTCTGCATTATTGAGCTTCCTCCCCACCAATATGAAGGCTGGTTCAGGGTGACCTTCTGGTACCTGTATCCGATGCCAACGTTTACTGCCGTTCTGTTCCATGTAAACATGGAGATGCCCACCCCGGCATTGAAGAGAAATCCACCTTCTTGTTCAACGTCTGCAGAATAATCATACATATATGATCCAGGCTGTTCGGAAAGGGCAAAACCGTAACCGGTCTTTATCCATGTGAAGGGTGAAAAACCAGTATTAAAGGGTGTGAACCGAAGATCCGCGTACAGCGGAACCAGGAGCACGTCAAGCTCTTCCATTCCCGAGCCGATACCCACCGCCAGCCCGTTTCCAAACTGGAAACCGTTCGAAAGATGGATACTGATGCTTCCCTGGTTGCCATTTTCATTCTTTCCGGAGAGAATGCTGGTGTTAATCCTTGCATAGTATCCGGAGGTTTTAAGGTTCTTTTTTAGCGGATAGGCCGCGGCTTCAACCGATGATACCTGCCCCCTGCCAATTCGGATGATCTGGGGCGAAGTAATCTTAACATCCAGGTAGTCAGCAGAATCGCCAACGATGGTTCCCGAAATCCGGGAGCCATCGTTAAGCACAACAGTAGATTTCCTGTGCTGGCCTGTTGCGGAGAGTGTCAACAGAACACAGACCGCAATTGCAGTGAGTCTGTGCATATATCTAATCTTCCTTGATCGTAATGTGGCTGATTTGGACAATGTTTTCCGGGTCACTGTAGTCATACTGGTAGATACCTCCTGTTCCTACCAGCATCAGGATGCCATTCATCGGAATCACATCGTAGGTATCAAAGTCAGGGTAGTGCGCCACCTGGCTTGTAATGATTGCCAACGGATTTGATTTGTCGTAGATTTTCAATCCCGCTGCACCGTCACAGACGAAGAGCAGGTCTCCGTCGGTACCAAGTCCGTGCGGATTGAACATCGGGTACGATTTCACCAGGTAAGGATTCTTGATTGAGGATATATCTATTACCTCCAGCAGGTTCTGTACGTTGTTGCAGGTGTTCCCGGAGCGAAGGGTTACGTAGGCGTACTGACCGTCGACCACTACAGGATCACAGGCTGTGATATGGTCATATGCTGATATCTGGACAGGTTTTTTCGGGTTGACCAGGTCGAAGATCAGCATCCCGGTTGTGGTTCCCACGAAGAGGTTATCCTCGAGGCGGAACAGCGTCTCCATGTTACGGGGCATATCGACACTATCGACAACTGCCATCGCTGATGCAGTGGTGATATCAACCGTTTTCAGCCTGGTTGGCACTGCTATCACATACAGGTAGTCTTCATTCAGCATGAAGCGGGCCATGGAACCGCCGGTTCCGCTTCCGCCTGTCCAGGTGGGACCTGCCACATCGGCGTTCATCATGAATTCCATTCCGCCACGATATATCCACCCGCCGTGATTGTATTTTTCAACCTCCTCGGTAATCTTCTGCACTTCCCAGTCAATTATCACCCCCTGTGATTTGTCAACCATCGCGTAAGGGTACCATAACTCTCCTTCCGGAACAATTTCCGGGAAAACATTTTCGATTCGGTCAATCTCGACAGGATTTTCGACATCTGAAATATCTATTGCCAGGAGGTCAATATAGCTGTCAGCGAACAGGACATTGCCTTTTATGGCCATGTCAACGTTGCCCAGGATTTCATAGAAGGCAATCTTTTCAGGATTCGAAGGGTCTGTGTTGTCAATCACATGGATGCCCTTGCCATACTCATTGACAAACAGATAGCCGTCCTTGAAATACATTTTTCCGGGGTGGGAGATCTCTGTCGGGGCACTCTTCAGAAAGCTAGCCCGGAATTCATCAAAAGGCATGTAGACCGGTACATTGGCATCATAGGTAATCAGTTCTGTTCTTCTGTCCTTACAGGCGGTCAGGCCGGCTATCAGAACTGTCAGAAACAGTGCGGATTTGATCAGGCTTTTCATATTCGGATTTTTTGGTTGGCGGATTTGAGACGGTTAATTCCATCTGCGAAGGTTTACAGATTAATTTTCAAGCGGATTTACCACTTGCCCGATGAAGAGCAGGGTATTGGTAGTTCTTTCCCTTATCGCAAAGACAAATGGTTTGTCAATTGTGAACACCCGCGGCTGGGGTGGCATGCTTGTCAGTTCAATCCCTATAGTGGTGACGGCAGCAGCTTCAGTTCCCTTTTCGTCCACTTCCACGAAAGTGTTCTGTTTAACGAAGCTGACATAAATTGAGGCGTCGACAATTCCGGAGAGGTCTGCCAGATAAGGATTGAACGCATCAATCATTCCCATGCTCTGCAGCTGTTTATTGAGATACTTCTCGTACGAGAATTTGAACTTCGGCATGTAAACAGTTATTTTGCCGTACTCTTCCTTGCCATCAAATGCCGAGGTGATTGTGTTCCATTTCGCTGCATCGAGTGATGCTGTGAAATCAGTTAATGTGCCTGTCGGCACGATAACAATCATTGTAAAGTTAGTCTGGCCATAGGGGAGTTCGATTGCACTGTATCCTGCTTCGCCGGTCACTTTTGACCCGACATCCCCCTTCATGGTGCTTACATTAACAGAGTTTGATCCATCAGTGTAAAATGCCCTGTCTGATGTCAGGTCCTTGTCGAACTGGTAGCTCCAGTCGCCTTTGAAGTAAAGGGCATTCATGATGAACATCACAGCCTCAGCAGAAATCTCATTCAACACCTCCGGGATTTTACCGTTTGTATTATCGCTGGCCCATTTGTTGATGGTTGTAAGCGCAGCCGGCAGTGAAAAATCAAGGCCGGCAATTTCCGCATTGAAATCATTTTCCATCGTACTGAGGAACGGGGGCTTGACAGTGAATCCCTGCCTGTAGAAAATTGCGTTTGCCAGGGCCAGTTTTACCTTCGGATCAATAACCAGCAACTGGGAAACAAGGCTTTTGTAGACTTCGTTTATTTCGCTGATGGTCATCTGTTCGGGATATTTCAGCGTGGCCTTCAGCTGATCATATGTTTCTCCGCCACAGCCGTTTAGCAGCATTGTTAGTGCGGCACTTGCGCTCAGCGGTGATAGCATGAAGTTTTTGTTTTCGACAAGAGCGACTTTTGTAAAGAGCTCAACTCCGAATTCATTGTTATATGCGATGACGTCGGAGCTCTTGGCTGTCAGTGTGAGGTTTTCCGGGTTGAGATCGGGTTCCTGTCCATTATCCTTTGAACATGATGACAATGCGGCAAAGGTCAGGAGGCACAGAATTATCAATACTGGATTTTTCATACAGATTTTTTTAAGCAATGGTTTTACGAAATTCAGGTCTTTTATAACCTAATACGAAATGACACGCCGGAACGCTGCAATGGCAGAGATAAAAAAACTCTGCCATTCTCGGCGAACCGCATTGCCTGAAGCCGGTCACCGTCAATGGCTGGCCTTAATCTATAAGCGAAAGGAGACGGGTTGCTTATTTAATCTTACCGCCTGCTACCGGGATTGTCACCTCCGTTCCGTCAAGATCAACGGTCAGTTCCGTTCCGGGTATTGGATGAAGAGTGAACTCCTTGTCACTTGAAAAGATCATGAGGCCTATCTGTTTTCCGGCAGGTATGATCTGGTCATCGGGCTCCAGCCCGAAGCTCATCTCATAAAATTTGCCAGGCACCAGAGGCTCACTCTCGGTCAGGGAGCGATAGTTCTGCAGGTCAGCCCAGCCACGGGTGATGATGCTCTCGGTCATCCTCATGATGCGCCCGTCTTCCCAGGGCAATGCCACCATCCACACGGAGAGGTTCACTGCCGGTTTGCTGGAAGCTGCCCTGATCTTTATCTTAACCACTCCAGAGATATGCACGGGCTCCGTCAGAACGGGAGTCAGGTACAGGAGGCGGTGGTTGCTGTATTCAGCCTGGGCAAGAGCAGAGCCGGTGAACGAATAATTATCGACAAGGGTTTCCTTATCCTGTTTTGCGAGCTTCGTCATCACCAGTCCGCCTGCCTCCGGGGCACCCTTCGTGAGATACAGAGTAACGGGCCTGGCATCCGGATTGGGATAATCAGGATATGCTGTCGGGCTGAGGCGTTCGGCTCCTTCGCGGACGATCCATGCTTTCGGATCATTTTCCACCCCGTTTTCAATGCCGAAAAGGTAACGGGTGAACCACCTGTTCATCATTTTGAACGGAGGTTCGCCGCCATGGCTTCCCTGGTGATAGTAGATCTGCAGCGGCACTCCCATCTCCTTCAGCTTTTCGATGAATCGGAAACTGTGACTGGGCACAACGTTCCAGTCGTTGAATGCATGCGCCATCAGCGTGGCTGCTTTATAGGGCTTCATATAGTTCATGAGGTCACGTTTGGCCCAGAACTCATTGTAGTCACCGGTGACACGGTCGAGTCCGGCAGCCATCTCCCCGTCCCTTACCACACTGTCACAGTAGTGGCAGTTGTCAGGATTGGAGAAGACAAAATCATACAGGACATCGGCATCTTCACCCAGGTATCCGCCCGGACTCCTGACCAGTCCGTTGGAACGGTAATAGTGATAGTATGATGTATTGGGTGCTACAGGTATAATAGCTTCCAGCCCTTCAACTCCTGTTGTGGCTGCGGCGAAGGGTATGGTTCCGTTGTACGATGTGCCTATCATTCCCGCCTTGCCGGTGGCCCAGTATGCCTTTACTTCCTCGTTTCCATCGGGGGTAGTGTACCCTTTGGCCCTTCCGTTGAGCCAGTCTATCACAGCCTTGGGTGCCAGGGCTTCTATGCGCGTACCTATTGTGGGGCATCCCTGCGAGAGCCCTGTTCCGGGGGCCGATGAATGAACCACGGCAAAACCGTAGGGGAGCCATGCCTTTACCTGTGAGTTGGAAATAACAGGCCGCTCACCTCTCCTTTGGATTTGCGGAGGATAAATATGTGGTTTGGGAACGGTATTGAGCTCCTGCCTGACATTCCAGAAATATTCCTTATCGTTGCCTGCTGTTCCTGCGAAGTAGGGGCTCGACTCATAAACCACGGGAAGTTTAATCCCTTCGGTGTCAGTCTGCTTCGGGCGGGTGACATCAACATGCATCCTGTCACGCTTACCGTCGCCGTCAGAGTCAAATTCTGTCTCCACCCACAGATCTTCGCGGATCCAGTCGCCGGCATTTTCAAATGCAGGTATCTTTTGCGCTTCGCCGTTTACTATTACCGGAACCACAGTAGTTGCCTGCACCTGCGTCTGTGCCTCGGGCTTCATGTCTGCCGCCGGCTGAGCCGCCGATTCAGTTTTCCTGTTTTTCTTCTGTGCAAAAAGGTCCGGATGACAACCAATAATCATTGCCATCACAAAGAGTACGAGGGTAATCTTTTTCATAGATTTCGTTCAGTTAAGGATCTCTCCTTCAAAAGAACAAAATTTCTGAAGATAAGGAAATGATATCGGGCATTATTTTAGGGTCGGACCAGGCTATGGTTTAGAATAACAGGGAGTTAGCATCTAGTATTAGTGAACTTTGTACCTTAAAACAATAAATTGAAGTAAAAAAGCTAGGTTTAAGAAATATTCGCAATACCCACTCCTAACAGATATTACTTAACAGGTCTCTCCTTCAAAAGAGAGAAATTTCTGAAGATAAGGAAATGATATCGGGCAGATTATTGGAACAGGTAGTTGATTGACTTCGTCGAGTTCTGAAGCTTGAATTCTGAGTTGATAATGGTCTGGGTATCATGCATTTTATGAATCAGAATTACCTGGCAGTGAACCATTTTTCCAGACTTCATAATATCAAGTATCTCTTTTTTAAGGTTTGTGCCTGAGCCTGCTGCAGCCCTGCCGGCCCCCTTGTTTCGGGTATCACCAGTTCGCCAGACCTGCCAGTCTGATTCAATAATATACCTTCCGGCATTGGCGTCCCAACCCTGCTTAAGGTCGGCAGGCTGATGTATATAAAGCTTTGTGCTTTCGTCGAACCTTAAAACAATAGTGTTAACAGAGTATTCAGTGCCGACATTTTTATTGAGCAGAATCTGTGCGGAAATCTGATCATAAGGATTTGCACCTTTGGCTGACGTGCCGGGTGTTACGTCGCGCATGATCCTCAGAGTTTCGGTACCGCTGGAGGAGACAACAAATGCCATCCTGTAGGTTTTTTCGTATGTATCGGCGGTTTGGGCCTTCCACTGGGCGGTTACGCCGGTGCAGAGAAGCATTGCCAGAAGTGAAATGACCGGTTTTTTCATGTTGCGGAGCAGAGATTGTTATGTACTTTATACGCATAAGTGCCGGGAATGTTCTGCCGGAAGATGGTCGCGCGTCTCGTTGGCATACCATTTGCGCGAAAACACATGCGTGAAATCAAAAAATATGGATTTCATCTTCCAACCCGCTCATAGACTTCACAAATCGCAAATCGCACCTCGCAATTCTCAGGACTTATTTCTTAAATTAGCGACTTCACCCTCAGAACTATGCCAGCTCATGACTGATCAGAGAAGTTTATCCAGGACACTCGGGCTTGGGTACGTAGTCATATTTGTGATTGCCAATATTATAGGATCAGGCGTTTATAAGAAGATAGCACCCATGGCCGAGGAGCTGCAATCATCGGTCTGGATCCTGCTCGTATGGATAGCAGGCGGACTCATAACGCTCTTTGGCGCACTCAGCAATGCCGAGCTTGCCGGAATGCTTGCCGATACCGGGGGCGACTATGTTTATCTGAAGAAGATCTATAAACGGTTCTTCTCTTTCCTTTATGGCTGGTCGCTTTTTGCCGTTATCCAGACCGCAACGATTTCTTCCCTGGCGTATGTGCTGGTGCAGTCGCTGAACAGCGTCATCCCGATTCCCGACCTGCTTCCTGCTCTGCATGATTTTTCAATAGGAGGGGTGTTCTTCCCGTTCCAGGATTTTGGCATCAAACTGGTTGCAATCATTGTCATAATGCTGCTGACGCTGCTGAACATGTCAGGGCTTCGCAGCGGTGCCTGGACAGGGAAGGCAATATTCTTTTTTGTCTGTGCCGGACTTCTGGTTATTGTGATTGCCGGCTTCACCACGAACAATCCAAGACCGGAAAACTTCATGAATTTCAGGGAAATAGGGGAGGGCACCGTGACCCTCTCCTCGTTCTACACCGCGATGTTGGCCGCATTCTGGGCTTACCAGGGGTGGGTATCAGTAGGGTTCATTGGAGGAGAGATCAGGAATGCCCACAACAATATCCCGAAGGGCATCGCCATCGGCGTGCTTGTAGTGATTGCAGTGTATGTACTTGTCAACCTGGCCTATATGAGGATAATGTCAATCCCGGAGCTTGTACAGGTTCACGAGGCCGGGAACCAGATTGCTGCGATAGAGGCTGTCAGGAGCCTGTGGGGACACGGCGGGGTGCTCTTTATCTCCGTTCTGATACTGATCACAACTATGGGATGCCTGAACGCAAGCATCCTCACGGGATCACGGCCATATTATGCAATGTCGCAGGAGAGGCTTTTCTTCTCAGGCATCGGGAAGCTGAACCGCCACAACGTGCCCGGCAACTCGCTGCTGTGGCAGGGAATATGGGCATCGGTGCTGGTGCTTTCCGGCACTTTCGACCAGCTGACTGACATGCTGATCTTCGCGGTATATATCTTTTACGGTGCGATGGCAACCGGAGTGTTTATCCTGCGCCGCCGCATGCCCGACGCGAAACGCCCCTATAAAGTATGGGGATATCCTGTTGTGACTGCAATCTTTGTATTGTTTTGCATTGGGCTGTTTTTCAACACAATAATCACAAGACCCCGCGAGGCGCTGATCGGCCTTGCCCTCATCGCCGCGGGCATACCGGTCTATTTCATTTTCCGGGGTCAGACCAAGCTATGATATAGAAAAACAGGCGGTTAGCACTTCTTATTTATGAATTTTGTACCTTACAACCATAAATTGAAGAGAAAAAGCTAAGTTTAAGTAATATTCAACAATGCCCAGGGCCAACAGATATTACACTCCAGGTCACATATGGCATATTACACACAGATGCCATAAAAAGGATTATCTACTGAAATTTGAGAAGGACAGGAAACTCTGGATAAAATGGTTATTCGAAGCCAAAAAGCGTTACAAAGTCTCTGTATTGAACTACATTGTTACCAGTAATCACGTTCATTTGTTGATCTGTGACAATACTCCCGCCAGAAGCATACCCATATTCATGCAATTGATACAAGGCAGAACGGCTCAGGAATACAATAACAGAAAAAGGCGAAACGGAGCTTACTGGGAAGACAGGTATCACGCAACTGCTATTGGAACCGACGAGCATCTTCAACACTGCATGGTATATATCCATATGAACATGGTCAGGGCTGGCATGGTTGATCACCCTATAAAATGGGAGGAGTCAGGGTATTATGAGATTGCAAATCCAAAACAGCGATATTCGATAATTGACTATAAGACTTTGCTTGATGTCCTGGGTTACGAATCAATTGATCAATTACAAAGCGTACAAGCTGAATGGGTGCAGGAGGCTTTAACAAAAGATATTCAGAAGCGGGAGCCGAAATGGACAGAGAGCATTGCCGTCGGGGACGAAGACTTCATTGAAAAGATCAGATTGGAGCTTAATATCAAACCATCCCCAGGGAGGATTACACAATCGGAGGATAGTTTTACTCTTGCCGAAGGGGACTTTCCCTATCCTTACGACGACAATATTGTGTCAAAAACATCATTTTAAGGGCCGTAACGACCTATAAGCGAATTTTAATATCAATAGAACCAAAACAATAGCCTGGTCCGACCCCATGATGAAAGATGCTTTAAAGCATGATTCTGCGGCATAATTGGTATGGATGACTTTCGTTATAATTGTATCCGTAACCAAAAAAAGGAGGTTTCTGTGAAAATGAAAAAATTATCTGTCCTGCTGTCAGGGCTCGCATTGTTATTGCTGATGTCAGTTTGTCCGGGATGCCAGAAAGAGTTCGAGATTGAAGTAACAATGATTAACGGTTCTTCTTCAGATGTTCATTTATGGATCACCGGTGAGTCCATTGATCCGTCAAACAAGCTTGTACCGGGTTCGTCGCGCATGGCCAGGTTTACAAACAAGGGCAAATTTGAAAACGAGGAATTTGCCATCACCGTTTATGCCGGTCAGAACGGACAAGTCCTTACATCAAAGGAATTTACACGTAATTCAGAGGTTAGTCTCAGGGTGAGATATTCTGGTGGCACCCTGGTCGAGGAGTAAAGAGAAAATCTTGCTTTAACATTATATAGTGGTCACCACAAATCACCCGATGGGTGAATGTGGTGACCACTATCTTTTGCAGATAAAGAAGTACGAATGTCTGGCTGTCAACAGAGCAATTTACTCGCGCTAATTATTTAAATTAAAGCAGGAAATATTCCCTGAGAAATCAGCCACATACAGGAGGTTGCCTGCAAGGCAGGCAGTGCTGAAAACAGGAGCTCCAAGATTTATTTTGTCCATGATTCTTCCGTTGTCGCGATCAAGGGAATACAGGTATCCGTCAGAAGCGCCGAAGATGATCATCTGTCCCACCGCTAACGGCGAGGATTCAACGGTGGAAGCCGGCGGTTTTGAATACGGAGCAGTATACACCAGCGATGTGCCGGGCTTCACCTTCCAGAGCTCTTCTGACGTAAAACGGTCCCAGGCTACAAGTCCCTCAGCCGAGGTGCCGGTCACTATCATCCTGTCATTTACAAGCGGAGCGGAAGCCACCTGCATGTCATAAGGAACAGGATTAACCTTATACAGTTCTCCGGTGGCAGGGTTCATTCTGATCAAGGCTCTCTCGGCTGCGAAAAACAGGGTATCACCAACGCATGTGGCTGTGCCGTTACAATAGCGAATGCCGTCACTTGCCACCTCCCACTTTTTTGCACCGGACTGGAGGTCGTGGCCGTAAAGGGCCTGCCAGTTGGAGCCGGCGATAAGTGTATTACCGGACACAATCATAGTTGAGACTGTTCCAACACCTCCGTTCCAGCTCGCATTCTTCCAGATCAGTCTCCCATCGTTGCAATCAAGCGCAGACAGGTAATTTCCGTATCCGCAATAGTAAACACCCTTGTGTACCACTCCTCCGTTAACCGGCAATGGGAGGTTGCCGACTCCGAGATCCCTTTTCCAGGCGAGTTCGCCGCTCCGGGCATTAATTGCATAGGCAATCCCTCTCTGGTCGGTGGAGTAGACACTGCCGTCTGACACCGAGATAGTGTTTTTAACGGGATTTTCAGTCAAATGCTGCCAGATCATTTTTCCGGTTGCAGCGTCGAAGGCCAATATCTTATTGCCGGTTCCATAGTCCTCGTATACAGCAATATACAATACGCCTTCTGAATATACCGGTGCGCTGATTCCGGCTCCCGAGCCGGCATTTACAATCCACTTCAGGTGAAGCGGATCACCGGATGGATTATCTGAGTCAGCGCCGACAGGATCGACCGGGGGTATGACGAAGCTCCGGACTGAGGAGTAACTGTTGCCGTTCTTTAACTGTACTCTGAAATGGATTGTGTAAGGGACACCGCGGCGCATGTTGTGCACCCCTATTTTCCCTGTCCAGTTCCAATCAGTCTGACTCTGGAGTGTTGTCCATTTCTTCGCCCCTTCAACTTTGAATGCTACTGTTTCCGTGGGGGAGGCTGTTGAATAGGTATTCACCGAAATCAGGAGCTGTCCCGTTTCATCCACCAGGGTCTGACTGCCTGAGGGACTCAGGATAGTAAGGTGATTGACGAGAAAGTTGTATCTGGGTCGGACCGAAATATTGCCGTCGCCATCAATTTCATACACAGGGAAATTTGAAACGGAGTGATCTATTCCCCCTTTGTTCGGAGGGGCACTGCAGTAGGAAACTATACCGCTGTTTCCGTGATGTATAAGGTAATTGGAGTGCCTGTGTCCGTAAATCCAGGCCTTCAGGTTATGGTCACCAAGGTTGATCTTTTCCGTTTCATTAATTCCGTAGATGAACTCATCGCCCAGAGTAAGGAGGTTATGATTGAAGACCACGAGGTTTTTGGATGGATCAACAAGCCGGAGATCGTTTTTTATCCACCTGTAGACGTCTTCTTTGGTGTATGAGGGCTGATAATCCCCGGTAAGCATCGGAGTGACTATGAAGTGGGTGTTCCCGGCATCGAAAGAATAATACACCGGTCCGAAATTTTTTTCATAGAGTTCTTCACCATAATTGCCTTTTACAAGGTCGTGGTTCCCGATGCAGTAGTAAACAGGTACCCCCATCGTCTCACTGGTGACATTGCTTCCATGAAAATTCAGCCCGTATTCATAACAGATATCACCGGTATGGATTATAAAGCTGATATCCTCATTTGCAGAATAATCCCTTATCGGACCTATCCATCCATAGTCGGTACCGGTTTCAGTATCAGTGAGCTGCAAATGGCGAACCGTTTTATTTTCCGAAGTCCGGAAAGGGACAAGCCCGAAATCATACCCTGACTCCCGGCTTTCGGCTTTTAGGTAAAAGTTGCCTGAGGACCTGTAGCCTGCCGGGGGGGTTATGCGGATGAACTTCGTTTCGTTAATTCCCGGTAGTCTGAAGGTGCCGCTTTTGTCAGTCAGGACCACATTCAGTCCGTCTGACACAGCCACTCCGCTCATTCCTTTTTCGCCGGCATCGTGTTGTCTGTTCCTGTTCAGGTCATTAAATACAACACCTCTGTATTCGGCTGATACCGACAGGAACGGCAGCAGGAGGATCATCATCAGCCCTATTCGAATTGAAAGCAGGCAGTTCCCCGGCTTGCTACTGGCACCAGCGCTGATTAAACTGTTTTTCTTCATCGTTTCACTTGTTCAATCTTTCACTCAGATGTCACTCAATTGGTCACACCTGTGAAAAATAGAAAAGAATTTCGAGTAATCACAGCTAGGTTAATCAGAATCACATTGGGTTTTGATAATAAGTGTGAGGTACCTGATTGATACTGGATTCGAACCAGTGACCTCTAGCGAAAATAGTTTTACTCTTGCCGAAGGGGACTATCTTTATCCTTACAATTCATAAAATGAGTCAAAAACATAATCCTAAGCGCTGAATCAGCCTTAATCATGATCATAACATTCAGATAGTTAAGGCTATGGATTGGTCCGACCCCGGACTTTATGTGGGACGTACTGGATTCGAACCAGTGACCTCTTGCGTGTGAAGCAAGCGCTCTAAACCGACTGAGCTAACGTCCCTTATGTCAAAGCTCCTTTCGTGTGATCCGCCGGCTGGCGGACTAAGCCGACTGAGCTAACGTCCCTTATGTCAAAGCTCCTTGCGCGTGATCCGCCGGCTGGCGGACTAAACCGACTGAGCTAACGTCCCTTATGTCAAAGCTCCTTTCGTGTGATCCGCCGGCTGGCGGACTAAACCGACTGAGCTAACGTCCCTTATGTCAAAGCTCCTTTCGTGTGATCCGCCGGCTGGCGGACTAAACCGACTGAGCTAACGTCCCTTATGTCAAAGCTCCTTTCGTGTGATCCGCCGGCTGGCGGACTAAACCGACTGAGCTAACGTCCCGGACGGGGGCAAAGATAAAATAAAATTGAATTCACCATACACCCGGTAAGAGACGGTACCGTGTATGCCGGGCATATTCCTCATAACCGGCCAGTTCACTTTGCAGCGTACGGTCTTCAAGTGATGTGCGGATGACCAGGATCCCTATCGTGATTGCCACGGGGATCAGAGTCCATACTGAATCAAGGAAAAAGGGTATGCCGGTGTATGTTATCGCCGCACCAAGGTACCCGGGATGGCGGACCCAACGGTAAGGTCCGGAAGAAACCACCCTGTGATCACGGTCGTTCTGTATCCTCACCATACCTGAGAAATACCGGTTGGTAACGATGGCGTATGATCCCAGGAAGTAGCCCGCAATAACAAGAAAGAACCCGGCAACCACCCACGGCATGCTGAGTCCCGCTGACCACCCCTTAAGCCTGTCGAGCCCGGGCACAAGATGGATGATCAGGCCACCCAGCGTGAGAAGCAGAGTCATCTTCCTGTCCCATGATTTGGCGTCAGCCTGCTGGCCAAACCGGGCCCTCTCAGCCAGCAATCCCGGATTCCTCCTGGCAGCCAGAACCCTGCTTAATACAAAGCCCAGAACGCAGATGGCAGCATATATCCAGGCTTCAGTCCAGTTCCATTGCCCTGAAACAAGCAGGGGAAGCATCGGTATCACCACAACTGCCAGCAGCAGCATGATTACCAGCCTCGGGGTAATGATCTTTTTCTCTTCGTTCATAGTCTGCCTCATTTTCAAGGAAAATTAAGTATTTTAGTCTGATGACAGAGCATTACGCCACTGAAAAGAGCGAGAAATCGCACTTCGGACTAATTCTTCACCTGCATCCGCGGAAGGTAAGGGAATCGACATTCCGTTTCACTCTCACCTTTGGCCTGGGCGGCATGGCAGCCATACTCCTTGTGATACAGGTAATCACCGGACTGCTGCTCAAGTTTCACTATGAACCCTCCCCGGAGAGTGCCTATAACTCGATACTGAACATGCAGGAGAGCCTGCTATTCGGGAAGATGCTGCGCAATATCCACCACTGGAGCGCAATAGCCTTTGTGTGGATTGCCTTCCTCCACATGCTACGCGTGGCATTCACCGGCGCTTACCGTCCGCCGAGAGACGTTACATGGATAACAGGACTGGCACTGCTGCTGCTGCTGGTACTCTCCAACTTCACCGGATACCTCCTGCCGTGGGACCAGCTTTCATACTGGGCCGTAACGGTTGCCACAAGCCTGCTCTCCTACATCCCGCTGGCGGGAGAACCGATTCGCAGAGTCCTTCTTGGAGGAGCAGAGGTTGGCCAGCCTACGCTCACCAACTTCTTCAACCTGCATACCGGAGTCATCCCTCTGCTCATTATAGCCCTGATGGCATGGCATTTCTGGAGGATCCGGCATGCCGGAGGCGTTATCGTGGCGGAGAAGGACAAAGAAAGCCCGATGGTCGATACCAGGCCGCACCTCATAAACAGGGAGTTTATTGTTGCCATGGCGCTGCTCGGGGTTATATTTTTTATCAGCAGCCTTCTCGACGCCCCCCTGCGTGATAGGGCAAACCCTGCCTTCAGTCCCAACCCTGCCAAAGCACAATGGTACTTCATGGGTCTCCAGGAACTGCTGATTCATTTTCACCCGCTGTTTGCAGTCTTCATACTGCCTGTGACGGTACTGGCTGCAGCTGTATGGATGCCATACATGAAAAGCACTGATAGAAACCAGGGTATCTGGTTCCTGTCGCCTGTCGGAATCAGATCGGCAAAAATGGCGGCCGCAACAGGTATAATAATGACAATCATCTTCATATCTGTAAGTGAGCTCCTCCCTGACCCTGAGGCTCTTCTGCCAAAAGCGCCATCGCTGCTTACCACGGGGCTTGTTCCGTTCATCCTGGCAGCCGGCACAATGTGGCTCTTCCTGAAATATCTCCGCAAACTCTACTCACTCAAACGCTTCGAGATGATACAATCGATTGTGGTACTGATGGTTGTATCTTATACCGTGCTTACCGTTACCGGGATACTCTTCAGGGGAGAAGGAATGAACCTGGTGTGGCCGTGGAACATGTGATTATGAAAGGATAAAGTCAGAAGGTGAGCGGCAGAATAGAACATACAGGGTCGGAACACCAGAGAGTAAGGCGGAACTTCCTGAAGAGGCTCTGGCAGATACTCGGCATCATTGCCCTGGCTGAATTTCTGTGGTTTATCCTCAGCCTTCTCAAACCATCAAAGGAAAACCATAAGAGCAGGCCGGCAGACACCCTCCGCGTGATTGGCAGCGTAGAGGAGTTCCCGGCAGGCTCAGTCACCCCCGACAGGGTCAACAGGCTCTACATCGTCAGGGAGGAGGACGGTGGATTCCTGGCGCTCTCACTGACCTGCCCGCACCTGGGCTGTTCGGTACTGTGGAATGAGGAGTGCCGCCAGTTCGACTGCCCGTGCCATTCATCGGCATTTGACCGCAGGGGTATCGTTCTCAGCTCACCCGCACCCCGGCCACTTGACTACCTGCCCGTCATCATAGAGGAAGGAAAGTTGAAGGTCGATTTGGGCAGCATAACGAGACGAAAGAGGTTTGAATCCAACCAGCTGACCTATGCTCTTTAATGATCACAGAGACGGGATGAGCGCCAGGGAAATGAAAGGGTCTGGCAGTGCGGAAGGGATGAGGAACTGGAAGAGGACCGGTTTCATAGCCACAGTGCTGCTGGCAGTCTCATTTCCTGTTTACCTGTTGCGTACGGCTCCGGAAAGAGAAGGCACGGAGCGGGTGCAAGGTCCCTCTTTCACCGGCGCTGCAACCTGCATCGAATGCCACAAAAGGGAGTATGACCTCTGGAAGGGATCACACCATGACCTGGCGATGGACATCGCCACAGACAGCACCGTTCTTGGTGATTTCAACGATTTTGAGTTCACGCACAGGGGAGAGGTGCACCGCTTCTTCCGCAGGGACGGGAAGTTCCTTGTCAACACCGAGGGAGCGACCGGTCAATTCGAGGATTTCGAAGTTACCTATACCTTCGGGTACACTCCCCTGCAGCAGTACCTGGTGCCGTTCGAAGGAGGACGTTTGCAGTGTCTGCCGATCGCATGGGATACGGAACGGGGGAGATGGTTCCACCTGGGTGACACCGTCTACACTGATGAAGAGGTGGGCCCCGGCAACTGGCTGCACTGGACACGGCAGGCCCAGAACTGGAACGGCATGTGCGCCGACTGCCACTCAACCAACCTGAAGAAGAGCTACAACCCGGCCACAAAAACATACAACACCACCTGGTCAGAGATCGATGTCAGCTGCGAGGCATGCCACGGTCCCGCGTCGGTGCACCTGGTATGGGCTGCACTGCCGGAGGGCTCGAGGCCGGAGGATGTCAATACGGGGCTGATTGTCCGGACCCGGGACCTGAACAACGAAGAGCTGCTGAACGTGTGCGCACGGTGCCACTCGCGAAGGGCGATTATGGGAGACTATACAGACGACAACAGTGATCTGCTCAATTACATGATTCCTATGCTGACGGCGCAGCCACTGTATCATACAGACGGACAGTTATTGGATGAAGTTTATGAATATGGTTCCTTCACCCAGAGCAGGATGTATGAGCAGGAGGTGATGTGCAGCGACTGCCATGACTCGCACTCTGTCAGAACCATTGAGCCAGACAACAGACTCTGCCTTCAGTGTCACCGTCCGGATATTTACGATACCCCCAGGCATCACTTCCACAAGATGGATCCGGCTGTCGGCGACGAGCCGCTTATGAGCAAGGCAAGTGCCTCCAGTGGGAACGTTTCGGGCGGGCAGCTTATGAACCAATCAAATGTTTACAGTGGGAACATCGCTGACGGGCTGCCGGCAGGCATGGGAACGCAGGCATACCGGGAGAGTACCGGCACCGGCCGGCTCATCAACCGTGGGGAACCAAAATATGTGGAGAGTACCGGCACCGGCCGGCTCATCAACCGTGGGGAACCAAAATATGTGGAGAGTACCGGCACCGGCCGGCTCATCAACCGCGGTGAACCAAGATATGTCGAGGGTACCGGGGCACAGTGTGTCAACTGCCACATGACCGGCAGGTATTACATTGGCAATGACTACCGTCGTGATCACAGCTTCCGGATACCCCGTCCTGACCTGACGGCAAAGACAGGTGCTCCCAATGCCTGCAATGACTGTCACAAGGACAAAAGTACATCGTGGTCGCAGCGTTATATACTGAAATGGTACGGTGAGCGCACGAGGCCGCACTACGGGGAGATCTTCGCGGCAGCGGAAATAGGGGACCGGAGGGTGATTTCTGATCTGATACTGTATCCGGAGAATGAGCTTTTCCCGCTGATGGTGAGGGCTACGGCGGTCAGGTTCCTCGGACAGTTCAACACCCCTGAGAGTAACCGTGCCGTGGAGCGGGCGTTAACCAACCCCGCCTCGCTGGTGAGGCATTCAGCTGTGATGAGCTATAATCCGACGGACATTGCATCATATGAGAAGCTTATGTTGCCTCTTCTCAATGACCCGGTTAAGGGGATAAGGGCTGAGGCAGCCATCAGGCTCTCCGAGGTGAGTGAGGAAAAGTTGAGCCCCGCTGCCCGCAAAGCCCGGAGGGCCGCGCTGGAAGAATACCGGGAGATCAATCTTTACAATGCCGACTTCCCCGGCGGGCTGTTCAATCTTGGTATCATGTACGCCAATGCCGGCGACCTGGGAAGGGCAGAAGCGGCATACCGCGAAGCTCTTGGAGTGGATGATCAGTTCTACATGGCGAAGGTGAACCTCGCAACAGTCTATGCAAAGCAGGGGAAGTCTGCCGAGGCTGAGAAGATGCTGCGAGAACTGATCAGGGACCATCCCGAACTTCACGAGCTCAACAGCTCGCTTGCCATGTTGCTCGCAGAGCAGGGCAGATATGAGGAGAGCAGGATATACTTTCTTAAGGCTTCAAAGCTGATGCCGGACCAGACAAGGATACTCTACAACCTCGGACTTCTAGAGAACACACTGGGAAATACTGCCACGGCAGAAGAGTATCTGTTAAAAGCATTGAACAGAGACCCTGGCAGCTATGATTACCTATACGCCCTGGCCACCTTCTGTCTCGAGCATGGCATGAAGGATAAAGCCATGAAATATGCCCGCCGGCTGGCAGAAAGGTTCCCCGGAGATCGTGCCGGGAAGCAGCTGGTTGAGGTGGCAGGAAAGAAATGAGAAGGCACATCACCGGTGCCTCCCCATTTGGTTAATTGCCAATTCAATTGCCTGTTGCCCGTAACAGATCTGGCTGGATGTCCGGCCAGTTACCTGTCAACCGGATACGGCTTATGCTGCAGCAGCGAGCGCGGTTCTTCCGAGATCTTTTTCATCACCACCTCCACCGCCTTCATAAGCTGAGTGTCATACCCTTCAGAGTATTTTTTCGAGTCAATGTCAATAATGATGTCAGGTGTCACACCCTCATTCTCCACTACCCATTCGCCCTTCTCATTGTAAATGCGGTAATCAGGAGCAGTAATGGATCCGCCGTCAATCAGCTCAATGAACATAGAAACACCTACCAGTCCGCCCCAGGTACGGGTGCCTATTATCGGCCCCATCCCGAACCAGCGGAACTCGTAAGGCAGCTCATCTCCGCCAGAGCCTGCATACCTGTTTGTTATCAGCGCCATCTTTGCGTCAACGGCAAGATGCGGAATGGGCTGGTCAACAGATTGCCTGCGGGTCCAGTAGGCATGCGGCTTCTTCTGCAGCCTTTGCAGGAAGATCTCCGGATCAAGCCCTCCTCCGTTGAACCGGCCGTCAATTATGAGCCCTTCCTTTTTCGTCTGGGAGTAGAAGTACCGCGGGAAATCTGTAGCCGAGCCGTTCCAGGTGTCAGGAAGGTATATGTAACCAATCTTTCCGCCGGAGGCTTTGTCAACTGCCATGCGGTTTGATTCCAGCCAGTCCATGTAACGGAAGCTGGTCTCGCTTCCGGCCGGTATGACTACCACCTCGCGTGCCCCTGCCATCGTCGGCTTCGAGTTCACAGTCAGTGTAACCTGCTTGCCGGCAAGGCCGGTGAAATAGCTGTAAACCTCCCTGTCAGCCTTTACCTCAGTATTGTTTACCCTGAGGAGATAGTCGCCCTCAGAAATATTCACACCCGGTTTTGCAAGGGGCGGCCAGGCTTCGCGCGACCAGTCCTTCTCCCTGAATATCTTGCTGAAACGGTAGAGGTTATTCTGTTTATCCACAGAGTAATCGGCTCCGAGCATGCCGGTATTAACCGGTTCGGAGCGCCGCTTGCTGTCACCGCCGTACACATAGGTATGTGAGGTATTCAGCTCTGCAATCATCTCCCCGATTATGAAGGTCAGATCCTGGCGGCATGTGGCCCTGTCGGCCAGCTTCTCGTACTTGAGTTTGAGAGCCGGCCAGTCCTGCCCGTGCATCCCTGGTTCATAATAATAGTCGCGTTCCATGCGCCAGGCCTCGTTAAAGATCTGCTTCCACTCGCTTACAGGGTCATACCATACCTTAAGGTCTGCCAATTTCATAGGTGAAGGGTTTCCTCCATCTGCAGGCATAAGTGATACCCCGCCATCTTTCCGGAGTACGATCGTGCTTCCGTCACCGGATAGCCGGTAGTCGTCAATTCCTTCAATCAGTTGAGATTCCTTGCCGGATTTGAAGGACCATGAGAACAGGTTCATCGGCCCGTGTCCGGAAACCTCGAACCGGTTGAAGTTACCCTCATCACTGTTGAGCCAGAAGAGAGACCTTTCATTTACGGCGAGGCTGCGGTAGTTGCCCTTTGCGACCGGGATAGCTTCAACGCGGTCTGTTATTCCGTCAAAGTCAATCTGTACAATTACTGCTGAACCCTGTCCCTGTGCCGCCGGTGCTTTCATGGCAGACGGGGCGGCCGGTGTTTTCCCGGTTGCAGTTCCTTTCGCGGCAGCGGAACCTCTTCCGGCTGCACTGGTTACCGGGGCTGTCTCTGCCACTGTTATGGCGCCGGGCTCCTCATCGCTCTTAAACGGGGTTAGTGATTTACCGTCCTTTCTGAGCGTTACAGCGTAGACCCCTGCTACTTTCTGATAGACCATCTCCCACTCGAGATCACAGTAGGTGGGTTCAAACCTGCGGTTGGAAATGAAAACGATATGCTCACCGTCATTTGTAAACACAGGATTGAAATCATGGAACAGCCCGTTGCTGATGCAGTTGATGCTCTTTGCCTCAAGTCTGTAGACATAAATCTGATACATGAATGCCTCGTTCATCTTCGAATAAACAATAAACCGGCTGTCAGGTGACCACGAATAATCAGAGATTGATTTGACATCAAGAGAAACGTCCACGTTCTCATACTCTTCCTTATCCACCTTTGTAATTGCTTTTGAGGCGATGTCAATATACCAGAGGGTCAGTGTCTGGTCTGTCCAGGCAATCTTTTTGCTGTCAGGCGACCATTTCAGTGTATGGCGGTATCCGGCTCCCAGGGAGGTAAGCTTCAGCGGCTTCTCTTTGCCTTCAGGTTCAATGACATAGAGTTCATATTCGCCTGAGGCGTCAGAGAAGTATGCTATCCGTTTACCGTCGGGTGACCATACTGCATCCTTGTCACGGGCGCCAGGTGAGGTGGTCAGGTTACGGACCGGGCCCTCCTTTTCAGGAAGGGTGAATATATCGCCCCGTGCGACTATCAGTGCACGGTTACCGGATGGTGAGATGTCGGCACGGGTGATGTTACGGCTTACATCTTTCATGAACGGACGCCGCTCCTCCATGTCGGTAAGGATCTTTACCGGAACCCTGGCAGAGGTCCCTGAGGCCAGATCAAGCTTCCAGATCTCTCCTCCCAGTTCATATACAACCTGGTTGCCTCCGAAGTCGGGGTGTCTCACATCATATTCAGTGTGTCTTGTAACCTGTTCAATCTTCCCGGTGCCGGTGTCATATGACCAGATATTCAGTACCCTGTCGCGGTCAGAGCTGAAGAATATCTTATTGCCTATCCACATAGGCCACCTGTCTGACCCGTCATAGTTGCTAATATTGGTCTCCTTGTCGGTCGCAAGGTCATAGATATAGACCTCCTGTGCCCTTCCTCCCCTGTACCGCTTCCAGGTGGCATTATCCTGGGCATCCTTGTTATACGCAATTTTGCCGCCATCCGGCGAAAAACTTCCCCGTGCAGCATCATACATGATCATCTCTTCAAGGCCGGTGCCGTCGGGAGACACAAGGTACATCTTCACATACCGCGAAGGGCTGTTGCGGCCCGAGGTGAACATGATCTTGTTTTTGGCAGCATTCCACCCCACAACCTCATCCGTTCCGGGATGCCAGGTGAGCCTAGTGATATTTCCACCGTTAATGTTCATGATATAGACATCGGCGTTACCGTCATATTCACCTGTGAAGGCTATCAGGCTGCCGTCAGGAGAGATTTCAGGCACACTTTCACGGCCGTCGCTGAAAGTCAGCCGGCAGGCTGTTCCGCCTTCAGCGGGTACTTTCCAGAGATCGCCACCGCTGGCGAATACAATGATATTGCCCTGTATGTCAGGGTATTGCATGAAAGAGTCCTGGGCGCTTCCGGAGATTGCGGAAGCCAGGAAGATGAGGAGCATGGGTAATAATATACCGTTGCTTCTCCTGCAGGTAAAGCAATTAATGGTTTTCATATGATCTGATAATTTAATGATTGACACCAATCGGCGACAACAATCCACGGTCTCATTGCCATACAATAAGAAGCTGTACCGGACGAACTTACCATGTCTTAATCTGTCACCACAATCCATGGCCTGACAGACCATTCTGTTATGAGGCCGTTCTTTACGTATGGATCACGGCTGACGAATTCATGGGCAGCTTCCGGTGTGTCACCGCGGAATACCAGCACCGCTCCGTCAGCCGGCTCCGCCAGTGCACCGGCCATAAACAGGCGGCCGTCATTATGAAACTCATGAACCAGACCGAGATGATCTTCGCGGAAAGAAACCCTTCGCTCTATGTAGTTCTCAACAGTCTTGTAAAACAGAATGTAAAACATACGGAAGTTATTTATCTGTAATCTTATCTTGTTACAACTGATTTCAGTTGCATGATTTCTTTTGACGTTACAAGTTATATATTTCAACGGAGGTAATTAAGGCCGGACAGGTTAAAACCATGCCCCGGCAATTAATTTCTTCTCAAAGAAAGAAGCCCGGATAATTTCTGAAAGGTTACTTTTATACACTGATTCGGGTACCTGATCAGTTCATCGCTGACAGAACCTGACTATAGGCAATCAATTCTTATGAAGGAGACTGAATTCAGGATTTACGGTTACAGGTGGGTCATGCTGTCCGTTTACATGCTTGCGATAGCTGTCAATCAGATCATGTGGATCACTTTTGCACCGATTACCAGGGATGCCGCGGCATTCTATGGTGTTACTGACCTGCAGATCGGCATACTCTCCATGAGCTTCATGATAGTTTACCTGATTGTGTCAATCCCGGCATCGTGGATCATCGACACTTATGGCATCCGTGCAGGTGTCGGTGCAGGGGTTGTTCTCACCGGTGTGTTCGGACTTTTACGCGGCATCTTTGCAACTGACTATAACCTTTTGCTCATATTTCAGATAGGGATTGCCGTTGGCCAGCCGTTTCTCCTGAATTCAATCACCAAGGTGGCTTCAAGGTGGTTTCCGGTCAGTGAGAGAGCCACTGCCTCGGGGCTGGGTACCCTGGCGATGTATTTCGGGATACTCCTGGGAATGAGCCTGACTCCGTTCCTGGTGAACGGCAGCAACATTGACGGAATGCTTAAGTTATACGGCATGGTATCCATGGCAACCGCAATGATATTTTTTATTCTGGCCAGGGAGCGGCCCGTCACCCCGCCGTGCAGCCCCGACCAGGAGGAGCGCGCCCTGGCTATCGACGGAATGAGGCTCCTCTTCCGCAACAGGGATTTCCTGTGGCTCATGCTCATCTATTTTATCGGCCTGGGAGTATTTAATTCCGTTACCACCTGGATTGAAAACATCCTCAGTCCGAGAGGATTTTCCGCCGAGCAGGCGGGAATCACCGGAGGATTAATGATACTCGGAGGTGTGGTTGGTGCACTCATAATGCCGATCCTTTCAGACCGCTCCAGGAAACGGGTCCCATTCATTGAGATCGCCCTTGCGGGAGCAACCATAAGCCTTGCCGGAGTCACCTTCACCGGAAACTACGCCTTGCTTCTTGTGTCGGCAGCTGCTTTTGGATTTTTCCTGCTCAGTTCCGGACCGATAGGATTCCAGTACGGGGCAGAAGTAACCTTCCCTGTGTCAGAGGGCACCTCAAACGGCTTTCTCCTACTTATGGGACAGGTTTCAGGCATTGCATTCATTTTCGGCATGGACTGGTTCAAATCACCGGTGACAGGGTCAATGACAATTCCATTATCAGTACTCTGCTTACTGATGCTGATAAGTTATTTTCTTTCGTCAAGACTGAAGGAATCTGCTTTCCTGGCCGGAAATCAAAAAGGTGATGCATGATGAAAAGCTTATGCAACAGGTTGTGTAGCTCCGCAGTGGTTATCTGTGGTCTCTTTCTATGCAATTCCATTACCATATCGGGACAGGAAATTATCCGCGACACCATGACCGGCAAGGAATTTAAGGAGATACACCGGGATGCCTTCAGGGGTCACGCAGGCGATACCGGAGCAGTCGCACAGAAAGACTTACCGGAAATTCAGCTGACAGCTCTGAGGGACAAGGCTGGCGCCGAACGATGGTGGTATGCATGGCTTGCCGGGTACAGTGCCGCCACCGTCGGTCAGGGTGTGGTTTATTTCACCTCAGATGACAGGATCCTGCGGCAGGATATGGCTCTGGGGGCAGCAACCACATTCCTCGGAGCGATGGGCCAGGTTATCACCCCGGTTCTGACGAAAAGTCCAGCGTATCCCTCTTACCGTGAGTATGCCTCCGGCGAAGCATCATTATCTGCGGATCAGGCTGCCGCTCTCCTGAAGGCACTGTCCGGGAGGGAAAAGGAGGGAAGGTCATGGAAAACGCATGCCATTGCCGGGGTGGTGAACCTCGGCAGCGGACTCATCACCTGGCTGGGATACAAACGGACATTCATGGACGGGCTGGAGAACTTTGCACTGAACACGTTAATTACAGAAGCACAGATTTGGACTCAGCCCATGAAAGCCGTAAGAGATTATGAAAAATACTGTCAGACAACAGGTTCCGGAACCGAAACAATGACTTCCCGGCGGGATGGTGAATGGAGCTGGAGCATTTATCCGGGCGGATTCCATGTAAGATACGTTTTCTGAACAACCTGAATCACAGCCTGTTCGGCAGCAAAAATCCTGATGAGACGAAGGAATAAACAGAGCGGTTCGATACCATTAAGAGTGAATACCATTTTCCGGTCACTCCGTCACCGCAATTACAGGCTGTTTTTCAGCGGGCAGAGTATTTCGCTGATTGGCACCTGGATGCAGAGGATAGCGTTGCCCTGGGTGGTCTACCGTATGACTGACTCCGAGGTGTTGCTGGGTGTTGTGGGTTTTGCCAGCTCGATACCCTCTTTTCTGCTGGCCCCCATTGCCGGCGTTCTTATTGACCGCTGGAGCCGTTACCGGGTGATGCTGGTGACCCAGATAATCTCGATGATCCAGGCGGGTGTGCTTGCATGGCTCAGCCTCAGCGGAAACCTGGGAATATGGCATATATTGGTACTGAGCGTGGCGCTGGGATGCATCAACTCATTCGACATGCCGGCACGCCACTCTTTTGTAATCAATATGGTAAACGGCAAGGAGGATATCGGCAATGCCATAGCCCTTAACTCCATGATGTTCAACGGCGCCAGGTTGATTGGGCCTTCCGTGGCCGGGATAGTGCTTGCCTCCGTTGGCGAGGGCGCCTGTTTCCTCATCAATGCGCTGAGTTACATCTTCGTTATCGCTTCGCTGATGATGATGAGAGTGACGGAGGATCGCGAAAAGAAAGAACGGGTTCCGATGTTCCGGGAGATGAAGGAGGGGATGGATTACGTCTTCGGCTTTGCGCCGATAAAACATATCATTCTGCTCCTGGGACTGGTGAGTCTTATGGGAGCTTCATACCAGGTGCTGATGCCGGTTTATGCGAAGGACATATTGCAGGGCGACTCGCACACGTACGGGTTCCTGATGGGCGGGGCAGGCGCCGGAGCCCTTCTCGGGGCCATTTACCTCGCTTCACGCGATACGGTTCTCAGGCTGGGACGACTGATTCCCGCAGCGACGGCATTGCTTTCGGCAGGATTGATTGCTATCTCGCTCAGCTCTTCGTTCTTCATATCGATGTTCCTGATATTCTTTACCGGTCTTGGGATGATGGCGCACACAGCCGCCAGCAACACCATCCTGCAGACCATTGCCGACGATGACAAGCGAGGGAGGGTCATGAGCTTCTATACAATGGCCCTCATGGGCACTGCGCCGTTCGGGAGCCTGCTGGCCGGATGGATGGCAAAGGTACTGGGTACGCCATGGACAATATTCATCGGTGGCGCTGTCTGCCTCCTCGGAGCGCTGGTCTTCTACAGGAGGCTGCCCGAGCTCAGACGGCTGGTAAGACCCGTTTATGTAAGGATGGGCATCCTGCCCGAAGTGGCCGAGGGAATCCGCACAGCCTCTGAACCCGTATCAGGAACCTGATTATTCCCGCCTTTCGTTCCGTCGGTAAAAAAATCCTTTCCGTCGGTGAGTATTTCCCGCCGGTCTAAAAAATTTTCAGCCGGCACCTGCCCATAATAGTTTTGTCTCACCATGTTTCATAAAATGAATAGAATGAGAACGAAACGATTTATTGCAATGGCAGCGGCCTTAATTATTACCTCCGTCGCTGTCACTGCCCAGACGAAGCAGTGGTCACTGACTGACTGCATCGGGTATGCGCTTGAAAAGAATATCCAGGTGAGGAAAGCCGGCGTATCTGTCAGCCTGGGGGAACTGAGCCTTCAGCAGGCGAAGGATAATCTGCTCCCTTCACTAAGCGCAACAGTGGGAGAAAATCTTGGCTTTCAAAATGTGACCGGCACAGGAGGTGAGACTTCATGGAAAGGTTCATCGCGTACCAATGCCTCTCTCAGCAGCGGGCTGACGCTATTCAGCGGCTTTCAGCTCAGGAACAGGGTCAGGCTTGCAGAGCTTGACCATAAATCACTGCAGTACAGTGCAGATCAGACAATGGAGAGCGTCTCCCTGAGCATTATGAGCGCTTACCTCCAGGTGCTTTATTCGGAGGAACAGGTCACAAATGCCCGTAACCAGGCGGAGGCTACCCGCGAGGAGCTGGCACTGGCGGCAGAGAGACTAACGCTTGGCGCCATCGCCAACAGTGACTACCTCCAGGTAAAGACACAGCTCGCATCAGAGGAGTCTTCGCTGGCATCGGCTGTCAACAACCTCAAGATGGCAAAGCTGAACCTGATGCAGCTGATGGAATACCCTGTAGACGAGTCGTTTGAATTAACCCGCCCGGATATTGATGCAATAATATCCACTGTACCTGCTCCAGAGGCAGCAGCCGTTTATGCTGATGCCCTTGCTGTCAAACCTCAGGTGCAAATAGCCTCTATAAACCGTGAGAGCGCCTTACTGGATCTTGAAATTGCCAAAGGCGGATTTTTTCCTTCTGTATCAGCCAGTGCCGGCATGAGCACAGGATTTACCCGGGCGGCAGAGATGGGATCACAGCTTAAAAGCGGTTTCTCTCCGTCGCTGGGATTATCGGCTTCGATACCAATATTCAGGAACAATCAGAACAAGGCTTCTGTTTCCAGGGCCAAATACGGTATCACCACTGCGGAGCTTGATGAGCTCAATACAAGGAACCAGCTCCGCAAGGAGGTGGAACAGGCAGTGCTTGATGCAGAGTCAGCACTCATAAGTTACCAGGCAGCAGTGAACAGGTATGACGCCTCTGCTGAAACCTACAGCGTGTCAGAGGAGAAATTCAAGCTGGGTGCAATGAACTCGGTCGATTTCCTGATACAGAAGACCAATCTTACCGCTGCCGAGAGCAACCTGCTCCAGGCAAAGTACGAGCTTGTCTACTCTCACAAGATTATCGACTTCTACAGGGGAGTCGCCCTTACATTCTGATAAAAACAATCCGTCAAACATTAATAAGATGAAAAGAAAAAACACATTCATAAGCATCGGGCTGCTTGCAGCAGTTGCCGTCACACTGCTTTCTGTCCATAGTTGCAGGAAGGACAGTACATACATTTATGAAACAGCAAAGGTGACGAAAGGCTCCATAGTGAACACTGTCACCGCTACCGGTACGCTTGAGGCAATCACTTCGGTTGTTGTAGGGACACAGGTATCAGGCATAGTTGAAAAGCTGTATGTTGATTTTAACTCACCTGTAAAGAAGGGCACGGTTCTGGCTGAGCTTGACAAGACGGCGCTTAGGTCGAGCGTTCAGCAGGCGCTTGCCACCCTTGACAATGCAAAGGCTGAGATGGAATACCAGGCTTCGAACTATGAGCGCAGCAAGGCTCTCTGGGAAAAGAACCTTATTGCCGAGGCTGATTATGACCAGGCCAAGTACAACTATGACAGGTCGGTGGCCACCCTGAAGAACTCCCAGGCGCAGTATGATAAAGCTTTGGTTCAGCTGGGGTACGCCACAATTTATTCACCCATTGACGGAGTTGTAATGAACCGTGCCGTTGATGAGGGTCAGACCGTAGCTGCAAGCTTCAACACCCCTGAGATATTCACCATAGCACAGGACCTTACACAGATGCAGGTTGAGGCAGATATTGACGAGTCAGACATAGGCCAGGTGAAGCAAGGTCAGCGGGTGGAGTTTGATGTTGACGCCTATCCCGGTGAAATGTTCACAGGGACGGTTGAACAGATCAGGCTCTCACCTGTGACCACCTCAACCGTTGTCACATATACGGTTATTATCAATGCTCCCAATCCTGATCAGAAGCTTCTGCCCGGGATGACAGCCAACATTGTCATATATGCAGAGGAGGTAAAGGATGTGCTCATTATTCCTTACAAAGCCGTGAAATTCACCCCTGATGCTGAATTCCTGGCACAACAATGGAAGGAGATGGCTTCAAAGAATGGTATGGCCGGAGGACCCGGGATGTCCGGCGGTGCCGGTATGTCAGGAGGCGCCGGCATTCCGGGAGGTACCGGCAGGATGCCCTCTGGCATGAGTGGTTCAGGAGCGCCCGGCGTCGCCGGGGCAGGCTTCGGCATGCAGGGCATGCCCGGCGGCCAGATGCCGGAAGGCTTCAAGTTGCCTGAAGGATTCAAAATGCCAACAATGGTATGGGTTAAGGATGATAAGGGGATCCACCCTGTGCCGGTAGAACTTGGGTCGAATGACGGAAGCAATACTGAAGTAAAATCCGGATTGGAAGAGGGTTCCGAGGTCGTTACGAAGATGACTATCGCATCCGCGAAGGAGAAAAAGGTGCAGGAAGTAAGCTCGAATCCTTTCATGCCAACGCCTCCGGGAAGAAGAAACACTCAGTCTTCATCCAGGACGGGCGCAAACGCTGCAACAAGAAACTGACCATGAAGACAATCATAGATATCACCACCCTTAAAAAGGACTATCACGTGGGTGAAGTCACAGTGCATGCACTGAGAGGGGTGGACCTGAAGATAAACGAGGGGGAGTTTGTTGCGATAATGGGCGCCAGCGGCTCCGGCAAATCAACCATGCTGAATATTATCGGATGCCTTGACAGGCCAACTGACGGCACCTATTTCCTTGACGGCGTAAACGTGGCAGGAATGTCAAAAAATGAACGTGCAGCAATGCGCAACCTGAAGCTGGGTTTTGTATTTCAGTCGTATAATCTGCTTTCGCGCACTTCAGCCCTTGAGAATGTTGAACTTCCGCTGATGTACAATCGTGTCATCAGTGCCAGAGAGCGCAGGGAAAAGGCTGTTGCAGCACTTGAAGCAGTTGGGCTGGCTGACAGGATGGGCCATATGCCCAACCAGCTCTCCGGAGGGCAGCAGCAGAGGGTGGCAATAGCGCGCTCACTTGTGAATGACCCTGTGGTGATCCTTGCCGATGAGGCTACCGGTAACCTTGATACAAGGACCTCATATGAGATAATGTCGTTGTTCCAGGATCTGAACGCCAAAGGCAAAACAATCGTGTTCGTGACCCATGAGCCTGACATAGCCCGCTGCATGACGCGCAGCGTTGTTTTCCGTGACGGCCATATAATAAGAGAAGAGGAAGTAAAAAACAGGCTTGATGCAGCGGAACTGCTCAGAGCCCTTCCTGTGGAGCAAGACTAAAAAAACAAAGAAATGAATCCGCGAAATCTTTTAAAAGTAGCAATCAACGCATTGAAGCGCAATAAAATGCGCTCATTCCTGACGATGCTGGGAATTATAATCGGGGTTGCATCTGTAATTACAATGCTTGCAATTGGCCAGGGGTCAAAGAAAAGCATCCAGGACCAGATAGCGAGCATGGGCTCCAATATGCTTTTCGTCATGCCCGGAACCATGAGGATGGGAGGGGTCCAGCAGGGAAGCTCGTCATCGCAGAGGCTTACAGTAGCTGACATAAAAGCCATCAAAATGGAATGCGATGCTGTTGTTGCCGTCTCACCGGAGGTAAGAAGCAGCGGCCAGGTCGTTTACGGAAATTCGAACTGGCCCACTACAATCTACGGCGGGAGCGAACAATACCTTGAGATAAGGAGCTGGAGTGTGGTCAGCGGGCGCAATATCACTGACAGTGAAGCGGAAGGCTCAGCCAAGGTATGCCTTCTGGGACGGACGGTTGCTGACGAGCTCTTCGGTGAGGGCGTTGATCCAACGGGAGAAACATTACGATTCAAGAACATCCCCTTTAAGATAATAGGCATTCTCTCAGAGAAAGGACAGAATAGTTTCGGGCAGGACCAGGATGACGTGATAATAGCACCGTACACAACGGTTCAAAAAAGAATCCTGGCCCAGACTCATATACAGTCTATCCAGATGTCGGCCCGCAGCGCAGAGGAATCAGTCCTTGCTGAGTCGCAGGTGGAGGAGGTGCTTCGCCGCACGCACAGGTTACGTGAGAACGAGGACAACGACTTTGAGATCAGGAGCCAGGAGGAGCTTGCAACGACAATGACTTCTGTGACTGAGATACTCACCATATTGCTTGGAGCCATAGCCGGTATATCGCTCCTTGTCGGGGGCATAGGCATCATGAATATCATGTATGTTTCAGTCACTGAGCGTACACGGGAAATAGGCCTCAGGATGTCGGTCGGTGGCCGCAGCGTTGACATATTGCTTCAGTTCCTTATTGAGTCTATATTGCTGAGCGTTTTCGGGGGCCTGATCGGGATAGTCATTGGCTTCGGAGCCTCATCCGTTGTTGAGGCCCTGACCTCGTGGCCTATTAGCGTGATGTGGGGGTCGGTGATACTGGCCTTTGTGGTATGCACCCTGATCGGGGTCTTCTTCGGTTGGTACCCGGCACGCCGGGCCTCAGACCTTGACCCGATAGATGCTTTAAGGTTTGAGTGAATTGTAAGTGATATTCATTAGCTTTGATGATGATATGAATAATACTGGTGTGATAAGAAAACGGAAAGGACTGCCTGTGATTCTGCATCTGACAGGGTGGATCATACTTTTCATCCTGCCGCAGTTTCTTATTTCAGGAGGTTTGTTCAAGGATGAACGTACCACGAGGATTGTGCTGTTCAATACCCTTGTTTTTGTGATTCTTTTCTACACGAACTACCTGTGGCTGGTTCCGAAGCTGGCGCAGAAGGGGAGATGGCTTGCCTTCCTGGTGCTGGCAGCGTCACTGATAGTCTTTCTCGGCTGGGCCTCGGGTAAATTTTATGAGAATCTTTTCGCACCGCCGCGCGAAGTAAGGGAACAGATCGCCCAGACGGAGCAGAGACCTCCGCGTGATGATCATGGCCGGCGCCGTGGCGGGGGAATAGCACTCTATAACTTCTTCATCACATCTTTCCTGGTGTCAGGCTTTGCGGTCGGCATCAGGTATGCTGAAAGCGCAGTGAGAAAGGAGGAGGAGATCAAGGAACTGGAACGCGAGAAGCTGAACTCGGAGCTGGCATTGCTGAAGAACCAGGTCAGCCCCCATTTCTTCTTCAATACCCTGAACAATATTTATGCGCTGATAGAGATTAACCGCGAGGATGCCAGGGAGGCCGTACTGAGCCTCTCAAAAATGATGCGGTATATGCTCTATGAGTCAGAACAGGGAAACACCAGGCTCAGCCATGAGATTGAATTCATGAAGGGATATATTGACCTGATGAAGCTGAGGCTCAGTGACCGTGTAAGGCTGACTGTAAGCTTCCCGGAGGAGTATGAAGATCAGGATCTCCCGCCCCTGCTTTTCATTCCTTTTATTGAGAATGCCTTCAAGCACGGGGTGAGTAACATGGGCAACTCCTTCATTGATATAGCACTCAGGGCTGAGGACGGAGAGATCACATTCCTTACTGCCAACAGCATCAGCCGGCCTGGCGCTGAGGCTCCACGGCCAGCCTCAGGAATCGGGCTTGACAATGTGAGGAAAAGACTGTCACTCCTGTACCCTGGCCGCCATGAGCTGAGAATCAGCGACCAGGAGTCGATCTTTACGGTGGTGCTGACGATCAGGACCTGACCCTGGCCGGCAGAAAAATGGTGGCGGAGCAAAATAATAGGACGGACTTCCGATTCCGGAGCGGTTGAAGTTAACAATGTAAACAGAGATGATCAGGGTTGTTGCTATAGATGATGAGCCGCTGGCGCTGCAGCTGGTGAAGGGTTATGTGGAGAAAACCCCCACCCTGGAGCTTGCCGGGGCATTTGACAACCCCGTTGATGCCGTGGCATTCATCAGGGCGAATGAAACAGACCTTGTGCTCCTCGACATCCAGATGCCTGACCTGACGGGAACCGAGCTGGCCAGGGTCATCTCAGGCGGACCGAAGGTGATCTTCACCACTGCCTATGAGAAGTATGCACTGGAGGGATTCAGGCTTGATGCCGTTGATTACCTGTTGAAGCCCTTTAGTTACGCGGAGTTCCTGAAAGCCATACAGAAGGCAGAGCGGCTGATCGGCGCTGAGCGAAATCAGTTGCCGGCCCTGGAAGTGAGCCACGATTTTCTCTTTTTAAAGTCGGAAAGCAGGATCCGCCGCATAAACTTTTCCGAGATCCATTATATAGAAGGACTCAAAGACTATGTGAAGATATGGCTGAAAGACGAAAAGAAACCTGTCCTCTCGCTTTCCACACTGAAGGCGCTTGAGTCCAGGCTTCCCGGAGACCGGTTCATGCGTGTTCACCGTTCATTCATCGTCAACCTTGAGACAGTCAAGGTCATAGAGCGCGGCCGCATTGTCTTCGGTGAGGTTCGCATCCCGGTCACCGAACAGTATATTGATAATTTCCGTAAGTTCCTCGACAGGAATTTTATCTGAAGTTAATTATGTGACTTAATTAAGCAGACATTTCTTGACCAATATCAATAATTCTTAATACTAGTTAGTCGCTGGAGAAACTTCCTTAATTTTGTTTTTGAGGACATTATTAATTATTGACAAATCTGCTTTTTCTCCACATTCTGTTAATATTAAAAATGACTTGAGTTATAATTGTACAAAAAGCTTGATCTACATCTATTTACATAATAAATCAATACTAGTATAACGATGCATAGTAGTGTAAATGATATTCGAGACCTTGCTAGATTACTTGGTTTATCACCAACAACTGTATCCCGTGTTTTAAATGGGAAATCAGAAAAATACAGAATTAGTAATCTGACTGCACAAAAAGTAAGGCAAGCCGCCAAAGAATATAATTATTCCCCTAGCAAGATTGCGAGAGGCCTGAAGATGGACAGGACAGATACGATAGGTTTAATTATTCCAGATATTTCCAATCCATTTTTTGCTGACATCGCCTACAGTATCGAAAAAGAGGCAAGATTAAAAGGTTATTCAATTATTTTATGTGACAGTGTGGATGATCTTAAAGTGGAAAAGGAGTTAATTACTTTGCTCAGAAGTCATAAGGTCGACGGTATTATAATTGCACCGGTTGGAATTAGATATGAGCACATAATTAACGTATATAATTCAGGAATACCTTTAGTCGTAATTGACAGATGTTTTCCCGGATTAGATCTTCCATCAATTACATCAGACAATTATCAGGGAGGATATGATGCAACTAATCATTTAATATCTCTTGGTCATAAAAAAATTGCATGCATTCAGGGTATGCCTGAAAGCTTTCCGAATAAGGAACGTTTGAGGGGTTATATAGAGGCTCATGAGAATAATAACCTTGAAATTGACAAGACTATGATCGTGGGAGATAGCTTTGTTATCGAAAACGGTTACAGGCAGACCAGGATAATATTCAGTATGGAAAATCCTCCAACTGCTGTATTTGCTTTCAGCAATCTCATCTCAATCGGTGTAATAAAAGCTCTAAATGAAATGAGTCTTAAAATACCGGCAGATGTTTCCCTTGTATCATTTGATGAGCAGCCTTACTCAGCTTATCTGGGGACACCAATGACCACAGTCAATCAAAAGAAGAGCGAAATAGGACAATTGGCTATTGATGTTCTTTTCAAGTATATAATGGATAAGGAATACAGACAAGTAGTTTACATGAAATTGAAGACTGAACTCATTGTTCGTGATTCTGTCAGAAATCTGAGAAATTAATTATTTATAAGATTTGCGCAATCGTTTACGCATCATTTCTTGTATATTTATCTCCTGACAGGGAAAGTTGATGACTTTATGTTATTTAATTAAACAATATCATTTTATGCAATTAAATGAAAATGAGTTTTTGTATATCATGAAAGCAGAAAATACCCTAAATCAATTAAGTAAATACTGCTTAATATTCTTGCTTTGCTGCACTTTTTCTTCATTTAAAGCAAATGCACAAAACCAGTGTGATGACAAAGTGAATTATATAATGGAGGTTCCGATAATTTCAGATATAAAGGTGGAAGGTGTTATGGGGCAGGCAATTGAAAAAGGCATGAATGGTAGATTAAAGACTCTGCCCAGATGGAATGAAGGAGAGCTTATAACCGTGTTCAGCAAGGAATCAAGACTTTCAAATACAACAAATGACTGGTATGGTGAACATGCGGGTAAATGGCTTATCACAGCTTCAAGAGCAGCGTTTCGTTCAGGAGATCGTGAATTAAAAGACCTATTATTGAAAACGGCCGAATATTTAATCAGCACGCAAGAACATAATGGCTATCTGGGAACCTATTCACTTCAAAGACGAATAACTAATCACCAGGCTTTGACACATGCCACCTCATGGGATGCATGGAATATGAGTTATTTAATATTAGGATTACTGGAGGTTTACAAGTATTTTCCTGAAGAAAGTTATCTCCTGGCATCAAAAAAAATAGGGGACCTCTTTTTAGAGAATTTCAGTGAAGGCCGGCAGAATATAACGGAATATGGAACACGAAGAGGTATTTCTGCAACAGTTATTCTTGATCCTATGGTTGAGCTATTTAGGGAGACAGGAGATAAGCGCTATCTAGATTACTTGAATTTGGTGATCAGACAAATGGAAGAAAAGGAGGGTTTGAAGCTAATATCATCTGCATTGGATAACCGCGACCTGGAGTGGATAGGAGATGGGAAAATCTACCAGCTCTTATGGAACATTACAGCAGTGGCAAAGTTGTACCAGGTAACTGGTAATACTGATTATTTGAGAGCTGCCGAGAATATCTGGAACAAAGTACGTAATTATCATCTTACTATCATTGGCGGGCCATGGGGAGGGATAGGCAAACATAAAGAGTGTTTCAATAGCAGAGGATACTGGAGTCCCTACGGATATACAGAAACTTGCAGTGTGATGTCATGGATTCAGTTTAATAGTGAAATGTTTAAACTCACGGGTAAGGCAATTTATGTTCAGGAAGTAGAGAAGTCAGTCTACAACACACTCCTGGGCGCACAATTTCCTAACGGGATGGACTGGGCATATCATACATTTACTAACGGGGCCTTGCACTCAGCTAATTTTAACGATTGTTGTCCCTCCAGTGGAGCATTAGCCCTCGAAGAGTTGCCTTCTTTAATATATACAACTACTGATAGGGGAATCGCCTGCAATTTATATTCTGAGAGTTCTGCCATTGTAAATATTTCCGGAGTCGGCAGAGTAAAAATAAATCAGAATACAGAATATCCTTTTGATGGGTACGTGAGAATCTCGATTCAGCCTGAGAATATAGCCAGTTTTCAGGTGCTTCTCAGAATACCTGATTGGGCAAAAGATGCAAGTGTGAAAGTAAATGGCAAGATTATAGATGCCTCAATGATTATGCAGGGTGATTACTTAGCCGTGGAAAGGACATGGCAGGCCGGAGATATTATTGATCTTCATTTTCCCATGACATTGAAGGTTATAAGACAAATTGAAGTTTCCATGGCGCCCCAGCGAGGTGGCCCCATATACCAGGTGCAATGGTTCGCGCTTGCACGCGGTCCTTTGATATATTGCGTGAATGGCCTTATCGGTGGCATGGAAAGAGAAGAAATCTTTACCCTGCCGGAACATGACCCTGAAACTCTGTTTACATCCATACCAGCCCCAAAAACAGTAAAAGGAGAGGCATATGAATTAAGAATTCCTGATAAACCATCTTTGATATTTATCCCCTTTATTGAGTCAGGAGAAGGTGTATCTGGAACATGGCGTCTCACATGGGTACAGGAAAAAATCAGGTAGCAGGAAGTGTCATAATATAAAACAATTGTATGGATCTTAAAACAAAATGAGATAATCAGATTTCAGAAAGACTGGTGATTGAATAACAGGGACAATCTTTATGGGATTAAGTTAATGAAAGGTGGCGTGATCCTCAGTTTTAAAAAAAATCAATACTCTACAAATCAGGTGTATGCTCAGATTCGGACATTCTGCAGGCAAGCCAGGGGCTTCCAATGAATCCCAATAATAATACGAATTCCGGGGGAGAGCCAGTGACAAAGTTTAAATTTGGTTATTATAGAGATCCGGAACTGCAATTATAGAGAATTGAAAGGCATTTTATCAGATTTGAGGGATGAGGAATAAATTAATGATAAAGAAATATTTTGATAATTGAAAAATATTTCTTTAATTGCACAAACGTTTGAGCTATTAATTAAATACAGTCAATTATGTTTATCGTAAACTCGTATTCCTGGGCGGTGGTTCTTTGCACAATCACAATGTTATGCTGGGGTTCATGGGCAAATACTCAGAAGCTTTCTACAAAAAAATGGGCTTTTCAGTTATTCTATTGGGATTATAGTCTTGGTGTTCTTCTTCTCTCTCTACTGTTGGCCTTTACACTGGGAAGTACAGGTGGTGAAGGCAGAAGTTTTCTTCCTGATCTTGCCCAGGCAGATTCAAATTCGATTGCAATGGCAATTTTGGGAGGAGTAATATTCAATCTGGCTAATATTATGTTAGTAATAGCCATTGATATAGCTGGAATGGCTGTTGCATTCCCGGTAGGCATCGGACTGGCTCTGGTAATTGGAGTAATAACAAATTATATAGGAGAACCGGTTGGCAATGCAATACTCTTGTTTACCGGTGTAGCCTTAGTAACAGTGGCAATTATCCTGGATGCCCTTGCTTATCGAAAAGTGCCATCACACGGAGGAAGAACCCCGGCAAAAGGGATATTGATTTCAATAGTTGCAGGAGTATTAATGGGCTTTTTCTATCGATTTGTTGCCTCTTCAATGGCGGTCGATTTTGCACAACCTGAGGCAGGAAAGTTAACTCCTTATACTGCATCTGTGATATTCTCGGTAGGGCTATTAGTTTCGAACTTTCTATGGAACACAATAGCTATGTATAAACCTGTTGTGGGAGAAAAAGTAACATTCAGAGATTATTTTACACATGGTAATTTTAAACTTCACACCATCGGTATTCTGGGAGGCGCCATTTGGAGTCTTGGAATGACGTTCAATATTATTGCATCCGGGCAGGCTGGTTTTGCTATCTCTTATGGACTTGGACAGGGGGCAACACTTATAGCTGCGTTATGGGGTGTATTTATTTGGAAGGAGTTCAAAGGAGTAAAAGGAGTCAATGGTTTGATATCTATGATGTTTATTCTCTTCATAATTGGCCTTGGATTGATTATTGCCGCCAAAGTTTATTAAGACAAATGGATTCTGATATGAGAAAACCAAAAATTGTTGTGATAGGCAGCTCTAACACTGATATGATCTTAAAACTATCTCATATACCAGGTCCGGGAGAGACTGTATTGGGTGGTGAATTCTCAATTGCTCAGGGTGGCAAAGGAGCAAACCAGGCAGTAGCTTCAGCCCGTGCTGGTGGTGATGTTGTGTTTATTTCATGCGTTGGTGATGATCAGTTTGGCAAAAAGGCTATTGAAAAGCTGGGAGATGAAGGGATAGAGACTTCCTATATAAAAGTAATAAGAGATGTTGCCTCCGGAATTGCAATGATTAACGTCGCTGAATCCGGTGAGAATAGTATTTCAGTTGCTCCGGGGGCTAATAGTTATTTGTTACCTGCAGACATTCAGGTTGCCGAAGATGTAGTTAAAATGGCAGATGTGATTTTAATACAATTGGAAATTCCGGTTGAAACAGTTTTAAAAGCCGTGAAAATTGCCAGGAAATTCAATGTGCCTGTTATACTCAACCCTGCGCCTGCATGCGCCCTTTCAGACGAACTATTATCAAATATTGATATCATTACCCCAAATGAAAACGAAGCTGCTGTCATAGCAGGAATGGAGCCAGTAAGTAGCAGTATTCCTGATCTGGCTGTGTGTCTTTGTAAAAAAGTGTCAGGAACTGTAATAATTACTCTAGGGAAGGATGGAGCTTATTATTGTCAAAACGATGTCGGAAGGCAAATCGATGGATATAAGGTAAATGTAGTTGATACCACAGCAGCAGGCGATACCTTTAATGGATACCTGGCAGTTTCACTTGCTTCCGGTAACAGGCTTGAGGATGCAATCAGGATAGCAAACAAGGCAGCCTCATTATCGGTAATGCGGCTGGGAGCCCAGCCTTCCATTCCATATCTTGATGAAGTGGTTGAGAAATCGACGATTGGGAGAAATTACGATACTGACCTGGGGAAAATTAAATAAATATATGCACAAACGTTTGAGGATATTAATCTCGCATAAGCATCAATGTTTCTATATATGTTATCAACCAATTGTATGTAAATAATCATCTAACCAAAATTAACCAATGAAAAGCAATCAGTTAAATAGGGGTCGGACTCCTATTTGGGGAAATCTGGTGATGTGTGTGCGGCAGTCGGTAATGCTCCTGCTTCTGAGCTTAGCAACATTTACCCTGCAAGGCATATCGCATGTCAATGACTCTGAAAAAAATAACGAGAGTCAAATTGACAATTATCTCAAACATAATGATCATCGGTTTGGAGATGATCTGACTATTATCGGTTCAGTAATCAAAATGACAAAGACCGGGAGCCTGCAATCAAAAGATATAACGGGTAAGGTAACCGCGGAAACCGGTCAACCTCTAGCCGGTGTTACTGTTTTTGCAAAAGGGACTACCTCAGGTACATTTACTGATAGTGATGGCAGATACAAGCTGTCAATTCCATCAGGTACGATGGCATTGGTCTTTTCCTTTGTCGGAATGAAAACAGTTGAGGAGCCGATTGGAAACAGGACAGTTATTGATATGGTGCTTTATGCAGAGGAGATTGGCCTTGATGAAGTGGTTGTTGTTGGTTACGGAGAGCAAAAAAAGGTAAACCTGACCGGGTCCGTGTCTACAGTACAAAAGGAAGACCTAGTAAAAGTTCCTTCGGCAAATATTTCTGAAATACTGACAGGTAAGGCTCCAGGTCTGTTAACCAAGCAAAGTACAGGTGTTCCGGGACAGGACTTTACCACTTTGAGTATCAGGGGATATGATGACCCATTAGTCCTGGTGGATGGAATAGAAACATCCTGGTCGCGATTAGATCCAACTGAGATAGAGTCTATTAGTGTACTGAAGGACGCTGCTGCAGCTGTTTATGGTAGCAGGGCCGGAAACGGAGTAGTTCTTATTACTACCAAAAGAGGAGCAGGGACAAAGCCTTCAATAAATTATTCCAGCAATTTCACATTTCAGAATCCAACAGTACTGCCAGAGTATATCTCTTCATGGAAATATGCTGAAATGTTGCGCGAAGGCGAGTTTAACAGCGGAATTCCTTACACATATACCGAGGAGGAGATACAATTATTCAAAGATGGGACAGATCCGGATTACATAAATGAGGATTGGTATAGTGCAATTTTTAGAAACTGGGCCCTCATGCAATCTCATAACCTTGGGGTATCAGGAGGAAATGAAAGGGTAAAATTCTTTTTATCCGTCGGATTCCTGGATCAGCAAAGTACTTTCAAATCGGGTGACCTGAAATTTGGAAGATACAATGCACGGTCTAATGTAGATGCTCAAATATCGGACAGGTTGTCGGTTTCAATAGATCTTTCATACCGGAATGAACAACGTTATGAGCCGCAGGCAACATTTCAGAACAGTGATCCCCTGACAAATATTTGGACCGATTTAAAACTTGCACTTCCCGTTTGGCCTTCCAGACTGCCTGATCCGAATATAGGTGGCGCTTATTCAGGGTTTACTACAAGGAGTCCTCTGGCACAGACATATAGCGATCTTACAGGCTCCATAGATAACAGACAACAGTACTGGACTGGGCGCATCAGCCTGAACTATAAAATTCCCGGAATTAAAGGATTGGAATTTAATGCTGCACTTAATTATACCGGTAACAATACATATGTTAAAAATCAGGATAAACCATTTGAGGTATTCAGTTATGACTATGCCAATGACCTGTATGTAAGTTGGGGTATTAACGGAGAAAATGCACTTGCCGAAGAGTTTACCAGTTATACCCAGTTATACCCATTAATTTCATTAAAATATGAGAATACATTTGGGAATCACGCAATTCAGGGTCTTCTTCTGGCAGAAGGAATCAATACGGACTATAATTATCTTTCTGGAGGACGAGTAGACCTTTTATCATTGGAAATACCATATATGTTTGCAGGTTCGCCTGAGAATATAACAAATAACAGTGGTGCTGTTGAGACCGGACGGGTCAGTTATGTTGGAAGGGCTAACTATAGTTTTAAAGGGAAATATCTGGTTGAAGGTACTTTCAGATATGACGCTAGTCATAAATTCCCCGAGGAGACAAGATGGGGATTTTTCCCGAGTGTGTCAGCCGGATGGAGGATCTCGGAAGAATCTTTTGTGAAGGACAATATTTCATGGATTGATAATTTAAAGATCAGAGCTTCCTACAGTAAAGCAGGTGATGACAATGTTAGTGCTTTTAAATACCTTACAGGCTATGAAATATTAAGTGATCCTACACAGGTTTATGTTTTCGGGAGTAATGTTTACAGGTTAATCAGGTCAACAGGTCTGCCCAATCCTGACATTACATGGCTTGATATGACAAGCTATAATATAGGCTTGGATAGCAGGTTCCTTGATGGACTCATAGGGGTAGAATTCGATCTTTTCTATCGCTTAACTGAGAACATTTTCGGTCAACCGCTGGAGGCTTATCCGTCTACTTTTGGTGCAACTCTTCCACAGCTTAATTTGAACTCTACTGATGACAGAGGATTTGAACTAACTCTTAGTCACAGAAATAAAATTGGAGGAGATTTTACCTACAGTATGGCAGGAACGGTAAGTCTGGCAAGAGAAAAATACAAAGATTGGTCAGAAGTTCTTTATGATGATCCGGATGAAATTAGAATTTATAAGAGAACCGGTAACTATACTAACCGATGGATAGGTTATAAAACCGACGGATTGTTCATGAGCCAGCAGGAAATTGATGAGTGTGATGTCAATCAGGATGAGGCTAATAATACAACATTGGTACCTGGAGATATACGCTATGTTGACCTTAACGGTGATAAGATAATAGACTGGCGAGATCAGGACCAGATTGGATATGGTACATTTCCAGATCTTGTATATGCTTTGGATATGCAAGCTGATTACAAGGGGATTGGCGTCACCATCCTTTTTCAGGGAGCATCAATGTTCAACATTAATATTGATGACACCTATAGAGGCCCGCTGACAAACTGGGGGCCTCCACTTGAATTTCATTATAAATATCGTTGGCAGCCTGACCCGGCAAACCCCGATATAAATATCAATCCGGATGCCAGACTCCCGGCTCTTGTAGGTGATGGTACCGGAACTCGCACTCATAACAGAAAAACTTCGGACTTTTGGCTACAGGATGCAACATATCTGAGGTTGAAGAACCTGAATATAAGCTACACTATTCCTCATGAGTTGACCAAAAAAGTAGGCATTCAGGACTTGCGGTTTTTCGTTGCCGGAAGCAATTTGTTAACAATCAGTAAACTTGGTATTTACAAGAATTCACAGGACCCTGAAGGAGGTGGTCTGAAGTACTATCCTCCGGTTAAAACGGTTTCCTTCGGATTGAATGTAACATTATAATCTTCAAGATCATGAAAAAGTCAAAGTATTTAGTCCTTATTTTTCTCATAATATTAACAGGATGTGAGAATTTTCTGGACAAAGAGCCACTTGATATTATTTCTGACGCCCTGGTGTGGGAAGATGAAAACCTGATTAATTCCTATTTAGCTGACCTGTACTACAGAACAGATTTCATGGAGAGAAAAGGTAATGATGATTGTGTATCTCTTTGTATGATAGCTTCAATGGGTGGGGAAGGAAGATCATATGGGGCGCATCACCAACCATATATAGCCTCTACCAATGTAATAACAGCGGCTGGTCCAAATGCTCAGCTTGACTATTGGAATTACAAAAATATCAGAGATTGTAACTTCTTTATAGAAAAGATGGACAACAATCCCAATTTTGATCAGGCATACAATAAACAGCGAATTGCTGAAGTAAGGTTCCTGAGAGCATATATGTACTTCGAAATGGTAAAAAGATTTGGAGGAGTACCAATTATCGTTAAGGCTCAGGCGATGGATGCCACGGAGGAAGAGCTATATCTCCCGCGTAACTCCGAAAAGGAGGTTTATGATTTTATCATTGCTGAGATGGACACACTTTCTCAGGAATTGCCAAATGAATATTCGGCTGAGGATAAAGGCAGGCCGACTAAATGGGCGGCATTGGCTCTCAAAAGTCGTGCTGCCCTGTATGCTGCCAGCATCGCAAAATATGGTCAGGTTCAGTTAGATGGACTACTTGGTTTCCAGTCATCAGATGTAGAATACTATGCGGACCTATCATATGATGCATCTAAAGCAATCATCAATAATGGCATCCATTTCTTGTATGAGAAACAAGCTGACCCGGTATTAAATTATCAGAATCTTTTCCTAGATGAATCGTCAGACAACAAGGAAGTGATCATGTCAGAAGTGTATGATTATGCAAAGAACCGGGCACATGCCTTCTCATTACGTACTATGCCACATGATTTCTCCGGGACATGGGCCTCAATGTATTATTTGTATGACTTTGTTGAAAGGTTTGAGTTTGCAGATGGCAGTCCGGGTAATTCCATTTCAAGGTCACAACTTACAGCAACAGGCTCAGAATGGACACCTGCGGAACTTTGGGAGAATCGTGATGCACGTTTCAGGGCAACCGTCTTTTACCCGGAGAGTCCCTGGCAGGGTGGGAAGGTGTTATTTCATTCTTCTACAATACGGGGTGGAGTTACATATACTTCCGGCTTTGCCGAAGACGGCTGGCCATATAAAGCTTCAACCAGAAACACTACCAAGACCGGATTTATGGTCCGAAAGCGTTGTAATGAAAGCATGAAGATGCCAACTGATGTTTTCAACGACCAGACTGATGTAATAATTTTCAGACTCGGAGAGATCTATCTGAATCTTGCTGAAGCCGCATATTATCTCAATTTTACAGATGAAGCACTTACAACGCTCAATCGCCTTAGAGAACGGGCAAATATGCCGCCAAAAACAACCATTGATGAAGCTACAATTCAGAATGAGAGACTTGTCGAGCTTAGCTGGGAGAATCACAGTTACTGGGATATAAGAAGATGGCGAATTGCCAAGCAACTACTTGATGGAGTACGGACCCAGGGATTGGTTTTCACTTATAATTATGATACAAAGAAGTATAGAATCAGGTTGATTGCGGCTGAGGGTGTGGCAAGGATTTTTCAGGACAGAAATTACTACCTGCCTCTGGGTGTTAGCAGAGTTGCCGAGAACCCCAATTTCGTGGAAAATCCTGATTATTAGACTGAGTAATTCCGGACAGGAAGATGCCAAAGGGAGAGTGACCGGTGTTTAAAGGAGTTTAATTTGGAATCTTCCGTCATTTTTTGAACATGATGTCTTTGAGCACAATAACACAGTTTATGAAGAATCTTTTAACTTGAATAAATTATCAATCTCATTAAGCAATAATTATGAAAATACTTAAATCAGCTTTTATTGTACTGACAGTCTTAGTACTCTGGCCGAGCACAGGATGTACGGGAAAAAAGAAGGATGTGTCTCAGCTCCCTTCAAAAGTGACAATGACCAAGGATTTGTTGATGGACAAGATAAAAGGTGGCTGGGCAGGCCAAACACTTGGAGTGACTTACGGGGGACCAACAGAATTCAGGTACCGGAGCAGGATCATTCCTGATAGCATTGAAATTCCCTGGCCTGTCAGCGGATACTGTAAATCATGGTTTGAGAGCAAACAAAAGGCTGGACTATATGATGATATTTATATGGACCTGACTTTTGTGGATGTGATAGAGAAATATGGCATTGATGCACCGGCTGACAGCTTTGCGCTTGCATTTGCCAGGGCCCCTTACCCTCTCTGGCATGCAAACCAGGCTGCCAGGTATAATATACTTAACGGAATCATGCCCCCGAAGTCAGGATACTGGAAATTCAATCCACATGCTGATGATATCGATTTTCAAATCGAATCTGATTTTGCCGGACTGATGTCACCCGGAATGCCTGTTGCTGCATCCGAGGTAACGGATCGGATCGGACATATAATGAACTATGGCGATGGTTGGTATGGAGGAGTGTATGTGGCAGCAATGTATTCCCTGGCGTTCCTGACAGATGACATCGACCTGATAGTCCGCGAAGCCTTGAAGATGCTTCCACAGGAGAGCAATTTCCATAAATTTATGAGTGATGTTATTAATTGGAGTAAAGTATATACTGACTGGAAACGTACCTGGGAGGAAATTGAGAAAAAATATGGAGATGATAAAACATGCCCTCAGGGTTATGGTGATCCGTTTAATATTGAAGCAACAATGAACTGTGCATATATTCTGGTAGGTTTACTTTATGGTGATGGAGATATGGGTAGGACCGTAGATATATCCACTCGTTGCGGCGCAGACTCGGATTGTAACCCCTCAAATGCGGCAGGCATTCTTGGTACAGCAATGGGCTATAGCAAAATTCCGGATTATTGGCTGAATAATGTGAAAGAAGTTGAGGACATTACTTTCCCCTATACCAGCCTTTCACTGAATCATACCTATGAGCTTAGTCTTAAGCATGCCCTGGAGGCTGTTCAACGCAACGGCGGAAAAATAAGGGGAGAAAAGGTGACCATTTCCTGTCAGGTTCCTGAACCTGTAAGATATGAGAAGAGTTTCGAAGGAATTACTCCTGTTAAGAAGGAAAAAATCGATTTGCCATTAACGGAAAAAGGATTTGAATATTCATTCGAGGGTACAGGGGTCCTTATATCAGCTGAATTTCCCGGAAAAAGACAGTCAACAGGTGAATATATTGCATACGTTGAAGTATTTGTTGATGGTAAACCTGCTGAGGTTGTTAAGTTCCCGGCTGATTTCATGGTTAGAAAGCTTGATCTTTACTGGAACTTTGATCTGCCATCAGGAGATCATCTAATTGAACTTAAACTTCAGAATCCGGATAAGGAGCAGGTTATTGACCTGAACTATGTTGTCATCTATAACAATTTGGATAAGGACATTGCACAATGAAGTTTCTTTCATCCTCAGCTTCGTTATGTTTCCTGAGTATTGCATCCGGAATATCTGCTGCAGGTTTCAGCGAGCTCAGCATTGATAAAAAGACTGGTGGAGCAGCGAAACCGAATGTAATACTGGTTATTACTGATGATCAGGGGTATGGAGAGCTTTCATGTCACGGAAATCCAGTGTTGAAGACACCTGCCCTTGATCAATTTCATAGTGTAAGTGTCAGGTTTACAGATTATCATGTGGCTCCTATGAGCGCACCAACAAGGGGACAGTTGCTAACGGGACTTGATGCAGCCAGGAACGGAGCTGTGAATGTTAGCAGTGGACGGTCATTGTTAAGGACTGAACTTCCGACCATGGCCGATATATTTTCTGATAATGGTTACAATACTGGCATTTTCGGAAAATGGCATCTCGGGGATAACTATCCTTTCAGGCCGGAAGACAGAGGTTTTATGGAGTCAGTCTGGTTCCCATCCTCTCATATTGGGTCGTTGCCCGACTTCTGGGGGAATAATTACAACGATGATGTATTCATACATAACGGCAAACGGGAGGAATATAAAGGCTATTGTACAGATGTCTTTTTTGATGAGGCAATTGACTTTATGAATACATCCTCAGGTAAGGGGGCTCCATTTTTTGTATACCTTGCAACAAATACTCCGCACAGTCCATTCATAGCGCCTCCTGGGGATCAAGAAGTAATCAGTGAGCTAATAGCTGCATCCGAATTTTCTGATTTGGAGCCTGCGATTAAGGCAAGGCTTATTTCGTACCTGGCAATGGTTCGAAATATTGATACAAATTTTGGAAAACTGATTAGTTTTCTGACGGATAATGGGCTACTTGAAAATACGATTCTGATTTTTACAACAGACAATGGCAGCACACAGGGTCCGGACTATTACAATGCTAATATGAGAGGACGAAAGGCCGAACTTTATGAAGGTGGGCACAGAGTCCCATTGTTCATCAGCTGGCCAGCAGGAATAATAAATGCTCCGCGTGACATCGACGGGCTAACACAGGCCCAGGATATACTTCCTACACTTATTGATCTATGCTGCCTGAAGAAGCCTAAATCAACAAAATTTGACGGATCGAGTTTGGCGAATGTATTAACAGGGAAGAAGGATGTCGACCGTGATAGAATGATAGTAATTAATTATAGTCGGATGCCGATGGGGTTTGAATATCCATCTCCTTCCGGACCCACATTAATTACGCCTAAAAGAGCTGCAGTATTATGGAAGCAATGGCGTTTGATTGAAAATCTGGAATTGTATGACCTTAAGTCAGATCCTTTGCAGCAGACCAATGTGATTGAGAAATTCCCTGAAATCAGGGATAAAATGCAAGCATATTTATACAAGTGGTGGGAAGGTGTTAAAGATATCGCAAATGAACCTCAGCGGATTGTGATTGGAAATGATAACGAGAATCCAATTATGCTGACAGCATGCGAATGGATGGATGTATTTGTTGATCAGCAGGCTCAGGTAAGACGTGGAGTGAGGAGAAACAGTTACTGGAATTTAATGGTGGACAGGGCAGGAGAATACGAGATTGAACTCAGGAGGTGGCCTCGTGAGACAGGCCTTACTCTTGCTGGCAGAGATTCCGGAGGAAATGCTATTCCTGTCTCATCAGCCCGGATACTTATAACCGGAGCGGTGGAGAGAGAAGTTGAAAGACCTATGGCTTTTGAGGGGTTACAGAAAAAAGTCCGGCCTGAGGATGTAGCCGTTATATTCAGGGTATCCCTTTTAGAAGGCCCTGTATCTCTTCACACCTGGTTTGACGATAAGGATAACAATGTCTTGAGCGGAGCGTATTATGTTTATATTAAACGACTGTAAAACAGATAGATATAATAACAAATAAAGAACGTCTTGTATGAAAAAGGATAAATCTCTTTTGGTCAAGATTGGGCTGGGTATTTTAGGTACTGCGCCATTAATGATAACAGAAGGTTGTTATGGAAACAAAGAGATTAAACCCAATGTTATCTTTTTTCTTGTTGATGATCTTGGATGGACTGATCTGGGCTGTTACGGCAGCAGTTTCTATGAAACTCCCAATATAGATAAATTCGCAAGTGAAAATGTCCGGTTTACTTCTGCATATGCTGCCTGCCATGTCTCTTCTCCAACAAGGGCAAGCATATTAACCGGGAAATATCCTGCTACGATTAATATGACAGATTGGTTACCCGGACGTAAGGATTTCCCATTCCAACGACTTGCCAACGTTGAAGTTAACCAACATTTACCATACGGTGAGATTACGATAGCAGAGGCATTAAAAGCTGATGGTTATGCGACGGCGATTTTTGGCAAGTGGCATCTGGGAGAGGATCCATCCAGCCCAATGAAACATGGTTTTGATGTACATGTGCCGAATTGGGCTAAAGGATGGCCAAACGGGGGCTACTATCATCCCTTTAAACTTGAAGGCTTGGAGAGCAGGGAAGGTGATTATCTGACAGACCGCCTTACAGATGAGGCGCTTGATTGGATTGAGTCGAACAAGGGAAAGCCCTTTTTCCTGTATTTATCACATTATGCTGTCCATGACCCGATAAATGGACGCCCGGACCTGGTCAAAAAATATCAGGAAAAGTTGGGAAATATATTAAAAAAGGAGGGAGAGCCATTTCTTTTAGAGGGCAACCCTGACTCCGGTAATCCGGTCTCTATTGAGGAGGCACAAAGGATGCTCAGCGAAAAAGAATATGAAGGTTACAGCCAGCTGCCACAGCAAATGGTGAAAGTTAAGCAATTTCAGGATAATGTTCATTTTGCTGCTATGGTTGAAAGCATGGATGAGAGTTTTGGAAGGGTTATGGGAAAACTACAGGAGTTGGGACTGGAAAACAATACCATTGTTATATTCTTTTCTGATAATGGCGGGATGGCTGCTGCCAACTTTGGCAATCCGCAAAGGGTGGTGACCAGCGAACAGTTGGACAGGGCATTCAGTACGGCAAATCTGCCACTGAGAGGAGCGAAGGGGTGGCTTTATGAGGGTGGAATACGTGTACCCTTAATAGTGAAATGGCCCGGCAGCAAGCTGAAGGAGACCGTATGCGATGTACCAGTAATAAGTGTGGACTTTTACGCAACAATTTTAGATATGCTGGGGGGGAAAGTACCTGAATATCACAAAGTGGATGGAGTAAGTCTGGTCCCGTTGTTATTGGGTGAAGGAAGCCTTGAAAGAGATGCCATCTATTGGCACTTTCCTCATTACAGCAATCACGGGATGCAGAGTCCGGGTGGAGCAATCCGATGGGGTGACTATAAGTTGATAGAATATTATGAAAACGGCACTGTGCAGTTATTCAATCTGAAAAATGATATCGGAGAGCAACATGAAATTTCGACAGTAAATCCGGAAATAACATTAAAATTAAAGAATGAGCTCCATGATTGGAGGGCCCGTATAAATGCTCATATGATGGAGCTCAACCCGAATTATCAGCCGGGCATATGATTGGGTTTTTAAGAGCAGCAGACTGATTACAGAAAGTTCCTTACGATATTTGGATCCTTTTTGATTTTGACTGCTTCTGACACCTTCTGTTAGCCCTTTCACTAAAGAAACCAGGATAAATTATCAAGTTGGTACCTGCTTTATAAGTGTTCTTCAGGTAGTTTTGACTACTTCCAGGAGAGGACTTGCTGGTTCTGCAGAGTACAGTTTCAATGATTTTTTTTACCTTTCGGGTATAAGATATGTTATAAAACACAAAAAATATTTTTTTCGTGAAACGATTAAGCTTATATTTGTTACAGTATTAATTTTAATTAAGCGGATTATCTTGGTGATTGGGTAAACTACCAGCTATGGTGAATAAGAAAAAAAGTAAACGGGTTTCTTTAAAGGATATAGCTGAGAAAGTTGGAGTTTCCACAGCCCTTGTTTCTTATGTATTGAACGGACAGGAGAAAGAAAAAAGGGTTGGTGAAAAGCTGGTAACGGAAATAAGAGCTGCGCTTAAGGAAATGAATTACGTACCTAATCATATTGCCCGGAGCTTAAGAAATGGTAAAACACAGACAATCGGGTTTATTGTAACTGACATTGCAAACCCTTTTTTCAGTACAATGGCAAGATGTGTAGAGGATGAGGCCAGCAAATATGGATATACAGTAATTATCGGTAGTTCAGATGAAAATTGCGAAAAGTCAAAGCGTCTTGTTAATACCTTGCTTAACCGGCAGGTTGATGGCTTTATAATTGTTCCAGCAGATGGTTGTTATGACTATGCAGTAACCCTGGCAAATGATGAAGTTCCCATGGTCATGGTTGACAGATACATCCCTGACCTGACTTCAAGTTATATTGTTCTGGAAAACTTTAAGGCTTCATTTGATGCAGTTCAATATTTAATTAAGAAAGGGTATAAAAATATTGGAATGTTAGCCTATAAGACAAGCCTTATTCATATGAAGGAAAGAATCAGGGGTTATGAAGAAGCGGTCAGGCTAAACGGACTAGAGAAAAACCTCTATAATATAAGATACGGATTTCTTAAAAGTGATATTCATAAAGCCTTGCAATCCTTAGACGGAAGCAGCAAAAATAAGATTGATGCTCTTTTTTTTGCAACCAACACTCTTTCAATAGCGGGTTTATACCAGATTCGTCAGATGAATCTTAAAGTTCCTCAGGATATTGCCCTGATAGGTTTTGATGGAAATGAAGCATTTGACTTTTTTTATTCACCATTGACATATGTTAAACAGCCAGTATATGAAATGGGAAAGGAAGCTGTACGGATTTTAATTGAACAAATAGATGGTTCGAAGAAGATTTCGCATATAAGTCTTCCTCCGCAATTGGTACTGAGAGATTCTTGTTAATTTTTTTATTATAGAATTTAATCGATTAATTGAATATAAAAATGAAAAAAAGAGCAGGTTTATTATTAATCGCAGTCTTTTTGACAGGACAAGGATTATTTGCCCAGGTTGATGATAATAGTCTGAATTTGGGCATGGGCAACCTATTTATGCTATCCTCAGCAAAAACCAGATCAATCAGCCCGGAGAATTACACGGGAGAAAAGGGTAAAGGAGGAATGGCAAAAATCGAAGACAAAGACATACCAAATGTAGCTAACGCTGCTGCAGCAGCCCAGGAGCTTGGTCAGGGATGGAAAGTCAACCCTTACATTAATGTCGGACCGGGCGAAACATTTACTCTGGCTGAAATTGTTGGACCAGGAGCAATTCAGCACATATGGATGACACCTACCGGCAACAGAAGGCTCTCAATTTTCAGAGTTTACTGGGATGATGAAAAGACACCTTCAATTGAAGCTCCGTTAGGTGATTTCTTTGCCAATGGGTGGGGTGAGTACGCACAGGTATCATCCCTTGCAGTTTGTGTTAATCCCGGAAGTGCCTATAACTGCTATTGGGTCATGCCATTCAGGAAGAAATGCAGAATGACAATTACTAACATTGATGACCGGCCCATGAGACTGTATTATCAGATCGATTACACTCTGACTGATGTGCCTGTCAATGCAGCCTACTTTCATGCTCAGTTCAGAAGAGTTAATCCACTTCCCTATAAAGAGGATTACACCATTATTGATGGCATTAAGGGTAAGGGGCACTTTGTAGGAACCTATATGTGTTGGGGAGTTAATAATAATGGCTGGTGGGGTGAAGGTGAAATAAAATTCTTCATGGATGGAGATAAAAATTTTCCAACTATTTGTGGCACTGGTCTTGAAGACTACTTCTGCGGATCATACAATTTCCATGTGCGAGACCCGGCAACTAATCAGGGTGACGCGATAGGGTACAGAGAATTTACCACCCCTTATAGCGGCCTCCCCCAGGTAATTAAATCGGATGGCTTGTACAGATCGCAGATGCGTTTTGGAATGTATCGTTGGCACATCCTTGATCCTATTCGCTTCGAGAAAGATCTCAGAGTTACTATTCAGGCTCTTGGCTGGAGAGGCGGCAAATATCTCCCATTACAGGATGATATATCATCTGTAGCATTCTGGTATCAGGCAGAACCGCATGCTGATTATCCGGTCTTTCCTGACCGTCTTAAACTTGAGATAAATTAAGTGAATTAATTACTTTAATAAATCAATCATATGAATAACCGATTAATAGGGAGGTTACCCAAAGTAGGCATTCGTCCGGTAATTGATGGCAGGGAAAAAGGAATCAGAGAATCTCTTGAGCATCAAACCATGGATATGGCAAAGGCAGCAGCCAAACTGATTGAATCCAGTCTGCGTTTTCCTTCAGGAGAAAAAGTTGAATGTATCATATCTGATACTACTATTGGAGGAGTGGCAGATGCTGCACGTTGTGCGGATCAGTTTAAACGTGAAGGTGTTGGCGTTTCACTTACAGTCACACCCTGCTGGTGTTATGGCACCGAGGTCATGGATAGCGATAATATGATTCCTAAAGCGGTTTGGGGGTTCAACGGTACAGAACGCCCGGGTGCTGTTTATCTGGCAGCTGCCTTGGCCGGGTACAATCAAAAAGGGTTGCCGACTTTCGGCATTTATGGTAAAGACGTCCAGGATGCCGGCGATGTTTTGATACCTGAAGATGTAAAAGTTAAGATCCTCCGTTTTGTGAAAGCAGCTCTAGCTGTAGCCCTTATGAAGGATAAAACATATCTGTCAGTAGGGTACACTTCGATGGGGATTGCAGGATCAATGGTCGATCCCGACTTCTTCCAGGACTATCTGGGAATGAGAACCGAATTTGTAGATATGAGTGAAATCAAGGGACGAATGGATGATGGAATCTATGATCATGAGGAATTCGGGAAAGCTATGCAGTGGGTGAAAGAAAAGTGTATTGAAGGGCCGGATCCTGAAGGAAAACCACTTGACCGAAAAAAGAAGGATTCAGATTGGGAAGCTGTTGTAAAGATGACACTTATTTTCAGGGACCTGATGATTGGTAATCCCAGACTGGCTGATATGGGTTATGGAGAAGAAGCCAGAGGAAGAAATGCCATTGCAGGAGGTTTTCAGGGTCAGCGTCAATGGACCAACTTTTATCCTACAGGGGATTTCACCGAAGCAATTTTAAATTCTTCTTTTGACTGGAACGGCATAAGGGAAGCTTTCATCGTAGCCACTGAAAATGATAGTCTTAATGGAGTCTCTATGCTTTTTGGCCATTTGTTGACAAACACCGCACAGATTTTCTCTGATGTCAGGACGTACTGGAGTCATGAATCTGTTAAGCGAGTTACAAATTATGAATTATCCGGTCTTGCTGAGGATGGATTTATCCATTTAATTAACTCGGGTTCGACTGCCCTTGATGCTACGGCACAACAGAAAGATAAGGAGGGTAAACCCGCAATGAAACCTTTCTGGGAAATAACCCGGGAGGAGGTGGATAAATGTCTTGAGAAAACACGATGGTGCCCTGCAGTTGATTATTTCAAGGGGGGTGGATTCTCTTCGCAATTTTTAACTGAAGGACAAATGCCGGTTACTATGACCAGAGTAAACCTTGTAAAAGGATTGGGTCCGGTAATCCAGATAGCAGAGGGGTGGACTATTCAATTGCCGGAGGCCGTGCATAGTACGCTGGATAAACGAACTGACCCAACCTGGCCAACAACCTGGTTTGTTCCACGAATAAATGGACAGGGCAACTTTAAAGATGTTTATTCAGTTATGGCTTCCTGGGGAGCAAATCACGGAGCCATTTCATATGGTCATATAGGTGCAGATCTGATAACATTGGCAGCAATGCTGAGGATTCCTGTCAATATGCATAATGTTGATCATGATAACCTTTTCAGGCCATCTGCCTGGTCAGCATTCGGATCAGAGGCCGAAGGAGCAGATTACAGGGCATGTAAGAATTATGGACCTCTCTACAGGTAGATGGAAATATATGGCAGCAACGTCAAAAAAATGAGAAATGAAAAAGTATCTCAAATATCTAATAATCACTTCACTAGTTGGACTGGCAGTTTCTTGTAGTCAATCAAAAAGTAAATATCAGATGGGAACTTACGGATATGATAAATTGTTTTTCGAGGCGAATAAAATAGATTTTATTGAGCTTAAGAGCGAAGACGAGACTGCAAGGCTACTTATTGTCCCTGCTTATCAGGGCAGAGTCATGACCTCTACTGCTGGTGGTGATAATGGCAAAAGCTTCGGGTGGATTAACTACAAATTTATTGAATCCGGGAAAAAGGATCCTCAGTTTAATGTATATGGAGGAGAAGAGCGTTTCTGGCTTGGACCGGAAGGTGGCCCTTATTCTATTTATTTCAAAGAGGGAGCTAGCCAGGTTTATGAAAATTGGATAGTACCGCCAATAATTGATACAGAAGCTTTTGATATATCCTCAGTTGATAACCAAAATGTAAAGTTTATTAAGGAAGCAAGCCTGACTAATGCAAGTGGAACAGAGTTCAGAATTGGGATAGAAAGGACAGTGTCTATTTTGTCAAGAAATCTGGTCGAACAATCTCTGAACCATAACATTCCTGAGGGGATTAACATCGTTGCCTATCAGACAGATAACTTAATAACAAACCTGGGTGATGCGCCATGGACAAAGAAGGGAGGTCTTCTTTCGATATGGCTTCTTTGTATGTTTAATCCATCACCTGAAACAACGGTTTTTCTTCCGTATAACAGTGATGCTGAAGGAGTAATCGTAAATGATGATTACTTTGGTAAAGTACCTGCAGACAGGCTTATAGTTGATAGTTCTACCGTCTATTTTAAAATTGATGGAAAGTATCGTAGCAAAATCGGGATTCCTCCTGGCAGAGCCATGGAGTTATGTGGAAGTTATGACTCGGGAAGTAAGGTATTAACCCTTTTATGGTGCAGCCTGCCAGACGAACCAAAACCATATGTCAATTCGAAATGGGGCGAACAGGAAGATTCTTATAATGGAGATGCTATAAATTCCTATAATGACGGACCTGTCGAGGATGGGTCTATAATGGGACCATTCTACGAAATTGAAACATCGTCGCCTGCTGCAGAGCTTTATCCAAATGAATCTATTCGTCATATTCAGAGAATAATTCATTTACAGGGAGAGGAGGCCGATCTCGCTGGTCTGGTACGCGATCTGTTCAAACTGGAATTACAGGAAATCGCAGGGAAATTTAATTAGGATTTGAATCATAGTAACATGGAAAACCATCGTTTAGTTCCAAAAGGCATTGTTTTGCCATTCATTCTGCTCTGCTCTTTATTCTTTGCCTGGGCAGTCCCCAATAATCTTACTGATACAATGCTTGCTGCATTTAAAAGGATTATGAGTCTAAGTGATACCAAGACAGCATGGATCCAGGTGGCATGCTATTTACTTGGTTATGGCTGCTTTGCTATTCCAGGAGCCTTATTTATTAAAAAATACACTTATAAGTCCGGGGTTCTGCTCGGGCTGGGTCTATATGCATCCGGCACTTTCCTTTTCTACCCGGCCATGATAGTCTCAGGTACAAGCAATAGTGTTGGCTTTGGTCTGTTTCTTGGAGCTATTGTAATACTTTTCGCAGGCCTGTCAATTCTTGAGACCTCCGCAAACTCATATGTATGTGCTATAGGCCCTGAATCAACAGCTACCCGTCGCCTTAATTTTGCCCAGTCTTTTAATCCCTTCGGAGCAATAACCGGCGTAGTAATAAGTCAGGTGTTTATTCTTTCCCAGCTCAGTACCATGTCCGCTGAAGCCAGGGCCGTACTTCCTGTGGAAGAATTAGGAAGAATACAGGAAAGGGAACTGGGAGTTCTGACTTACACGTATATGACAATAGGCCTGATAATGGTAGGATTATTTCTGGCGATTTATTTTACCCGTATGCCAAAACTGAAAGAGGATGATAAAAGCCTAGACTTTAAAGGGACATGGCACAGACTGAGAAAGAACAAAAACTATATCTGGGGAGTGGTGGCACAGTTCTTTTATGTGGGAGCACAGATTGCTGTCTGGTCATTTATTATCAGGTATGTAATGCAGCAGTTGAAATTTGATGCTGTAATTGCTCAATTAGGTCCGGAAGCAACCACACAGAGTATTATTTCTGCTCTTCGACATGTTGAACCTGTTGCTGCCGGATTCTATTCTTTTGTAGATGGAATTGGATTGGATGCACTGTTGCCAAGAACAGCTGAACAGGCAGGTGCGACTTATTACATAATGTCTCTTATTCTGTTTGTTGCAGGCCGTTTTGTATGCACAGCCCTGATGAAGTTCATTAAACCCAGATATCTCCTGGCCATTCTTTCGGCTCTGGCAGTTGTATTGTGCCTGGTAACTATATATGGAAGGGGCTTCATCGGTGTCTATTCACTTATGGGTATTTCAGCTTGTATGTCCTTAATGTTCCCGACAATATATGGGCTTGGTATTGAAGGGCTGGGAGAGGACACAAAATTAGGTGGATCAGGGATGATAATGGCAATTGCCGGGGCTGCCGTACTAACCCAAATCCAGGGAATTGTATCTGATCAATCGGGGAGTATTGTCTACTCATACTGGGTACCAGCGATAGCATTTATGGTTATACTTTTTTATGCTGCTGTTATTTCCCGTAAACATGAAGTTCTTAAAGAATCTTAAATTATGTACCATCTATATTAACTAACTAAAACCAGAAAAATGGAGCTTTTAAGAAAGATTGCCTTAAAAATTTGCCTGGTCCTTGTACTGGCGGTAATCCCAGCAACATTCTCTCTTGCAGAAATAATGGCTCAACAGTCATATATTGTAAGAGGCAAGGTATCAGACGTATCCAACGAACCTATTGCGAGTGTCACGGTTCAGGTAAAAGGAACTTCAATCGGGACTTTTACAAACAATGATGGAAATTATACCATCGAAATCCGGGACACTCCTGAACCAGTGCTTGTATTCTCGTTTGTAGGGATGAAGACTGTCGAAGAACCCGTTAATGGGAGATCTGTAGTTGACATTACGATGGATGAGGATCTTATCGGACTTGCAGAAGTAGTAATGGTAGGGTACGCTACAACTAAAAAAGCAGATATTGTGGGTGCTGTATCATCGGTAAGGACAGATGAGATTGCCAGTAAACCGGTCGGAAGCCTTACTCAATCCCTTACCGGAACAATACCAGGGCTTATTGTACGCGACGAAGGCGGGGTGCCCGGTAGTACAGCAGGAACATTTCAAATAAGACGCCTTGGATCGCCATTGGTTATCGTTGACGGCATGGAGCAATCATTCAGCTATATGGACCCGAATGAGATAGAAAGCATTACTGTTCTTAAGGATGCTTCTGCCGCAATATATGGTGCAAGGGCCGGTAATGGAGTTATACTTGTTACCACCAGAAGAGGTTCGGAAAAGAAACAGGAATTCAATGTTTCTGCCACTCAGACTATGTCCAGGCCCACCGTCTTCCCTGAGCTGGCTGATGCAGCAACTTATGCAATTCTAAAGAATGAAGGCAACCTGAGCGCCGGACTTGCACCCAGGTATACTGAGGAAGAAATAGAAAAGTTCAGAGACGGATCTGATCCGATGTATCCAAACACTGATATGTGGAGTGAAACATTCAAAAAGTGGGCTTTGATGACCGATCTGAATATCAACTCATCCGGAGGGAATAAGGTGGCTAACTACTTTGTTTCAGCCGGTGTAAAAGACCAGGGGACATCATTAAGAAGCGGCTCCATAACTTTCAGGCGGATTAGTTTAAGATCCAACCTTGACGTTAACATAACTAAACGACTTAAAGCGACCCTTGATTTGAGCGGCAGGTTTGAAGACAGAAATGAACCGGGACTTGATTTTGCTCAATTAATGACAGGGATGTACATGTCATTGCCGGTTTATCCGGTTAAATATCCTGATAAGTCAATTGTACCCTATACCGGGTTAAATGCTTATAATCCTTATTATGCTTCTCAAACTGAATTCAGCGGGTATAATGCCGATAAATTTAAGATGTTTCGCGGAACTTTTGGCCTGAATTATAATTTCAATGATTTTATCAAGGGGTTATCTGCCGACTTCCGGTTTGATTACAAAATATATGATACTTTCCGGAAGACGTTTAAGAAACCATTTACCACTTATTATTATAGCTATGACTATGACACCCAGGAGTATTCTTACCAACCGTCTTCAATTGTCTTTAATGGCGGAAAAACAACATTGAATGAATCTTATAGCCGGGACTGGGACTGGCTGCTCAATTATAAGCTGCTGTATCAAAGAGACTTTGGAAGGCACAACGTGGGAGCATTGGTGCTTTACGAAGCTTTATCAGGCAGACATGATGTTTTCACAGCTTATCGTGAAGGATTTATTTCTCCGGTCATCGATCAGATTTTTGCCGGATCTGATATCGGTAAGGATAACAGCGGTTCAGCCAGTGAGTCAGGAAGACATTCTGTGGTTGGCAGGTTTAATTATTCTTATGCAGAAAAGTACCTGGCAGAATTTATTTTCAGATACGATGCATCCCCTAAGTTTGCTGAAGACTACAGGTGGGGATTCTTCCCCGGAGTTTCTATCGGCTGGAGAATAAGTGAAGAAGAATTTATTAAAAGCTCTTTGCCTGTAATCAGCAACCTTAAGTTAAAGGCCTCTTATGGACAAACCGGGCTTGAGGGAAGTGTTAATTTCAATTACCTTTCAGGTTATGAATTCACCGGTAACTATATTTTTGATGCGGGCAATACCTTAGCACCGGGCCTAGCAACTACCGGGCTGGCTAATGAGGCTGCCACATGGGCAACATCGACTATTTATAATGCCGGACTCGAGGGCAGCCTGTTCAAGGATAAACTATTCTTCGAGGTCAATGGATTTTATAATATAAGGGAGGGAATTCTCGCTACCAGACAGGCTGCGATACCTAATACTTTTGGCGCTAGATTGCCGGAAGAGAATTTAAATAGTTTTGATACCCGGGGCTTTGAAGTTGAATTGGGTTACCGTAACGTAATCGGTAAACTATTCTACACAATTACAGGTAATGCATCGTGGGCAAGATCAAAATGGCTACACTATGAGGAACCGGACTATTCAACCCCAGAAGAACAATACAGGTATCAACGTACAGGCAACTGGACAAATCTGACCTATGGCCTGCTTACTGACGGTTTATTCTCATCACAGGAGGAAATTGACGGTTGGGCTGATATTACCAATGGAGCAAACAACAATGTGATAATGGTCGGTGATATTAGGTTTTTGGATCTCAATGATGACGGAGTAATTGACTGGAGAGATGAAAGGGTGATTGGGAAAAATGAACTTCCGGAAGCAAACTTCAGTCTCAATATCAACTTAGCCTACAGGGGCTTTGAATTAAATACGTTATTAACTGGAGCTGCTGGCTTTAGCAAGTATTACGGAGGACAGACCGTGGTACCATTTGGAACTGATCTGAGGTGTTTTGCATTCTGGGAAGATGCCTGGACAACTACCAATCCAAATCCGAATGCACCATATCCAAGAATTAGAAACGGAGCCGAGAATTCACATCCCAACACAAGTAATTCATCTGATTTCTGGACAATCGGGAATGCATGGTTTACCAGATTGAAGAATGTTCAGCTGGCATATAATTTTGGACGAATAAACAAATTGAACGTTCAAAATATGCGAGTCTATGTACAAGCATATAACTATGGATTACTTACAAACGTAAGGAACCTGGACCCCGAGAATCTGGCAACTGCAGCACGCTATTATCCTCAGCAAAAGTCCCTTAGCTTTGGGATTGATGTAAAATTCTAATAACGCGAAATATGAAAAAGATAATAATATTATGCATAGTATTAGTTTCCATTGCCTGTGAAAAGGTCGTGGACAAGCAACCTTTGGATATGATATCAGACTCCCAGGTCTGGGATGATCAGGCTTTGGTTGATGCCCATCTGAACTATCTATACAATGCGACCCCTGTCTATGTTCCATGGGAATATCAGCAGCATGCACCTCTCGTCACTTTGACTGATGAAGCACGTACATGTATCGGGTGGTCGGATGTATTGGTGACATTCACTCTCGGTATACTTAATCCGGCAAATTGCGATGATAACAATTATCTGTCCAGCTGGCCGTACGAAAGAATAAGAGAATATAATGATTTCCTTCAGAAAATTGAAACCGGGAATGTTTCAGATGAATTCAAGCAAAAAAGAGTTGCTGAAGTAAGATTTCTAAGAGCCTGGGTATATTTCAATATGGCAATTCGATATGGCGGAGTCCCTCTTATCACTGAACCCCAGGAGCTTGATGATGATCTCTATGTTTTTAGAAACAAGGAAGATGAGATTTACGAATTCGTCAGAACAGAACTGGACGAAATTATCGACATTCTGCCAGCCTCAAACCCTGCCGCTGACCAATGGAGAGTTAATAAGTATGTGGCTCTGGCATTAAAGAGCCGCGCCATGCTGCATGCTGCTTCAATTGCAAAGTATGGTGAGGTTAAACTTGACGGTATAGTAGGTGTTCCGTCGTCAAAAGCACAATTTTATTTCCAGGAATCTTATGATGCTTCCAAGGCAATCCTGGAGTCTGGTCCTTATGCATTGTACAGGAAATATACAGATAAGGTTAAGAACTATCAGTATTTATTTCTCGAAGAAAACAATAATGAGATTATATTCTGCAAAAAGTACGTTGAGTTTGATAAAGGACACAGCCTCGATACTGACTGGCAACCCATTTTGTACAAAGCAACCATTGCATCGATTGTTAACCCTACAATTGAAATGGTAGACGAATATGAATTTATCGATGGAACCCCCGGATCTGCAATTAATTACAATCAGGAAATTCATACAGGAGTCCTGTACAGGAATAAAGAACCGAGGTTTCACGCTACAATTTTATTTAACCGTGCTTTCTGGGTAGATGACACTATATCTACTCATTACTTTACTGTTCAGAACAGTCTTGCCGATCCGAGGAAAAACACTGCAGCCTTCAGAGGTAAACACGTCAATGACAGGGAAGCAGGTGCCACCCAGACAGGGTTTCTTATTAAAAAATTTCTTAATGAAAGACGCGGCATGGTACCAGGAGACTCAGGTCAGGATTTCATTATTTTCAGGCTTGGAGAGATTTATCTCAACCTTGCAGAGGCTGCCTTCCAGCTAGGTGGAGCAGAAAAGGAGCTTGAGGCTTTAAATGCTTTGAATGAAATACGTGACCGTGGTGGTGTTCCTGACAGGACTGAAATTACAATGGATCATATCAAGCATGAAAGAAAAATTGAGCTGGCTTTTGAGGGATTCAGGATGTGGGATGCCAGAAGATGGAGAGATGCAGTGACCGAATTCTCAGGAGTATTTCATAAGATGACTGCTTACTACATTACCAGCAAGGCAACTTATGGTTATATAATTGAGAACTGTCAGGGGAGCGCTGTACGGGTTTTCCAGGAGGCTCATTATTACAATCCGATTGCACAGGAGAGGATCTTTGAAAATCCAAATCTTGTTCAGAATCCGGGCTATAATTAGCATGGTTAGTTTAGGGTCATATATCGCCGGGGGGCTCAGGCTCCCTGGTGATATATTTGAAACTGCCTGAATTAAGCGCCTGATTATTAAAAAAATATAAAAGACAGACAAATGTTCAGACGGATTTTCTTTCTTTTCATCAGCTCTTTTTTAACCATGATCATTCATGGCAGAGATAAGAAAGACCTGCCAAATTTTATAATCATATTATGTGATGATCTTGGTTACGGGGACATCGGTGTTTATGGACATCCCACAATTCGGACGTCAAACATAGACAGGCTTGCTGAAGAAGGGCAGAAGTGGACGTCATTCTATACTGCTGCCAGTGTTTCTTCGCCCAGCAGAGCCGGACTTATTACAGGCAGACTCCCTGTCAGGTATGGCATGTGTCACGATTCGATAAGGGTCCTGACGCCAAATTCCTCAGGTGGGTTGCCACAGAGTGAGATAACCATTGCCGAACAACTAAAGAAAGGTGGTTATACAACTGCCTGCATCGGCAAATGGCATTTAGGTCATTTACGTCAGTTCCTGCCGCTAAATAACGGGTTTGATTACTTCTACGGACTACCATATTCTAATGGCGGAATGACCAGAAAGGTTGTCAATGGAAAAGCAGTTTACGATGTTCCCTTGATAAGAGGAAATGACGAGATTGAAAGGCCTGTTGATCAGTCAACTCTGACAAAAAGATATACAGAGGAGGCATTGAAATTCATAAAACAGAACAGTGACAAACACTTTTTCCTTTACCTGGCACACACAATGCCTCATGTTCCGCTCTCAAGGTCAGAGGATTTTGCAGATGTCAGCCTGAGAGGCCTGTATGGTGATGCAGTAGAAGAGATAGATTGGAGCGTTGGCGAGATAATCAAAGAGCTGAAGGAACTCGGCATTGACAAGAACACTCTGGTTGTCTTTACTTCCGATAATGGCCCGTGGGTAACACAGAAACTAAATGGCGGCTCGGCTGGTATATTATCAGGTGAAAAGGGGAACACCTTTGAAGGAGGCCTCAGAGTGCCTGCCCTCTTTTGGTGGCCTGGCACAATAAGACCGGATGTGATCATGAATGCCGCCACTACAATGGATCTTTTTCCCACTTTTTCAGCATTGGCCGGAATACCGATGCCTAAAGACAAGATTTACGACGGATATGACCTTTCAAAGGTTATTGACGGAACGGGCAGTTCAGAAAGAGACGTTGTTTTTTATTACAGGGGGACCAGGGTATTCGCCGTCAGGAAAGGAGAGTTCAAGGCTCATTTCATAACTAAAACAGCCTATGGCGTAATGGACGAGAGGGTGCTCGATCAGCCATTATTGTTTAACCTTAATCATGATCCGGCGGAGCAGTTTAATCTGGCGAAAGAGTATCCGGAGATCATCAGTGAAATCAGAAATGTCCTCCGGGAACATTTAAACACCCTTACAGAAGTTGAGAATCAACATGAAAAGATCATTCGCAAGTAATCGTTAAGGCAGAAACCAAGAAAAATTACAGCTATGAAATATGAAGCTTTAGCAAAATACGCCGCAACTGCGGCGATACTGGCCACAGGATCTCAGGTCTCAGCAGAAGTACCTAAGAATAACAAGCAGGAGAATCCCAATATCATTTTAATCTTTATTGATGATGAAGGATATGGAGATGTGGGCAGTTTCGGAGCCACGGGGTTTTCAACACCAAACCTTGATCAATTGGCAAGTCAGGGTATGCGTTTCACAAATTTCTACAGCGGGAGTGCCGTTTCAAGCCCTTCGCGTGCAGCACTGCTGACAGGCTGCTATCCACCCAGAGTTGGGATTACAAAGGTTTTATTCCCATCAGATGACATTGGAATTAACTCCGGTGAGACCACCATGGCGGAGATTCTGAAATCTAAGGGGTATCGTACAGCTGCCGTTGGTAAATGGCATCTTGGCTGCCTTCCGGAATTTCTTCCGCTTCAACATGGCTTTGATGAATACTTCGGATTGCCTTATTCCAATGATATGTGGCCTGTTCACTACAATGGCTTACCTGTTTCTAAGGATAACTATGGCAAAGGATGGAAACTAACCTGCCCACCTCTGCCACTCTATGATGGGAATAAAAAAATTGAGGAGATACAAACTCTTGGAGATATGGATCAGATTACCACCAGGTATACTGAACGGGCGGTTGATTTTATTAAAAGAAACCATAAAAATCCATTCTTTCTCTATTTGCCACATACAATGGCACATGTGCCACTTGGCGTCTCTGATAAATTCAGAGGTAAAAGTGAACAGGGTTTTTATGGTGATGTTATGATGGAGTTGGACTGGTCTGTCGGTGAAATAATGAAGGTCCTGACAAAGTACGGCCTTGAGGATAACACTCTTATAATCTATACTACAGACAATGGCCCATGGCTTAATTATGGAAATCATGGCGGGTCAGCTGGCGGACTCCGCGAAGGTAAAGGAAGTCCATTCGAAGGTGGGTTCCGAGTTCCGTGCATAGTTAAATGGCCGGCAGTAATTCCGGCGGGCACTGTTTGTAACAGTATGGTAGGTTCAATCGACATGTTACCAACCATTGCCGAAATTATAAAGGCCGACCTGCCGGAATCAAAGATCGATGGGATAAGTGTACTATCATTGTTCAAAGGAGATTTTGAATCAAATCCGAGAGAGGAATATTTCTATTATTCGGGCCGTAACCTGACAGCTGTACGAATGGGTAATTGGAAGTACATCTATCCAAACAAGTATGGTTCAAATGTCGGATCTACAGTTGGCAAGGATGGATGGCCAGGTATTATGGCCGAAATGGATTTTGAGGGAGGCCTCTATGATCTGCGACGTGACCCGGGAGAAAGGTATGATCTGAAGGATCTGCACCCGGAAATCGTAGAGAAACTTAAGACATTGGCAGATAATAAAAGAAAGGAACTCGGAGACCTGAGATTCAGGATTGAAGGTACAGAAAACCGGGCGCCTGGCATGGTAACACTCAAATAAATTTACCACTTAGACCAGTTAAACCTATTAACTAACATATTTATGAAAAAGGCAGCTAGTGCAATCACCGGAATGTTCATCATTCTACTCTTGTTCAGTTCATGCTCGATGATTCCAGAGAAGGTAACGCTCGAAACACTGCTTGACGAGATGGTAGACCGTGAAAACATGGCAAGGTTTCCTGATCCTTACTATAATTGCATACAATCAAGTAGTTATGACAGGAAGTCGGTTAGCCCTGATTCTGCTGGGTGGTTCGCCAATGCAGACCGCAGTAACTTTATCCGCACTGAAGAAAATAATGGGCGGGTTGAACAGGTACTGCTTGACGCAGAGGGTCCTGGAGCGATAGTCAGGTTTTGGATAACTTTCGCCAATTACCAGGGAAATGGAATTCTCAGATTCTATTTTGATGGGGAAAATGAGCCCAGATTATCTGGTGAGCCTTTCAATCTTATCAGCAGGGGCGAACTGGTCAGTGACCCTTTGTCCGCATCAGTTTCTCTATTAACCGAGTTTGATCGGAGGGGCCATAATCTTTACCTGCCAATACCTTACAGCAATCATCTGAAGGTGACATATGAAAGTGACAGAGTTGAAAATAACGGAGGCAAGCCTGGTACAGAAGCATTCTACTACCAGATTAACTACAGGACCTATCAGGGGAAAGTAAAGGTGAAGTCATTTGAAATGTCAGATCTTCTTACCTACGCTGAACGGATTGCTGAGGTGCAGAACTTATTGGCAAACAGAATAAAAGACCCTGAGAAGGTGAAGGCCGGTTCATTGTCTTTCCAAAATAAACTACAACCCGGAGAAAGTACATCTTTTAAAATAGATGGCAACAAAGCGATACGTTCTCTGAGACTGAAGCTGGAAGCAGATAATCTTCCTCAAGCTTTAAGGTCTACGGTAATGGCAGTTAACTTTGACGGCAACAGGACAGTCTGGTCTCCGGTAGGCGATTTTTTTGGAACGGGATATCAGTTGTATCCATCAAGAACCTGGTACCAGGAGGTTTCAGATGATGGGATAATGGAAGTCTTCTGGATAATGCCCTTCAGGGAAAGTTGCGTTTTCGAGTTTACTAACCTTGGTTCACAACCAGTTGAAATAAAAGAAGGATCGGTGTCTTATTCAAAATGGAAGTGGGGTAGTAATTCAATGTATTTCGGCGCTTCGTGGAGACAATACACCCATGATACTGAAAAACCGAGAGATCTTAATTATACTATGTTGGAGGGTGCAGGAGTATTTGTCGGTGACGGGGTGGCACTCTTTGACTGTAACCCAGGGTGGTGGGGTGAAGGGGATGAAAAGATATATGTTGATAACGAGTCGTTCCCGTCACATTTTGGAACCGGAACAGAAGATTACTACGGCTATGCATGGTGCCGGCATCCTGAATTTTCCCATCCATTCATTTCGCAGCCCGCCGGCTATGCAAACCGGTTCGTTGGCAATACAGTTAATATGAGATACAGGGCATTGGATGCTATTCCATTCACTGAAAGCCTGAGGTTTGACATGGAACTACTCCATTGGACAAAGACAGTCGTTAATTTCTCCCCGGTATCTTATTGGTACATGAAACCAGGAGGAATTTGTCATGTCCAGCCTGAAACGGAAGAAGCAAAGAAGCCCGTGATCATGAAAAGACAGGATATATTCAGCCCGATTCTGGGAGAAAAGGGGATAATTGAAGGTGAAGACCTTATTCTCAGCCATAAGAGTAATGACACTGCCAGGGTTGTCACTTTCATTCTGCCTCTGCAGCCCAGATGGCAAATACTGGAAATGCGATGGGCCAATGCCAGATATGATGAAGATATTGCTGTAAAATTTATGTCTGAGCAAAGTGGAGATTTCAGGATAAAAGCAAAGTTATCAAATGGGCAAAACCATGGGAGATTCAGTATATCTGTTAACGATGGGCGTTCCCCGGTTCAGGTCAACAGCTATTCTAAGGAATTTGCAATGACAACAATTGACCTCGGGAATCATAAAATCAATGCCGGAGAGAACGTCATCCGGATCAGATGTCTTGAAGAAGATCCTAAAGGTGAAGCGGGATCAGTATTCGGGCTGGATAATCTGATTTTTGAAAAGAGATAAATGAATAAATGCCTTTGACCATTGACAGGGTTATAATTAGATACTATTTCCGGTTGATAACAATAATAACTAGAACTATGAAGAGCCTAATCTACTCAATGATCGTTTTACTTCTTGTAGTTGTCTCTTCCTGTAAAAGTAAAACAGGAGCAACAGAGGGAATCACAAGCAGGGGTTTTAACGAAGTTTATACAGGAAAGTACCTCGACCATATTGCCTTCCCGATAGGTGGAATAGGTGCCGGTATGATTTGTCTCGAGGGGACAGGAGCTATTTCTCATGTTTCGGTAAATAACAGGCCGGATGTATTCAATGAGCCATGCATGTTTGCTGCAATATCTGTTTCAGGAATTGAAAAAGGAGCAAAAGTAATCGAAGGCCCTGTGCCTGATTTTAAGGTATTTGGACGACCTAACACTGCAAAGGGGAGCCCGCGTACCAGTTATGGTCTTCCAAGATTTGAAAACGCAGTATTTGAAGCACGTTTTCCTTTTGGTAATGTCTATTTGAAGGATAAGGATATCCCTATGGAGATTTCGGTTCAGGGTTGGAGTCCTTTCATTCCCCTCGATGCAGATAATTCAAGCCTGCCATGCGGTGCTCTGGAATATAAATTCAGGAATACAGGTTCTAATGAGTATGAGGCGGTGTTTTCTTATAACACTGTCAATTTTATGACACAAGCCGGAGCCATAAATAGTGTCAGATCTCTTTCCAATGGTTTTGTTCTCTCAACCCAGGGATTAGAAAACAATAATACCCTCCCGGGTGATTTTGCTGTTTTCACTGATGATAATTCTACAGTGGTTGATCATTGCTGGTTTCGCGGTTCATGGTATGACCCATTATCCATAACATGGAAGGCCATTGAGGATGGGAATCCCAGGATAGTACCTCCGGTTCAGTCAGGAGCCCCTGGTGCATCATTGTATGTTCCTTTTAAACTAAAGCCAGGAGAGGAAAAAGTAATCAGGCTTATGATGTCATGGTATGTACCGGAAACAAAGCTTAAAACAGGCGAGGACCCCAGAACCGGTCAGGCGGATACTGAGTCGGAAGCCTGTTGTGAATCACCCTATTACAAACCCTGGTATACAAGCAAATTTGGTAACATAAATGATGTTGTAAACTATTGGCTGACAAATTATAATGATCTGAAACACCGTACGGATCAATTTACCGGGACATTCTACAATAGCACATTACCGCCCGAAGTAATTGAAGCAATTGCGGCAAACCTGACAATTCTTAAATCACCAACGGTATTACGTCAACCTGATGGAAAGTTATGGGCATGGGAGGGTTGTAATGATGCCTCCGGATGTTGTGCCGGTTCATGTACACACGTGTGGAATTATGCACAGGCGATACCGCATCTTTTCCCAATGCTCGAAAGATCACTCCGTGAAACGGAATTCTTTGTCAGCCAGAACCAGGATGGTCACCAGATTTTCCGATCTGCTCTGCCAATCAGGGAGATTGAACATAATTTCTACGCTGCAGCTGACGGTCAATTAGGAGGTATTATGAAGGTTTATCGTGACTGGAGAATCTCAGGCGATGATAGCTGGCTTATTAAAATTTTCCCAAAGGTTAAACAGAGTTTGGATTATTGCATTAAAGAATGGGATCCGCGTGAGACTGGCACTCTTGAAGAGCCGCATCATAATACCTATGATGTAGAATTCTGGGGCCCCGACGGCATGTGCACCAGCTTTTATCTTGGTGCATTAAAGGCTTTTATACTTATGGGAGAGCATCTGGGTGAACCTACGGATCATTATCAGTCCCTGCTGCAAAAGGGAATAAGTGCCATGCAGGAAAGCTTGTTTAATGGCGAATACTTTATTCAGAAGATCACTACAGAGGGTTTGAATTCTGTCAATCCCATCGAAGCAGCAAAAATGTCGATCAGATCTGACTATTCTGAAGAGGCTAAAGCAATCCTGGCTGCAGAGGGGCCAAAGTATCAGTATGGAAATGGGTGCTTGTCTGATGGCGTTCTTGGATTGTGGATAGCCAAGGTAAGTGGAATTGATAATGAAATCATTGATAATAAATTGGTTGTAAGCCATCTGGCATCTGTTCATAAGTACAACTTCAGGCCGGATCTGAGTGATCATGCAAATCCACAAAGACCAACATTCGCAATGCGCAATGACGGAGGGCTCCTCCTTTGCTCCTGGCCTCATGGCGATGCCCTCTCTTTGCCGTTTGTTTACAGTAACGAAGTTTGGACCGGGATTGAATACCAGGTGGCCTCTCATCTTATGTTTCAGGGGATGACTGATGAGGCTCTGGAAATTGTCAGGGCTTGTAGAACCAGGTATGATGGTAGCACCAGAAATCCTTATGATGAATATGAATGCGGTCACTGGTATGCCAGAGCAATGTCCAGCTACGGAATGATCCAGGGTATTACAGGAATCAGGTATGATGCCGTTACCAAAACACTCTATTATGATTCTATGATGGGGGATGACTTTAAAACCTTCTTTTCCTGTCAGACCGGTTATGGATTAGTCGGAATGGAAAATGGTAATCCTTTCGTCAAGATGACAGTGGGTTCAATTGATATAAAGAAATGTGTTGTTTCAGGCTCGGAAATAGATGTGGCAAAACTAAAAATACTCTAAAACAGAAATCAGCGAATTAATAATTCAAGTTATGATAAAAATCAATACCCGAATTCCTATATGGATAGCTCTGATGATCATTTGGTCAGGTTGTTCCCATCAAAGTCAGATCATAACAACCGGCTCACTTTTAAGTGAAATGACTGATCGTGAACAAATGGCTTATTTCCCGGAGCAGACTTACACTTGTAAACAGTTCAGCAGCTACAACCAGACGTCGACTGAACCAGAACATTTTACCTGGTTTGCTAACCTTGATAACAACTATTTTCTCAGGACTGAGGAGAATCATGGAAGAAGAGAGTTCGTACTTTTTGATGCTGAAGGGCCCGGGGCTGTCGTGAGATTCTGGACAACTTTCAACAGGTATGACCAGGAAGGTGTCCTAAGATTTTATTTTGATAAAGAAACAGAGCCACGGATAGAAGGAGAACCAATGGCACTTATCAGTGGCGGCAAACTGGCCGGCTTCCCTCTTTCCTTTTCTGTTTCCGAAGAGACAGATTATTCCAGAAGGGGGCATAATCTATATCTTCCAATTCCATATTCCAAACATCTGAAAATTACCTATGAAACAGACGGGATAAAGGAAGCGAGAGATGGTATTGATGAAGGACCTGATCAGGAGCAGGAGATGTTTTATTACCAGATTAACTATCGCACATATAAAAAAGGGACAAAAGTGCTCTCTTTTGCCCCTGAACAATTAAACGAGTATAATGATATACTTAATTTAACCCTGGAAAAGTTAAAAACGAACGATAGAGGCCTGACAGATATTGAACTCTTAACCAAAGGTTTTTCAGGTAAGCTGGCCCCCGGGGAAAGCCTGTCACTGATGGATGATAAAGGAGGGGCGATCAGGAAATTCCAGGTAAAAATCAATGCGGATAATATAAATCAGGCCTTGAGATCAACAGTTTTATCATTCAGGTTCGATGATAGTCAGACTGTTTGGTCACCTTTAGGAGATTTCTTTGGTACAGGTTATCAGATAAAGCCTTTTTCCACATGGTATAATGAAGTCCTTCCAGACAGTACTCTTCTGGTATATTGGATTATGCCATTCAGGAAGGATTATGAACTTCAAATTTCAAATTTGGGTGATCAGGTTGTCGAGATTCTAAATGGAGAGGTTTCAACTTCTGAATGGAATTGGAATGCCAGTAGCATGCATTTCGGGTCGTCCTGGTATCAGAATACCAAGATAAACACCGGTCTTATCAAAGGCCGGGATGGGAAAGGCGAATTCTCTGACATTAAGTACACAGCTCTTAATGGCCAGGGAGTCTTTGTAGGTGACGCTGTGACCCTCTTTAATTGTTCACCGGCATGGTGGGGTGAAGGAGATGAGAAAATTTTTGTTGATAATGAACCTTTCCCATCTCATTTCGGAACTGGTACAGAAGACTATTACGGATACGCCTGGTGCAGACCTGAACCCTTCGTGCATTCATTTATAGCTCAGCCTGATGGCTCCGGGAACCTGAATGTTGGCTATACCCTGAATATGAGGTACAGAACACTGGACGCAATCCCATTTAACAGCAGACTTAAATTTGATATGGAGATGTGGCACTGGGGATATACCCTGATGAACCATGCTCCTGTTACCTTTTGGTATTTGAAACCCGGAGGCACCTGCGAGATAAACCCTGATCCCGAAGGCGCTAAAGAGCCTGTTGTCCTGCAGCGTGAACAACTTTTCCCTGCGGTTATTAACGATAACGGAATTATTGAAGGAGAGGATCTCATTGTCGAATTTATTAAAGGGAAGTCGGAGGCGAGAATCAGACCCATTCCCGTTCCTGAGAAACCTAACTGGACCAGGGCAATGATTTTATGGAATGGTATCAGTGAAGGTGATGAAATTGCCTATAGGTTCTATTGTGATAAACCAGGCTATTATGACATAACTCTTCTTACAATGATCGGAAGGGGCCGGGCCACCATAAGCATAGGAGTTAACGGGAAAACCATATTGCCAGGGTACAGGATGGAGACCAGCATGAGCGGCGAGGTGCCTGTGCCATTAACTAATATTCCTCTGGAGAAAGGGGCTAATATGATTACTATTAAGGCAATAAATTACTCGGGTGTGGCAAATAAATCACTGGGTATTGATCATCTTAGCTTTGCAGCATCCATTGACAGGTAAATCCGAACTATGATCAGGTACTTATCAGGATGAGGAGAAATGTGCCATTTTGAATGCAAATATGATGAATTTTAATTCACACTCCTGGGTATGCCTCAGCTCTGGAACTGCTATGGTTTTATTGAGCGGTTGTTCCGGGGAAATAGACCCTCGTCCAAATATTCTTTTATGCATTGCGGATGATGTTTCATATCCTCATATGGGGCGGGAGGCTGACTGGATAAATACTCCAGGATTCAATATGGTGGCGGATGAAGGACTATTGTTTTTAAAAGCTTATACTCCAAATGCCAAATCTGCTCCTTCACGCTCATGTATTCTTACCGGAAGAAATTCATGGCAACTTGAGGAGGCGGCCAACCATTTCTGTTATTTCCCCTCAAAATTTAAAACATATCCTGATGTTTTGGAGGAACATGGTTATTATGTCGGTTATACAGGGAAGGGATGGCTTCCGGGAAATCCGGGGACTAAAAATGGCAAACCCCGTGAATTAGTGGGAAGGGAATGGAACCAGATCAAGACCCGGCCACCTACCAGGTATATATCTGCTATTGACTATTCTGCCAATTTTGAGGCATTTTACAATGACAAACCATCGGGCAAACCGTTTTGTTTCTGGTATGGCGGTCATGAACCACACAGAAAATATGAATATGGTTCTTCTCTAAAGGAGGGCAGGCTGACAGATGATGTTGATACTGTGCCGGAATTCCTTCCCGACGTGACAGAGGTACGTACAGATCTGCTCGATTATGCCCTTGAAATTGAATATTTCGATCAACATCTGCAAGAGATCCTGGCTTTTCTTGAGGAGAAGGATGATCTGGAAAACACTGTTGTTATTGTGACAGCCGACAATGGCATGCCGTTTCCCCGTGCCAAAAGTGATGAATATGAATACTCTAACCACGTCCCAATGGCCATCATGTGGAGAAAGGGGATCAGAAAAGCCGGACGTATTATCAATGATTATATTAGTTTCGTAGACCTTGCTCCCACCTTTCTTGATGTCACAGGAATAAGCTGGTCTGAAAGCGGTATGCATCCAACACCTGGGAAAAGTATGCGTCCTCTTTTCTCTGGAAGGAAACAAAAATCTCCATTCAATGAATTTGTGCTGATCGGAAAAGAAAGACATGATGTAGGACGGCCTGATGATCTGGGTTACCCCATCAGAGGGATAATCTGTGACGGCTGGCTATACCTGAAGAATTACCGTACCGATCTCTGGCCGGCAGGAAATCCTCAGACAGGTTATCCTACTGTAGGTGGAAGCCCAACAAAGACATGGATACTAGAGAACAGAAAAACACCCGGTATGGAACATTTCTGGACCTGGTCATTCGGGAAAAGGCCGGAGGAGGAACTCTATTTTATTGAAGATGATCCCTGGTGCCTCGTTAATATGGCTGATTCAGCTGAATATGATTCGCTCAGGCAGACCATCAGGGACAAAATGGAGGATGAACTCAGACAACAGGATGACCCTAGAATGTTTGGCAAAGGTGATGTCTTCCAGAAGTACATTGTCTCAGACGAGAGATGGCGCAACGGTTACGAAAAGATTGTGATCCAAAAACAGAAACTTGTTTTTCCCTGGATCAATGCTTCTGATATCGACCCCGGCTTTGAGGAATAGGGTTCCGGATCAGGTATTGTGACATATTGGCTGAGGAGAAAATGCCTTATTGATTGAGCCCGGAACGGATGATTAGTTGACGGGACTTAATTTGAGTAAAGATGAATGTTGCAGATATAAATAATCCGGGTATTGCGGTTAAAAATTTCATTAACTGGGAGTCGGTTATTCGTACTTGTAAAATACTCCCTTTACTGCCGGGATCCTGCATTATGCTCTCTTGCGATGCGGAAATGAAATCATCGGATAACCGGCCTAATGTACTCCTGTGTATTTTCGATGACGCCTCTTATCAGCACATGGGGGCCTACGGTTGCACCTACTCAAGGACCCCTGCATTTGACAGGGTGGCCTCAGACGGGTTGCTATTCATGAAAGCATATACTCCCAAATCCCTCAGTGCTCCATCCAGAGCTGTAATTTTGACAGGGAGGTATCCATGGCAACTTGAACAGGCTTCAAGCCAATTTTCCTTTTTCCCGTCTCAGCATAAGACTTTCACGGAAGCTTTGAGGGATTATGGTTATGTTACTGGTTTTACGGGTAAAGGATGGGCTCCGGGTGATCCGGGTGAGATAGACGGAAAGCCAAGGCTTCTAATAGGAGAATCATGGCAAAATAAAAGAATCGAACCTCCGGCAGGAGGGATATCCAGAATCGATTATTCTGCCAATTTCGAAGATTTTCTAAAAGAGGTAGATCCGGATGCCCCCTGGTTCTTCTGGTGTGGACCCCATGAACCACATAGAAAGTATGAATATGGAAGCGGTGTCTCAAAAGGAGGTAAGGACCCGGCTGACGTTGACAGTGTGATGTCATTCTGGCCCGATACTATTGCAACAAGAGTGGATATTCTTGATTATGTCTATGAGATTGAGTATGCTGATAGCCATTTTCTTAAATGTATTCAGATCCTGGAAGATCAGGGCAAACTGGACAATACCATTGTCATTATTACTTCTGATAACGGAATGCCCTTTCCCAGAGTTAAATCAAATGCTTATGAATACTCCCTGCATGTGCCAATGGCAATAATGTGGCATAATGGGATAAAAAATCCTGGTCGGGTAATAAAAGAAATGATTGGCTTTATTGACCTGGCTCCCACTATCTTTGATGTGGCTGGTGTCCGGTTTGATGAATCCGGCCTTAAGCCATTTTCAGGACAGAGTCTTACATATATTCTGAAAGATAAAGAGCAAAAGAAAAATGAAGTACGAAATCATTTGCTCTTAGGTCAGGAACGACAGGGTAACAGCCGGCCAAACAACGAGGGTTACCCGATAAGAGGAATAATCACTGATGACTTCCTTTATCTTAATAATCTTAAAATTGACCGATGGCCAGCAGGGAATCCGGAGGCAGGCTACATGAACTGTGACGGCTCTCCTGTAAAATCTCTGATTCTTAATTTATACAGGCAGGGTAAAAGCAGATTTTATTGGGATCTTGCCTTTGGGAAGAGAACAAGTGAAGAGGAGCTGTATAAAGTAACGGAAGATAAGGAATGCATGATCAATCTGGCAGAGGATTCGCAATATGATGAGCTCAGAAAAACCCTCAGGGAAGTCATGCTGCGTGAGTTGAAGGAGCAAAATGACCCCAGGGTATCAGGAACCGGAGATGTTTTTGATGCCTACCCTTTCAGTCAGCCTTATATGAATAACCTCTATGAAAAATATATGGATAATAGAACTGATGAAGATATTGTCAGCTGGATAACCATCACTGATATTGAAGACAGGAATTTCTATTTTGGGTATAAACAGGAGGGGCAAAAGAGATGATCTGACATTATGGTAACCACTTAAATAAATTGATAATATGAGAACCCTGAAAAATATAACCATAATCCGTACGACTTTTTTAATAATATCCCTTGCGTTATTTCAGACCTTATCATCTGATCTTAATGCCCAGGGCCTGATCTGTGAGCTTAAGCAGTTGTCACGTATAGATCTGCTGCCTGGATATATTATTAACGGCACGGTTGAACAATTTTCCAGTTATGACCGGAAAGGCGGTAACGATGATGGATTTGAAGGAACGTATTCTTTCATCAGGATGGAAGGAGAAGACCAGATTATTGCAGAAATGACAGGGCCTGGAGTGATAAATCGAATCTGGACTCCAACTCCTACTGCCGATACTATATCCTTCTATTTTGATGGTAGTAACGAGCCAGGCCTAAGCCTTCCATTCAATGAGTTGTTCGAGGGTACACGATTCCCGTTTTTAGAGCCGGTTTGCGGGCATGAGATCGGGGGTTACTATTGTTATACGCCTATTGTTTATAACAAATCCTGCAAAGTAGTCTTTAAAGGGAAAATGTTATTCTACCAGATACAATACAGGAATTACCCCAAAAATTCCCAGGTAAAAACCTTTTCTGACAACTGGACGGCTGAAGAAAGAGATGCGCTCCAGCAGGCTGTAGATCTGTGGAAAGGGTATGGTAATAACTTCTTAGCCGGGATGTACAATAATCTCAGGATGGAAAACAGGACAGTTCGAATTACTTCAGGCCAGAATCTGCCTCTTTTGAACCTGGATAAGGGCGGCAGGATCGTGGGAATTGAGGTGGAGGGGCTGACCCGGATTGACCGGGCTGATAACCGTCTCATAATGAAAGTAAGATGGGATGGTGAGCCTGAATACGCAGTAGCCGCACCCATAAAGGATCTTTTTGGATTCTTCTTCGGAAAACCGGCGATGAGATCACTCCTTGCGGGGACATCAGGAAACAGGTCATATTTATACTATCCTATGCCTTTTTCCAAATCAGCATCTATCAGTCTTGAGTATCTGGATGACAAAAACGGGTCTGGCAAGAGCGCAGATCTTACATTCAGGATTTATTATACTGATGAATCAAAGAAAAAGGGCGAAGGCAGGTTTTTTGTACAGTGGAACCGGATTGCCAATCCTCCTGAAGGAATACCATATCCAATTATGAAAGACTACAGGGGGGAAGGCCACCTTGTAGGAACTATCCTGGCCTGCCAGGGTTTGGTGCCGGGTTCAACTAACTTTTTTGAAGGTGATGATCAGGCTGTTATAGACGGGAATCTTAGCATCCATGGTACAGGAAGTGAGGATTATTTCAATGGAGGATGGTACCTGATTCCTGATCGTTGGGATATGGGGCACAGCCTTCCCTCTCACGGTTGTCTTGATTACAATATTGCTCTTAGTCGGACAGGAGGTTATCGTCATTATTTTTCGGATAAGCTTAATTTCCGTAACAGCTTTTCTTTGACCATCGAGCATGGACCCGTCGGGAATAAGTTTCCGGTTGATTACCGCTCAGTGGCTTTCTTTTATGGGGAACAACCCGATCCGGGCATGCTGCCATCATATGATATAACAGCTTATCCCGGATCAGGATCAATAAGATATCAGGGTTATTTGTTTGAGATCCTGTCCTTCAGGAACGGGAAATTATATAATGGAGATCGTGTAGGCAGGACGCGTGTGCTAACCATGCAGCCAACGGGTGGTGCAGATCCTATGCTTGTTAAAATTAAAGTTGAAGCCCCAGAAGATGGTGATTACAAGGTATACGGCTCATGGTACCAGAGTAATGTGAATGGAGAAATCCGATTCATGCAACGTCAGGTTGCCATGTCCGATTGGATACCAGTTCCTGTTGGAGATGTGGATTATGTTGAGAGGGAGTATGTAGGAACTCTCAGGATACGGGAAGGGTTCGGAACTCTTACAATACACCTGAATGCTGGTGCTGAAAGCCGTTTCATGCTTCACGAATTGTTACTGGAAGAAAAATCAGACAGATAAGAATTTTAAAATTAGTTACCTAAATAAACAACGCGATATGAATGCATTCCAAAACCTGTTTAAAAGTATTCTCCTGGTTGCTTTGCCAATATTTCTTCTTTCATGCAATAAGGACACTGTCTCCATGCAAACCCTGCTTGAGGAAATGACTGACAGGGAAAATATAGCCAGGCTACCCGTCATCCCGTTTACATTGAAACAGTTCAGCAGTTACGACCGGGAATCGGTAAGCCCTGATCAACCGGGCTGGTTTGCAAACTCTGATCGTACTATGTTTATAAGGAAAGAACTGAATCAGGGAAGGGATGAGTACGTAATGATGGATGCTGAAGGCCCCGGAGCTGTTGTCAGAATATGGATGACTTTTGCCGGAAAAGACTCTGGTACGGGAATAATGAGGTTCTATTTTGATGATCAGCCCGAACCTGCAATTCAGGGAACAGCGTTTGAAATATTGTCTGGTGGTGCATTGGTTGAAGAGCCACTTGCAGCATCAGTGTCTGACCTATCGCCATATGAAAACAGGGGACATAATCTATATCTTCCTTTACCCTATGGTAAAAGATGCAAAATAACTTATGAGAGTCAGAATATTACAACTCCGGGGAACAAAGGGAACACTGGAGAGAGTGTTTATTACAATATCAACTACAGGACCTACCCGCTGGGTACAAATGTTCTGACTTTCAGCAATGATGAGCTGGAGAAGGCAAAGGGAAAAATTAATCAGGTACAAGAGCAGTTGAGAAACCGGAACACAGACATTGACGGAATAAAGCTGAAAACTACCGCCATTTCCAGTAATCTGATGGGCGGGGAACATCTGAGTATAGAGATGCCGGGTAGTGGAGCCATCAGGTATTTGCGTCTGAAGGTTGAGGCGGAAGACCTTCCTCAAGCCCTCAGAAATACTATCCTGGAGGGGGAGTTTGATGGAGAAAAGTGTATCTGGAGCCCTGTCGGAGACTTCTTTGGCACAGGATATCAGGTCAGATACCTGAATACATGGTATGCTAAGGTGGACGAGGATGGCACAATGCAGGTCTTCTGGATAATGCCGTTTGAAAATAGTGCAACTCTGAAAATAACAAACATCGGGGACACAAATGTGAAGATCCTGGGCGAGGTTGGCTGGAGCGGATGGAAATGGGATGATCGGAGTATGCATTTCAGGGCATCATGGCATCAGTATACAAATATCTTTACACGTGAAGGATTCACTTCCGGTGATCCGGGAATGCCATTTGATTTGAATTATGTTGAATTATCGGGCAGGGGCACCTATGTGGGCGACGGTCTGACACTTTTCAACACTTCATATATCTGGTGGGGAGAGGGTGATGAAAAGATTTATGTGGATGGGGAAAACTTTCCCTCTCATTTCGGGACAGGAACGGAGGACTATTACGGCTATGCGTGGGGTGGTCGGTCTATGAAGTTCTCAAACCATCCCCTGATAGCCCAACCTGATGCCAGCGGTAACTTCAGGCCCGGGTATGTGGTTAATCTTCGCTACAGGAGCCTTGATGTAATACCTTTCAGTGAAAGTCTTAAAGTAGATATGGAATTGTGGCACTGGCATACCACCTGGATGAATTATGCGCCTGTTTGCTATTATTACATGAGACCGGGAGGAAAAACGAATATCTTGCCAGATACGGCAGGGGCACTGGAGAAAACTGCAATAAAGAGTACGGATATCATTCCAAATACGGTATCAGATGGGAAGATTGAGGCCGAAAAAATGGCCTTCCATAACTCCTGCGGTAATAAACGGGGGAGCATGTCGATCAATCCATTTGCTGACCTTCCTTTAAGTGGAAATCTTCAGGTAATGTGGAACGATGGAACCCCAGGGGATACGATATTCTTTTCATTCGTCTCACCCAGCGAAGGTTATTTCAGGTTAACCGGTCATTTCACTTCAGGTCCTGGATTTGGCAGCTTTAGCGCAAACCTCAACGAAAATCAATTGTCCGGCGATTTGTCCCTGTTCGCTGCAAAAAGGGGAAATAAGGTTATCCGATTCGACAAAGTATACATCAAAGAAGGAGTTAATACCATTTCATTCATAATAAAAAAGAACGGAAGAGACAGTCATCTTTTTGGGCTTGACAGGATTGATTTGTCACACGAATAAATGTAAAAATGAAGTTGCATATTGAAATCTGGGGATTGCATAATGATTAATTCGAAAACCGCTTTTTCAACCCTGTTGTTGTTTTTCATTACATTCAATATTGCCCGGTGCCAGGATATGGGTGAGATTAAAGCTTTGGAAGGTAATAATATCCCTGCTGCCTGGTTGTCAGAATTCAATGTTAAGGGACCTCGGAAAATATACTCCGGGGCGGAGCTGAAGACAATAGGTATGCCATGTGGTGGTATTGCTTCCGGTCAGTTGTATGTTCGCGGCGATGGCACTCTTGCAGGATGGTGGATAGCCAATAACGCATATAATACAGGCTATGGCGTTGAGAATTTATTGAATTTTAATACTCCTCTTGGACCCTGGAAGGTATGCTACCAGACGTTTGAGCCTTTCAGCTATATAGAGCAGGGATTTACGATTGTTACGGGCAAAAAGGGCCAGGGATTATCCAGACCTCTGAATAATCTCGGATTTAATAATATTCAATTCATCGGTGAATATCCCGTTGCAGAAATAATCTACAGGGATTCTTTGAATCCACTCAGCGTAGACGTTTCGCTTGAGGTTTTTTCCCCTTTCATCCCGCTTAACAGTAAAGAGTCAGCGCTGCCAGCTACTATAATGCAATTCTCACTTCGGAATACTACTGATGAAGAACAATATGTCGAATTACAAGGCTACCAGCAAAATATGGTAATGCTCGACGCAAAGTACTATATCCGGGGATATAGTCGTAACAGGATGATCAGAAAACCGGGTGTACTATCCTTATACATGGATTTCGTTAGCGGAGAAGGAAAGCCTGCAAAACATTCTGCCACTGAAGTTTTTGATGATTTTGAATCAGGCTCATATAAAAAATGGAAAGTTGAAGGATCTGCATTTGGCACATCTCCTGTAAATAATCTGGGTGATAATAAATCAGGGTTTCAGGGTGAATGGAAAATACATTCAGGGCATCCTGATCCCCGGGCTACAGGAACCCTTATTTCAGAGGAGTTTAAGATAGAGAAGAAATTTTTAAGTTTTCTTTTGTCTGGATTTGAAAGAATAGACCGAGTCAATATCTCTCTGGTTGTGAACGGTAAAGAAGTTGAAAAAACTTCCGGAGATGGAGTTGGCAGAGCACAGAGGGTGAACTGGGATGTTTCTGAATACAGAAATAAAACAGCAAGAATTGAAATCAGAGACAACTCATCCACTCCCGGCCATTATATAGCTGCCGATGATTTTATTCTTTCGGATTCACCGGTTTACATTGTTACAGACCTGAGGTCCCATACCAATAATGGGAATATGTCTCTCAGCCTGATTGATCAGGAAGGTACCGTAATTCCTGATCTGAAGGGGGGAAATGCCCGCAAAGATCTTGGCGATCCCCTGACTGGCGAAGTTAATTGCAGCCTGTATCTGAAACCTGGCGAAACAAGAAAGATAACCTACCTGCTTACATGGTACTTTCCTAACAGACCAGCCCGGCTTGCCGGGAATAACTGGAACAAACCAGTCAGCGATGACGGGTCAAAAATCGGGAATATGTATGCAAATTGGTTTTCATCTTCAATTGATGTTGCCAGGTATGTTCATGAACATCTCTCACGCCTGACAGATGAAACGTTCCGGTTCAGGAATGCTTATTATAGTGAAACTACACTGCCTTACTGGTTATCACAACGTATTATGATGCCTGTTTCAACCCTTGCCACCGAAACCTGTCAATGGTGGGCAACTGGCAAGTTTTATGCCTGGGAAGGTGTTGGATCATGTGTAGGAACCTGCACACATGTATGGAATTATGAACATGCCCTGGCAAGACTTTTTCCAGACCTGGAAATGAATATCCGGGAGATGACGGATTTCAGTACTTCATTCAGAGAGGATGGAGGCATATATACCAGGAACGGGGGCGGAAATGTACATATTGACGGGCAGGCCGGTACAATACTTAAATCCTACCGTGAATACCTGATATCTGATAATCTATTGTTCCTTTCGAGAAATTGGGAGAAAATTAAAAAAGCCACCGGATATCTGATCAACCAGGATGGTAACTTCGACGGTCTGATTGAATCTCAGCAAAGAAATACATACGATATCTCCTTCATGGGCGCTAACACTTATGTCGGAGGTTTATACCTTGCGTCGCTCAGGGCGGCAGAAAAGATGGCAGTGGTTATGAATGACAAAATGTTTGCTGACTCATGCAGGATGATTCACACTTCGGGCAGCAGACTGTCTTCCTCGAAACTTTGGAACGGCGAGTATTTTATACAGGATGTTGATCTTAATGAATATCCCCGTAATCAGTATGCAGATGGTTGTTTGAGTGATCAGTTATTCGGACAGACATGGGCTCATCAGCTGAAGCTGGGGTATATATACCCTGAATATCAGGTAAAAAAGACTCTTTCCTCTATCTGGAAGTATAACTGGAAAATGGATGTTGGGATATATAATAAAGAATATCTGCCTGAGCGTTATTTCGCCCGCGAGGGAGAACCCGGCCTCATTAACTGCACATGGCCTTTGAGTCAGCATCCTCGTGAAAACGCAGTCCGATACAGGGATGAGGTTTGGACAGGTATCGAATATCAGGTAGCTTCAAACATGATCCATGAAGGAATGATCCCTGAAGGATTATCCATAGTGAGGGCTGTTCACGAGAGATATAAACCGGAAAAACATAATCCGTGGAATGAGATTGAATGTGGTGACCATTATGCAAGGGCTTTGGCCTCATGGGGAGTATTAATCGCTCTGGAGGATTACTTTTATGATGGAAACAGAGGATTTTTATCTTATTCCCCTAAAATTCAAGCTGACAATTTTAATGGTTTTTTTACCGCTTCGAGGGGATGGGGAAACATTACCCAGAGGAGGGGTGCAAAGAACCAGGAGAATATTATCTGTGTCAAGTGGGGTGAGTTAACTCTTAAGGAATTGAATCTGAATGTTGAATTTAAGCCCTCACAGGTAAAATTGTCAGTCAATGGCAATCCATGGCCTTGCCAGTTCGAAGAAAGAACCGGGTACCTGGCAGTTTCTTTTGAGGAAATCTGCCTGTCACAGGGGAACGAGATGATTATTCACATACTTTAATTAAAATGTTTTAGATGGCATGAAGGGAAAATCATTTTCATCCGGATTGAAATATAAAGTGCCTGTGCTTATTTCTATGCTGCCATTGAGTTCCGGGTTTTCCAATTCGGGAAGTGATGAGCAGAAAACAAATTTTATCATCATCGTGGTGGATGACGTTGGTTACAATGATATTGAGTGTTATAATTCAAGAGCCAGCGGCATCTCTACTCCAAATATTAATAAACTTGCCTCAAATGGTATACGTTTTGCTGATTGGCAGTCTGCTCACAGTATCAGCGGTCCTTCAAGGGCGTCAATACTTACAGGCCGATACCCGTCACGGTGTGGTTATCCTGTAAGTAGTAATGAGAATGCTCCCATGCATTATGAACACCTGGGCCTTCCACAGGATGAAATAACTATTCCGGAATTACTCAAGCCCCTTGGCTATCACACTGTTGCTCTGGGTAAGTGGCATCTTGGTGAAAATCCAAAGTACAGACCCCTGCGTCATGGCTTCGATGAATACTTCGGATGCCTGCATAATTTTCCTGTGGGTGTTATTCCACAGGATATTTATGAGGGCGATTCCCTTATAGGGCAGGAAATATATGAGAATATACATGATAAACTTACTGACAGGGCTATTCGGACGATGGCCAGTGCCATTGAAAACAATCAACCTTTCTTTATCTACCTGGCACATTATCTTGCGCATGGTCCATGGGAACCCGGAAGGGAGTTTGCTAATGATGAAGAGTGGCAGGCACGGCAGGAATTTCAGGGCAGAATGAACCAGAAGGTGTTTCCGGCAATGATCAGGGAACTTGACTGGCAGATTGGAAAATTAATGAATGCCCTTATTGAGCTCGGGCTGGAGAGAAATACCGTGATTATTTTTGTTTCCGATAATGGTCCCTGGCTGACAAATGATACCCTCCGGTCGGCAGGAAGCGCATGGCCCCTCAGGGGGAGTAAATTCAATACTTTTGAAGGAGGACATCGCGTTCCGGCAATTATTTCATGGCCAGCTTCGATAGGTAAAGGAATGGTCTGCAATGAGACGATCAGTTCAATGGATATTCTACCTACAGTAGCAGCAATAGCAGGAGCGCCGCTGCCAGACAAAATCATCGACGGAAAGAATATCTCAGCTCTTCTGAAAGGAGGAAAAGTATCTGAACTGAATGACAGGGAACTGTTATACTTTCATGCCACGAATCTTCAGGCTATAAGGGTTGGAGACTGGAAGCTTCATCTTCCGCGCCTGCCTCACCATACTCATTTCATGGGCAGACGAAATGTTGGAAGGGGTACAATTGACACACTGACTGAGCCGATGCTGTTCAATCTTGAGAGCGATATTGATGAATCGCAGGATCTCGCTGAGGAAAACCCGGAGATAGTTTTGCAACTACTGAGGCGGGCCGATGAAAGACGCAAAGAGCTTGGGGATTGGGATATTAAGGGCTTCGATGAGCATTATCTGACAGTTTCCAAAGACAGCATTATTAAACGACCAATAAGGAATTAACCATGAGGCCTTTAAAATACATGAGTATTATTTGAGTCTGAATGAATCTGTCAATGATGTATAGAAAAAGAAAATGAAATTGAACACTTTTCCAGAAATAGTGATGGGGTCTTCAGCACTATTGCTAATGTTTGCACATGGAAACGAGGCAATGGCTGCTGACACAAATCCTAACATCATATTGATCCTCGTTGATGATATGGGTTACGGTGATCTCAGCTGTTACGGTGGAACGGGCTACCTGACGCCGAATATTAACCGGCTTGCCAGCCAGGGAATATTGTTTACCAGTTTCTATAGCGGCAGTTCTGTGAGTACTCCTTCCAGGGCAGCCCTGCTTACAGGTTGTTACCCGCCCAGGGTTGGGCTGACAGACGTTTTGCTGCCTGGTGCCAGGATAGGCTTGAATAATAATGAAACAACAGTTCCTGAATTATTGAAGGAAGCTGGTTATGTAACAGGAATAATTGGAAAATGGCATCTCGGTGATCATAAGTCGATGATGCCGATGGAACACGGATTTGATGAATTTTACGGTTTACCCTATTCAAATGACCTGTGGCCGGTACACTATAACGGAAGACCGGTCACCAGGGATAACTACCTTAAAGAGTGGAAGTTAAAATGTCCGCCTCTTTTTCTGTTTGAGGGCAGGGAAGCCGTTAAAGAGATAAAGACACTTGAAGACCAGGATCAGCTTACCACACTTTATACGGGCAAGGCCCAGAATTTCATAAAACAAAACAGGGGACGACCCTTCTTCTTATATGTTGCGCACAGTATGCCTCATGTGCCATTGGGTGTATCTGAAAAATTTAAAGGCATGAGTAAAGCAGGGCTTTATGGTGATGTTATTATGGAACTGGACTGGTCTGTTGGCGAAATCATGAAAACCCTTTCTGAGTCAGGCATTGAAAAGAATACCCTGATAATATTTACCAGTGATAATGGGCCATGGATTAATTACGGCAATCATGCCGGTTCTGCAGGTGGATTACGTGAGGCCAAGAATTCCGTTTTCGAAGGAGGATACAGAGTGCCTTGCATCATGGTTTGGCCTGAAGTGATACAGCCGGGGGGAATATGCAATCGTATTTGCAGTTCAATAGACATATTGCCAACATTGGCTGAAATAGCTGATACAGGGCCTCCGGATAGCCAGATTGACGGCGTCAGCTTATTGTCCCTCCTGAAGGGTAATTTTAAAGAAAGTCCAAGAAGGGAATACTATTTTTATATTGACCGGGCACTAAATGCAGTAAGATATGATAACTGGAAACTTGTGTTTCCTCATGTACATTCATCAAATGAGGGATCGATTTTCGGGCAGGATGGCTGGCCGGGCATTTTTAATGTTGTTCATTTTCCCGGTGGCCTTTATGATCTGAACCGTGATCCGGGAGAAAGATATGATCTAAAGGAGGTATATCCATTGATAGTCAGCATGTTAGAAGAAAAGGCAGACAGCGTGCGACGCATACTGGGTGACTCACTTGAAGAAATGGCCGGAAAGGATTGCAGGCAACCCGGAAGGATAAGTAACTAGCAATGAAAGAATATTCCATATAACAACAGGCAGGTAAATATTAACCTTACAAAGTATAACTATGAAAAAATTTAAACCACCCAAAGTAAACAATTTTGCCTATTCAGGACCGGTAATCATCGGATTAGGCCTGGTTCAGGTAGCTTGCGGGAATACCGGTAATAAAACCACCGATTCCCCGAATGTAATAATCATTTACGCTGATGATTTGGGTTTCGGAGATTTGGGCTGCTATGGCGCCACCAAAGTTAAAACACCCAACATTGACTTACTTGCTACACAAGGAAGACTGTTTACTGACATGCATGTGGCTTCTGCTGTTTCTACACCTTCACGATACGCTTTACTGACAGGGCAGTATCCATTCCGGATAGGCTCGTTCGGGCCGGTTTTTGATGAGCAGGATCTCCTGATAGATACAACTCAGTTGACAGTAGCAGATGTAATGAAAGCGAGCGGATATGCAACGGCTGCAATAGGAAAATGGCATCTGGGCTTTGGTGAAGGTAAACCAGATTGGAACGGAGAACTTAAACCTGGTCCCCTTGAAGTAGGCTTTGATTATTATTTTGGGATGCCAACAGTTAATAGTCATCCTCCATTTGTATATGTCGAGAATCATTCTGTTGTAGGGCTTGATAAGAATGACCCTATTGTTTACGGACAGCCGGCCGAAACTAAGGTCTTTGATGAAAAGATGAACATCAACAAAATGGGTGGAGCTAAAGCAGCTCATGCCCTTTATGATGATGAACTCGTTGGTACGACCCTCACAGAGAAAGCAAAGGAATGGATCATCTCTCACAAGGAGGAGGCTTTTTTCCTCTACTTCGCCACCACAAACATACACCACCCGTTTACACCTCATCCCAGGTTTCAGGGTACAAGTGAATGCGGCAGGTATGGAGATTTTATACATGAACTTGACTGGATTGTTGGAGAGATCATGAAAACACTGGATGACCTGGGTCTTTCTGAAAATACTTTGTTGATATTTACGAGTGACAATGGCGGTATGCTTAACAGAGGAGGTCAGGCGGCACTGACTGCAGGTCACAAACAGAATGGTGAACTTCTTGGTTTTAAATTTGATGCATGGGAGGGAGGACACAGAGTGCCAATGATTATACGGTGGCCAGGTAAAATCAAGGCGGGATCAAAGACTGACCAGCTTATCAGTAACATAGATATAATTCATTCACTGGCCTCGCTGACCGGGTATAAGCTTAAAGAGGGTGATGCTCCGGACAGCTATAATATGTTGCCCGTTCTTCTCGGGTCTACAGATGAGGAACTTAGAGATCATCTGGTTATAACTCCATTGAAAGAATCACACATGGCACTGAGAAAAGGAGATTGGATATATATCGGATCGCAGGGTGGAGGAGGGTTCTCCGCCAGAAATCCAGGCGACCATGGATTAGGAGGTCCACCGGCTCTAAAGTTTGCCGGCCAGGTGAATAGCGATATTGAAGACGGTAAAATAAAACCGGATGCTCCACGTGAACAATTATATAACCTGAATAAAGATTTGCATCAGGGACGGAATATCATCAGGGAAGAGCCGGTATTGGCAGAAGAAATGAAGGAGATGCTCCGGCAGTTAAGAATGAAGCCCTCAAGCCGCAAAGAATAATAGTATTATATGCTGGCATGAGCTAATAAAAATTTCAAAACCTGGTTAGCAATGTTTGAATCAGATGGATTCAGTTTATTCCGGGAATACAGCCTGAGTATTTTTCCTCTCTTTACAGCTGCTCTATGCTCCTGTTCTGCCGTAGATGACAGACCCCCTAATTTTGTAGTCATTTTTACAGACGATCAGGGATATAATGACCTTGGATGTTTTGGAGCCAATCACGTAACTACTCCAAATATTGATCAATTGGCGGCTGAAGGGATAAAACTGACTTCATTCTATGTGGCTGCCCCATTAAGCTCACCATCAAGAGCGGCTCTTATGACCGGTTGTTATCCAAAAAGAATCGGATTAGCATCAGGTTCAAGGTATATGGTTTTGCTTTCAAACGATGAGTGGGGATTGAATCCATCGGAACTAACAATTGCAGAGATTCTTAAGGATAGAGGCTATGCGACAGGCATCTTCGGGAAATGGCACCTTGGAGACCAGCCGGTTTTCCTTCCGACCAGGCACGGTTTTGATGAATTTTTTGGACTTCCGTACAGTCATGACATCCATCCTTATCATCCAAGACAGGAACATTTTCAGTTCCCTCCACTCCCTTTGTATGAAGGGGAGAAAATTATCGAACATGATCCGGATGCTGATTATCTCACTCGGAGGATAACCGAAAAAGCTGTCAGTTTTATCGATCGTCACAGAAAGGAACCTTTCTTTCTATATATACCCCATCCTCTCCCTCATGCTCCCCTGCACGTGTCTCCGGGTTTTATGGAGACAGTCCCGGATTCAATCAGAAAAATACTGCTGGAGGAAAACAATACAATTGATTATCAGACCAGACGGCAGCTCTTTCCACAGGCAATTTCTGAAATTGACTGGTCAGTAGGAGAGATTATGAAGGCATTGAAGCGAAATGGATTAGATAACCACACAATGGTTATTTTTACAACGGACAACGGGCCGGCGATAGGCAGCGCAAAGCCTCTCAGGGGTAGAAAGGGCAGCACCTATGAAGGAGGAATGAGAGTGCCGGCAGTTATTCGGTGGCAAGGGAAAATTGCAGAAGGAAGAGTATGTGATGAGTTGCTGACCACAATGGATTTGCTACCTACATTTGCATTCCTGGCAGAAGCTGAAGTACCTGATGACAGATCTATTGACGGAAGGAATATCTGGCCTGTTCTTACAGGGGTGGATGGTACGAAATCTCCGCATGACACATTTTTCTATCACCGTGGAAATGATCTGATTGCAGTCAGGTGCGGGCAATGGAAACTTCATAGGCTTCGTGAAAACGAGGTTGAGCTTTACAATCTTGAAGATGATATTGCGGAGACGATTGACATGGCAGAAAAGCGCCCTGACCTTGTCATGAAACTCATCTCCATAATGGATGAATTCAACCGGGAGATGGGAGACTCACTCAAAACCCGTCCTCAAGGTAAAGCAATATTAATAGAATAAAATATCATGAGAACAAAATTAAGTTGTGTCGGTCTTACACCTGTTACGCTTGGATTCTTGACTGTCCATTCGGCTCCGTTAATGGCACAGCAACAGGAGACTCTGGAGAGGCTGCCGAATTTCATAATTATCTTTACTGATGATCAGGGATATGGTGACCTTGGGTGCTATGGATCACCTGATATCAGGACCCCTAATATTGACAGGATGGCTGCCGATGGGATGCGCTTCACTTGTTTTTACGGGGCACCCTTTTCAGGCCCGTCCAGAGCACAACTGATGACAGGATGTTATCCGGCGAGGGTAAGTCACGCCGGTAATCCTGGTCCTTCTTCTCCTACAGGATTAAATCCCCATGAGGTAACAATCGCCGAACTTCTTAAAGAGAAGGATTATGCCACTATGTGCATTGGGAAATGGCATCTGGGCGATGCCCCTGAATTCCTTCCGACCAGCCAGGGATTTGACTCCTATTTTGGCATTCCCTTTTCAAATGATATGTGGAGGTATCATCCGAGAATGGCTCCCGGGGAATCAGATGACAGTCTGATGGCAGCCATCAGGAAGCGGGCTGCATATACTGGATTTGCCGGAGAAGGAAGCTACTATCCTCCAAATGGTGGGTTCCCTAATGACCTGCCACTTATGGTCAATCAAGAAGTTATTGAACTTAATCCTGATCAGAGGCAACTGACAACAAGATACACTGAGGCTGCCCTGTCATTTATAGAAAAACAGAAAGACCAACCCTTCTTTCTTTACCTGGCTCATAATATGCCCCACGTACCTTTATTTGTTTCTGAAAAGCATGTTGGGAAATCATTTCGGGGCCTTTATGGCGACGTTATGATGGAAGTTGACTGGAGCGTTGGTAAAATTATTGATCATCTTGAAAAATTGGGATTAGAGAAAAATACTCTTGTAATTTTCACAAGTGATAATGGACCTTGGCTTCAATATGGAATTGATGGAGGTTCAGCAGGTCCATTCAGGGCTGGAAAGGGAACTGTTTACGAGGGGGGATTAAGGGTGCCGGCAATATTCCGTTGGCCAGGTAAAATACTTCCCGGTCAGGTTACAGGAGCTATGGCGGGAAACCTTGATCTGTTGCCAACAATAGCTGGTCTCGCCGGAGTAAACGTCCCGACTGACCGTGAAATAGACGGTTGTGATTTATGGCCGGTTTTAGGCGGAATCAGCACACAAAGCCCTCATAACTTTTTCCATTATATGGCAGGAAGCCGCCCGAATGAGGTAAACTACCTTGGTATACGCAATGAACGATGGAAATTGCTGGTGAACATAAGTAATGAAGGAAAAGTCCAGGGGAAGGAATTATATGATCTGGGTGCCGATCCGGGTGAAAAATTCAACCGATTGGAGATGCATAAAGAAATTGCAGCTCTTTTAGGTGATCAGGCTCAGGCATTTTATGATGATTTGTTGAATAATATCCGACCTGTCGGAAAAAGAAAGGACCTAAAAAAGGGGCTTCAACCTGCCAGGAACTGAAGAATAATGAGAAGACCATATTAATCATTGGCTTCTTATCAATTATTTTTCGGTCTTAGCCAGCGTGCCCTCGGATGATCAGAGTAATCGTAGTTTTATAGTTATATTTAAACGTTAAAGCAAAATACGGATTAATAGCAAATGATAATGAATAAATCGGATAAAACTGGTTTTAATAATAGTATCCCATTAATATTATTGGGATCACTTACCGGGATTGGCGCAATGCAGTCATGCACAATGTCTGCAGTGAAGTCAATAAAAGAAAAAGGCAGACCAGACGTCATCTTGATATTAACCGATGATCAGGGTTATGGCGATCTGTCAGTCCATGGAAATCCGGTTCTTAAAACCCCAAATCTGGACAAACTGCACAGCCAGAGTATCAGATTTACTGATTTTCATGTTGCCCCAATGAGCACACCGACCAGAGGGCAGCTGTTGACCGGAAGAGATGCCTTTGACAACGGAGCTACCGCCGTATGTCTGGGCAGATCAATGATAAGGGAAGAAGTGCCGACAATGGCAGATATTTTTAAATCTTCAGGTTACAAAACGGCTCACTTTGGCAAATGGCATCTTGGTGACAGTTATCCTTACAGACCCCAGGACAGAGGGTTTGATCTGACTGTACATCATGGTGCATGGGGAATAGGGTCAATTGCTGATTATTACAGAAACTCTTACTGGGATGCGGTTTTCAGCGTTAATGACAAGACTGAGGAATTTGAAGGCTACTGTACTGATGTATGGTTTGATCTGGCAAAGGATTATATTGTTAACAGCAGTAATTCCGACCAGCCTTACTTTATGTATCTGGCAACAAACTGTCCTCATGCTCCACATTTATGTGATGATGAGTATTCTGATCCTTATATAGATAAAGTTAAGACACTTCAGGAGGCCAAGTTTTTTGGACAGATCAGCAATATAGATGAGAATGTAGGTGAGCTGATGTCACTTCTGGATTCACTGGGCAAAGCTGACAATACAATTGTAATTTATATGACAGACAACGGATCTTCCAGGGGATATGATATTTTTAACGCAGGCATGCGGGGGCACAAAACAGAGCCTTATGAGGGAGGGCACAGGGTGCCGTTGTTCTTTCGCTGGCCTGATGGCAGGCTTGGGGAACCGCGTGATATTGAAGCCTTGACTCAATGTCAGGATCTCCTTCCCACATTAATGGAGATGTGTAATCTTGACCCCGGGACTAACCTGCAGTTAGACGGACAGTCTCTGGTGCCCTTGTTCAAGGGGAAGGGGGGTGAATTTGATGACCGGATGCTTGTTGTGGAATATGAAAATCCTTACAGGCCACAGGAAAATGTTGCCGTGATGTGGGGCAGGTGGAGGCTTGTGATGAATAATGAGCTCTATAACTTGTCTTCAGACCCGGCTCAGGAGTCAGATGTTTCGGCAGATCATCCTGAAATAGTTAAGAAAATGACTCAGTTTTATGAGGAATGGAAAGAGAGAACAATGCCTGATTACCTGAAAACAAGATACATCCATATCGGGAATTCGAATCAAAACCCTCTTATGCTGTATTCTTCAGATTGGACAGGCTCTTACGCCGATAACCTAGGTAATCTGATGGCAGGCAACCGGACAGGCAAGTGGAATATTGAGGTTGACACAAAAGGAGTATATGACATAATACTCTATCGTTGGCATCCTGTGTCCGGCTTGCCTCTTAATAAACCCGCAGAGGATAATGCGGGTAACCTAAGAGGCGCGATCCCGGTCGGAAGGGCCCGTCTGAAAATAGCCGGATTTGACCAAATGGTGAAAACTGCTGATAATCAGGCCGAAGTGAAATTTACCGTTTCCCTTGATACAGGCCACTACGAACTGGAAACCTGGTTTTTTGACAGGAACGGGAAAGAGCTTTGCAGTGCATATTATACTATGGTTGACCTAAAATAATAAGGAAAAATGAAGAAGAAAAGCTTGGTGACTTCAGTGCTGCTTGGAGGAATTCTGGCCAACCCTGCTTCCGGGCTGATTCAGAGTGACAAAATGAATGTAATACTATTTACTGCAGATGACCTCGACAGAAATTCACTTGGATGTTATGGGTCAAGGGTGCCGGATATTTCACCAAATATTGATCATTTTGCATCTGAAGGGCTGATTTTTGACAGGGCTTACATAAATGCATCAATAAGTGCCCCCAGCCGTGCAATCCTTGCAACCGGCTTGTATGGACACAATAGCGGCGTAATGGGGTTCATGAAAATGAAAGAAAGCAGTACTGATCCTCTGCTGATGGAGATACTGCGTGAGAACGGATATGCAGTCGGAGTCCTTAGCAAAGTCTCGCATTCCACCCCTAAAAGTACCTTCAGATGGGATTATACCATCCAGCATACTGAACTTGGTAATGGAAGAAGTCCTTCCCTATACTACAAGTATTCAAAAGCCTTCTTTGAGGAATGCGCTTCAGCCGGAAATCCCTTCTATCTTATGGTCAACTCAGATGATCCTCACAGGCCTTATCAGACTCCGGATGGCCTATACAGGAACAACTCGGAAGCGCCGTCACGCCTTTACTCACCGGAGGAGATTGAGGTACCAGACTTTGTTCCGGATTTGCCCCAGGTAAGGGAGGAACTTAGCTACTATTTTAATTCCGTAAAACGTCTTGATGATACGTTTGGTAAAGTAATGCTGGCTCTTGAAGAGGCGGGATTAAAGGACAACACTCTTGTAATCTTTATCTCTGATAATGGTATTGCTATTCCTTTTGCCAAAAGCAATGTTTATTATGCGAGTAACCGCACTCCGTGGATCGTACGCTGGCCTGGAATTATTCAGCCTGGCAGTCGTGACCGCTTAAACTATATTTCCGGGGTAGAACTGTTGCCAACCATTCTGGAAGCATTGAAAATTAATGCACCTTCTGATCTGGACGGAGAATCTCATCTGGATCTTTATATTAAAGGCGGGCAAAGGTCAACCAGGTCTGTTTATACACAAATTGATAATAAAATAAGCGGAGGTCCCACTCCAATGAGAAGCGTCCAGAATTCTGACTTTGTATATATCTACAACCCATGGTCTGATGGGCAACGTATTTTTGTAAACAACAATGAAGGACTGACAATGAAGGCCATGGAAGCTGCGTCACTCTACGATAATGAAATTGCGGGCAGGGTAAAGCTCTTCCGGTTTAGAGTTCCGGAAGAATATTATGACCTGACCTCAGACCCTGGCTGTACAAGAAACCTCATAAATGATCCTGCTTATGAAAAGCAGATAAGAGTAGCTGAAAAAGAGATGAAGAAATTCATGAAGAAGAGTCATGATCCATTGCTTAAGCTATTTAAGAACAGGAACAAATCTCCCCAGATCACCCGGCAAATATTTTATGAAATCTTTCCTGAGGCTGTCTGGTATGATGAAGATAAATCAAATTACAGCAGGAAGATGCCGGGGAAAAATGGTGAAGATGAATAATAGTAATATAATTCTATATCCAAATTAAAAGATAATGTATTCAGGTACGCAGATAACAAATATGTCACAGCAAAAATTATAACATTAACATGACTAAAAGAAATTTATGTATAGGTGTTGATTACGGGACTGATTCTGTAAGGGCAATCATGGTGGATGCTGATAATGGGAATGAGCTTGCAACCTCAGTTTTCGAGTATCCCAGATGGAAAGCCGGCCTTTACTGTGATCCGTCAATAAACATGTTCAGGCAACACCCCCTTGATTATATTGAAGGGCTGGAGTATATTATTCGCGAATTGAAGAGCATTTGTACAGGAGAAGAAGATCAGATCAGGGCAATATCCATCGACACCACAGGTTCAACACCGGTTGCCGTTGACGTGAATGGTATTCCATTGTCGCTGACTCCGGAGTTTCGCGAAGATCCTGATGCAATGTTTATTCTTTGGAAAGATCATACTTCCGTTAAGGAAGCAGACCTGATTAATGACCTCTGCAGGTCATGGATGACTGATTTTAGCAAGTTTTCAGGTGGAATATACTCCTCGGAATGGTTCTGGTCAAAGATATTGCATATAGTTACCCGCAACCCGGCTGTAGCCAGAGCAGCGTATTCATGGGTAGAACACTGTGACTGGATGCCTGCTTTACTAACAGGCAATATGGAACCGCAGAAAATAATACGAAGTCGATGCGCAGCCGGACACAAAGCCATGTGGAACAGTGCCTGGGGTGGCCTGCCGGAAGATTTATTTCTGATGACACTCAGTCCGGAGCTTAAAGGTTTGCGTGACAGGTTGTACACTGAAACTTTCACCAGTGATATGTCTGCCGGAGTACTATCTCCTGAATGGGCCAATCGTCTTGGATTGAATACAGATGTTGTTGTTGGCGTAGGTGCATTTGATGCTCATTTTGGAGCCGTTGGTGGTGAAATTCAACCTTATTTGCTCAGTAAGGTAATTGGCACCTCAACTTGCGATATGCTGGTCGCTCCACTTGATGATATGAAGGATGTGATAGTTAAAGGAATCAGCGGACAGGTAGAGGGATCAATAATTCCAGGATTGCTCGGGATGGAGGCTGGCCAGTCAGCATTTGGAGATATCTATGCCTGGTTCCGGGATCTTCTTTCATGGACTCTGAGACTTTTACCCCAAGTAACAGAGGACCAGTATGAAAAGGTAAAATCAACGATTATTACGGAACTGAGTAATAAGGCTTCAGAAATACCTTTGAGAAAATCTGATATTGTTGCCATTGACTGGCTGAATGGCCGGAGAACCCCTGATGCCAATCAACATTTGAAGGGAGCAGTCTCCGGTCTTACTCTTGGAACAGATGCTCCCAGGTACTTCAAAGCCCTGGTTGAGTCTACTGCATTTGGGGCCAGGATGATAATAGACAGGTTTAAGGACCAGGGGTTACCAATCAAGGGTATTCTTGCCCTTGGTGGAGTTGCCAAGAAGTCACCGTACGTAATGCAGGTGCTGGCGGATGTACTCAATATGCCTATTAAGGTTGTAAGGTCGGAGCATACTTGTGCCCTCGGTGCAGCAATGTTTGCATCAGTGGTTGCCGGAATCCACCCAACTGTATTAAATGCCCAACAGGTGATGGGGAAAGGATTTGATATGATCTATCAGCCTAGATCAGAGTATGTTTCAGACTACTCATCACTCTATCATGAATATCAGTTGCTCGGTAAATTTATTGAAGGAAGGTGTAACACGGGTGAATAATTCACATGAAATATTATTGCCACATATGGTTGAAATTTAAATCTATATAGAGTCATGGAATCATCAGTAAAGACAAAAAGACTGACACGAAGGAGGTTTGTGAACAGATCCATATCTGCTATCGCTGGTTTAACTCTTGCGTCATATATTCCGGTTTGGGCCTGGAGGCGAAATAAAAAGCCTCTTAACATATTGTTCTTAATGTGTGACCAGCATCGTCCGGATGCTCTCAGCATATATGGAGACAGTCATGCTATTACCCCTGCCCTTGATCGGCTGGCATCATCCGGAATGAGTCTCAGGCAGACATATTGCCAATGCCCGGTTTCAGTCGCAAGCCGTAACTCAATATTGAATGGATGTTATACACATTCAAACGGTGTTATTTCAAATGCATATTCGGCCAACCGCAATCTTCTTTCCTTTCCGCAGGTTTTGAGAGCCAATGGATATGTAACAGCCTGTCTTGGGAAGTTGCACACCCCTGGCAGGGAAGATCTTGATTGGGATGTCTACATAGAGGGCCATGAAAGACCTGCAGGAAAGATGAAAGAAGGTGGCGTAGTCTTATCCGGGACCGTCAATCTGAAATCAGATCCGGCGATAGGAGCCCCAGATCCCTACCCTATGGAAGATACAATGGAATGGAAGGCAAAGGAGAACACAATAAAGTTTATGAGAGAAAATACTGATACTCCGTGGTTTATTCAGTGCTCATTCCTGAAGCCTCATGCTCCGTTTCAACCTCCTCAGGAATACTGGGATAAAATTGACAGGTCGCGGATCAAAATACCGCAATTCCCCCCGGACGATCTGGATGATTGTGATCCGAGATACCTTAATATCATTAAAGGAAGGGGGATGGAGAATCTGACAAGAGACCAGATACTGGACGGAATGCAGGGTTACTATGGTAATGTTGCCTTTGCAGATGCGATGTTTAAAGAGGTAATTGATGAGCTTGACAGGCTTAATTTGAGGGAGAATACATTAATAGTGTATACGGCAGATCACGGAGAAATGCTTTATGACCATGGCTTATGGACCAAATTCGTATTTTTTGATTCTTCGGTACGGGTACCTCTGATAATGAGTTTGCCGGGTGTTATTCCGGCCGGCAGAGAGTCTGATGCCCTGGTTGAACTGATTGATCTATTCCCGACTTTTATGGACCTGACCGGATTAAATACTCCTGGGAGTGTTCAGGGGAGATCACTTATTCCATTAATTACTGGTAAGAAACAAACTCATAAGACATCCGTTTTCAGCGAATTCCCATTGCCAGGTAAAAATTCCGGAGGGGGAGATTTCCACGCAACCCTCATGATCTACGACGGTCGTTATAAGCTTGTTGATAATGGGCCGGATGCCCTTCCGGAGCTGTATGACCATAAAAAGGATAAGGGGGAATTTAAAAATATAGCAAAACTCCCTTCCCAGAAAAGACGGGTCAGAAAAATGCTTGATGAAGTAAGATCCTGGCATAACACTGATTTGGTTAAAAATCAACCTACTGTTGCCGAATTAAGAAGAAAGCGCCAGGAAAGTCCGGATGATTAATAAAACATAATGGGTAATAATATAATCTTTAAAACTTGAAATCATGAAAACTACATTTGGTGGAAGATATGCAGTAGTCGGAACAGGGATCATTACTGCAGGGCTTGTAGCAGGTTTTGCCGCACCAAACAAGGTCGTGAAGAAGCCAAAACCCAATCTGATCATTATTTATACTGATGATCAAGGGTATAATGACCTTGGTTGTTATGGATCAGAGACAATTAAGACACCCAGACTCGATAAAATGGCTGAGGAAGGGGTGAAGTTTACATCATTCTATACTCAACCGGTGAGCGGACCCTCAAGAGGTGCACTGATGACCGGACGTTATCCGTTGCGGATAGGCGGTGGATGGACTGTCAATTCAGAGGAGGTTACAATTGCAGAGGTCCTCAGGGACGCCGGTTATGCAACAGGCTGTATCGGGAAATGGGATATGTCCCAACGTAAGGAGCTCGAAGGTTCGGTTCCAAATGATCAGGGATTTGATTACTATTATGGAACTCTTGGAGCAAATGACAGAGGTGTTGTTCAGATTCACCGGAACAAGGAACCCCAGTTCTCTACTGAAGACATGGGTTCTCTGACGAAGTTATATACTGACGAAGCTCTGAATTTCATCAAAAAAAACCAGGATACGACTTTCTTTCTGTACCTGGCACATACAATGCCACACGTAAGAATTGGAGTTTCCCCACAATTTAAAGGTACATCAGCGGGTGAACTTTACGGAGATGTCATAGAAGAGCTTGATTGGAATATTGGTAGGGTATTCGATCTGGTGAAGGAGTTGGGGCTTGATGAAAATACCTATATACTTTTTGCCAGTGATAATGGCCCATGGTCCAGCCGTGAGGCATTCTACCGCTCAACGCATGATGGCCAGCTTGCAACCGGCAATGCTAAACCACTGAGAAGCAGTAAAGGATCACCCTATGAGGGTGGATTTCGGGTGCCTTGCATCTTCTGGGGACCAGGAAGAGTGAAAGCAGGTTTAACCCAGACAGGCATGCTCTCTAACCTGGACGTTTTACCCACTTTTGCCAAACTGGCAGGCGCTAAAATACCCGGAAATGTTAAACTTGACGGATATAATCAGCTAAAGTTTATGACTGGTGAAACTGTCGAAAGTGTCCGGAAAATTTTCTATTACCATGTGAAAAATGAATTGCAGGCAGTCAGATACAATAACTGGAAGTTATTATTGAAGGACACAAAGCTGAATTTTCCCTATGTGAAAGATCCCGAGAAGGCGACGGTTGAATTGTATAATCTTGACACAGATTTAAGCGAAAAAGTTAATGTCGTTGACAAATACCCCAAGGTAACTAAGCGTATGCTCAAATTAGCTTTGAAGGGACCGAATCAGCCGGATCCGCTGGCTAATCCATAGATTGAAAGAATCAAGAGTCTCATTGGGTGAACAACTTTAGTATGGTTTATAAGAAATTATTGGTACACCCTATCATGCGAATCAATTTTACCATTGATTAAAGACTTCTGATTGAATATCATCACAAAGCAATAATGTATGCGGAATCTTAGATTTTTAACAATTAATGGCATTCTCTCATTTGTTACGGTGTGTACTTGTTTTACCGCATGTTTAAATACTGGAAATCCGGAAGCTCAGAAGATTTCTGCAGCCAACAGTAATTTTGTCGATAGCACCCTGAATGTCGGGCCTGCAATCCCATCTTCAAAGAAAGGAGATTTTCATGACATGATCTTATTTGAAGGAGGTGAGATAACAATAGGAGCAAACACCGGGGTTATGTATCAGGGACCGGTATTCAAGACTTTGGTGCCACCATTTTATCTTGATGTACATCCCGTTACGGTGAGCGAGTTCCGTCAATTTGTTGAAGAGACCAGATATCGTACTGATGCTGAAAAATTTGGGAATGCTGGTGTTTTTAATCTGTCTATGATGCGCTGGGAGCTTGTTGAGAATGCAACCTGGCATCATCCTTTTGGCCCTGGCGGGCAACAGGCCATTGATGATCATCCTGTTACGCAGGTTAGCTGGCTGGATGCAATGGCCTACTGCCAATGGGCAGGGAAGAGGCTTCCAACAGAAACAGAATGGGAATACGCAGCCAGAAACGGGAAACCAGAAGGAGGGAAATACTGTTGGGGCAATGAGATCAGTCCGGCAGGTAAATATATGGCCAATTACTGGCAGGGAGAAATCGGGTCTGACCAGGGGGCTGATGGATTTACATATACATCTCCTGTAGGGTATTATGGGATCATGCAAAATGGATTGACTGACATGGCGGGAAATGTTTGGGAGTGGTGTGAGAATACCTTTGCTCCATATCCTGATAGTCAGGAATATTATCGGTATGATCCGAATGTAAAAGCTATTCGTGGCGGCTCATTCTTCTATGATGAGGCTGGAGAAGAAAGCCTGACTGTCTACTTCAGGGCATATAATTCATTAGAGACATCACTTTTTAATATGGGATTCAGATGTGCGGCTGACAAGGCCAGATAAACTAAAAATATTTAAGAATCAAATTATTACTAAAAAATTCAAGAAAATAACATTTATCAAAGAACAGTAAATATTTCCTTATGAAAAGAATTGTATTGTTTTTATTTATTGGAAGTATGGCATCCTGCCTTCTGGCTCAACAGGGTAAAGTTTTTGAAAACCTGACACTGGAGAGCAGCATCTTGAAGATGAAGAAGAAATATGCAGTTTATCTTCCACCAGATTATGAAACATCAGAACGATACTATCCGGTGTTATATCTCCTGCATGGGGCCGGAGGTGATCAGGCAGAATGGATCCAGAGAGGAGAGGTGGCCAGAATTACGGATAATGCAATAAACAATGGACTTGCTTCTTCTATGATCATTGTAATGCCCGACGCAAGTGGTGAAAACAGGGGCTATGCCAATGACCCTGAAGGGAAGTGGCGATATGAGGATTTTTTCTTTCAGGAATTTATGCCTTACATTGAAAAAACCTACAGGATCAGGCCTGGGAAAAGACACCGGGCCATAGCAGGCTTATCGATGGGAGGTAATGGCACTTTTATTTATGCTCTTCACCACCCGGAGTTATTTTATGCCGCCTGCCCCCTGAGCGCAGCCACCTTTCCCCTCACCCTTGATGATGCAAAGGAGTTGATGCCAAAACGGTATCCCGATATCACAGATAAACAGATTGAGGAGTACTATAACCGGTATAGTATACCTGAGTTGATTAACAAAATACCGGAAGACAGAAAAGGGGCGGTCCGCTGGTATATCGACTGTGGAGATGACGATGCCCTGGAACAGGTTTACGAGGGGAATTGCCTAATTCATATAGCAATGCGCAAAAAAGAGATCCCCCATGAATTCAGAATACGTGATGGCGCTCATACATGGTCATACTGGCGAAGTGCCCTTCCGTCAGTCCTGGGATTTGTATTTATGACCAATTAACTGTATGATCTGACAATGCACTCAGATCATATTAATCCAAAACAAAGTCAATGTATAACTGTCTAAATTAAGAAACTATGAAAAAGCATGCTTACCTTAAATGGTCTTTAAGCTTCATCCTGATATTATTAACAACTGCAGTATTAAGTGTTAAAGGTCAGAATGATCCTTCATTCAGCCTTTATGATGACGGGTATACAGGTGATAATTTGAATTACGTGGCATTCCCGATCGGTGGTATCGGAGCCGGAATGATCTGCCTTGAGGGAACAGGAGCCATTTCCCATGTTTCCGTAAGAAACAGGATGGATATATTCAATGAACCTTGCATGTTTGCGGCAATTCATGTTAAAGGTGCCGTAAATGGGGCAAAAATTCTTGAAGGACCTGTCCCTAAGTGGAAATACTTTAGCATTCCGATGGCGGGCAGGGGAAGTAAAGGAAGGAGTTATGGTCTGCCAAGATTCAGCAATGCAACATTCATAGCACGATTCCCCTTTGGGACAGTCAAATTGAGCGACTCTGATATCAGCCTTCAGACTGAAGTGAGCGGCTGGAGTCCGTTTATCCCTACAGATGCAGATAATTCAAGTTTACCGGCAGGTGCTCTTGAATATAAATTCACGAATCCAACCGATATGCCTGTTGAGGCAGTTTTCTCATATCACTCAAGGAATTTTATGGCAACACAGCGCTTTAATAATTCAATAGTACCACTTGAAAATGGATTCATACTGCATCAGGAAGGAGCCCCGGATAAGCCTGAAAATGAGGGTAGTTTTGCAATCTTCGTTGATGATGAAAATGTAGTAGTGGATCACTCCTGGTACAGAGGTGACCATTATGATGATATAACCTTGGTTTGGAAAGCAATAGCAGAGGGGAACATGATAAATAATCCTCCTCAGAAAGGTGTAAGCCCGGGCGCCTCCCTTTACATACCGTTTATCCTGAAGCCGGGAGAGACAAAAGTGATTACTTTAAAGCTGGCATGGTATGTCCCTAATACTAATCTCAGGCTTGGCACAAGTTCACCTGAAATCCTTGGCTGCTGTGACACTGCCTCAACTCATGTACCATGGTACACGGCAAAATTCGGCACACTTAATGAAGTGGTTGGGTATTGGAATAATAACTACAATAGTCTGCGTGAAAAAACCAGTCTGTTCACCGAAGCTTTCTATAATACATCACTTCCTGATGTTGTTATAGAAGCCGTAGCCGCTAATCTTACAATTCTGAAATCACCCACCTTACTTCGTCAGACAGACGGACGATTATGGGCTTTTGAAGGCTGCTCTGATGATCAGGGCTGCTGTCCGGGATCCTGCACACACGTGTGGAATTATGCCCAGGCGATCCCTCACCTTTTCCCAGGCCTCGAAAGAACCTTCAGGCAGACTGAATACCATGAAAGTCAAAGCAAAGATGGCAGGCAGACGTTTCGCTCAAGCCTTCCGATAAGAGCGGTAAGCCATGACCCTTCTGATTATCTGCCCGGGCGCTTTGCTGCAGCGGATGGTCAATTAGGTGGTATTATGAAAGTATACAGGGAATGGCGCATTTCAGGAGACACTGACTGGTTGAGAGGAATGTGGACTCAGGTAAAATCGAGTATGGATTATTGTATAAAAACCTGGGATCCGCGTGAGACAGGAACACTTGAAGAACCACAGCACAATACCTATGACATCCAGTTCTGGGGACCCAATGGAATGATGACCAGCTTTTATCTTGGAGCGCTAAAGGCAATGACAGAGATGGGCAAAGCCATGGGAGAGGACACCACCTATTTTTCAGTACTCTTTGCCAAAGGGAAAAAGAGTATGGAATCAGACCTGTTCAATGGTGAGTATTTTTACCAGAATGTGAAGACAGATGGACTTAATGCGGTCTTTAATCCTTTAAATGTTCGTCAGAACGGAGAAGGTTATTCTGAAGTAATAAAGAACCTGAACCAGGAGGGACCAAAATATCAGTATGGGACCGGATGTCTTTCTGATGGTGTACTTGGTCTCTGGATTGCCCGAATGTGTGGCCTGGGTGAATTCGTGGATAAAGAAAAGGTTCGGAGCCATTTGTTGTCCGTCTACAAGTATAACCTGAAAACAGACCTCACTGATCATTCAAACCCACAAAGGCCATCATATGCACTTGGTGATGAAGGAGGGTTACTTCTTTGTTCCTGGCCCAGGGGTGGTGCTGTAACACTTCCCTTCATATACAGCAACGAAGTTTGGACAGGTATTGAATACCAGGTTGCATCTCATCTCATGATGGAGGGATATGTGGAGGAAGGCCTTGAGATAGTAAGATTATGCCGGGCCAGGTACGATGGAAGAGTCCGGAATCCTTTCAATGAATATGAATGCGGACACTGGTATGCCAGGGCAATGTCAAGCTATGGCATGTTACAAGGCCTGACAGGAATTTTTTATGATGCAATTGACAAAACACTTTATATAGATTCCAGAATCGGTAATGATTTCAGGAGCTTTTTCTCCTGTCATTCAGGTTTTGGTACTGCTGGACTTAAGAATGGGAAACCATTTGTAAAAATGGTTATGGGCTCAATAGACATTGAAAAATTTGTAATATCTGGCAAAGCTGTTAAACTTTAGTGCATTCTGGCCTTCGCCCATGGTATAACCAGGGCAGGTGATTTTTTCTGAGAGAGCAATGAACTCATATATACCATGTATGGTTCAACATGCCTGTAGTAATGTTTAAACCCTTCACATAATGCGTTAAGGCCATATTCACCTGTTTCAGTCTTCAAAAACCGGTGTTTAGGACATTCACCCCTGCATGCAAAGTAGTACTTGCATCGCTGGCAGTAGCGTGGCAATGTATTTCTTTTATTCACACCAAATTGGAACTGTTTTGGACTGCGATAAAGGTTTAAAAGATCTGTCTCGAGAATATTACCCAATTTAAATTCAGGATACACAAAATGATCACAGGAATAGACATCCCCGTTATGTTCAACTATCAGAGCGTCACCACAGGTTTCCGAATAAACACATAATCCGGGCTTGGCCCCAACCCACTGTGCAAGTGTCATGTCAAAAGCCTGAACGAAGTAAGTTCCCACATCACCTACAACCCATTCGTCGAAAATATCTGTCATGAACTTACCATAACCCAGTGCTGAAACGCTCCAAGGAGCCAATGTCGATCCCTCTGCCCCGGGAACTGCCATTACCGGTCTTTCATATCGTTCACTTTTGTACACATGTTCAACAACGGGAAGAAATTGCATAAACCTGCTGCCAATTGATTTGAGGAATCTGTAAACCTCCGCACCTCTCCCTTCGCTTAAGTTGGTTACCACACTCAGCGTATTATATTCGACGCCATATTGTTTCATAAGGCTGATCGCTCCCATTACCTTTTCATAAGATGGTCTGCCCGCCTTATTCACCCTGTATGCATCGTGTATATCCTTAGGTCCATCAATTGAAACACCAATAAGGAATCTGTTTTCATGAAAGAATCTTGCCCAATCGGCATTCATCATTATACCGTTCGTCTGCAAAGAGTTTATGATTGTCTTTCCTGATGCATATCTTTTTTGTAACTCAACGGCTTTTCTGTAGAAATCGATACCTGCCAGAAGAGGCTCTCCTCCATGCCAGACGAAGGTTACCTCGGGTACTTCATTGCCGGAGATATACTGAATGATGTATTTCTCAAGAATCTCATAACTCATCACCGGCTGGTTATCCTCATAAATTGTGTGAGCTTTATCGAGATAATAACAATAAGCGCAGTTCAGGTTGCAGGCTGATCCCATAGGTTTGATCATTGACGAGAACGCGGATGGAGCCCTGCTCTTCAATGCATCATTAAATGTTATATAGTCTTTTTTTGCCATCTCATCCGGTTAATTTGAGAAAGGTTTAAAGATATGGAAATAATATAAAACCCTTTACCACAATAGGCAGAAGTTACCCTGGGGTAAACCGGAAAACCGAGCTGCAGGTTATATAAAAAATACCTGGCAGGCCTAGAATCTGAGATAGTAATCAACATTTTTTTTTATCTTGGGAATAGGTCAAAATAAAAGGTAACTAATCAAAAATTAATGAGTATGATCCTGAGAATATTATTGCCATTTGCTTTTATGATTTTAGCTTTTGGGTTGAGTGCACAATCGCCGGATATAGTAACTTCAGAGGATAGGCCTCTGTTACCTGTTGGGTCAGATGCATATCTCATGTGGAACAGATGGCCTCAACAATTTATAGGTGCACGTGCATATATGAGAAGCACGTATGACCGAAGAGGGGCAAATGAGGGAGCAGATGCAAGCCATTTCCTCTTTGTCAACGATGAAACTTATAATGTTACCCTGGATATTAAAGGGACAGGAATGTTGTATTTCTTTCGTGCAAACCATTGGCATGGAAGTCCCTGGCGTTTTATTTCAGATGGAACTGAATATATTGTGCAGGAGACGGGTACCAAAGACCCGGTAAACGCCAAATCAACTATCAAAAAAAGCGAATTTATCCCGTCTGGTCCATTTCCTGAACCACTGAACTATACATGGGCTACAACAAAAGGTGCGGACCTGATATGGACACCGATTTCTTTCAAGGAATCTTTCCGGATTGCTTATTCCCGAACCCGTTATGGTACCGGCTATTATATATATCATCTTTATGCTGATGGGAATAATCTTTCCAAACCCATAAATACCTGGGACATAAATCAGGTGCCGGACAAAAAGGTTCTGGATCTTATAAACCGCTCAGGAACCGATATTGCACCGCAGGATATAAAAAAGAAATCCGGGAAGGTAAGGCTGGACAAAGAAAGCATAACCCTTGCAACCATCAGATCATCACCTTCTTCTGTCAGGGCATTCAAGCTGATAATCCCGATGGAGAAGGCGCTGTCCCTGGAACGTTTACGTCTCCGGGTTACCTGGGATGACTCTGAATATCCTTCAATTGATGCTCCTATATGCCTGTTTTTCGGAGCTGGAACATTTTATAACCGTGATGAGAAAGAATATTTAGTAAAAGCATTCCCTGTAAACATCAGATATGATTTCCCAAGGAGGAAAATAGAATTGGGATGTTATTTCCCGATGCCGTTTTTCAGGACAGCAAAATTTGAATTAACAGGTATTAATCCGGATAATACTGAAATTAATTATGAGATTCGCTATGAACCGATGACAAAACCGGAGAATCATTTTTGCTATTTTCATGCCACTTACAAAGATATTCCAAAGCCCGAACCCGGGGAAGATATGATATATCTCGATACAGAGGGCATGGAAGGACATGAATATTGGTCAGGCAGTTTTGTCGGCAATAGTTTCATCTTTTCCCATGATGGTGTGCTTAATACATTAGAGGCTGATCCGCGATTCTTTTTTGATGATAGTAATTCGCCACAGGCCTATGGTACTGGTACTGAAGAATGGGGTGGAGGAGGAGACTACTGGGGCGGTGAGAACATGACCCTGCCGTTTGTCGGACATCCATGCGGCGTAGGCCGGGACAAAAGTCAGGCAAAGGATACTATGGACCTTATTGAGTCTGCTTACCGGTTTCTCCTTGCAGACAGGATGCCTTTCGGAAGACGTGCATTAATTACATTTGAACACGGAGGTGATAATCTTTCCACTGAACATTATGAAGCAGTTACATACTGGTATGGAATGCCTTTCCCAACATTATTAAAAACAGATGAACTGGATGTTGGTAATCTGATAAGTGAGGAAGATCATAAATATATTGCACCTGAAGGGTCAGTCGTTGAATACATTACCTCTCGTTATGAGTTAGGTATCGATGTCTTTCCGGATAGCGTCTCCCTTAAGCGCAGATGGCCCGTAGTATCAGAAATCCCAGGGTATAGGAACCTGATTGGGAAAGAAGTATATCCTGCACATATGGAGGATGGTCGTTTTACGAGAGGCACTTCTGAGTTTACTGTAAAACTCCATCCTGAAAACCAGGGAGTCCTCCTGCGGCGGACGTTGGATTATAGTCATCAAAACCAGACTGCTGAGGTTTATATATGTGATACTGATTCAGCGACAAATGAAAGTGATAATTGGCATTATGCAGGAATATGGTATCTTGCTGGCAGTAATATATACATATATTCAAACCCCAAAGGTGAATTGGATTTACGCGAACTAAACATCCAGATCTCAAACAGGCGATTCCGCGATGATGAGTTTTTAATTCCGGCCACATTAACGCAAAACAAGGGGGCTATAAGAATAAGGATTAAGTTCATCCAGGATCATCAGGAGCTCTATCCGGGCTTACCCTATCCCAGGGAGAGTGCCTGGAGTGAATTGCGTTATCAGGTATATAGTTATGTGTTGCCTGAACTTACTGAGAAGAAATAGCTTAAGTGTTGCACTTGATTCAAAATCATGGATTTAGATCAAAGGGTTACAATTTTATCCAAAATTTACGGCTTGAATTAGCCCTGACTAAGAATTAAAAAAGGCCCACATTGAGCCTTCTTATTCATTGTATTTTCAACGTCTATTTCTTGTCATAAACCATTGTGGCTTTAACTTCTCCGGATTGATTACGTCTCGTAATTACAATTGAAAGGGTTTTTTCATCAATCAGGTTCCACACAGCAGTTGAAATCCGTTCATTGTTATTTATGGTTGTCCTCGTAACGATTGTAAGAGTTTTGCCATCAGCAGACCATTTTGCAGTTGACTTGATTTCACCTTCACCTGTTGTGCTTACGCTTTCCTTCCCGTCAAGATAATATTTGGTGACTCTGGACGTGCCATTCTGTAGTATTCGGGTTTGAGTTAAAAGATTAATTTCCTGTATAATGGTGAAATTGTTGCCACCCAATCTCTGTACTCCGGCACCACCCTGCGGAAGTACACTTTTCGCGGCATTGAAAACCCAGTCTCCGGTGAAGTCAACCTTACCAGCCTGGGCATCCAGCATTGTTGGTGAAATGAAAATCAGCACCACTGATAAAGACAAACATCTGACTACATTTAATACAATCTTTTTCATTTTTCTTTATTTTAATCCTGTGAAATTACTTTGAGCTGCACATTTATTCAAAAGTAATTGATATACAAGTGTCAGGGATTAATGTAAGCTTAAAGATTGTTAAAAATGAAACGGGGAATGACTTTTAATTGCAGCTCTGAATATGATTTATCATGAGATTTTTTTCGAACTTAAGGTAAGTCCTGCCCTAAAACAAACGATTATCATCTGTAACTAGTAAAATGATGAAACACTTACAAATAATTTCAGCCACATCAATGGCGGGTCTTCAGCTAATCAATGCTGTAGCTGCTGAAACAAAGCAGGTCAAGCCAAACTTTGTTGTATTTATGGCTGACGATTGCTCATATTTCGATATTGGTTGTTACGGCAGTCAAAACTCCAAAACACCAAATATCGATAAATTTGCTACGGAAGGCATTCTTTTTACTAATGGTTATCAGGCGGCTTCGATGAGTTCCCCTACTCGTCACAATCTGTTAACCGGATTATGGCCAGTAAAAACCGGTGCATATCCAAACCATACAATGGCTGAAGAGGGAACTCTCAGTATTGTCCAGCATCTTAAACCCATAGGTTATCAGGTAGCTTTAATTGGCAAATCCCATGTTCAGCCCAAATCCGTTTTTCCATGGGATTTCGAGGCTCGTCTGACAGAAAACAATGATATAAATTTTTCAGCTGTAGATTCTTTCATCGTTGCCTGCAAACGGAAGAATGAACCCTTTTGCCTTTTTGTGATGTCAAACCAGCCTCACACACCATGGAATAAAGGAGATCCTTCTATTTTCGATCCTGTAAAGATTAAGCTTCCTCCATACTATGTAGATATTCCTGAAACCAGGAAAGCATTTTGCCAGTACCTGGCTGAAATTAACTACATGGATATGGAATTTGGAAGGTTACTCATGAAGCTCGATGAATACAAACTAATCGAAAATTCTGTAGTTATATACTTAAGTGAGCAGGGTAACAGCCTTCCGTTTGCCAAATATACCTGTTATGATGCAGGGGTTCACTCAGCATTTCTTGTTCGCTGGCCAGGGGTGATCAAACCGGGATCTACCTCAGATGCTATTGTTGAGTATGTTGATGTAGTACCTACAATTCTAGATATTGCGGGAGTCAAACCTTACATACCAATGGATGGAATCAGCATTTTACCATTGCTATTGGGAAAGGCGAAGGAGCATAAGCAATACACCTTTTCATTACAAACGACCCGCGGTATTATTTCTGGCAGTGAATATTATGGTATCAGATCAGTAGCTGATAAGAAGTATCGGTACATCGTCAATTTAACACCTGAAGCTACGTTTAAGAATTTGGAAACGCAAAGTCAGCTCTTTAAAAAATGGCAGGAGAAGGCCGATACAGATACTCTCGCCCGGTGGCTGACCAACAGATACCAGCATCGGCCCGGCATTGAACTTTACGATCTTGATATGGATAGATATTGTATGCATAATATCGCTCACGAACCTGGCAGCAAGGATATCATAGAAAAGATGGATAATGTTTTGCTGGAATGGATGAATTCTTGCGGGGATAAAGGCGAGGATACAGAATTAAATGCGCTTAGCCACCAGCCGAGAAACATGAAAAGGGATTAATGTAGAGTATATCACATCTAGAGGTTCATAGCCAAAGCCCTTAACAAATAGGGGAAGAATTGAATGTTCTTAATTGATACTTTATTTGGTTATTATTGATTAAGATCAACATAGACACTCCGGACCGGTTGTTTGATCTCTTTCCATGGAGCAGGCATGACCTTGGCCGCTTTTGCCCATTCTTCCCAATAAGCAGACATCATAGAAGCAATATCAGGATATTGACCTGACAGGTCTTTCAGTTCACTACGGTCAGAGGCCAGATCGTATAACTCCCATTTACCATTCTGGTAACTTTTCCATAACCCATACCCTCCGTCCATAAGTTTTCCGGTAGAAACCAATTTCCAGTTTCCCATTCGAACAGCTCGGTTCATTTCGTGTTCCCAGAATAAAAACTTACGGCTCAACGGCTGGTTCTTAAAAGCTGGGACCAAACTTATCCCAGCTAAAGATGTAATTTTATGTCCATTGAATGATTGGGGGTATTCAGCCCCTGCCAGTTCCAGGAGAGTTGGCATAATATCTATTACATTCCCAACCTGATCTCTTAATTCTCCTGTACTTTTAATCACTGATGGCCAGTGAATTATTAAAGGGGTAGCAATTCCTCCTTCATGTACATACTTCTTAAATTTTTTAAATGGTGTATTGGATACCATTGCCCAGGGTTTAAGATAAGCCAGGTAAGTATCAGCAGGACCTGCTAAAACCTCTTTCCCGGCCATAACAATTTGTCCTTCCCTTGTAACAGGAGGAATAACCTGTGTCTGGAGACCGTCACTGGCAATTGGTTTCAGGCCTGTTGTGTCATTGGCAACAGGCCTGCTCTGACCTTCGGGACCTCCAAAACCAATGCCCTCGGCACAAGCACCATTATCCTGTAAAAACAAAATTATTGTCTTCTCTAGTATACCCTTCTTTTTGAGTTCATTAATAAGTCTACCTATTCCCTGGTCCATTATCTCAATCATCGCGGCATAGGTTTCCATTCTTCTTGCCATCGGCAATTTGTCAGGTTCGTCTTCCCATGAGCCTTCACCAGGAGGAGACATGGCAACATTTGCATCAATAACTCCCAGTTCCTTCATCTTTTCCAACCTAAGCTTACGGATATAATCCCAACCCTTATCATATTTCCCCTGGTAATTGGCTATTGCATCTTCAGGAGCATGCATTGGCCAATGCGCTGCAGTATAGGCTACATACAAAAAGAATGGTTTATCTCCTTTGTCTTCCCGGAGATAAGTCAGGGCATTATCAGTTATCGCATCCGTAAAGTAATAATTATCAGGCTTATATTCAGAATCAGTGTATGGGGTGATCAAAGTATTGTTCCGACAAAGGGTTGTTGGGTCGTAATAGTTGCCCGCACCGACCAGCATGCCATAGAATCTGTCAAATCCCCTTTGCAGCGGCCAGTTATGGTTTGGGCTGTTCGGAAGGGTATGTTTGTCGTATTGCAGATGCCACTTTCCTGACATATAAGTGCTGTACCCTGTATTTTTTAAGACCTGTGCGATTGTTACGCAATTGTCATTTAGCTCACCTTTATAACCATCTTCATCATGACTGACGGCAGTCATCCAGCCTATACCTGTCTGGTGTGGATAGAGGCCTGTCATTAATGAAGCCCTCGTCGGACAAGATCTTCCCTGATTATAAAACTGTGTAAAACGAAGTCCGTTCTTCGCCAGAGCATCAAGATTTGGGGTATTTATTTCACTTCCATAACAACCAAGATCAGAATAACCCATGTCGTCAGACATTATTAAAATAATATTTGGCCGGTTATGTTGTTGTGCTGGTTGAGCAGCAATCTGAAAACTAAGGGGGCTAAGAACACTTATTCCTATCAAACTAAAATAGTTTTTATTCATCTCATTATTTTTTTCAGATGTTCTTCAATTGCTACATATCGAAACGATAAGGAGACCAATAATTTCTTGGATCACTCCTGTTGATATATCTCCTTCGTGGCAAGGGCAATGGATCTTGAGTCTTAAGTTCCCAGGCAAGCAGGTCCTGCAATAGTTCCATCAGAATATTTCTGTATTTTTGTTTTTCGAACAGGTTATCCACTTCAGCAGGGTCAGCACTCAAGTCATAGAGTTCTCCTCTGCCCTGCATATCATACACCAATTTATAATTGTTTTTCCTGAGCATCCGTAAAATGCCACTTTGTGTTCAGCTATTTAATTCATCAAACTGCACCGATCCTTTTTTCAGGCATCCCTCAATATAAGGATCCAGCTGATCAATACTTGTATAATCTAATCCACCAAAGCCCTGCTGGACCATAACACTATCGAATTCTTACCTTTTACACACATCAGCTCTTACCTGATCACATAATATCAGGATAATATTTGGCGTAGCTTTCGCTGAACGGCGCCGGGTATTACTGGAAGGGCGAGGACTATTTATTGATTTCACACTGCCGATTCCCTGAATCATGGAAGCGGCAGAGATAATTCCTAACCTGTGCAATGCCCTTCTCCTGTCCATTGTGAATTAGAGATTAATTTGAAAAATAGTCAGGGAGTGTGCAGGTAACATAACATGACTATTTTTCATAGTTATTTGTTTTCTTTCCGGAATAACCCTGTTCGGATTGTCAATATCGTTATAAGCTTCAGTAGAATCCCCTGAAAGTATCACAGCTTCTATTTTCCCTGACACATTACCAAGTCCGAGGTTAATCTCCACAGGTCTTTCCGGATTTTTATTCAAAGCCGCAATAGACAGGGTCTTTTTATCATCACTGCAAGTGACAATAGCATCAACCGCCGGAATTGCAATTTGCCTGTTGGCAGAAGGCACCGAAAGGATATCTGAATTTATTTGTACTGGAAGGATATTTGGTTGCAACAGATTTGAATACATGCTCATGACATGAAAGGTAGTACGCTTAACAATGCCCCCGGGATAAACAAATAATGGCCCCCTTGTATTCACAACAGGTGCCATGCATGCCATTGACACGTAATCGGAGTTACGGAGACAGGAATTCAGAAAACTTGCTGAGAATAAAGCATCGGCCATGGTGTAAGTGGAATTATCGTCATTCAGGTCGCGTGCTTTTATATCCTGTTCTTCAAAGCGGCTACCATGTCCGGGATGATGCCAGCTTCTGAGATTCCATTCATCAAATGCAATTTTTATCTTCTTGTCATACCCGGTTTGTTTCAATATCGCAATAGTATTCTGTATCCTTGACTCAGGCATGACTGAGAATCTCATACAGGTCAGATAATCAGAAGGATTGTTAACATGCTGAAGGCGATCCCAGTACCCATGTATCGAAATATAATCAAGGTACTGGCCTGCCCTTTGCAATAGTGGAATGGTCCAGCTTGTATCTGGCAATGCAGCCGCAAATAGTTTAACCGAAATGTCAACATTATACATAAGTTTTGCTGATTCCCTGACGAAATACCCCCATTCATCGACTGTTTTTGCACCCAGTTCCCAGGAACCATAGTTTTCATTCCCAATGCTCCAATATTTAACATTATATGGTTCAGTATGTCCGTTGTTTATCCTCATTCTGGCATATTTACCCATATCCCTCAAATTGCAGTATTCAACCCAATCGCTCATTTCTTCAGGTGTTCCGGTTCCGGCATTTGTACAGATGAACGGTTCAGCTCCTATCTTTCTGCACCATGCAATAAACTCATCCGTACCAAATGTATTGGGGTCTTCCACATGCCAAGCCTTATCGTAGACAGGGGTACGGATCGGACCAACACCGTCTAACCAGTGATAAGAAGAGACAAAACAGCCACCCGGCCATCTAACTACCGGTACCTTCAACTCGAGTAAGGCTTCAATGACATCCATCCTGAACCCCTGTTCATCTGACAACTTCGATCCAGGCTCAAAAATTCCACCATAGATCTGTCTGTGAAAATGTTCTATGAATTGTCCGAAAATCATTCTGTCATACACTTTTGGTACTGAATCCTTCAGGATATTCAATGAGGCATAACCAAATTGTGGTTGTGAGAAAGCAAAAATCTGCATTCCCATTAAACATGTGATAAAAAGTAATTTGCGCATACTTATAGACCCTTTTTTATTACAACTAATCAACATTAATTAAAGGTATCAGAGCATTTCTTTATCTATTTCAGAAACTGCTGGTTTTATTAACGTTTGCCTTAAATATTCCTTTCTTAAATCTTCAACTATTTCAGGATGCCGTGCGGCAATATTATACTTTTCAGATGGGTCTTCATCAATATTGAATAGCAAAGGAATGTCATGAGTCACCGGATCTTCTGGTGAATATGAAGCATGTGTTATGAAATGAGCCTTCCATGGACCTTTTCTGATTGCGTAAAGGTTCTTGTTGATATAGTAATAGACAATATCTCGCACATTGTCCTTATTATGTAATATGATATCTGAAATGTCTGTTCCGTCATATTCCCTGTCATCAGGGAGGGTAGAGCCAGACAGCCTGGCTAAGGTGGGCAAAAGATCCATTGTAGTTACAAGAGCTGTGGATACAGTATTTGCCGGTATCATTCCCGGCCACCATGCAATGGCCGGAACTCTCATCCCTCCTTCATAAGCGGAATTCTTGCCTTCATATAGAATTCCTGCCGATCCGCCTCTCTGTGATTGAGTTAGCCAGGGACCATTATCACTTGTAAACAGGACAAAAGTATTTGAATCAATGCGGAGCTCTTTAATTGTTTTAAAAATCCGGCCAACACTCCAGTCCAACTCCTCCACAACATCACCGTATAATCCCCTTTTGCTTTTGCCTCTGAAATCAGAAGTTGCAAATAATGGTGTGTGAGGATTATTATTTGCATAGTATAAAAAGAAAGGTCTGTCTTTATTTCTTTTAATATAACTGATGGCTTCTTCCGTATATTGCCTGGTTAAAAACAACATATCAGGACTCTCATCAATCACGGTATTATTTCTGTAAAGTGAGCACCAGGGTCTCCTTCCAGTCTGTGGATTACTGCTCGATGCCTTGACCTCTCCAGTGTCGGATCTGGAGTTAGCCTGGACATTTTGATGATGATCAATGCCATACCAGTAATTAAAACCTTGATTCAGAGGAAGCAAATGAGGCATATGACCCAGATGCCACTTCCCGATTATTGCAGTTTCATAACCGCTGCCCTTAAGAACTTCAGCAATGGTGATTTCACTCAGCGGCAATCCACTCAATGAATTCTGAAGAAAGACAACTCCTTTATTGCCTTTTGGATCTTTTGTGCCATATACTCCGGTTCTTATACCCAGTCTTCCGGTAAGCAATGCAGCCCTGCTTGGAGAACTGACAGCTGCCCCAACATAAAACTGGGTAAAGCGCATACCTTCTTCAGCCATTTTATCAAGATTGGGAGTCATAATTGTCGGATGCCCGTAACAACTCAGATCTCCATACCCGAGGTCATCAGCAAAGATTATAATGAAATTTGGCTGAGTAGTCTGTGCCTGTATATTGTTTGCATTTGCTGACAAGGTTGCCAGGACAGCCAGATTAATGCTTTTGAAATATTTCATCGGATCTCTTCCTTTTGAAATTGCATGAAATACTCCCAGAAAAGTTCCGCAATAACCAATGGATAATTTCTGCCATTGGGATATTTATGGTCAAGGTCCTTAATAAGAGAGAAGCGGAACATATTGCTGGCCGATCCTTTATTCTTGTCAAACTGCCAGGTTATAATGGAATCACCATTCTGAAAATTGTAAGTTCTGTCAAGCTGTAGTTTATCTGCTATTATCATCACCCTTTCCTGCAGTTTAGGCATGTTAATGCCATTTTCATCCCATGAGGGTCTTATCCCCGCACTTTCCATCACATTCAGGTCTCCGATAGCCAGATAGGATGAGATTAAGCTGGAAGCCTTATAGCTGGTATCCTGCAGAAATCCAGCCATCATGGCGGTAGCTGCTAGTATATCAGGTGCTTCAAGTGTGAGCCGGCTAACAAAATTAGCCCCATTTGAAAAACCGGATGCATAAATCCTTTTCGCATCCACAGGGTAATGCATATTCAGGTAATTTACCATTTCCCTGAAAAAGAGTACATCATCTCTTAACTTCTGCCCCTGGCAGGCATATTTTTCTAGCTTGCCGTCGTTCCATTTTGTTGTATGCTTCTGAGTTGAGTTTTCTTCAATGCAATACCTCAGCGCTGATGGAAAGACCGAAATCAGTCCGGCTTTATCGGCCATTTCCTTCCAGCCAGATATGTTATAGAACTTTTCACCGTTTCCACTGGTTCCATGAAACATAAAAACTACCGGCATAGGATCGTTTATGATTGAATCAGGCTGGTATACAATAAAATGGCGATCCATTCCTTCCAGGCTTATAATGCAATCTGACTTTCCCTTTTTGCCTACAGGGGGCTGACCTGATAAAGAGAAAGGTATGCTAATCAGACAAATCAGTATTATGGCTTGATATTTTTTCATATTTGTTTGGATTTACAGAATCGGGTCAATTGAAGTGCTAATTCCAGTTTATGTTCAGACATATTTTTAATTATGAAAACTATTGGATACGAAACCCAGAACTGACGGAAGGGCGCTACGCCAGTATGACCATGTATGAGCGCCATCACGTATTCTGAATTCATGGGGGATCTCTTTTTTGCGCATTGCTATATGAATTAGGCAATTCCCCTCGTAAACCTGTTCCAGGGCATCGTCATCTCCACAGTCGATATACCAGCGGACCGCCCCTTTTCTGTCTTCCGGTATTTTGTTAATCAACTCAGGTATACTATACCGGTTATAGTACTCCTCGATCTGTTTATCCGTGATATCAGGATACCGTTTAGGCAACAACTCCTTTGCATCATCAAGGGTGAAGGGAAATGTCGCTGCGCTCAGGGGGCAGGCGGCAGCAAATAATTCAGGGTGATGCAACGCATAAATAAAAGTGCCATTACCTCCCATCGATAAGCCTGCTATGGCCCGGTATCTTTTCCCCGGCCTGATCCTGTAGGTTTTTTCAATGAAAGGCATAAATTCCTGAAAGAAAAAATCCTCATATCGCCACTTCCCTTCAGGGTCATTGGCATAGCCCCTGTTTTCACCACTTGCGTCAGGCATTACAATAATCATTGGCGTTGCATGCCCCTCCAGTATTACGCTATCTGCAATATGTCTGACATTCCCATTCTGAACCCATACGATCTGATTTCCACCTCCACCATGCAGCAGGTACAGCACCGGATAGCTCCGTTCCGATGTTTCATAGTCGGGAGGGAGGTAAACAGCATAATTCTTCTTTGTCTTCAGGATTTCGCTCTGCATTGATAGCTGATCGAAGACTTTCCCCTCCTGGGCCATCAGTCCCGAGTTAATTCCAATTGCGATAAAGAGAATTTCTATGGTCTTTTTCATATCTCTGGATTTTTGTGTTATGGACATAAGTTAGGTTCCTTATCAATATTCGGGTATTTTATTCATGTATTTATTCATTCCAAAACTATAAACCCTTGAACCAAACCATGACATTGCATCTGGCATCGGAAGATGATAATTGCCAAAGGGATCTTGAAGGCCTGTGTGTTGTCGGGTTTTTTTCCACTTCTCCCATGAATCCATCCATCCACACCAATTCCAGCCAACAAAATCTTTTCTGGCGAATGCACGAGTTGCAAAATCCAGAAAGCAGTTGGCCCGGGTCTTGGTATCGTGACAGATTTTGCCGATGGGGTTTGGCATTTCTTTGTATGGCACGCTGAAACTGGAGTCTGCATGGAACAAGGGTTTACCTGCCATGTCTGACCATCTGTCAAGAAGGGTGACCTGTTCATCGTAGCTCCCGTAGAACTGGTAGGCCACAAGGTCAGAATACCCGGTCATCAGTGAGACAACGTCATCTGGCGGAGGGGTCTGAGCATTGATTATATCGCCTAAAATGAGATGGTTAGTATCGTATTTTCGGATAGCATCATATGCAACCGCATAATACTGCTTAAGGATGTTTAACAGGAAGATTAGATTGTCATCTGCATCATCGATTTCCTTACTGCTTTTCATCGGGCTCCATTCATATGCAACCGCGAGCTCTTCCCATGAAGTGAAAATCGTTTGGTAAACCTTGTTGAAGTCGTTTATATTCGGATATCGATCTTTCATAATCAACACGAACGCCTGTTTCCCGGGTGATTCAGGTCCCAGGTTTCTCAATACCCTGGGCCAGGTTGGTGATTCCGGAGCTGGCCCACCCCAGGGATCCTGTCCGTGGGCAGCTGCGTCCCTGTCTGTGAGAACGGGACAGTCGGTCAGTGTATAGCCGATAAGATAGGGATCATCCTTTCTGGGTTCAACCGTCCGACGGGCAATCTGGTCACATCTCCTTTCAAAGGTCGGGTCATACACATCCGGAAAATCTCTTGCTACAGGACCTTTCCAGTAAGGTGTGCTAACAAAAAAAAGTCCTTGTATGTACGGTACAGTTAAAGTTTCATAATACTCCTTCCTTGCATGGGTGCCAATGGTATTCATTCCAAACACCTCCAGGTCGTACATCACTTTTTTGATGAATGCCTTTTTAAATACAGGATCCTCTCTATCGCCCGCACCGAATTTTTCTGACCAGTATTTCCTGTTGTACTCCTGCAACATATAATCGGGATCGGGGTGATTCAATCCCCAGGAAAGAAAGGCGTTACCCTCGGGAGTTACCAGCCACCAGCGATCTCCTTTTTCCAACCTGAAATACCCGTTAGCATTAAAAGAAATGGCTTTCAGGCCGCCAAACCTGTCGAGGTCGTTTCCCTGGAAGCAAGTTTTCGGAAAAGGAGGAAAGGTCATTACAACGGCACCAAATCCCATTGTACGCATGAAACTCCGTCGGGTTAATTGTTTCATAATTAAATGTTTTTAACATAAATTTTGAATCATCATCACAGCTATTTCTTTTTGAAGAAGGCTATCATTTCCGCTTTCAACTCCTCCTTTATTGTTGCGTAATCCGGATCATCAGCCAGATTGTTCCATTCGTATGGATCGGACTCATGATCATATAATTCTTCTTCACCGTTGTTGCAGAATATGTAACGGTATTTCCTGGTCCGGAGACTGTAATGCTGTCGTTCAGGGATTCCTGGTTCACCTGAGTCAAGCCTTTCCAGTGAATGGATTGAAGTCAGGGCAGCATCAGGGCCTCTCCATTGGCCGTGCTCCGGATTTTTTAACAGGGGAACAATGGAATAACCGTCTAGTTTTTGGGGTGTAACGAAATCGGTGTTAAGGCCGGCAATATCAATTAAGGTGGGATACAGATCCACTAATGAAATAGGCTGATCGCAGATTTTCCCTTCTGGAACACCCGGACCGGTAACAATAAATGGTACCCTGCAGGATTCTTCCCACAGTGAATTTTTAAAGAGGTATTCTTTCTCTCCCATGTGGTAACCATGGTCACTGGTAAAGATCACCCATGTATTATCTGCATAGTTACCTGCTTCAAGCGCATCCATAATTTTCCCTATCTGGTCATCTACAAAAGCAATGTTGGCCAGGTAGGCCTGGGTCCATTTTCTTAGCAGTTCTGTTCCACCCTGCCGGATATAGTTTTCATACCTCCTGAATCCAAGAGCACTGGCATCTGCACCAGGGGGAACAAGTATGTCAGCACAATCTTCCGTATCACCATCTTTAATGATGGCCAATTTGACCTCCTCGATTGGGAAAAGATCAAAATATTCGTCGGGAGCAAAGGTAGGGGCATGGGGTCTGTTCATTCCTATACACAGCAAAAAAGGCTTGTCATGTTTTTCCCTGAGTTTTTCTCCTGCCCATTCTGCATTCAGCTCATCAGGCATGAGATCCCGGTCGCCCCTAGTAACATACCGGAAGGGTTTGTGATATAAACGCCAACCAGTATAGCCCGGAATCCCTTTTTCATTGTCAGGAGCGATAACCGGGATATCGGACAGTCGGCCGAATTGGTCGGTGATCATAAAAAAACCTTCTGCAAAATCATGGTGGAAGGCTGCATTAGCTGTCTCGGCTAGCTGATCAAAGGAATAAACAGTATCAGAAGTACCATCCCATGGCCATGGTCCCCAACTGGGTTCATGACCGTATTCATCGAATGAGGACCATTCTTCCTGGGTATTATGGAATACCTTTCCGGTTCCGAGCACTTTGTATCCATTAGCCCGGAAAAAATCAAAAAGTGTCATTGATTCTTTCAGAACAGGATTGGTTCTCCAGTGAATATGATTGAAATTGTAACCGAAGTAGCCTGAGGTATGGGGGTAAAGCCCGGTAATGAGACTTGCTCGGCTGGGCCCGCTAACCGGGTTATTGTTCTGAGCATTAATAAATCTCACGCCTTTGCTTACCATCTTGTCGATGTTAGGGGTAATGGCCTGGGGATGCCCTCCGAAGCCTGTTATGGCATCGTTCAGATCATCACAGATAATGAAAATTATATTGGGTTGATTTGTCACCACGGAATCACAGGAAGCATTACAGGGAAGACAGGCCAGGGTTCCAAGTCCAAGAAGAGGTAGTGGGGAGTTATTTTTCATTATAGAAATTTTTATTTACATCAATTGGAAGAGATTAATGTTTTAGCAGGTAACTGAAAATATAAACCCGGCACATTGTTTTCAAAGGGTCCGTAACTGATATCTTCCTGATTGGGGACGGGACTTTTTACTTTATCCTTGAAAAACTCCCAAAAAACGTCTGCAATCACCAGGGGATGGTTTCTGCCGTTAGGGTAATTGTGTCCGAGATTACCAATAAGTGCAAACCTCAGCTGGTTGCCGGCATTCATACGGCTCTTGCTGTAAACCAATTCCAGAAAATGCTCATTTTCTTTTACTACATATTCCCTTTCAAGGCTAAGTCTATCAACCATTCTGTTTATAATTCCCATCAGTAATCTGTGTTTTTCAATAACCTCAGGGCTGAGAGGAAGTGCTTCTCCATCCGGCCCGGCAAGCAGAATTTCCTTTTGTCCGACAGCCAGAAAGAAAGGAATCGGGGATTTCGTCTGCAAGGTAGTGTCCTGCAGCATTCCTGCCACCACTGCAGTGGCAGCCAGTATATCCGAAGCCTTAATTGTAAGAAGGCTTACAAAATTAGCTCCGTCAGAAAATCCCGAGGCATAAATCCTCCTGCAGTCAACGCTGTGATTCTCTTTTAGGTACGACACCATGTCTCTGAAGAACAGCACATCATCAGCAAGGGTCTCGCTTTCACAAATCTCTTTTTCAAGAGTGCCCGCATTCCATCTGGTTACCAAACGAGTTCCATCATCACCCTTTAGACAATACCTTTTTGCAGTGGGGAAAACAGCAATAAAGCCCACACTGTCGGCTTTTTCTTTCCATCCGGAAATATTATAGAATCGCTCTCCGTTGCCACTTGCTCCGTGAAACATGAATACCACCGGTGAAGGCCGGTTTGATTCTCCGGCAGGTTTATATACAATAAAATGACGGTCAAGATTCCCCGATGATATAATGCAGTCGGTTCTGCCGGTGTCCTCTGCACAAAGCAATGCCGGAAGGAACAAGTAAAGAAACAGGGTAGGAATGATATTATTCATGGACTTTTGTTTAGGGTCTTAATAATTTTACTAACAGTTGTTTGTCCGGATATGGTTGTTTTCAGGAAGTATACCCCCGGGAGAAGATGGAAGCCGCCGGAAGGGTTACCTGCATATTCAATCGTATAATCCCCTGGCGTCTGAAATGAGCTGATCAATACATCCTGCATTCTTCCCATAGGATCCAGGATGACTATTTCAACCGGTCCGGGCTTTTGCACGTTATAGTTAATGGAGACTGACTCCTCAAACGGATTCGGATAACACAGCACTTTATTTCTACTGCCTGTTTCCAGAAGGTTTTCCGAGGAATTGGGGCCACTTGGGAGAATAATGACTGCTCCGTATGGATTATCGGCTCTTTCTGTGGAGGTTTTGGAGGCATTTACATAATAAAGCACTTGATTTTCATCGGATTGTGTTTTATTGTACTTGAATACATGATAGTGACTCATTGGAAAAGGATCGGGAAGTTCCGGCCAGAATTCCTTTCTGCGCTGATGGAAGAGCTCATTCCATTCTCCGATAGTTCTTCCAGTCGCACCCGGGTCAAGCACATGTCCGTTCATTTCGGCTTCCCAGAAGCGTTGTTCATAAATTTCCAGGAATATGCCATCCGAGTTGTCCCACACATTCCTGATGGCTGACTCCAGGGTCAAGGGATCTGAAACACCTGATGGATTTAAGGCATCACCTGTAGCATTGACAGTTTGAAAAGCTGTTATCTGGCCATGCTCTCCTTCCCTCAGAACGAAAGGATTTGGACAACCCATGCCTGCAAAGGCAAAGGGACCTGCCGCCGGATGTATGCCCTCATTGGGACAGGGCTCCAATGGAGGATTTCTGTCCTGTGGCCTTGGTCCCACTCCGTTATGCTGCACAACAAACCTAAGTCCCTGTTCCAGCCTCCCGTTCTCCAGGATTGTCACCGTTTGCAGCAACGGACCGGGAAGTGGTTCTGTCAGCGGTTCCATGTATTCACTGTAGTTGTTTATCAGAGGAAATCCATTCTGTATCAGCATATAGCTCATGTACTTTTCAGGGAATAACTCTGCCAGCAGGGTGGTCTGTTTGCTGTAAAATGCATACAAGGCATCAGGGGTATAATTTCCTTCCTCCGCCCAGGCTCTGTCGTTACATATGACCACATTGCATATGGAGTCACAGCCCCTCGGAAGTTTGTTTTCTGGCGATATTTCATTCAAACCAGAGGGTTTAACATATGCCAGGGCCCGGTAAAAGGCATTTTTCTCCTTCAGGTGGGCAGCAGCGGCTTTCCACAATTCAAAATAATGATGTAGGTAATTGGTATCTGCCGGACTGCCAAGAGTCCATGGTACATAGCAGGAATTTCCTCCATCTTTTACCAGTTGAATGGTAACCGGATTAACTGTATAATCACCAGCTATTCTCGGATTGAAAATCCAATCAGGTGTACCCTGGCCACCTGCCTTAAATGTAAGATTGTACATTTTCCCGTTTTCGACAGCTTTTTTTATTTCTCTGTCCAGTATACTCCAGTCGAAAACACCTGGGCCAAGATGGATCTCATTCCATCGCATCCTGATATTGACCCCGGTTATCCCCGGTTGCTGCCAGGTCCAGTCCATTGTAGCATAATCAACCCCATTACTGCATAAGATTTGATTACCGGCAAATGCTGCTGGTTCGCATGGTGATTCCCCCAGGGTATAAGCTTTGAATCCTGCCGAAGGGCTTTCCGGGCTCTGAGTGAACACACCGGACACTGCTATGGGTAAGGGTCCTGTAAATTCATTTGGGTCATCAGGGTTATATGCCCTATATTTAATTGACATGCCTGAACCTGAATCAATGGAATCCACAGGAATTATATTATCTGAACGTTCACAGAAGTTCCATTGGACAGTATCTCCGTCTCTTACAAATAAATATTTTGGTGAAAAAGAACCGTCAGGCAATAAGTTTACTATATGGGTGACCGCCTCCTGTGAGATGACAGCTGATGAAATAACCGTGAAAAGAGATGCAAGAATATATCGGATCATTCTAATTTCTTTTGAGGCTACCTAATCTGTTTGATCCAGATCCCATGAGCATTACGGCATGCTGATGAGTTACATGAATCTCACGGCAAAAGCCCGGGGACAGGAAGCGAGGTATCTTTATCATCTATGCCGTCATTCCAGTATAAAGGAGCTAAAAACAAACCTCCTTCTCCAACACCAGAATGACTGACATACCATTTCCCGTCACTATCACGTACTACTTCGGCAGCGTGAGAATCAATATGGCCGACTTTATCCTCCAGATGCCATTTGAACGGGTCTTTTGAGGCAAAAACATCAGTCCCGACATAACCTTCGCGGGGACCAATTAAAAGATAAAAAGTGTCTCCACGGCGGACAACGAAAGGGGATTCTGTTGGTCCTCCCGCTTTATGCCGTCGGGGATCAATAAATGCTATATGCCTTTCACTCCAGTTCAGCAGATCATTACTTATGCGATAAGCTACCACATGATTGCCCCCCTGAGCCTTTGTATTTGCACAATAATACATTACCCATTGTGTACCTACCTTAAGTATCATAGGGTCGCGTGCATCAAAACCATCTATAAATAGCGGATTCCCTGTGTATTTGGTCCAGTTACGAAGATCACGGGAGGTAGCGAGATGCATACGGTAAATAGCTCCGGTCTTTCCCCCGGCACAATAGTACATATAATATGTGCTATCATGTTTTACAACATGGGGTGCCCAGAGGTGCATTTCTTTCCATGGATTCCATTCAACAGGAAAGGGATAAGATTGGGAAGTCCAGGCCCTGCCCTTAAGGTTCATTGATGTGCCGTGGGCAAATCCCCTGCCACCTCCGATACCGTAGAAATGCCATTTACCATCAGGCCCCTGAATGAAACAATGATCATTAATATTGTTTTCTTCATATATCTTAAAGAAGTTGCCTGCAACTACATGTTGAGTCTTCGGATTAGGATCTCTGTCATATTTCCACGGCTCCAGCTGGAGGTAATCAAGCCCGAATTGAAATGTATCTGAGTCAGCTGAGTAGGATTTGGCTGCAATAATCATCAATGAATGCAATCCCTTACTCAGGTTGTGAATTCCGTAATCAACAGGGCCGGAGGGTGCGAGCATTTTGTGATTGAGATTCAGGTTTCCATCTATCAGCTTTTCGTCCAGGTAGACTTTAAATTGCCCATAGGTTTCCCCTTTAATGAATTGTATCCTGACCTTAAAATCTGAATCAACTTCTGATGGTACAGATAATTTTAAAGTATCCCCGGCCTTAATATCCTTCCACCATAGTTGTTCTTTCCCTCTCATTCCGCTCCATCCTCCGGTATGCAAGCCTTCAACGAAAAGTGGTATGGCAATACCTCCAGTGCATGTAACTATTTTCAGATCCTCACCCTCCAGGCAATCTTCCATGCCGAACTCAGAATCAACATGTCGATCAATGCGGGCTTCTAAGGGGGCTTGCTGAAATGCCTTGAGTTGACTCTCTTCCTGGTACCAGAACATTGTGGCGTTATAATAAACAGAATCAGTTTCGGGGAAATTCATACCGAATCTGATATCCAGAGATTCATGAAATGGAATATTATCCGTTATATGCCACCTGTTGAGGCTTTCATGTTTCCGTTGTGTCATTGAGCGATCAATCAGACTATGAGCGTGGAAGGCTTCACTGAAATAGTTATTACCCCAGGTTCCAAAATAAGTATCAAGCCCATACCCTTTAACAGATGGTGCCTTTTCCCGGTCAATTATAAAATTATATGAGCAATCTCCCCACCACTTTCCGGTTGGGTTGCAGGCATCGAGCATAATTCCGCAGAATCTTCCTTTTCCTTTTGTGGATAACAGCATCAATTCCCTTCCATGCTCACCTGAGGGCTGTCGCATGGAATTATCTCCCTGCCATAAGACATGAAACCTTCCATAATTCTCTATCGGATCTTCAAGCGGAATGTGCGTGATTTCAAAAATAAGTTTTCTGACTTTCAATCCGTCATTCCGCAATGTTATGAGTGCTTCATTCCTGAATGGCATAAACCATTGACTGTATAATTTATCCGGTGTCATCCCGGAAGGTAAAGAGCGATATGTATTCCAGCCTGGGGCTGTCCCGAAGAAATCGCCCAGCGGAGACCATACTCCCGGATTTTTTTCGCCATCCCAGTACATTGCCAGCACAAGCTCACGCAAGACATTTTTGTCATCAGGGGTATCAGGGATTATCCTCCTGCGACCAGGTTGTCTCAGGTTCTGTCCATCCTGGCGAAGGATTATTTCCGGTACTATCTGGCCAAGTTCAAGGGAAACGTTCATTGAACTAATTGCCCGGGTGGCTTTGGAATGGAAAACAGTTAATGTTTCACCAGGCTGAATGCTGACGACAATGGTATCTGTTGATTCTCCGTTATGCGACCGGTCGGATATATATCCCCGCTGACCCATTTTGGAGTTCAACTGATCAAGTGCTAATCTTTCATTCTTGCCAAATCCATCCTTAAGACTGGGGAGATTCGTTTCGCCCGGATATGTTTTGAATCCAACACGGTAATACTCCCCCCAGTCCTTTTCAGCAACTATTCTGCACGATTTCTGAAAGGGTATCGGAATGAAGAAATTAAAACTTCTTCCGGCTCGATAAACCAGATTGGGATAAATCCGGTTAAAATTCCTGAACAATTCATTTATGGAGGCATTAAAAACCGGGGTCTCTTCTTCATCCAGAAAGACTTTCACGGATCCCTCACCGGGGATAGCAAACCACAGCCAGTTTATCACCCCGGGACCTTTTACCTCTGCCAGAACCAGGTCATCTCCTTTCTTAAAGGGGAATCCGGTTGGAACATCTGAAGTAATATCCCAGTTGTATAAGAAGTCCGGATTATAATAACCGGTACTGTAATTATTTCCTGCCAGTATAAATTGTTTCTCTCCACAAGCCGGAAGTTTAGCCAGGTGCTCAAAGTCAATAAGATGGGAAATAAAATCACCATAATTGATTCTCTCACCGGGCATGTTCAATGCCCAGGAGAGAATCAACGCAATTAACCAGTTTGTAAATCCAACCAACACAAAACCTTTTTCAAATTTTCAAATTAAAGAATATGAATTCCAGTTTCATAATTCAAAATATCATTCCCAAAGTGGATTTTGCTCCAGATTAGGATTTCTCTGTACTTCCCCGCCGGGGATAGGAAAGAAATTCCATTTCCCTGAAAACTTAGTTGCACAGGATGTTGCATAGAATGTAGCCCTGGTTTTGTATACATTTGATACGAGTGGGTTCTGCTGGGCTATAACCTCACGTGCAGGCAGTCCCTTAACCGTCTCTTCCAGAATTCCCCATCGGATCAGGTCCATTTTTCTTCCAATAGCTTCTCCGACGAGTTCTTTACTGATTTCACCTCTTATAGCCTGGCGAAGTCCCTCCTGGTCTAAATCTTCAGGAAGATCAGCTAGTTTAGCCCGGTTTCGGATGGCATTCACAGCATCATAGGCAATCTCTGTCGGGCCGTTCAGCTCATTTTCAGATTCGGCTAGAACGAGGTATGTATCTCCCAGTCTCATGTATATATTATCCATTCCTGAGTTAAGTTTCGCCATAGGTGAACCGACATCCATCAGTGGATCACTGATAGGTAAAGGAACTTCCATATACTTCAGGCAATAATAATAATTAGTCTTTTTGCCATCAATGGAGTCCACTACAATATATTTTTTTCTGATATCATTCGGTTCAAATGTGTCGATAAAACTTCTGTAAAGACACCATGCGGCAATACCATTGAACCAAACGGGGGCAGGCTTTATATGGGCTTCCAGGTTTCCCTGTGGCCTATACTGATTCGGTACGTCAGTTGATTTGGCGTCTTCTTTAAATTCTATGCCAAAAATCAACTCGGCATTCCTTTCTTTTGAGGATTTGAAAATATCCCCGTAATTCGGCATCAGGATGTGAGGCGATTGTGCAATAATTTCAGATGCTTCTGTTTTTGCATTTCCCCAATCCTCTATCCAGAGATAGATCCTGGCTTTTAACATTTTTGCTGCCCACTTTGTGGCCCGGCCACTGTTTTGTCCCCAGGTGGTGGAGGGTAGTGTGCTCTCCGCAGTTTCAAGATCATTAAGTATATAATCAAATATCTCACTTTGAGCAGTTTTGCCTATTAATGAGACCTCATCAATGTTTAGCTCGTCTGTCCAGAACGGAACGTCTCCCCATAAGGTGGCAAGGTAATAGTAAAACATGGCTCTTATGAATTTTGCTTCTCCCAGCAGAGCTGCTTTTTCGGATTCATCCAGAGGAGATTGCTCGATCCTCGAAATAACCAGATTTGCATCCCGGACTCCACGATAGAGAACAGTCCAGTAATCAAGTATCCTGACGTCAAAAACTCCAAGTCCTTCATAAATACCATGAACCATACCGCCGAACATCACAGCCCGGGGTGTAAAGAATTGATCAGTCCCGATATTCAATGTATGTATCAGGCTAGAGTGAAGAAAGCTATCACTGAACCTGAAATAGAGTCCGTTTATAGCGCTGGTACACTCTTCTTTTGTATTGAAGTACTGATCTGCAGATAGATTACCTCTTGGATCCTCCGTGAGAAACTCGTCACATGAGGAACAAAGAAACAACATCAGTATAATTAGTATAGCGTTTTTCATTTTTTTATTTTTTTGGCGTTTTGGACTATTTCTTATTTAAAATGTGACGTTGACACCGAATACATATGATTTATTATTCGGATAAACTACGTTATCATATCCTCTTAACACATCATCGGTTCCGAACTGACTGACTTCAGGGTCATAATTCAGATAGTCCTTGTCCTTGAATAGCAACAGGTTAGATCCGGTAAAATAAATACGTGCCTGTTCAAATAAATTACCTATTTTAGGGATGGTATAGCTAAATTCCATCGTTTTCATTCTCAGGAATGACCCATCTGCAATAAACTTGGAGTTTGAATAGGCAAGTATATTGTTGGCAATACCTGCCCCTGGCCACTCGGCGCCTTCAGGGTTCGCAGCGGTCCATTGCTTTGAGAGCTGGCTGTATGAGTTCAATTCATGACCAGATACTTCAAGTGAGCTGCTGTTATAGAGTCGGGTGTTATATAGGTCGTTCCCATAGACGCCCTGAAAAAACATAGTCAACCTGAAGTTTTTATAGCTCAAAGAATTTTGTATTCCTCCAAAAAATTTGGGATTTGAGTTACCAATAATAGTTTCATCATTTTGATCCACAATCCCATCAGGTACTCCTTCAGGGCCCGAAATATCTTCAAATACAAAATCCCCGGTTGTTGGATCTACAGCTTTAACTATATAACCAACAAAAATTCCCAGGGGTTCACCTTCGATCAGTTTTCCAGTCAAAGCCCTTGATGGAGCTGGAAGGCGGTAAGTTTCAATATACTCTTTGTCACCCAGATCCAGAATTTTATTTTTATACTGAGAAATATTAACTGAGACATCCCATGAAAAACTTGGCCTGGAGATGATCTTGGCATCAATAAGAGCCTCATATCCAAGGTTCTGCAGGCTTCCGATATTTCGTAGCTGAGATTGGAAGCCTGTAAAATAGGGAACTTCTACATCAAACAACAGGTCCGTAGTTTTCTTATAATAAAAATCAAGTTCAAGATTTAGTCTATTCTTCAGGAAACCGGCCTCAAGACCAACATCGAATTGTGCTGTTGTTTCCCACCTGATGTTGGGATTTGACAAGGTGCCCTGGACAACGCCAGTGTATTCTGTGTCATTAATAATTCCCTGTAAAGTACCAAGTCTTGGGAGAGTTGCGAATGTAGGAATTCCCTGATTTCCGGTAATTCCGTAACTGGCACGAAATTTCAGGTTATCAAATATACCAAGATCCTTGATGAATGGCTCTTCAGACATTTTCCAGGCAAATGCTGCAGACGGGAAATTTGCCCATTTATTGTTGGCTCCTAATCGGGAAGATCCGTCACGACGGAATGAGGCAGTGAATAGGTATTTGTTATTCAGTGAAAAATTGACACGACCCAAAAATGATACTATATTCCATTGGTTGTAGGATGAGGATATTGTTCTGTAATCCACCTCGGTAAATTCCAGGGCATAGAATTTAGTGGCATCATTGAGGAGTTTATCACCTGAGATAAAGCTTGATTGCCCTACAAATGACTGGGTGGTTTGTCCAAGTATGACGCTTACAGAGGAATTCGCAAACTGTTTCTCATAGTTCAGGATGTTTTCATTCAGGATGGTTTTTTGGTCATTGTTATCAATACTGCCGTAGCCGCCTGAGTTTTGTGCTGTTCGGTTTGGTTTACTGCCTGGCAGGTATACCTGGGTCTTATTATTGGCTTTTTCGAAGCTGAAGGAAGATTTGAATTTAAGTCCTTTTACAATATTGAATTCAGCATTGGTAATCGCCATAATACGATCATTGAATGATTCATCAGTGTTCATGTTGGCAGCTGCAATTGGATTATCAAACAGTACTCCACTTGCCCACTGATATGTATAATCCCCAGCCTCATCATATACGCTTAGGAATGGACTTAAAAGTGCTAATGTGCCTGCTCCATATTTTGGATTATCAGTATATAGATTAAGATATCTGAAGTTAACCCCGACATTCAGAAAGTCTGAAACTTTCTGATCGAGGTTAATATTGACATTGTATCTCTGAAATTCATTGGACAGCAAAATGCCCTGCTGTTTCAGGTAGTTCCCGGAGATGTAATATTGAGTTTGCTGGGTTCCTCCCTGTATCGAAATACCGTTATCAGTGATATATGCTTCTCTAAGAGCAACTTCTTGCCAATCTGTCTCCTCGGGGAGGTTATCAAGATCATAAATAGGTTCTGTCCCGGTGTTCAGGGCGCCATTATTATAAAACTCTGCGAACTCACGTCCGTTCCTTACATCGATTTTCCCGGCTACCTTTTGCCATCCATGAGATGTGCTGACCGTTACTTTGGGTACTCCGATTGTTCCTTTTTTCGATGTTATAAGAATTACTCCGTTAGCACCTCTTGTTCCATAGATTGCTGTTGAAGAAGCATCCTTCAGCACTTCAATTGACTCAATGTCACTTGGAGCTATGCTATTCAGTGCGGCTCCGATTACTCCATCTATTACATATAATGGTTCATTCCCGGCTGTTATAGAGTTTCCGCCTCTGATACGGATAGTCGTTCCTCCTCCAGGCTCATTGGAAGCAGAGGTGACAAATACTCCTGCCGCTCTGCCTTGAATTGCCTGGCTGATATTGGAAACTGGGGCTACAAATGTCTCCGCTGCATCAATTGAGGAAACCGAACCTGTTATGTCACTTTTTCTAACTGTCCCATAGCCAATCACAACAAGCTCATCAAGGGCAACAACAGCTGATTCCATTGTGACATTTATTACAGATCTTGCACCAGCTTTTTCCTCTACAGGGTTCATCCCGATAAACGAAAATACAAGTATTGGGTCTTGAATTCCCGCTCCAAATTCGATAGAATACATACCGTTATTGTCGGTAACAGAACCAATATTGGTGCCTTTTACCATGACAGTTACTCCGGGCAATGGCTGATTCTGATTGTCCACTACCTGTCCTTTGATTGATCTCTGCTGCTGCGTTTCCTGATTCTCTGATGCCAGAACAAAATTAAGCTGGCAAATGCTAATGCAGAAAATCATGAAAAATGCAACCAATGTCTTCTTCAATTGCTTTTTTGATCTCATAGGTTTTAGGGTTAGTAGGAATGAAATTCTGTTTAATTATTCGATTAAAGGTTATTTCACCTGTTTCAGGCCATTTTAGTTTAAACGATTAAGCAATACAAAGTTAAGAAATTATGAATAAAATCCAAAATATTAAATATGCTATAAAGCATATAATAGAGAATAGTTATAATTACTTCATTATTCAGAGAATTTTCAGTTTTAAGTAAATGCTTAATCAGATGAAGACATGGTTTTACGGGATTTGCGTTGAAATCTATCTTTATTTTCAAGTACAGATTCCGTAAGTTCCTCGACAGGAATTTTATCTGAGCACGAAGACTACCGGCACTGAGAACCATACCGGAACAGGATTACCATCCTGCTTGCCGGGCTTCCATCTAGGCAACCCGCTGATCACCCTCAGGGCTTCGCTGTCAAGCAGGGGATCAACGTTGCGGGTGACCTCAACACGGGTAACCTCTCCTGTACTGCTTACAACAAACTGCAGCAACACGGTACCCTGTATCCTGTTTTCAATGGCATCCTGCGGGTAGACTACCTGCTCCATGATATGCCTGAGCAAAGCCTCATTGCCTCCGGGGAAGGAGGGCATCTCCTGGGCAAACACATATGCTTCGGGCTCAACAGGGACAACCGGATCCGTTCCTGTCAGGTCAACCGGGACCTCTACGGGAACATCACCGTCAACTACTTCCTTGTTGAGAAGGTCAGCAGGCATGACTCCGTCTCCGGTCTCCTGCCCGTCAACAACCACCTCGGGCGGAACAAAACGAACATTGTTCACTGCTTCTGCAGGTGGCCTCGGCGGTTCAGGTGCCTCCTGAGGCAGCAGCGGTGTGACCAGGTCAGGATCAGGCATGGCGATGACATCAATCCTGTTGCCAGGCTGAAGATCAACAGGGTCAGCGGTGAAATACGGCACCAGGAAGAATGAGGCGCCAGCCAGCAGTCCTGCTGCAAGGGAGATGCTCATCGTTGACCCGTAACGCCGGCGCAGATCGTAAGCACCATACTCCTTGTTGCGGTCCCGGAAGATAATAACATCAAAACCGGGAACCTTTTCTTTTTTCCTCTTCATAATTTAAAGTTTAGGTTTATGAATTAATTGAAGAGGCGCCTCATTGTTTATAAACATCAAAAATTGTACCACGAATGTTTAACAAATTGCCATTTTATGACATGAATCATTTATTTGTGATCCTGCCACGTTATCTTTGTCCGCGATATGAAAACAAATGCATAACGATTTTTGAAAGTTGTACTGAGATGAAAACAAGATTTGCACTTTTTATGATTCTTCCGTTGTTTGCCGTAATGGTTTCAGGTTGTGAGAAGGAGAAGGAAGATCCTTCAATTACACTTGGTGCCCAGGCCAATACCACCATTCCGGGATTTTATTCAGTGAGTGAAAACAAGACCTATACAATGGTTCAGGCTGCTGATAACGCTGCTGTGATAGACATATTCTGCTTCTATGAGGCTGAAACAGGAAACAACATTGCACTTGCATCTCCCGGCACAGGTATCACCGGGATATTTACAGGTGATGATATGCCTGATAACTGGACAACGAAGAATACCACATACTTCTTTCTGACATCCCTTACCCAGGCTCAGTTTGAAGCCGTTCAGAACGGTGACGCCCTGATTGAGACCTCATTTGACAGTGAAAATGCACGCAGAAAGGCAAAAGATGTACAGGTGGGACAGGTATGGGCATTCAATACGGAGGATGGTACCTACGGATTCCTCCTGGCAACTTCCGTAACCCAGGGTGCCGACGGTTCGGTTACATTCCTCGTCAAAACAAAGTAATCTGACGATGGCAAAACGGATTCCTGTCATTCTGCTGCTTTTATTTCTTGCTGCCACAGGTTGTGACACCGAAGAACCCGGGACAACCCCTCTGATCCTTCTAAGAACAGGCAATGAGTTCACAGCTGATGGCTCTGCCGTGGCACCGGGAGGTACTCTCAGGTTCGGGATATCCGTTTCAGGCGGGGGTGGGGCAATCACCAACCTTGTTGTGAGGAGGATCTCTGACGGAGTTTCCGTTACAGAGTCTGACCGGGGAATGTACATCAGTTACGGGGGCCTTGACACCACCCTGACCTACACCCGGGGTTACGGTCAGACCGAACGGTGGATATTCTCGGTAATGAATTCATACCGTGATACTGCATCAGTTTCAATGACTGTACTGAAGGGAGCCGGGTCTGCCTGGGGCGAAATAAACTACCACCCGTCTGTCAGGATCGGGCTGCAGGACAATTCCTCACTGCCCCATTTTGTTGATCTGCATTCCGGGTCAGCCTGGAATGCCGCCGGGGTGTCCGGGCACGAAGCGGATGTTGATATGGCTGCCTTCTGGTACATTACATCAGGCAACTCATCACCTACACTTACCTGTCCTGCCTATTCCTCTGCACTGACTTATTACCCTCTCTTCAGTTCGTGGAGTGTGCGGAACCAGACCATGTTTGATTATTATACATCTGATAATGATTTGGTTACCGAAGCCATGTTTGACGAAGCTGTCAATGACAGTCTGCTGGTCAATGCATACCGGCCGGGCAGTGTCAGCGGGCTGTCAAAGTATGCCTATACCGGCAAGGTGGTACCCTTCCGCACTGCCAACGGCAAGTATGGACTCATAAAGGTTATCCGTGCCGATGAGGTGGCAACCGGGGAGATGGAGATAGCTATCAGGATTCAGAAATAAAATTCAGTAAAGGAGCTTAAGGTGAAACCCTCACGATTAATACTTTCTGCAATACTTTTAATTGTCTTTTCTGCAGGTGTATCTGCCCAGGGGATAATCACCGGGCGGGTCACCTGCAGCCGCGACGGGCAACCTCTCCGTGATGTTGCAGTAATACTTGACGGGATAAGGGGAGCAACAACCGGCACTGGCGGTACTTTCATAATTGAACAGGTCCCGGCGGGAAGCCATACCCTTGAAGCACGGATTCTCGGGTATAAATCACAGTCACGTATTGTGGAAGTGACCGGGAGTGGTACGGTAAACATCAGCTTCGCCCTTGAGGAGGAATTCATTGACGCAGGCGAGGTGATCATCACTGCAAACCGTGGCGCAAGCCGTATTGCAGACGTACCGGCACGGGTCACCCTCCTGGGTCCGGCAGCCATTGCCTCAAGGCCGGCAGCTACCGTTGATGAAATGCTTGCTTCAGTGCCAGGACTTAATGTAAGCCGCTCATTCGGCATCTTTTCACACAAGTCAAGTGTAACCATGCGCGGGCTCAGCGGCAATGAACAGGCCAGGGTGCTGGTGATGATTGACGGTGTGCCCGTAAACAAGTCAGACGGGGGCTCAGTAAACTGGAACCTGCTTGACCCTGCCATGGTAGAGCGTATCGAAGTGGTTAAGGGGCCGGCATCATCGATGTATGGCAGCAATGCCATGGGCGGAACCATCAACATCATCACCAGGAAACCTGAAGAGGCTCTCTCCGGAAAGGTGACTGCAGGCTATGGCACCTACAACACATTTTTCGCGAGGATCAGCCTTGGCCAAAACTTTACTCAAGGTAGGAATCTCGTATCCCCCGAAAACCAGAACCCGGGTCAGAATCTCTCACTGGCGAAGGATATCCAACCGGGTCAGAACCACAGCCCTGCTGAGAACCCGGCACCCGGTCAGAATCTCCTTCCCGGAGTGGATCCCGGTAAAAGCCAGGGCAGGGGTTTTTACTATCTCCTGAACGGTTTATACCGCCAGAGTGACGGTTATATCACGCAATCGGAATTTGACCAGGCTGCCAACCCGTTTATCGTGGCTTCTGACATGCAGGAGTACACTGCCAGCCTCAAAACCGGCTACAATATCAGGAGGGGTGAATTTATCGAAACCGATTTCATTGCCTACAATGACAGGCGGGGCACGGGAGAGCTGGTATATCAGCCTCATGGAAACACCACCGATCATGATACGTACCAGTTCAGGGCTAGATACAGCGTTGAACGCGACCGCCTTACGGCCGATGTGAGCCTGTTCTGGCTGAAGGAGGATTACAAAAAGGTAAATGAGTACATGAAGGATGACTACACCTGGTATAATGTCCTGTCAGAAAGGGTTGACGCCGGTATTCTGTCATCTGTCCGGTGGAAACCAGGCAGCCGTCACACTCTGACTGCCGGAACCGACCTGAAAACGGGAAGTGTTGATGCCGCCGATGTCTACCTCACTTCAACCGATATCGTATACAACCGTGGGAAAATGCTCAGTGCAGGTTTTTACCTGCAGGAGGCTTTTGCCCTTATTCCTGACCGTCTGAATATTACAGCCGGCCTCAGGTATGACCTCTCCATGTTCCGTGATGGTGCATTTTATATTGATACTCCTTCGGCAGAAACTGTATTCATGAGGAATATCGAGGACCGTGATATGGACAATGTCACCTGGGGAGCCCTGAGCCCGAAACTGGCCATCAATTACACACCGTCACCGGAACTAAGGCTTTACGCCTCTGCCGGAAGGGGATTCCGGCCGTCAGTGCTTGACGACCTCTGCAGGTCAGGACGCATCAGGGGAGGTTTCAAGCTGGCAAATCCTGATGCCGGCCCGGAATACCTTACCAACCTTGAAGCCGGCGGTGACATCATGATTGCCGGCAGGCTGAGGGCGTCACTTTCTGCATATTACTCGACAGGGAAGGATTTTCTCTATTATGTCAATACCGGTGACTCCATTGACATGGGTTACGGGCTGAGACCAATACTGGTCAGGACCAACATACCTCTTGTTGAGATCACCGGAGCAGAGGCTGAACTGAGCTATCCAGTGAATTCTTCAATATACCTCGGAGCGTCGATCGGTTACAGCTATTCTGTGATTTCCGGATACAAACCGCTTGATGCGGCTGATCCCATTGATCTGACAGGCAATCATCTCACCGATGTGCCATCAGCCACGGCTTCGTTCTCGGCACGGTGGAACAACAGGTTTGTCAATGCAGGGCTTGTAGCCAGGTACCAGGGGACAATGTGGGCCAATGATCAGAACATCTTTGACGAGGTCATTGGAAGTAACCGCTACCCGGCATATGTTACCATCGATATGAGACTCTCGAGGGTGTTCCTGGGAAAGATCTCAGCTGACCTGGGTGTACAGAATATTCTTGACACTAAGTTCTACGACAGCAAGGGTGCAGTCTGCCCTGGAAGGTTCATAACCCTGGAGCTGGGATATATCTTCTGACGGTGCCGTCTGCCTGATGAGGCCTCGTGATACTTAAGTTGCGGTATATTTCCCGGCAATTGCCAACTGCCACAGGTGGCTCATATCATCAGACCTTGGTATAACTTAAAGTCCGGGGCCCCCGGTCCGCAATAATTCATTATCCGGAATCATGTGATACTCCGTGACGGGTGTCTGAAACAGGTAACCAGGTGGTCATTTACAATGCCTGCTGCCTGCATGAAGGCGTAACAGATGGTCGATCCCACAAAGGTGAAACCTCTTTTCTGAAGATCTTTACTGATAAGATCCGAGAGAGGGGTGCGGGCCGGTAGCTCACTCAGGGTTTTCCAGTGATTTATCACAGGCTTGCCGTCAGTGAACTTCCAGATGTATGCATCAAATGTGCCAAATTCCTCCTGTACCTTTATAAATGCCTTTGCATTATTAATTGCTGATCTGATCTTCAGTCGGTTGCGTATGATTCCTTCGTCATTCATCAATTGGTTGTACCTGGCTTCATCATACCGGGCCACTTTTACAGGATCAAAACAGTCAAACGCCCTCCGGTATCCTTCACGGCGGTGGAGGATTGTTTTCCAGCTGAGGCCTGCCTGGGCGCCGTCAAGGATTATATGTTCAAACCATTTCAGGTCATCATGAACCGGAACACCCCATTCTGTGTCATGATAGGCAATCATCAGGGAGTCACCAGCCGGCCATGGACAGGTATTGTTCATCATAGTCCGAACCTGTATGAAAACTTGACAAGGAATACATTGTGTGGTTTTGTATCTCCGAACAATGCCCCGGCCTGGGAGCCAAAATCGAACCGGCCGTCACCGGTATTATACTCACGGGTCTGAGACCATACCAGGTATGCGGTTGATCCCGGCAGGAACTCCCACCTCACAACAAGGTTATGCAGGAATTCACTGACAGTGAAGTCGGGATTGGAGAAGGAGTAATCTGTCCATGAGTCCAGGTTTTCGTCAATGGCATATTCATTGTCGCCTGTGATATATTCAATCTGTGAAGGGCTGAAAACTTCATACCTGTCATCAAATTCACCCGCAACCGGATCAGTTATGTGCTTGAAGTTGCTGTAAGATCCCGATCCGAAGAATGGTTGTCCCCAGTACTGGACGGTCAGGTCAGGGGTGATATTATAATCCACCCTCAGTGACAAGCTCAGTATTTTCTGGTCAATAGTTCCAAAAATGTATCTTGGAGTATAAACGCCGCTGGTCAGTGATACTGTGGTGACATACTGCATGTTGTCCATTGTTCTGCTCCATTCCGGTTCAATGCTGATGGTCAGTGTGTTTATCGGCCTGTAGTCTGCCTCGAAACTGATATTGTAGGCAGTACGCACATCCCCGAAGGTTTTATAAAACCTGAAGTCGATTTCGCCGCTCAGCTTTTTTCGTGAATTGCTGTTGATGCCACCCCCGATGTACATGTTGCCCGGCATTTTCATCATAGGACCTCCGCGGAGCATCAGGTTATCCTTTTCCGGGCTGTTTACCTGGCCGCTGATGAACGTGTGCCACAGGTTTTTATATTGTGCTGAAGATGAGCCCGAAATTCCTACCACATTCAGGTTCCCCCCGAAATCCATCAGATGTATCAGGTTGGTTCCGAAATTCATTCTGTTGAATATACCGAAGGGTTTATGGATATTGTAATTAATCACACCGACTCCAAGGTACTGGTCAGCTGCCTGCATGTATCCTATGTCATTCAGTTCAAGGCCCGGTGATTTCCACGCCGAGAGGTAGAGAAATTGCCAGTTTCCTCCTATTTTCCCGGCCATGAGGTTACCGCCTGTTCCGGTAAGCGACTTCCGGGTGGGGTCATACTCGGTATAATCTGCATCCGGTCGCCTGAAGTTGTGAATTATTGAGCGCTGTGTGCGTGCAATTACATCTTCTGTTCCTGTTACATTGCTGAAGACGGTGCGGAGCTGGAGTATATAATTTCTGTCCCCGAAATACTGAGTAAAGTCGAGTCCGCCGGTAGTGGCCGACTTATGAAAATAGTCCTCGGTGGTTTCATCCAGTTGGCGTATGGTGCTGGTTATCAGGCCTCCTATAATTGTTTTCCCATCATTTAAGTCTTTCTGCACCCTGCCAAGTGCAAAATTTGAGAGTGGTTCGGCTGTGATGTACGATGTCTCGTCAGTTAACTCATTGTAGATTCTTGTGTTTACCTGCGCGGTAACTGCCTCAACGGCTCCCACTGACAGTCCTCCGGATGACTTGCCCGTCAGTTTTGCGGCTCCGATAATAGGTGTAAAAGCCGGGGTCCATGTAAATTCATCATCTCCCGGTGAGTGTCTCATTGAAGGCCTTCTCCCGATTCGTCGTGAATAGAAAAGGTTGTCATTACCCTCATCTCCGTCACCAATGCCGAGATTATATGATGTAATATTTCTTCCTTCTATGAAAAACGGCCTTTTCTCACTGAAATAGGTCTCAAAGGCTGTCAGGTTCACTTCTGACGGATCAGCTTCAACCTGGCCGAAGTCGGGGTTAAGTGACAGGCTGAGTATCATGTTGTTTGTCACCCCTATTTTGGCATCAATACCTGCATTTGCCTTAATGTTGGTTCCGTCATGCCATGGGTTTCCCCTTTCCCCTTCGTAGGTTTCAAGCATGGCAACACCATACGGGGTGAGGTCAAAGAGTTTTTTCGGCCTGATATTGTTCAATCCTTTCAGCAGTCCTGAGTTATGTATGAAGCCCGATGCATTTCTTGGTATAGGCTGCCAGAGGTCGGTTTCGTTATGCCTGTATAACTCCCTGATGACTTCAAAACCCCATACCTGCTCATCCTTGCCGGCAAAGCGGAGCTGTGTAAGAGGTATCTTCATCTCTGCCGCCCAGCCCCAATCGTAGATACCTGTTTTAACGTACCATATAGGATCAAATGTTTCATCCTCGTTCCTGCCGTCATCAGTCCAGATGAGATCACCCTTGACCCCGGCAGCGCTTACCCCGAATCCAAATCCGGTGCTCAGGTCATAATATGAGTCAATTCCCAGGACCACCTGGTCACCGTCAGTGTCATCACGGCGGGTCATGCGCGCAACAATACTGTCAGGTGCAGTGTCCCACATTTTCAATGCTACATAAATGTTATCGTCATCATAGAGAATCTTGAATTCGGTCTTCTGTTTTGGTGCCGCTCCCTCATATGGCTCAAACTGCGTGAAGTCGCCTCCCCATTCACCCGTTGTCCATGCCATGTCATCAAGGTCACCGTTAATCACCGGAGGGGTGGTGGTCCGGGATGCTGTATAGACCCTCTTTTCATACTCCTGGGCGGAGAGCACAACAGCATGAAGCATCAGAAGAATCAGAAGGATACTTTTCATGGCAAGGGGTTTAAGGGACAGTAAAGTAACACAAAGTTAAACAAAATTAAATCAGGGCGACTTAAATGAAAAGGGACAAAAAAAAAGAGCGACAGACAAACATCCACCGCTCTTCCGGACCTGCTTTCAGAGGCGCTTAGCGCAAACCGAAACGGTAGGTAAATTTTACCAGGAAGACATCATATGGTTTTTCAGTTGTATAAAGGTTGTTAAGGTTCTCTTCGAGTGAGAATGACCCTGTTGTATCATTGTAGCTGCGGGTCTGTGACCAGACGAGGAACAGTGTTGACCCCGGCCTGAACTCCCACCTGACAACCAGGTTTGAAAGGAACTGGTCATAGTTGTTGTCCGGGTTGTCAAAGCTGTAGTCAATTGTTTCATCACCGTCTTCATCAACTGAATACCTGTTTTCATCAGCATCATAAGTCATTTCTTCATCTGTAAGAAGGTGAAACCTGTCAGTCAGCTTATCTGCCCTGGGGTTGGTAACTGCCTTGAACCTGCTGTAATCCATTGCGGCAAGGAATGGCTGTCCCCAGTATTGTACAGTCAGGTCAGGTGTGATATTGTAATTCAGTCTTACTGACATGCTGACAATCTGCTGATCTATACGTGACAGGATGTACCGATCGGGTTCACTGGCATGTGTTACGTACTGGATTTCATTCCTGTTTCTTGAATAGGATGGAGAAAGCGTAGCAGTAAATGATCTTCCTGGTTTGACCGTGAGATTAAGTCCTGCCGTATATCTTTCAGAGGAGTCTTCTCCGCCGTTGCCCCCGTTTGCGAAGACGGTGGCATAAACGCTCCTTGAGCTGTTTGATCCAAGGTTAAACCACCAGTTGAGGTATGAGGGATTGATCATTACAGGCCCTCCCCTGAGGAGGGTTGTTGATAATGCGTTCCCGCGATAGCTTGCCCCGTAGTTGGTCCACCACAGGTTCTTGAACTGGATATAGAAACTGAGGTTGCCATTAGTGGCCAGGTGTGTGCCGCCGAAGTCCCAGATACCAACCAGGTTGGCGTTGGGTCTTATCCTCCTGAATATGCTGAATGGTTTGTCAAAGCTGTATGCTGACCAGAGGCCCGCAAAGATTGCATCGGCACTCTGAAGGTACCCAACGTCATTGAGATCAAATCCGGGTGATTTCAGGTATGCAAATCCCGTGAAGTTCCATTTTCCCCCTACCTTTCCTGCCTGGATATTGCCTCCGAAGCCGTTGAGGCTGGTGCGTGTGGGATCTACTTCAATGTAATCAGCATCAGGTCTCTGGAAGAAATGGATGGATGATCGCTGAACCTTTTCAATGGCCTCTTTGCTGCCGTTGAGGTTACTTCCTGCTGCAGTTGCTGACAGTAACCACTTCCGTTCTTCTCCGAAGAAGTGGGTGAAATCGACCCCGGCGGTGTTGGCGCTGCGTACCAGCTCATCAGTTCCTCTTGCGTCAAGGAACCGGTAGGTGTTTGTATAGGCTCCGCCGATGATTGTCCTTCCTCCCCCGAAGTCCTTCGAAATCCTTGAGACGAAATAGTTGGTCAGAGGCTCTACCGTCTGTTCGCTCCTCTCACCAAGAGAATCAATAAGAGCCCTGCCTTCCGCGGTCACCGCTTCAACGATGCCAACGGAAAGGCCGTCAGGGGTTTTCCCGGTAAGCTTGGCTGCGCTGATAATCGGGGTAACGCGTGGTACACGTGCAAATTCGTTCTCCTCGGTCTCTGCTCCGAGATGCGGGCTTCTCCCTATCCTTCTCGAATAGAAGAGGTTGTCAAAGCCAAGGTCGCCGTCACCTACTCCTGTCTTAAGGCTTGTGATGTTATTGCCTTCAATGAAGAAGGGCCTCTTCTCCTGGAAGAAGGTTTCGTAGGCGGTGAGGTTTACCTCGGAGGGGTCAGCCTCAACCTGCCCGAAATCGGGGTTGACAGTAAGGTCAAGCGTCATATTGTTGGTGATACCGAACTTGGCATCAAGACCTCCGTTGTATTTCCAGGCTCTGCCTGTGGCGAAGGGATTGCCCTCTTCGCTTTCAAAAGTCTCAAGGCTTCCAACCACGAAGGGAGTGATGTCAGCCTGTTTCTTTGGTTTAATGCCAGTAAGGCCTGTAAGTTTTCCGAAGTTATGTACAAGACCTGAAGCGTTTCTGTCAATTGGCTGCCACGCAGACATTTCCTGGTTTCGGAAAAGGCGGCGAAATATCTCCAATCCCCAGACCCCGTCATCAGATATCCTGAAGCGAAGCTGGGTAAGAGGTATCCTCATCTCTGCAGCCCATCCCCAGTCGTATATTTTGGATCCTGCGAACCAGATGGGGTCCCAGGTATCATCCTCCATACGGCCGTCCTGTGACCATATGAAATCATTCTTGACGCCGGCGGCATTTGCCATGAAAGCAAAGCCGGTCTGGAGATCATGGTAGCTGTCAAAGCCGACACCCACGAAATCACCGTCACCGTTGTCCCGTCGTGCTATACGCCTGACAATGCTGTCAGGATTTGTGTCATAGGCCTTGAATGCCACGTAAATGTTGTTGTTATCAAACAGGATCTTGAATTCTGTTTTTTGGGAGGCAGGCGCGCCGTTATGAGGCTCAAACTGGGTGAAATCGCCCTGCCATTCACCGTTAAGCCAGGCATCGTCCTCGATTGCCCCGTCGATGAGAGGGGGGGTGGTAACAAATGTGGCGCTGTAGGTTTTTTTCTGAATGGAGTCCTGGTTTGCAACTACTGTTTCTTTTTGTCCGGCCGGCCGTGTGCCGTTCTGTCTGTTGTTCCGGGTATCTGACCGTTTTTCAGTCAGGCTTTCCGCCCTGGCTCCTCCGAGAGTGCATAGAATCAGCCCTGCAAGCGTTAATGCAATTCTTTTCATGGCAGTAATGAGTTTTAGTTTAAGGTGCAAGTCCGGATAAAAGACTGTCAGACTGAGTTTATTGCTGCATCATTATTATATATGTCAGGGAAAATTGGAATTATTTCCGGCGAACGACGGAACGGGTCTGGTAAATGGCGATTATGACCCTGCCGTTATTCCGGATCAGATAAACCCGTATGTGTACAGGGTATGGGAAAGGATCCGGAAGGCCACCTCGCGGAAGAGGGCCATGGAAGCGGTTTCAGAAATATTCGTAGGTGTTGCCGGTGTGGGCCAGGAACCTGAATAGCCCTTCACGGGGGATGATCAGGGAGGCAGTGTTGGTGTTGGGATGAAATGAGAGCCTCTCATGATCAAGAAGAGTCCTGTCAATGAACAGATGTACGTGACGTGTATGGTCATTGATAAGGCCGAAAGGGGAGACCGAGCCGGGGGTGAGGCCCAGATACTGCATCAGCCTGCGGTCAGAGGCAAAGGAGAGTTTTCCCTGGCGGAGCTTTTGCTCCAGCTCCCTGATATTCAGTTTTGAATCGTAATAAAGTATTACGAGGTAATGGCGGTCACCCTTGTGATTGCGAAAAAAAATGTTCTTGCAGTGGCCGGAGTCGATGCCGGACCAGTATTTCATTGCTTCCTCAACCGTCGGCACGGGAGGATGCTCTATATATTCATAGGGTATCTGCAGCGAATCAAGGAGCTGGTAAAGTTCTGCGGGTCCTCTAAGCTGGCTCATCTGGTTTTCGGGCAATACCTGAACTGCAGTTCAGCAAGCAGCGCCAGGTCCTCGCCGGCCTCGCGAAGATCCGTGTCTTCCTCGTCATAATGCCATTCGATGTCCACGGGAATCCCTTCGTTGCTCATCTCCTTCAGGTGGCCGAAGATGTCAAAGAGAAACTTTGCTGAGGATGAGTTAAAGTATTCAAGATCAAGCTTAAGGCGGAGCGGGTTGGCGTCAGTGTAATTGTGCCCCCTTTTTATTTCCGCAACGAACTCTTGCATCCATTCAATAACCGGGTAATAAAGACCCCTGACATCTTCAGGCGCCGACTTCCCGGCGATAATGAACCGGTTTTCTGCAGGAGACAGGATTATCTCCGGCGTCAGGTCTGTTGCTTTGTGTAAGAAACTTTTCATCTCTCCCCTTTTTTTACAAAAATTGCACTTTTTTTATAAAAGACAAATATTACTGTCACCTGTCAGATGATCTCTTCATCATCACCATTTGCCTTGTAGCCTTCATCTTCAGGAAGACCCGGAAGCTTTGATGCTGCCACCGCAAGGGTATCACATCGTTCATTTTCAGGGTCATTGTTATGACCTTTCACCCACACAAGGGTCACCCTGTGACGCCTGTAAACCTCCAGGAAACGGATCCACAGATCCGGGTTTTTCTTTTTGGCAAACCGTTTCTTTTCCCAGCTGAAGAGCCAGCCGTTGTTGACCGCATTGACAAGGTATTGTGAATCGGTGTACAACCTTACAACCAGCCCGTCAAGTTTGAGCGCCTCAAGTCCGGTGATGGCTGCCAGAAGCTCCATCCGGTTGTTGGTGGTGAGCCTGAAACCTCCTGAGAGCTCCTTGCGGAGCGAACCCGAAAGAAGCACCACACCGTAGCCTCCCGGACCGGGATTGCCGCTGCAGGCACCGTCAGTATAGATAGAAACCACTGACGGACTCATTGCGGAAGGGTGATGCCTGTGTTGTTGATGAACAGCCTTATGGCGATGGCAATAAGGATAATACCGAAAAATTTCTTCAGTATGTGCAGCCCGGTGGGCCCCAGCAGACGCTCGATCCTCGTCGTGAGCCTGAGGACGGTATATATGATCACCATGTTCAGCATCAGGGCAATAAGGATGTTTATAGTTGCATACTCAGCCCTGAGAGAAAGGATGGTGGTAATGGATCCGGCACCGGCAATTAGCGGAAAGGCTATCGGCACAATGGTTCCGCCCCCGGGCGAATCATGCTTGAAGAACTCTGCACCGAGCACCATTTCCATCCCGATCAGGAAAATGATGAATGCACCTGCTATTGCGAACGAACCTACGTCAATACCGAATATGCTGAGAAGTTTCTCCCCGAAGACAAGGAATGCAAGGAAAATGGAAAGCGAGACCAGGGTTGCCTTCCAGGGGTGGATGTTGCCGGTCTTAGATTTGATATCCAGGATGATAGGGATCGATCCCGGCATGTCAATGATTGCGAACAACACCATGAAGCAGGCTAATATGTCAAGGAGATTAAACTGCATTGGGGAAATTTTTGCAAAGGTACTCTTTTTAAGGCATTAGGCAAGATAGGGGCGAGCGTGAATAAAATGCCCGGGGGGCATTTTTAGCGAGCAGCCAGATTGCAGGGGAGGGCAGTAGTGCTGGCAAAGGATCAAGGCCTGTGGTTACAGTTCATTAAGAATGAAAAAGGGATCCAATTCTGGAATCCCTTTTTTCACTAATGCCTATTGCTTTTTGCCTGCAGGTTACTGCCTGATATCCATCTCATTGAGCAGATACCCTGCCCCTGAATAGATGTCAATCACCCAGAGAACGTAGCGTATGTCTACGTTGATACATCTCTGGAGGTCAGGTTCGAATGCTATGTTTCCGGTCATGGCTTCCCAGTTGCCGTCAAAGGCAAGACCGATCAGTTCGCCGTTGCCATTAATGACCGGACTGCCTGAGTTGCCACCGGTGATGTCATTGTTGGTGATGAAACATACAGGCATGTAGCCATCAGGTGAACCGTAACGGCCATACTCCCTTTTGTTGTTGAGATCAATGAGCCGCTGCGGCAGATCAAACTCATAATCACCCTTCTTGTATTTCTGCACAACGCCGTCGAGGGTCGTATACCAGTTGTAATGAACTGCATCATACGGGTAGTAGTCGAGTACCTTACCGTAGGTGAGCCTCATGGTGGAGTTGGCATCAGGGTACTGTGTCTTGTCAGGCTGGTATTCCATTACTCCGGCCATGTAGAGACGCTGCCCCTTTGAGAGGTCAGCACTGAATCCCTGGAGATCCTTCATTAATGTCGAGTTCATCTCGTTGATTGATTTGGCAACAATAAATGCAGGATCCTTCTGAAGGACCTTCAGGCTGGGAGCCTCGAGAAATGCCGCCAGTTTCTCCTGTGAGACAAAGATTGACTTCGCAAAGATATTATCAACGAAGGCGTCGATGTTTCCCTTGAATTTCGTGTCAATCAGCTTGTAGAACGATGGCCAGTACTTCGGATCAATGTCAGTCCTGTAGAGCTTCAGCATCGCCTTTGTGGTTTTCTGGTCGGTAGGATAGTTATAATCACCGTAGAAATTCTCAACAGATCTCTTAAGCCTTCCTGTCATGCCGTTGATTCTCTCAGCATCCTTTTTTACAAGGGCCTCCTCGAGCATGGTCATCTGGCCGGCGAAGCCCAACAGTTCTGTCGACAATGCTTCTCTCATATACTGGGAAACGTTGTACTTTTCGGCCCTTCCCTTAACGGCGTTTTCGATCAGGGAAAGTGCATTGCCGTATTTTGCCTTGCGGGCCGGATCAGCGTTTACCCACTTCATGTATTCAGCTTCGAAAGCCGCTTTCTTTTCTGCGGTGCGCAGACGGGTGAGACCGGCGTTCTGGCCGATTGAGAACTTCCAGTAATTGGATGAACCGGCGTATTTGGATGCATACTGGATATTTACCTTCGGGTCTGCCATCATATCCTTCATCCATATCTCCTGGCGTGCACCACGGATCTTTACCCTGTTGGCGTTGGTGATCTTCATTGCCTCGTCAACCTCGTACGATGTCATGTACCTGGTGGTGGTGCCGGGGTAGCCCATTACCATTGCAAAATCGTTCTTCTGCAGGTTCTTGATTGAGACAGGCAGGTAATGCTTCGGTTTGAGCGGAACATTGTCCTTCGAGTACTGAGCCGGTTTCCCGTCAGGACCCATATATACCCTGAAAACGCTGAAGTCGCAGGTATGGCGCGGCCACATCCAGTTATCAGAGTCATGGCCGTATTTCCCGATTGAGTTAGGGGGTGTTCCCACAAGCCTGACATCGGAGAAAACCTCATAGATAAGCAGGAAATACTGGTTTCCGCTGTAGAATGATGATACGCGGGCGTTGTAGTGGGTTCCCTTCGTAGCCTCTGAGGTGATGGCGGCGCTCTCAGCCTGGATGGCTTCGCGGCGTGCCGCTTCGGTCATGTCTGGATTGACCTTGCCAAGTACCCTTGAGGTAACATCTTCAATGCGCACCAGGAAGGTGACTGACAGGCCGGGATTGGGAAGTTCCTCTTCCTTTGACATGGCCCAGAAACCGTTATTGAGATAGTCATGCTCAACTGTGCTGTGGTTCTGGATCTGGCCATAACCGCAGTGGTGGTTGGTAAGAAGCAGGCCGTGAGGAGAGACGATCTCAGCGGTACAGCCGCCTCCGAAGATGACGATGGCGTCTTTAACGCTTGCCTGGTTGATGCTGTACAGGTCTTCCGCTGTCAGCTTGAGCCCCATCTCGGTCATAGTGCCGATATTGAGCTTCTCGATGAGCGGCAGCAGCCACATGCCCTCATCAGCCCTGGCCTGCGAGGCTGAGAAGGTTACAAGGATAACAATAATTGCCAGTAGTTTTCTCATGATTTATGGTGTTGTTGATTTAAGTTTGGAACCAAAGATATCAAAATACATTCTCAGGAATAATGATTTTAACATTTTATAAGAAAGGGAGTTCCCGCTGCAGGTCAATCAGGTTGAATGATAGCCGGTGGAACGGGCTGGGGCCGAATTCAGCAATGGCTCTGCGATGCTCCGGGGTAGGATATCCCTTGTTCTGCCGCCACCCGTAGCAGGGGCAGAGGGCGTCAAGCTCCTCCATGCGATGGTCACGCTCCGTCTTTGCCAGCACTGATGCAGCCGCGATGGACAGGTATGTGGCGTCACCCTTTATTATTGTCTGATGGGGGATATCTCCATAGGTGTAGAACCTGTTGCCGTCTATCAGGAGCAGGAGCGGGCGGGGTTCAAGCCCGTCTATTGCCCTGTGCATGGCGGTGATAGAGGCGCGCAGTATGTTCATCTCATCTATCTCGGTGTTTGAGCACGAGGCGACGCACCAGGTGGTGGCAGATGATATGATTTCCGTGCGGAGCCGCTCGCGCTGGCGGGCGGTCAGTTTCTTGGAGTCATTGAGCTCTTTGTTACGGTATCTCTTCGGGAGGATGACTGCTGCAGCGTACACGGGGCCTGCCAGGCATCCGCGCCCTGCCTCGTCGCAACCGGCTTCACGGATGCCGTCCCTGAAGAATGGTTTAAGCATCAGGCGGCTCCCCCGGTAGCTTTGATGACTGATTTCCACATTTCTTCCGCAGCCTGTTCCCAGGTGTACCTGAGTGAGTTGGCATATCCCTCGTCAGCGAGACGGCGGCGCAGCGCGCCGTCGGTGACGAGGCGTGCCATAGCCCCGGCTATGGCACCTGCGTCAGCGGGGCTGACGCAGAGTGCCGCGCCGCCGCTCACCTCGGGGAGTGATGAGCTGTCTGACAGAATGCACGGCACACCGCATCGCTGCGCCTCCACTACGGGTATGCCAAACCCCTCGAACCGCGGCACGAAGGTCAGCGCCTCCGCAGCACCGTAGAGCCGGCGCAACACATCACGCGTTACAGAACCGGTAAAGACAATATCCTTGCCATACGGGGAGGCCTCCAGGTGCCTGTCCATCTCACGCGTCAGGTAAAGCCTCCGCCCGGCAAGCAACAGAACTTGTTCTCCTCCTCCGCTCTGCCTGAAAATTTCAAATGCCCTGATCACCGCTTCAACATTCTTCCTCGGAGAAAAATTGCTTACGAACAGAAAATATGGCTTACCACCGGTGTAATGCCTCCGCGTCTCCTCCGCCTCGCCAGGCTGCGGCGGAGAAAAAATCCCGGCAACACCGTTCGGCACGACATCTATCTTGTCCGGGCTGATCCCGTATGTCGCAGCAATGTCGCCTGCCGAGAAATGTGATACAGTTGCAACACGTGCTCCCTTCCCCGCGAAGAGCGGGAAAAGCCTGCGGTAATACCTGCACTCAGCGCCAGGTATGTCTCCGGGCCGGTGCTCATGGTTGAGGTCATGGATCACTGGAATACATGGCACATCCGTTCTCAGCGGAATCATCCCGTCAGGTGCGATGAAAACATCAGCCCCGGTCCGCCTCAGCACCGGTGGCAACAGATACTCATGCCATCCATGCCAGAGCAGCGGATGCACTGTCCGTAACGGTAAGGTCACATATTCAACATTGTCACCCCTGACCGGAAGCGGCTCCGGCCTCCTGTCGCCGATCAGGACAAACCGGTGCTCAGGGTGGTTACGGACCATCCCGCTGACAACCTCAAGGGTGAACCACCCGATACCGTCACGGGGCACTGCCCTGAGCGTACGCGCATTGATTGCAATGATCATTTTCCGCTGCTGCTACTGAAATACAAATGTGGCAATTAATTTATAAATTGGCATTGATTCTTTTATCCACGGCAGACTGATTTGAGGCGAAAGTTCCTTATCAATATCACCTTCCTCCTGACAGTGAGCATCCTGGTCAAGGCTTTCTGGGTGCTGGGCATAGACCGCACTGTTCAGAACGTGGTTGGCGAAACCGCCTACGGAAGCTATTTTTCACTTTTCAGCTTCTCAGTGCTCTTCACCCTCCTGCTTGACCTGGGACTCTCGGGATTCAACAACCGCGCTGTATCGGCTGATCCTGCAAGGGTAAGGATCTACTTTGGCAATGTGCTGGTAATAAGACTCTTTCTCACAGCGGTATACTTCCTTGTCTCTATCAGCGTTGCTTATGCCCTGGGTTACCGGGAAGGGCAGATAACAATACTGCTGGTACTCATGCTGAACCAGGTGATGGCATCAATGATCCTCTGGCTCCGGTCAAGCATAAGCGGCATGCAGTACCTCTTCCTTGACAGCCTCCTTTCCGTAGCCGACAGGCTGGTGATGATAGTCATCTGCTCGGTGCTCCTGTGGGGCGGAGTTACTACCGGTGGGTTCAGGATAGAATGGTTTGTATGGGCCCAGACAGCTGCCTATTTTACGGTGATGTGCGCTGCATTCATAATAGTGGTGCGCAAGGGGAGGGTTGCAGCAGTGAAGCCTGATACCTCAGTTCTGAAGAGCATCATCATGACCGGGCTGCCCTATTCGGTGGTGGTCTTTGCAATGACACTCTACTGGAGAATGGATTCGGTGATGATTGAACGGTTGCTTCCTGACGGGGCCACCCGGGCCGGCAACTACGCCCAGGCCTTCAGGCTCTTCGATGCGCTGGCAATGATTCCTGTGCTGTTTGGCGGGATGCTGCTTCCCATAATGACACGGGGACTGTCATCAGACAGTGATATCAGGCCTCTGGCAAGGATGGCCGGCCGGATGCTCATAGTCCCGCTGGGGATAGGTGCGGTGACCCTCGCCACGTTTCCGGCTGAGATGCTCGACATTCTCTATACCTCACCGGTTGAGAACGCCGTGACCGCTTTCAGGATACTGATGATTACCCTCGTACCCGTTGGAGTGATATACATTTACAGCACAATGCTTACTGCTTCATGGAAACTTAAAATGCTTGGGGTAATAACAGTGTCAGGCATGATCATCAACCTTTCACTCAACCGGATCCTCATTCCGGAGCTGGGCCCGTCAGGAGCTGCCTGTACCGCTCTGGTCACTCAATCCCTGGTTGCCGTGGCTTGCATGCTGACCGTGAGAAGGACGATGTCCGGCATTGCCGGGAACGGAAGGATTCTTCTGTTCCTGCTGATGCTTGGACTGACCTTCCTGGCCGGGTGGCTCCTGAGCAGGACAGGTATCCCGTGGACAGCTGCAGCCGCCTTACAGCTTGCGGCAGGGATCCTCCTGGCCCTCCTTTTCAGGTTCATCGAGCCTCTCTCCAGCCTCAAACTGATCACCGGGAGGTTCGGAACTGCCTGAAAAGTGTTATTTTTGAATTTGTAAACAAAAGGGCCTTTATCATGAAACGGTTTATTACCGGTATTTTCCTTTTGATGATATGTACATACCTCTTCCCGCAGAAGTCGGACAGGCTGTCGCACCAGGTACTTGTGCCGGCTGGTAACATTGTTACACACACAGGTCTGACTTACCAGCAGACAATTGGCGAGACGGCCGTGGAGGTGTCACTTCCCTCTTTTTACAACCTGTCACAGGGCTTTCAGCAGCCGAGGTTTATCCCGGAGCAGAAACTGCCTGACAGGGAGGGAAACGGGGTTGACTTCTTCCCCAATCCGCTTACCGAAAGCAGCGAAGCCGGCCCCTGGGTTCTTACAATAAGAGTCTACGGAGTGATGGCAAGACATTACAGGATCTTCATCTACACCCTGCCGGGCTCACTGATGTACACTGATGAACTCGACCTTTCTGCTGAGCATGATTACAGGCACAAAGTCAGCCTTGTCCACTACAACAAAGGAATCTATGTCGCCAACGTGATCAGTACCGACGGCGTTATAAACAGGTCATTTAAGATTGAAAAACTATAAACCAAAGGGTATGAAAAGAGTCTCTTCTTATGCGATGGCAATACTGGTGGTTCTGGTGGCAGCGACTCTTACGGCAGGGGCTCAGGGAACAGTCCCGGCCGGTATCAACTACCAGGCCGTGGCCCGTGACAACAGCGGCAACGAGCTGGTTAGCACACCAATAGAGGTGCGGTTCTCTATCAGGAAAGAGTCACCCACCGGTGAGATCATTTACCAGGAGGTTTTTACAAATGTTACTACCTCCAGGTACGGGGTTTTTTCGCTCATGATTGGACAGGGCGCTCCGGTTTTAGGCACCTTTGGTGCGATAGACTGGTCAACTGCCAACCATTACCTGACTGTGGAGGTCAAGTTTGAGAATCTGTTCATGGATATGGGCACGATGCAGTTCATGGCTGTGCCGTACGCGCTCTATGCCGCCAAATCACTTGAACGCGGCCCGGCCGGCCCTCCCGGCCCCAAGGGTGACCCGGGCGACCCGGCAACGGATACTGACGATCAGAAATTAATTTATGACCAGGGGACTAAGCTTCTCTCAATCGAATCAGGAAACACAGTCCGGCTGGATACAATTATAGCATTCAGGGCAAGAAACCTTTTATCAGATATTGCCCCTCAGATTACCAATGTGATAATGACATATGATGAACCTGACCTGAGCATCGGAGGTGGTTTCAATGCAGGGACCGGAGTTTTCACAGCCCCGGCTGATGGCATCTACACTTTCAATGTATCCTATTTTGCAGACGGCAACGGAGGCTCACGTGAAGTTTCGATCTATGTCAACTCCGCACCTTATGAAAAACTAGCCGTTGAAATTGGAAGCGGTACCACTATGACAGTCAGGTCAATAACAATCAGATTAAGCAGAGGTAACACTGTAAGTGTAAATATTTATACAGGTACTGCAACCCAGACAGGCACAGGCTCCTTCGCCGGCTACAAGGTTGGTTAAAGGCTTACGGTCCCTTAGTAGATCATACCAAAATGCCATAGAGGAACGATATTCAGGTAACCATGTTCAATTCCGTCTCTGACAATAAAGCCATTATCCAAATCCTGAATCTGCTTTAACCCTTTGCTTTTTCCACCAACCTCAAAGGTAAAATCATCAATCCTGAAATCAGCTGCGGGAGATGTAATTACATCATATTTTAACCTTAGCTGGTTCAGGAAAAATGTTTCCCTTATGTTCCCGGGATTCGGGTCGACACTTGCGAGATTGTAAATCAGATTAGTGTTGTCGAGATATACTTTGTCTACTTTGCCCAAACCTCTTATTCCCCCGGTGGCATCCCTGAGCTGGGTAATCAATCCGGCTTCTTCAATAAACAGGCAATAATCTGCAATATTATTCCGGCTCGCGACAAGAGCAGTTGCTATGCTTGTCATATTAGGCTTGAATGGAACGCTTTTAGCAATAATAGCCAGTAATTGCTTTAACTTTCTCCCGGTTGATACGTTCATTCCTGCATACACCGGAATATCAGTTTCAAGGGTGTGGTTGACAATCTGCTGAAGTTTTCTTTCAAAATCTTCCTCCAGTGAAAATGGGTAGTACCCTCTCTTCAGATAGTCTTCAAAGAGTGGTAATGGGTGTTTTATTTGAGGTAGCCCCGCTTTATGCGACAGGATTTCCTCCAGGGTAAACGTCCGGGAAGCAACATGGTGAAACAATTGCAAATATTCCCTGAACGATAAACCTTGCAGGTTATACATAACCGCCCTGCGGCTCAGGTCAGAGGCCCCTTTTTTAATGTCCAGAACAGAAGAACCTGAAAACACAATTTTAAGTTCCGGATGGTAATCGTAGATCAGTTTCAACTCCCTGGCCCAGTCCTTGTATTTATGTATTTCATCAACAAACAAATACTTTCCGTTACGTTTAACAAAAGCATCAGCCAGATCAGTTAACCTGTTGTCAGAAAAGTAAAAGTCCTCTGCTGTCACATAGAGCGTCTCAGGAATATCCAGGTTCATTTTGATATGCTGCAATACCAAAGTCGTCTTTCCTACCCCACGAGGGCCGGTAAGCCCTATCATTCTGTTTTCCCAGTTTATTTCAGGATAGATGTACCGCAGGAAACGGGTATCTGTCTCTTTCAGAAGTTTTATAAAATGCTCAAATAACTTTTCCATGGCAGTTAATATTCTGCAAAGATATAATAATGCACCATAAAAGGTCACATATACATTAAAAACGCACTATTATAGTGCAAATATTGCCCATTTGGATATAATTATACACCTGAATGCGGGGCGTCCGGTCCCGAAATACCATGTCGGCCCCCAGACGCCCGCACCACTACTGGTTATTACCAGCTGGCTCTTGCCTAATTTGACTATATTTGCGCAAACTTTTACATGACATGATAACCAATGACCAGATACAGGACCTCGTTGAACGCCGGGATGCGTTAAGGAGGTATCTTTGACGTCGATGCCAGACTAAACGAAATCAAGGAAAAGGAAGAGATTACCCACTCGGACGGATTCTGGAATGACCCGAAAAAAGCAGAGGAACTCATGAAGGAGATATCCTCTGTTAAGAGCTGGACCACGGCTTTCGCCAAAGTCGACACTGCCGTTGAGGACATGCTCGTCCTGTACGACTTCTTCAAAGAGGGTGAAGTCACCGATGAGGAGATGGGTCAGCAATATGATAAAACCCTCGCAGCAGTAGAAAAACTTGAGCTCCGCAACATGCTGCGCCGTGAGGAGGACCGCCTCGGCGCCGTCCTCAAGATCAATGCAGGCGCCGGTGGCACAGAAAGCAATGACTGGGCACAGATGCTCATGAGAATGTACCTCATGTGGGGAGAGAAGAGCGGGTATAAGATCACAGAGGCATACTACCAGGCAGGCGACGAAGCCGGAATAAAGACTGTAACCCTCGAGTTCGAGGGTGAAAACGCCTATGGATACCTCAAGAGCGAGAACGGCGTCCACCGCCTGGTCCGCATATCACCCTTCAACGCACAGGGCAAACGACAGACGACATTCGCATCGGTCTTCGTCGCTCCGCTGGTTGATGATGACATTGTCGTCGAGATCAATCCGGCCGATATTACCTGGGAGACCTTCCGCTCATCAGGCGCCGGCGGCCAGAACGTCAACAAGGTGGAGACCGCCGTCCGCCTCCGCCATGCCCCCACCGGCCTCGTCATCGAGAACCAGGAGTCACGTTCCCAGGGACAAAACAAGGAGAACGCCCTCCGCCTCCTCAGGTCACACCTTTATGAGATGGAACTGCGCAAAAGGATGGATGAACAGGCAAAGATCGAGGGTGCAAAGAAAAAGATTGAATGGGGCTCACAGATCAGATCGTATACCCTGCACCCATATAAGCTGGTAAAGGACCTGCGCACCGGTTACGAGGCAGGCAATGCCCAGGCCGTACTCGACGGTGAGATTGATGAGTTCATCAAGGCGTACCTGATGGAGTTCGGCGGCAAAGAGTGAACTCTCATGATAAAAAGCATGGTTTAACAGCCTTACAACACATTAATTTACAACCCTCAGCAACATAAATCCTGATGGATAAGAAAAAGAAGCTATTTGAACAATTTCCGCCTGTCTCCGCAACGGAGTGGATGGAGAAGATCACTGCTGATCTGAAGGGCGCTGACTTTACCAGGAAACTTGTCTGGAAAACACGCGACGGCCTTTCTGTCATGCCCTTCTACAGGCAGGAGGACCTTGACACTCTGCCTCACAGCAACCTGCTTCCGGGTGATTTCCCCTTTGTAAGGGGAGTGGCAGTGAAGGGTAACAACTGGTTCATCCGCCAGGATATAACGGTGACAGACTATAAGGCTGCCAACGCCAAAGCTCTTGACATACTGATGAGAGGCATCACCTCGCTTGGCTTTGTCATCGCAGACTCGCAGACGGCCACCCCGGAGACCGTCGCACAGCTCCTTAAGGATATTCATCCGGAGAGCATTGAGATCAGTTTTTCAATCGCCGGCAGGGCGAAAGAGCTCGTTGCCGCACTTAAGGGATACCTCCGCTCATCAGGCGCTGACCTGAAGCAGGTGAACATAACCGTCTCGGCTGACCCGCTGGGCAGGCTGGCCGCCAACGGCAAGCTGTGCGTGCCCGTTGACCAGGGCCTCGATTACCTGGCAGGCCTCGTCAGCGATGCGGCAGAGACACCGGGCATTAAGTGCGTCGAGCCCTCAGGCACCCTTTTCAGCAATGCCGGCGCTGGCCCCGTCGCTGAGCTGGCATATACGCTGTCACTAGGCAATGAATACATGGCAGCACTGACCGGAAGAGGCATTGACCCTGACACAGCGGCAGGAGCCTTCCGGTTCACACTCGCCATCGGCCCCGACTTCTTTCCTGAGACGGCCAAACTGCGTGCAGCCAGGATGCTCTGGGCAGAGATAGTCAGTGCCTACGGCACGAAGGAACCCGGATCAGCCCTGATGCACATCCATTCGGTCACAGGCAGGTGGAACAAGACCCTCTATGACCCGTACGTCAACATGCTCAGGACCCAGACCGAAGCTATGTCGGCTGTTCTTGGCGGCGCAGAGTCAGTAACAGTGGAACCATTCGATACAGTGTTCCGGACTGCAAGCGACTTCTCGGAGAGGATCGCCCGCAACCAGCAGCTGTTGCTGATGGAAGAGGCGCACCTCGGAAAGATTGCTGACCCGGGAGCCGGATCATATTACATAGAGGAACTGACCTCAATGACAGCCCGCGAGGCCTGGAAACTATTCCTTGAGATTGAAAACGAGGGAGGATTCCTTGCAGCCCTTCGCAAAGGGATGATACAGAAGCGCATCAGTGAGGCTGCTGCAACGCGCAAGGCTGACATGGCAAAAAGAAAGGAAGTCCTTCTGGGTACAAACCAGTATCCTGATTTCAGGGAGAAAAAATCGCCGGAACATGATCCGGGAAAACTTTTTAAAGAATACGCTGCCTCAGCTGACGAGGAGGTAAGGCCTATCCTCCCTGCCCGCGGTGCAGATGAGTTCGAGAAGCTGAGACTGGCAACGGAAAAGTCCGGCCGCAGGCCGCTGGTTTTCATGCTCACTATCGGTGATCTTGCCATGCGCAGGGCAAGGGCACAGTTCTCATCCAATTTTTTCGCAGTGGCCGGCTATGAGGTGCAGGACAATAACGGTTTTGCAGGCGTCGCCGAAGGCGTCAATGCAGCCATCGGAGCAAAGGCAGACATAATTGTCATCTGCAGTTCTGACGAAGAATATGCCACACTTGCGAAAGAGGCCTTTAAGGCAACAGGCGGAAAGGCTGTCTTTGTGGTGGCAGGAAATCCGCCATGCACGGAAGACCTCAAGACCGAAGGAGTGGAGCACTTCATCAGCATCAAATCCAATGTGCTTGAGACACTGCAAATGTTCAACAGGATACTCGGAATAAACTGACGGGAGATGAGCAAAAGACCAAAATTTACTGATATTGACCCCCTGAAGGTGACAGTGCCTTCAAGAGACAAACAGAAGTGGGAGAAAGAGAACGGCATCAGCCCGCAGTGGGAGACTCCCGAAAGAATTCGCCTCAAGAGCGTTTATTCCCGTGAAGACCTGAAGGGCATGGAGCACCTGCAGTATGCTGCCGGTGTACCACCGTACCTCCGCGGGCCTTATTCGGCCATGTACACCATGAAGCCATGGACAATCAGGCAGTATGCCGGATTCTCCACCGCTGAAGAGTCGAACGCCTTCTACCGCAGGAACCTTGCTGCAGGCCAGAAGGGACTATCGGTTGCTTTTGACCTTGCAACACACCGCGGATATGACTCTGATCATGAGCGCGTTGTGGGTGATGTAGGGAAAGCCGGCGTGGCAGTTGACTCGGTGCAGGATATGAAGATCCTCTTTGACCAGATCCCCCTCAGGGAGATGTCGGTATCGATGACAATGAACGGGGCGGTGCTGCCCGTAATGGCATTTTACATAGTGGCAGGGCTGGAGCAGGGAGCAAAGCTGAGTGAGTTGCAGGGCACTATTCAGAATGATATCCTGAAGGAGTTCATGGTTCGCAACACATACATCTACCCGCCTGCATTCTCGATGCGGATCATCGCCGACATATTCAGGTACACCTCTGAGAAGATGCCGAAGTTCAACAGCATCTCAATATCGGGGTATCACATGCAGGAAGCAGGCGCCACAGCGGATATAGAACTGGCTTATACCCTGGCCGACGGCCTTGAGTACCTCCGCACCGGGGTGAATTCCGGCATGAACATAGACGACTTCGCGCCGCGGCTCTCTTTTTTCTGGGCCAGCGGCATGAACTTCTTCATGGAGATAGCCAAGATGAGGGCGGCAAGGATGCTTTGGGCGAAGTTAGTCAGCCAGTTCAACCCGAAGAATCCGAAGTCACTGGCGCTCCGGACCCATACCCAGACATCGGGATGGAGCCTTACCGAGCAGGACCCGTTCAACAACGTCGGGCGTACCTGCATCGAGGCTATGGCTGCAGCGCTGGGCCATACCCAGAGTCTGCACACCAACGCCCTTGACGAGGCCATTGCACTGCCTACCGATTTCTCTGCAAGGATTGCTCGCAACACCCAGATATTCATACAGGAAGAGACCAGCATCTGCAAGTCGGTTGACCCGTGGGCCGGTTCATTTTATGTTGAGACACTCACTCACGAGATCGCACATAAGGCATGGGAGCTGATAGAGGAGGTTGAGAGTCTGGGTGGCATGGCAAAAGCCATTGAGTCAGGCATACCCAAGATGAGGATTGAGGAGGCAGCCGCCAGGGCACAGGCAAGAATTGACTCCGGCGCTCAGACAATTGTCGGCCTCAACAGGTACAGGCTGGAGAAGGAAGACCCGCTCGAGATCCTCGAGGTTGATAACAGCGCTGTGCGCGAAGCCCAGCTGAGGAGGCTTGCCGAAGTGAAGGCAGGACGTAACGGGGAAGAGTGCCGCAGGGCGCTCGAAGCCATCACCCGTGCAGCCGAAACCGGTGAGGGAAACCTGCTCGAACTGGCCGTTGATGCTGCATCAAAGAGGGCAACACTCGGCGAAATATCTTACGCATGTGAAAAAGTAGCAGGGAGGTACAAAGCAGTGATAAGAACCATTTCAGGAGTATATTCATCAGAGTACAAATCAGATTCTGATTTTGAGGAAGCAAGGGCAATGGCAGCCGAGTTTGCCGCCCGGGCGGGAAGACAACCCCGCATCATGATTGCCAAGATGGGGCAGGACGGCCATGACCGCGGCGCCAAGGTTATATCGACCGGATATGCCGATATTGGATTCGACGTCGACATCGGACCACTTTTCCAGACTCCGTCCGAAGCAGCAAGACAGGCAGTGGAGAACGATGTTCACCTGCTCGGGGTCTCCAGCCTCGCCGCAGGCCATAAGACCCTTATACCGCAGGTCATAAGCGAGCTTAAGAAGCTGGGCCGGGAGGATATTCTTGTGATTGCAGGCGGGGTCATTCCGCCGCAGGATTACCAGTTCCTCTATGATGCAGGCGTGGCTGCCATCTTCGGTCCCGGAACATCAGTGTCGAAAACAGCAAAACAGATATTATCTTTGCTGTTGGAGACAGTATGAGAATTATACG